>Ga0081538_10004044_pt1 | contig 13638 bp, 11 predicted proteins | sample TabmetS5T2R1_FD_71022 | JGI IMG/M metagenome (GOLD analysis project Ga0081538, IMG submission 71022) | Tabebuia heterophylla rhizosphere microbial communities from the University of Puerto Rico - S5T2R1 | ecosystem: Host-associated > Plants > Roots > Rhizosphere ...
CTCGTCGGCCCTCTTGCCGATCGAGTGGATCCGGGCGTTGGCGTACTGGACGTAGTAGACGGGCGACTCCTTCGACTCGGCGCGCACCTTGTCGAGGTCGATGGTCGGGGACTGGTCGATGGAACTGACTAGCGACAGCAGCCGCATCACGTCGGCGCCGATCTCGTCGACCAGGTCGTCGAGGTCGACGGCGTTGCCGAGCCGCTTGCCGATGCGACCGCCGGCGAGCCTGATCATCTGCCCGATCCGCACCTCGAGCCGGCCCTTCTCGACGCCGAGGGCCTCCATCCCTGCGGTCAGGCTGGACACCTGGCCCTGGTGGTCGGCGCCCCACACGTCGATGACCCGGTCGAACCCCCGCACCAGGAACTTGTTGCGGTGGTACGCGAGGTCGCCGGCCAGATACGTGTAGTCGCCACCCTGGTCGGGCGACTTGCGGAGCACCCGCTTCTCGCGGGGGTCGCCGTGGGCGGCGGTGTTCAGCCAGAGGGCGCCGTCCTCCTCCCACACCAGGCCGCGCTCCTGCAGCTCGGCGAGCGTCGCGTCGACGGCGTCGCTCTCCTCGATCGACGCCTGGCTGAACCACTCGTCGAAACCGATGTTCACCGACGCCATCTGTGCGTGGATGAACTTCAGGATGTGCTCGGCCGCCCAGCGCCCGGCCTGGTCGATGTCGTCGGGGCCGTCGTAGGCACTGGCCAGGCCCTTCACGAAGCCGCTGGGGTAGCCGCCCTCGGGAACCGGCACGCCGGCGCGGCGGGCGAGCACGCTCTCGCCCAGGCGGCGGACCTGTCCGCCGGTGTCGTTGACGTAGTACTCGCGGCTGACGTCGTAGCCGCAGCGCGTGAGCAGTCGCGCCACCGAGTCGCCGTAGGACGCGAACCAGCCGTTGCCGACGTGGATGGGCCCCGTGGGGTTGGCGGACACGAATTCGACCTGCACCCGCTCACCGGCGCCGAAGGTCGGCCGCGCGTAGTTCGCTTCGCCGGCCTCGACCACCTCGCGGAGCACGTCGTGCAGCCAGGAGGGGGCGAGGTGGAAGTTGACGAAGCCGGGGCCGGCGATCTCGACGCGCTCGACGTGGGCCGGCGGCTCGGTGTCGAGCACCTCCGCGATCTGCGCCGCCAGCTCGCGGGGATTGCGGCCCGCCGCCTTGGCGGTGGCGAGCGCCACGTTGGACGACCAGTCCCCGTGCTCGCGTCGCGCCGGGCGCTCGAGCGTGATGCTGCTGGGCGGCTCGAGGCCCACCTTGTCTATGGCGCTGCGCAGGGACGCTTCGAGGACGTCGCGGATCATGGTCCACCCGGTCGTCGTGGAGGACGGGGTGGATCGATCGTAGCGACGCGTGCCGTCGGCTCCCGCACGGGATCCACCCCCGGCACGAACCCCTGCACGAACTGGGTGTAGCCGTGCGGTGATATGCCGGACAGCTACACCCAGTTTGCCTGGGGCCGACGGGGCGGCACAGGTTCGGCGGCTCCGCGGCGGGCGCTACCCTGTCCCTTCCTGCCCTCGTAGCTCAGGGGATAGAGCATCGGCCTCCGGAGCCGTGTGCGTGGGTTCGAATCCCGCCGAGGGCACCGATCCATCTCGCATGTGACCAGCGCCTGCCCGACGCACGACGACCATTGTCACCGATCAGGGCACCGGCGATGCCCCGACGCATCACGCGAGCCGCGTCCGCGGCCCGCGTGGTGCGTCGAGCGGTGGACCTCGATCAGGCGAGATCGAAGCGATCGAGGTTCATGACCTTGTCCCACGCGGCGACGAAGTCACGCACGAACTTCTCCTTCGAGTCGTCCTGTGCGTAGACCTCCGAAAGGGCCCGGAGCTGGGAGTTCGAGCCGAAGACGAGGTCGACGGCGGTGCCCGTCCAGCGGACCTCACCGGTCTGGCGATCACGACCCTCGAACACGTTCTCCGACGAGGCGGACGGCTTCCACTCCGTGCTCATGTCGAGCAGGTTCACGAAGAAGTCGTTCGTCAACGTCTCGGGCCGGTCGGTGAAGACGCCGTGCGCTGACTGCCCGGAGTTGGCGTTCAGGGCTCGCATGCCGCCGACGAGGACCGTCATCTCGGGAGCGCAGAGCGACAACATGTACGCCCGCTCCACGAGCAGGGTCTCGGGCGACAACTTCTCCCCGGGTTGGAGGTAGTTGCGGAACCCGTCGAAGGTCGGTTCGAGCACGGCGAACGACTCCACGTCGGTCTGCTCCTGCGTGGCGTCCGTGCGCCCCGGTGCAAAGGGGACCGTGACGTCGTAACCGGCGTTCTTCGCCGCCTGCTCGACGGCTGCGCATCCGCCCAGCACGATCACGTCGGCGAGCGAGACCCTCTTGTTGCCGGACTGCGAGCCGTTGAAGTCCTGCTGGATCCCTTCGAGGGTCTGCAACACCTTGGCCAGCGTGGCCGGGTCGTTGACCTCCCAGTCCTTCTGGGGCGACAGGCGAATCCGTCCCCCGTTCGCACCGCCCCGCTTGTCGGTGTGGCGGAAGTTCGCCGCCGACGCCCATGCGGTGGCGACCAGCTGGGAGATGGACAGTCCCGAGTCGAGGACCTTGCCCTTGAGGGCAGCGATGTCGTCGTCGCCGATCAGCTCGTGATCCACCTCGGGGACCGGGTCCTGCCACAGCTGCGGCTCGGGAACCCAAGGGCCGAGGTAGCGCGAGACGGGTCCCATGTCGCGGTGCAGCAGCTTGTACCACGCCTTGGCGAACGCCTCCGCGAGCTGATCCGGGTTCTCGTGAAAGCGCTTCGTGATCGGCGCATAGATCGGGTCCAGCCTCAGCGCGAGGTCCGTCGTCAGCATCATCGGAGCGTGGCGCTTCGACGGATCGTGCGCGTCCGGCACGGTGCCCTGGGCCTCGGGATTCTTGGCCGTCCACTGGTGCGCGCCGGCGGGGCTCTTGGTCAGCTCGTACTCGTGGTTGTACAGGTTGTCGAGGTACCCGTTGTCCCACTTCGTCGGCTCGTTGGTCCACGCGCCCTCGAGACCGCTGGTGACCGCGTCAGAGCCCTTGCCGGTGCCGAAGGTGTTCCTCCAGCCGAGACCTTGCTCCTCGAGCGGCGCAGCCTCGGGCTCCGGCCCGACGTACTCGGCGGGTGCCGCGCCATGGGTCTTTCCGACCGTGTGGCCGCCGACGATGAGCGCAACCGTTTCCTCGTCGTTCATCGCCATCCGGCGGAAGGTCTCCCGGATGTCTCGGGCGGCAGCCAGCGGATCGGGGTTACCGTTCGGGCCCTCGGGGTTCACGTAGATGAGGCCCATTTGCACCGCGCCGAACGGGCCAGCGAGCTCCCGGTCGCCGCTGTAGCGCTCGTCGCCGAGCCAGGTGTCCTCCGGGCCCCAGAAGATCTCCTCGGGCTCCCAGATGTCCTCACGCCCGAAGCCGAAGCCGAACGTCTTGAACCCCATCGATTCGTAGGCGACGTTGCCGGCGAAGATCAGGAGATCGGCCCAGGAGATCTTGCGCCCGTACTTCTTCTTGATCGGCCACAGCAACCGGCGCGCCTTGTCGAGGCTCGCGTTGTCGGGCCAGCTGTTGAGGGGGGCGAAGCGCTGGTCGCCGCTACCCCCACCACCACGGCCGTCGGCGATGCGGTACGTGCCCGCGGCGTGCCAGGTCATCCGGATGAGGAGAGGGCCGTAGTGCCCGTAGTCGGCCGGCCACCAGTCCTGCGACGTCGTCATCACCTCGATGAGGTCGCGCTTCAGCGCCTCGACGTCGAGGGACTTGAACTCTTCCGCATAGTCGAAGTCCTCGCCCATCGGATCCGACTGGGGCGAGTGCTGGTGCAGGACCTGCAGGTTGACCTGGTTCGGCCACCAGTCCTGGTTGGTCATGGGCCGAGTCGCCTTGGGAGTCGGCGACGGGATTACTGGGTTTTCACTTTCGCTGCCACGGTCAGACACGTCCGTCCTGCTCCTCTCTCGGTGCTTCCTTCTGATGATTGCTTCGGTTCGATCTCGATCGCTCGGGACCCAAGGCTGTGATGCTCAGCCGATATCGCATGCTGCCTCCTTTCAGCCCCGGGACGAGATAGCCGTCGCCGCGACACAGTCGGGACACCGGCCCCAGTAGATGACCTCGGCTTCGTCGACCTCGTAGCCCGAGTCGTCGGCCGCCGTCAGGCATGGGACGTCGCCGACCGCACAGTCGACGTCGACCATCCGGCGGCAGGTTCGACAGATGAGGTGGTGGTGGTTGTCCCCGACCCGATCTTCGTAGCGGGCCGGCGACCCGGCGGGCTGGATGCGCCGGAGGAGGCGCTTGTCCGTGAGGGCGGTGAGGGCGTCGTACACGGCTTGACGCGAGATGGCACCGATCTCGGACCTCACGATCGTGTACAGGTCGTCCGCCGTACTGTGCGGTTGGACGGACACGGCCCGCAGAACAGCCAGGCGCTGGGCCGTGACCTGGAGGCCGTGCCGGCGGAGCAGCGCCTCATTGTCCACCGGGGTCTCCCTGGCCATGTGCGCAGCCTAACTCGATCGTGGGGGGAGTCCAGAATCGGCTGGATACCAGTTCCCGACTGGATCGTCATCACGCCGAGGAGCGAGGGCATGCCGTCGCACCGACCGACCGGGCTCGACCGACTGACCCCGGGTACCAGCGGACGGTGCGGGTTCGTACCGCGGGACGGCCCGCGTTGGTACCCGGGGCCGATGTGGCCACCACAGCCCACCCTTAGGGTCGATCCATGACCGAACAAGCTTGCGACCGGAGGGTCGCGAGCCGCGGGACAAGGAGTCGACCATGGCAAGCGACACGCCCACAGCCAGCGTTCCCCCCGACCCGGAGGCGGAGCGGCGGGAGGCGCTCCGCTGGGTGCGCAGGAAGCGGATCCTCTACACGATCCTCGGCGTCTACGCCGTCCTCAGCCTCATGTGGTTCCTGATCGACATGGCCGACGGGACCGAGAACCTCTGGTTCTACTGGCCGATGCTGGGCACCGGTGCCGCGGTCGCGGTCGTAGCCGTCGCCATGTTCGGCATCGGCGGACTCCTGGGCGCCGACTGGGAGCGCCGCCAGGTCCAGCGGTACCTCGACCAACACCGCTAGTGGCGCTCGTGAGCCCACGCCGGCGGGGCGGTCAGAGGATCACGTCGAGCACCGCCGGGGTCACCGGTGGCGGGTCACGACCGAAGGGTGCGAGCGTGATGCGCGGCGACCTTGGCGCGGTTGCCGCAGACGGCCATGTCACACCACCGGCGACGCCCGCTCTTGCTGACGTCGAGGAACAGGAGCACGCACGTGGGACCGGCACACCGCCGGACCCGACCGGGATCGTGGCGGAAGATGTCCATCGCCGCCGCGGCGATGTCGAGTCGCAGCTGGGCGCCGGGCGTGCTCGCCGCCAACGACACGACGACACGGGCGGACGACGGTTCGGCGTGCAGGACGCCGGGCGCGTCGCGCAGGACCGCATCCAATGCCTGGATTGCAGCAGGCCCGGCGGTCGCGGGGTCCAGCGCCGCTCGCAGGCCGGCGCGCAGGCGATGCACGAACCGCAGCGTCCGGGCCGCCTCACGAGCGGTGACGCCGACGGCGTCGGCCGGGTTGGCGATGCCGGCGGCGACCGCCCACGACAGGACGCGGTCGTAGTCCGGCAGGAGCTCGACGCGCTCGCCGTCGATCACGGGCTCGGTGTTGCACAGATCCGTCGCCGGATGATTTCCGGTCCACAGGAACGGCGGCGACTCCGGCATGCATCTAACCGTACAACCGGAAAATACCGGTAGCACCTGACCGCCCGGCCGACTAACCTGCGCCGGTACGATCAGCGGTTAGCGATCGAGGAGAGCGTGGCGATGACCACACCCGAAGTCGGTGCGCCGGACGCGAGCGGCGGGGACTCCGGTCGCGTCGTCTCCGTGAACGTCGGCACCCCGCGCGTCGTCGACTGGTTCGGACGTCGCGTCACGACGGCCATCTGGAAGGAGCCTGTGACCGGCCGGGTGCCGGTCGCCGGCGTCAACGTCGACGGCGACGACCAGGCGGACCGCCGGGTCCACGGTGGTCCCGCGATGGCCGTGTACGCGTACGCGATCGAGGACTACGCGTGGTGGTCCGAGGAGCTCGGCGTGGCGCTGGCACCAGGAACGTTCGGCGAGAACCTGACGCTCGAGGGCGTCGACCTCCATGCGTGCGCGGTGGGCGAGGCCTGGGCGGTCGGTACGACGCGCCTGCGCATTACGCAGCCGCGCTTCCCGTGCTTCAAGCTCGGCATCCGCATGGGCGATGCCGGCTTCGTCGAGCGGTTCGCCGCCGCCCGCCGGTTCGGCGCCTACTTCGCGATCGAGGGATCGGGCAGCATAGGCGCCGGGGACGAGGCTCGGCGCCTCGCGCGCCCGGACGAGGCGCTGACGATCGCGGAGTTCATCGCCGCGAACGAGGACGCAGACGTCGACCTGCTGCGGCGGCTCGCCGACCACACTCTGGTCCCCGACTCGTGGCGGGAACATGCTCGGAAGACCCTGCGGCGCCAGGCCACCAGGTCGTAGCCGGGACGCCTCGCGCCCACGCCCGCCAGACCCACCGCCGGGGCATCAGTCCGGTTCGTCGGGAATGCCGGCGTCGACAGCGCCGGCGCGCTGGTCGCGGTCGGCCCACTCGAGCAGCTCGTCGATCGCGAACACCGCCCGGTCGATGGCCGCGTGGAGGTCGCCGCGCTCGGCGAAGCGTCGAGGGACGGTCGCCATCGTGCAATCCTGCGGCTCGATGTCATCGACCTCGTCCCAGGTGATCGGCGTGGAGACGGTGGCATCCAGAAAGCCACGCACCGAGTACGCCGCCGCCATCGTGTGGTCCCGGGCGTTCTGGTTGTAGTCGACGAAGAGTGCCGCGGGATCACGATCCTTGCGCCACCACGTCGTCGTCACGTCGTCGGGTGCCCGCCGCTCGATCTCCCGGGCGAATGCCAGCGCCGCGCGCCGCACATCGGTGAACCCGAACGACGGCTCGATCCGCACGTAGACGTGCATTCCCCGGCCCCCCGACGTCTTCGGCCAGCCAACCGCGCCGAGCTCGTCGAGCACCTCGTGCACGACGCCGGCCACGCGCCGCACCCTGGCGAACGGGCAGTCGGGCATCGGATCGAGGTCGATCCGCCACTCGTCCGGCTTCTCGACGTCCGCCCGCCGGGAGTTCCACGGGTGGAACTCGACCGTCGACATCTGCACCGCCCAGATCACGTGGGCGAGCTCGGTCACGCACAGCTCGTCCGCATGGAGCCCGTAGCGCGGGAAGTGGACCCGCACGGTCCGCAGCCATGGCGGGGCGCCGGCCGGCACGCGCTTCTGGTGAACCTTCTCGCCACTCACCCCGGTCGGGAAGCGGTGCATCATGCACGGCCGCTCGCTCAGGGCGTTGACGATCCCGGGGCCGACCGCCATGTAGTACTGGACCAGGTCGAGCTTGGTGGCCCCGGTCTCCGGGAAGTACACCCGGTCGGGGTTCGAGACCCGCACCGTCCGCTCCCCCACCCGGACCTCGGTCGCCGGAGTCTTCGCCACGGGTCGACCGTACCGGCACCCGGCAGCCGGCAGCGTTGCGTGTCGCCGCTCGAGGGCGTCCCGGCGATCCGGCGGACGGTGGCAGGGCCGTGTCTGCCCGTGCGCAAATCCGGGTAGCGGGCCTATCGAGGGCGCGAAACTGTTCGCGCTTTCGGACGGAAGGCTTCTCGATGCTCACTCCCCCCAGCGGGGTCGAGTCGCCCGACCCAACCGCAGACGCGCCGCCGGGAACGACCGAGGGGCACCTCGCGCTCCGAGGCCACCGGTCGATCATGAGTGCCGCCGGCCGGGGGGGACGGGCCATGGGATGCGGCTGCCCGTCGCTCGGCGCCCACCCCTGGCTCATCGTCCTGGCGGTGGGATTGCCCGTGCTCGAGGCGCTCATCCTCGGAGTGATCGGTGCCGCCGGCGCCCAGGCCCTGGCGCCGCAGGCGTCGGCCCCGGCGCCGTTCGGCGTCTTCCATGACCTGCGTTGGCTCCTGGTCTTCCATCCCTCGTGGCACGCGTTCGCACTCGAGCTGGCCGCCCTGATCGCGGTCCGGTCCACGATCACCGCGCTCCTTCTCCGGGCCGCGTGGCCCATCGGGAAGGACGCGCCGAGTCGGTTGCGCCTCGCCGCCGGCTCGGTGGCGTTCACCGTGGTCTCGGCCCTGGTGCTCCTGCCCTTCGCCGCCCTGCTCCTCGGCATGGCCATCGTGTCGCTGTCGTGGTTGTTCTTCGTCGCCGTGCCGTCGGTGCTCGGCGTGGCCGCGCTCCTCCACCACGGTGCCGTGGTGCCCACCTGGTGGCGTGAGCGCCCGCCGGGCCGCACGGTGGCGTGGGTCCTCCTGTCGTTCCTCGTGCTCACGATGGCGAGCGCCGTGGTGGTGCTGACACCCGGGCCATTGCGCCTGCCGGCCGTGGGCGCCGCCGGGCTGTTCAACGCCTGGGCCTGGCACAGCATCGTCCACACACTCAGCTGCGCCCGCCCGGCCCGGCGATTCATGCCCGTGGCACCGCTCGGGGTGGCCGCCCTGGTCGGGGTCATCCTCGTGGGCGCGAGCGTCGGTTTCTCGGTCTCCTCGCGGGGCACCCAACTGGCTCAGGCGGCGCCGGTCACGCCGCGCACGTCCTACGCCGCGGCGGGGACCGGCAACGCGGTGGAGCCGACCGCCGGCCGGCCGGTGCTGCTCGTGTCGGGGTTCGGGAGCCATTACGTCGGACGGGACGACGGGATCGGCGCCTGGGCGGACGCGCGGCGCTTCTCGTACCGGGGCATCGACTCCGACGGGCGGCCGCTGCCGTACCGGGACGCCGATACGTTCCAGGACGTCTCCCGGTCGGTCGCCCTGATGGCCCGGCAGGTCGAGGCGTTCCGGGCCGACGTCGAGCGGCCGGTCACCATCGTCGCCGAGAGCGAGGGTGCGCTGGTCGCCAAGGCGTACCTGATGTCGCACCCGGACGCCCCCGTCGACACGCTGGTGCTGCTGAGCCCCCTGGTCGAGCCCGGCGGCGCCTACTACCCGCCGGAGGGCGACGACGGCTGGGGCGTGGCCGGCGGCCTGGGGCTCCGGTGGATCACCGCCGTCGTCCGCTCGCTGTCGCCCCTGGACGTGACCACGGACGACGGGCTGTTCCGGTCGCTGGCCGACGACGCCCCCGCGTTTCGGGAGATGCTGGCCTGCCCGGTCGATGGCGTGGACCAGCTCGCGGTCTTCCCCCTGGCCGACGCAGTGGCGGGCGCGGAGCCCCACCTGCGCGGTGTCCCCAGCGCGGTCGTGCCCGCCTTCCATGGTGGGCTGGCGGACAACTCCGCCGTGCAACGCACGATCCGCGCGCTGCTCCGGGGTGGCGCCTCCCCGGACTACGGCTGGTGGGAGGCCACGGACACGGTGATCCGGGCCGGCGCCGCCGCCTGGCGGGTGCCGCTGCTGCCCATCTCGGTCAATCCGGTGTGGGAGGGAGGGGACGACGCGGCCAGCTGCGGCGACATCGCCGGCCTGGTCACGGCCTGGGTCGGATGACGGCACGCTCCAACCCTCCAGGCAGATGGGTATCGTCCGCCCGTGATCAACAAGCGACTGACGCTTATCGGCGCGCTGGTGATCAGTGCCGCCGCGCTGGGCGCCTGTGGGGGCGACGATGACGACGGAGGTGGCGGCGACGACCTGTCCACCGGATCGGGGGACGGTGGCGGTGGCGCCCCGGTGACCGTCGTCGCCGAGGACTCGCTGAGCTTCGACCGCGACGACTACACCGCCAGCGCCGGCGAGGTGACGATCGACTACGAGAACGGTGGGAACCTCACCCACACGCTGCTGATCGACGGGGAGGACGACTTCAAGCTGACGGTGACGGCGAACGGCGACACCGACGAGGGGACCACCGAGCTCGAGCCCGGCGACTACCGCATCTTCTGCGACATACCCGGCCACGAGAGCATGGAGGCCACGCTCACGGTGGAGTGACCGATGCGCCTCTACGCCGCCTGGAGGATGACCTCCCAGCCGATCAGGTAGAGCACTGCGAGCAGCACGAAGCCACCGATGATCGTGTAGCGGTGGTCGTCGAACGCCAGCTTGTTGAACGCGCTGTCGTAGCCGCCGATGTAGCCCAGCGCCGACGCCTCGATGAACGCCCAGATCAGCAGGACGACGATCCAGTAGACGACGGTGCTGTTGATCGCCTCCTCCCAGAACCCGAGGCCATGGGCGGCGAAGACCATGAAGAACAGCATCGGGATGCTGAAGAGCGTGTTGGCACGCGAGGCGCGGGCCGCCGGCTTGGCCAGGGTCGCAGCCCGGGGGTCGGCCTCGCCGCCCTGAGCCACCCGCTCGGCCGAGCCGATGATCACCTTCTGCGCGCGCCAGATCACGCCCCACACGTTGAGGAACATCGTGACCCCCAGCAGCATGCCCGTGAGGATGGCGGTGCCGCGCTGGCCCGAGAAGTAGTCGTCCATGTCGTCCTGTACGGCGATGATCGACAGCCCCCACAAGAACGTCAGCAGCGCCGCCCAGCGGAACCACCACAGCGCGCGCCACGTGATCTTGCGCTGCGCCTCCGACCGCCCCTCGGCGGACATCTCCGCAAACGCCGGCGTCTGCACGAAGTTGAAGAAGTACAGGAGCCCGATCCAAGTGATCCCCGACAGGACGTGGGCGTAGCGGGACAACACCTCCCACGAGCCCGCGGGATCAAAGAAACGATTGAACAGCTCCACCGGTCCCCCTGACATCGGCGGGTAGAAGCGCCGCAAAGCTAACGATTCGCGCCACCTCGCTCAACGCTTTGGCGGCCGAATCGCGGCGTCTGGCGCGGCGCCTTGGCGCCGTGACCGCACAGGGAGAGCGCGCTACTGCTGGTAGCGCTCGACGACCTCGGGCGGTCGCACGCGAGCGTCGTCGGGATCCTGCCCCATCTCCCGTCGGGCACGTCGTTGGCGGAGCAGGTCCCAGCATTGGTCGAGCGCCACCTCGACCTCGCGGAGGCGGCCGGCGGCGTCGGAATCGGGACCGTGCTGGCCGACCTGCCGCTCGAGTGAATGCTCCTCGTCAACCAGCGCGCCTATGCGGCTGATCACCTCGGCGTCGTCCATGGCGGCGAGGCTACCGCGAGGCGTCGCAGCCCGGACACGCCCGATCGACGGCGATCACTCGCAGGTCTCGCCTGGCGGCGGCTCGCCCATGACGAACGGGTTGGCCTCGGTCGTCGCCGTGGTCGGGGGCGAGCCGGCTGCGGTCGTCGTGGTGCTGTCGCCGGCGGTCGTGCTGCTGCTGGCCGCGGGCTGTGCGGCTTGGGCGGTGGTCGTCGTGGCCTCGTCGGTGGGTGCCGGCTGGTCGTGCACAGTGGTGAAGTCCGCGCCCGCCGCGACCACCACCTCGCCGTCGCCCAGGTCCGGGTTCTCGACGAGCGCCGCCGGGGTGGTCAGGTAGCTGGCCACCAGGCGCCCGTAGTCGGCCTGGCCGGGGGCGTGCTGGACGGTCGTGGTGGCGGCCGGATCCGTCGTGTCAGGCTCGGTCATCTCGAACCCGACGCGCTGCAGGGCCCCCGAGATGTCCCGAGCAAAGCCCTCCTTGGTGGTGGCGTTGAGCACCGTGACGGTGGCCTGCACCGGGCTGAGCTGGCCGGGCGGCAGCCCCCGGAACACGTTGAGCGACCGCTGCGCGTTCCGCTCGTCCAGGAGCACCCGGTCCTCGTCCGGCGGGTACGGCACGGTCGGCAGGTTGTAGGTCTCGAGCTTCTCGGAGTCGAAGTCGCTGAAGTGGTTGCCCAGGTCGATCATGTCGCGGACCCCGAGCTCCTTGTCGAACCGCACCGTGTCCACGGCGATGTTCACGAGGTCGGTGACCCGGAGTGGGTTGGACCGGACCTGCGAAAGGGCCTTGGCCAGCGCGCGGTGGACGAAGACCTGCTGGCGCTGGACGCGACTCAGGTCGGAGCGCGGATCCCCCTCCCAGCCGGCCGGCGTCATGACCTCGAGCTTGCGGGAGCGGGCGAAGGCGAGTGCCGTCGCGCCGTCGAGCTGCAGGCAGCCGGGCTGGTCGACGTAGAGGCCCGCCGCCTCGTCGCGCGCCGGCGTCGGGAACCAGATGGACACGCCACCGACGTCGTCCACCACGCGCTTGAAGCTCTCGAAGTTGACCTCGACGAAGTGGTGGATCGGCACGCCGAAGTTCTGGCGCAGCGTGTTGATGAGGTTCTGCTCGCCCTCCCCCTCCCTGGGCCGGCTGTATGCCGAGTTGATCATCCCGATCTCGCCGGTGTCGGCGATCGTCACCATCAGGTCGCGCGGGAACGACGTCAGCGCGAGCCGATCCGACTTGGGGTCCACGCGCGCCACCATGATCGTGTCGGTGTTCCGGCTGGCCTGGCCCTCGCGGGTGTCCACGGCGACGATCAGGTAGTTCTCGGGATCACCCGAGGGCTGCTGGTCGAGGCTCAGGTTGTCGACCCGGTTGATGCTGTTGTACTTGACCAGCACGTAGCCGCCGACCGACGCGCCCGCCAGGCACAGCACCACGATCGAGACGAGCGCGGCGAGGATCACCCGCTGACGCCACGAGCGCCGCCCGCGAACGCCGGCGTCCCGCTGCCCGTCTCCCCGTCCGGCTTTGGGGTCGCCGGCCCGCTCGGTGGGGCGCCCCCGCTCCCCGGACGCACGCGGGCGCTGGCGCGCGCGATCCCACGCCGCGGGGGGAGGGCGCTGGCCCGGCGGCGGACCGGAGGCGCGCGGGTGCCGGGGATCGCGAGACATGACCGGACGAGGCTACCCGCCGGGCGGTCTCTGGAGTCGTCACACCGCGGGCCGACGATCTACGGATGGGGTTGCGCCGGAGGCGCGCCGCTAGCTTGCGTTTCGTGAGCGATGCACCGGCTCCCGCCGCACCCCGCGAGCGCTGGACGGCGCAGTGGAAGGAGCTGTACGCCGAGGTCATCCAGTCCGGCCTGTGCACCGGCTGCGCCGGCTGTGTGATCTCGTGCCCACACGACGTCATCGGCTACGACCACGAACCCGGTGCCTACAAGCCCTTCCATCTCGAGGACGAGCTCGGCCTCGACAACTGCATCCACGGCGTGAAGGGCTGCACGTCGTGCACCCGGGCCTGTCCCCGCTTCCGGGCCTGGGAGCCGCAGGCGGACGAGCACCTGTTCGCGCGGGTCCGGCGACCCGACGAGCTGTCCGGCATCTACCAGGACATCCTGCTGACGCGGGCCTCGGACGAGATGGTGCACCGCATGGGCCAGGACGGTGGCCTCGTGTCAGCGCTGCTCATCTGGTCGCTCGAGAACGACTACATCGACGCCGCCCTCGTCTCCTACCTCGAGGGCGACGGCCGCGAGTGGAAGGCCCGGCCCGGGGTCGCCGCCAGCAAGGAGGAGATCCTCGACAGCGCCGGCAGCCGGTACACCTACTCGGCCAACACGCTGGCCCTGGGCGAGGCTCTCGAGCGCGGCCACAGCCGACTCGCGCTCGTCGGCATGTCGTGCCAGTCGTCAGTGCCGCCCATCATGTGGAGCCGCAAGGTCGGCAAGGTCTCGAAGCCGTTCCTGTTCAACATCGGGCTGCTGTGCTCCAAGACGTTCGACGACTCGATCTTCGAGGAGCTGTTCTGGACCAAGTACGGGCTCGACAAGCGCGA
>Ga0081538_10004045_pt1 | contig 13638 bp, 11 predicted proteins | sample TabmetS5T2R1_FD_71022 | JGI IMG/M metagenome (GOLD analysis project Ga0081538, IMG submission 71022) | Tabebuia heterophylla rhizosphere microbial communities from the University of Puerto Rico - S5T2R1 | ecosystem: Host-associated > Plants > Roots > Rhizosphere ...
GCGGCGGACAACCTCGAGTACGAGCGCGCCGCCCGGGTGCGGGACCGGCTGGCGAGCGTCCGCAAGGCCATCGAGCGCCAGCAGATGGTGGCCGACCGGAACGAGGACCTCGACGTGATCGGCATCGCCGGGGACGACCTCGAGGCGGCGGTCCAGGCGTTCTTCGTGCGGCGGGGGCGCGTGGTGGGGCGCAAGGGCTTCGTCCTCGACAAGGTCGAGGACGTCAGCCCCGGGGAGATGGTGGGCGACATCCTCGCCCACCTCTATGACGACCCGCCGCTGGGGGTGCCGAGGGCGGTGCTGGTGCCCACGGCACCGGACGATCCCCAGCTCTACGAGGACTGGTTGACGCAGCTCCGGGGCTCGCGGGTCGAGGTCCGCGTGCCGCAGCGCGGCGCCAAGCGGGAGCTGCAGGCGACCGTGACGCGCAACGCCACCGAGGAGTTCACCCGCCATCGCCTGCGGCGGGCGAGCGACCACAACGCGCGGGCCCGAGCGCTGAACGAGCTGCAGGATGCGCTCGGGCTGCCCGATGCCCCCCTCCGCATCGAGTGCTACGACATGAGCCACATCCAGGGCACCGACTACGTCGGCTCGATGGTGGTGATGGAGGACGCGCTGCCGAAGAAGTCCGACTACCGGCGCTTCCGCGTGCGCAGCGTGCCCGGCAACGACGATTTCGCCGCCATGGAGGAGGTGCTCACGCGCCGCCTGTCCGCCTACATCGACGAGCGGGCGCTCCCGGTGAGCGAGCGCACCGGCAAGTTCAGCTACCCGCCGCAGCTGTTGCTGGTGGACGGGGGCAAAGGCCAGCTCAACGTGGCGGTGCGGGTCCTCGAAGACCTGGGGCTCGACGAGGAGATCCCGGCGGCGGCGCTGGCCAAGCGCTTCGAGGAGGTCTACCTGCCGGGCTCATCCGACCCCGTGCGGATCCCGCGTGGCTCGGAGGCGTTGTACCTGCTCCAGCGCATCCGGGACGAGGCCCACCGCTTCGCCATCACTTACCACCGCCAGCTCCGCGCCAAGCGGATGACGCGCTCGGTCCTCGACGACATCAAGGGGCTGGGCTCGGCCCGTCGCACGCGGCTGGCCAAGGAGCTGGGCGGCGTCAATGCGGTGAAACGGGCGTCGCGGGAGGACCTGCGGGCCCTGTCCTGGCTGCCCGACGACGTGGCCGACGCCATCTACGACAAGATCCACCGCTCGTCCGGCCGCACCCCGTCTCGTCGTTGAAGGAAACCGGGCCATGACGCCGAAAAACCTTCGAGAACCGGATGAGGACCAGGCCATCGCCGACGTCTGGGAACGCCACGCCGGCTGGTGGCAGCGCGAGTTCACCAACGGCGCCGACGTCGAGTACGTCGAGCAGATCCTGCCGCTGGCGGCCGAGCACCTGGCCGGCGCCGCCCGAGTGCTCGACCTCGGTTGCGGCGAGGGCCAGGTCGCCCGACTGGCGGTGGCCGGTGGCGCCGACGGGGTCGTGGGCCTCGACCCGGCCGCCGCCCAGCTCGCCGAGGCCGTCCGGCGGGGCGGGGGAGTCGCCTATGTCCGTGGGACGGGCGGCGCGCTGCCGTTCGGGCCGGGCGCCTTCGATGCCGTGATCGTCTGCCTGGTGCTGGAACACGTGGTCGACCTGGACTCAACGTTCGACGAGATCGCTCGCGTGCTGCGGCCGGGCGGGCGGCTGGCGCTGTTCCTCAACCACCCCCTGTTCCAGACCCCGGGCAGCGGCTGGATCGACGACCGCGTGCTCGACCCGCCCGAGCAGTACTGGCGCGTCGGCCCCTACCTGGACGAGGACGAGTCGCTCGAGGAGGTCGAGGCCGGCGTCCGGCTGCCCTTCGTCCACCGGCCGCTCAGCCGCTACGTGAACGGGCTGGCCGACCGCGGCCTGCTCGTGACCCACATGGGCGAGCCGGCGCCACCGCCGGGTTTCGTCGCCCTCGCACCCGAGTACGCAGGCACGGCCACCATCCCCCGCCTGCTGTTGCTGCGGGCCGAGAACCGCCGGGCTGAACCCACCTAGAACGCGGTCGCCGCCAGCCACCGGTCGAGCACGGCCCCGTCGCCTTGGGTCGCGAGGTCGGGGACCGGCCGGCCGACCGTCAGCAGCAGCAGCTCGACGGCCCCGGCCTCGGCCACGACGTCGCCGCCGCCCGACCCTCGGTCCCACCACCAGCCGTCCGGCTCCAGGCGCACGCGCCAGGACGCAGCCGCGTCGGTGGCGGTGAAGGCGAGCGTCTCGCCCGCTCCGCGCAGCCTGCCCACCTTGCCGTTCCAGCGGGCCACGAAGGGCAGGTTCTCGAGCTGCTCGTCGATGCCCTCGACCGCTACGTCGACCGGCAGGTCCGGCGCCCGTCCCAGGGTCAGATCGAGATCGATCCGGTGGATGGCGGTCTCGAACAGCATGCGGCGCGGCCAGAAGCGGGCGTGCTGGTCGGCACCCCACGCCCACACGGGTGTGGCCGGCTCCGCGGCGGCGAACGTCCGGCACGCGTCGACGGCCCCGGTCGTCAGCCACTCGCGCCAAGCCTCCGGGGGCGCGGCGACGTCGGGGTAGTCGAGCGGCAGCGACGACCGCCAGGTCTCGGCCAGGATGCCGCTCGCCACCACCTCCCTCGACCACCGGTGCAGTCCGCCGACGTGCGATACGAGGTCCCGCACCGTCCAGTCCGGGCACGTGACCACGGTCGCGCCCAGATCGGCGCCGGTCAGCGAGGCGGCGAACCGGTCGGCCTCGGCGCCCAACAGCTCGATGTGGTCGGCGGTGGCGAGCGTGGTCGGGGGCATGGGGGCATGCTGGCAGGCCGGGATGCGTCGGCAGGCGCCAATATCCTTCAGTCCGGAATGAGCGAGTTCGTCGTGATCACCGGAATGTCGGGCGCCGGCCGCAGCCTCGCAGCGGACGCCATCGAGGATCTCGGCTGGTTCGTGATCGACAACCTGCCGCCACAGCTGGCGCCCAAGGTCGCCGAGCTGGTGCAGGCTCCCGGGTCGCAGGTGCAGCGGATCGCCCTGGTGGTGGTCACCGGCGCCTACCAGGACGAGGTGCTGCCGATGCTCGCCTGGCTCCGGTCGGCGGGCGCCCGGGTGCGCATCGTGTTCCTCGACGCCGCCACCGACACGCTGGTGCGCCGGTACGAGAGCACGCGACGCCGCCACCCCCTCTCCGGCGGCGGGACCCAGGAGCACCTGGTGGCGGCGATCGAGCGCGAGCGCGAGCTGCTCGACCCCGTCCGGGCCGAGGCCGACGTGGTGGTCGACACCAGCGAGCTCAACGTGCACGAGCTGCGCCAGCGGATGCAGGGCCTGTTCTCCGCCGAGGCGGCCGAGCCCACCATGCAGACGACCGTCCTGTCGTTCGGGTACAAGCACGGGCTGCCTCTCGACGCCGACATGGTGATCGATTGCCGGTTCCTGCCCAACCCCCACTGGGTGGACGAGCTCCGGCCGCTGACCGGACTCGACGAGCGGGTGCGTGACTACGTCCTGGGGCAGCCGGCCGCCCAGCAGTTCCTGGAGAACCTGGAGGGCATGCTGGTGCAGCTGCTGCCGGCGTACGTGGCCGAAGGCAAGGCGTACCTGACCATCGCCCTCGGGTGCACCGGCGGCCGCCACCGGTCGGTGACCATCGCCGAGGAGGTGGCGCGCCTGTTACGCAAGCACGGCATGCCGGCCGGAGTCCTGCATCGTGACATCGGCAAGTAGGGGACCATGCTGAAGCCGCACGTCGTGGCCGTGGGGGGCGGGCACGGCCTGGCGGCGACGATCCGGGCGGTGCGTCGCTACGCCGGGCGCACCACCGCCGTCGTGGCCACGGCCGACGACGGCGGGTCCACCGGGAGGCTGCGCGACGCCATGGCGCTGCCGGCGCCGGGCGACGTGCGGCACTGCCTGGTGGCCATGGCCGGTGACGACCCGGATGGCGGATCCAGTCCCCTTGTCGACGCCCTCGAGTTCCGCTTCGAGGGCACCGACGTGGCGGGCCATGCCCTGGGCAACCTACTGCTGGCCGGGCTGGCGGCCGTGACCGGCGACTTCGTGGCCGCCGTGGACGAGGCGTCGCGCCTCGTGGGCCTCGACCCCGACGTGGCGCGGGTGTTGCCGGCGACCGTCGAGCCGGTCGTCCTGCGCGCCACCGTGGCCGACGCACCAGGCCGCGAGCTGACAGGGCAGGTGGCGATATCACGCGCCGGCGGCATCGACCGGATCTCCGTGGAACCGTCCGGGGCTCGCGCCCCGGCGGCGGCGGTCGAGGCGCTGGTGGACGCCGACCAGATCGTGCTCGGGCCGGGGTCGCTGTACACGTCCGTGCTGGCCGCGGCGGTGGTCGACGACGTGCGCCACGGCATCGCCGACAGCCGGGGCCGTGTCGTCTACGTGTGCAACCTGCGGGCCGAGGGGACCGAGACCTTCGGCTACGACGTCGCCGGTCACGTGGCCGCGCTGCGCAGGCACGGCATCGCTCCGGACGTCGTGGTGACCCAGGCGGGCGGCCTGCCGCTCGGCGGTCTGCGCGAGGGCGGCGCGGGGGTCGAGGTGGTGCGAGCCGATGTCGCCCGGCCCCCGGGCGTGGCCCACGACGGCGCCAAGCTGGCCGGGGTCCTCGCCGAGCTGTTGCCCTAGCCGCCCCCGCCTCTCGAACTTGCCGCAGTTAGCGCTGCCATGGCAGCGCTTTCCACGACAAGTTCGGGGGTTGGGTTGATTGGATTGGCATGAAATAGCCTTGAAGGGATGCAAACTCCCTTGAGCAGCGAGGACGTCCTGGCGGCCCTCGGCGACCAGCACCACGGGGTCCTGACGACTGGCCTGGCGCTCGAGCGGGGAATCGGCCTGGCCGCGCTCCGCCATCACGAGTCGAGGGGGCGCCTGCTGCGGATCAAGCGCGGGATCTACCGGGTCCGCGGGCACCCCGTCACCTGGGAGTCGCGGCTGCAGGCCGCATTGTTCGATTCCGGACCGGACGCCGTCGTCGCGAGACGATCGGCTGCGCGGCTCCACGGCGTCTGGCACTACCGGCATGACGACGCGATCGAGGTGGTACGACCACGCGGCGGCCATCACCCGGCGTCGCTCGGACGCCTGCGGGAAACGACCATGTTGCCCACGGCGCACGTGACCTGCCTTGCGGGCTTTCCGGCCACCACGCTGGCGCGGACGTGCTTCGATCTGGCCGGCGACCCGGAGCCCGACCTCAGGGGCAAGCCCTGGCGGGATGAGGCGCACGAGCGGCAGATCGCCCGCGTGTTCAACGACGCACTGGGGCGTCGGGGGCTGATCATGGTCAACGAGGTCGCCGTGCTGGCCGCGATCGGCGGCCGTGGCCGCCCCGGCACCGCACTGGTCCGCGAGCTGTTGAAGCGCTTCGGCCCCCGGTACCAGCCCACGAAGTCTGACGGCGAGTCGCTGTTCGTCGAGCTGGTCGAGGTCTTCGACCTGCCCGTGCCCGAGCGACAGGTGCCGCTCGGGGACACCAACCTCATCGGAACGGTCGACTTCCTGTACCGCCGGCACCGGGTCGTCGTGGAGATCGACGGCTCGTGGCACGACGGACCGCTCGACCAGGCACACGACGACGCACGCGACGAGCGGCTGCGCGCCCAGGGGTTCGAGGTCGTGCGCATACGGTACGGCGACCTCGTCCTGCACCCTGAGGCCGAGCTCGCACGGCTGCGTCGCACGCTCCAGACCCGAACTTGCCGCAGTTAGCGCTGCCATGGCGTCGCCAAATGCGGCAAGTTCGGGTTGGGGGAATCCTCGCTAAGGTCGATAGCGACGACGGCAACGACAGAGATAACGACCGAAGACGAGAGAGGTCCAGTCCCGATGTCCATCCGAGTGGGGATCAATGGCTTTGGCCGCATCGGCCGCAACTTCTTCCGGGCGGCCCGGAGCATGGGTGCCGACATCGACATCGTCGCCGTCAACGACATCGGCTCGGTCGACACGATGGCCCACCTGCTTCGGTACGACTCGGTGTTCGGGCGGATCAACGACGACGTCCAGGTGGCGGACGACGGCATCAAGATCGGTGACGACAGCTTCAAGGTTCTGTCCGAGCGCGACCCCAAGGAACTGCCCTGGGGGGATCTGGGCGTCGACGTCGTCGTCGAGTCGACCGGCATCTTCTCGAGCCGTGAGCAGGCGGCGATGCACCTCGACGCCGGGGCGCCCTTCGTCATCGTCTCGGCCCCGTCGAAGGGTGCCGACGCCACGTTCGTGCCGGGGGTCAACGAGGACACGTTCGATCCCGCCGAGCACAAGGTGGTGTCCAACGCCTCGTGCACCACCAACTGCTTCGTGCCGATGGTCAAGGTCCTGGACGACGCCTTCGGGGTCGAGCGGGGCCTGATGACCACGGTCCACGCCTACACCGGCGATCAGATGCTGGTGGACGGGCCCCATCGCGACCTGCGCCGCGCCCGCGCCGCCGCCATCAACATCGTGCCCACCAGCACCGGCGCCGCCCGGGCGACGGGGCTGGTGCTCGAGGCGATGCAGGGCCGGCTCGACGGCCAGTCCCTCCGGGTGCCGGTGCCCGACGGTTCCCTGACCGACTTCACCGGCGTGCTGGCTCGCGAGGCGTCGGTCGACGAGGTCAACGAGGCGTTCAAAGCCGCCTCCACGACGGGCCGGCTGGCCCCGGTGATCGACTACTCGGACGCGCCGCTGGTGTCGACCGACATCGTCGGCTCGCCCGCGAGCTGCACCTTCGACAGCCAGCTCACGCAGGTCATCGGCAACCTGGTCAAGGTGTTCGGCTGGTACGACAACGAGTGGGGCTACTCCCACCGCCTGGTCGATCTCGCCCTGATCGTCGGCGCCGCCAACCAGAACTAGAGGTCGCCGCGTGACCGGCGTTCCCACGCTGGAGGACCTGCCGGACCTCGACGGCAGGCGCGTGCTGCTCCGCGCCGACTTCAACGTGCCGATCCGCGACGGCGAGATCGCCGACGACCTCCGGATCCGGGCCGCCCTGCCCACCGTCGAGTGGCTCCAGGAACGCGGTGCCCACGTGGTCGCCTGTACCCACCTCGGGCGGCCCAAGGGCAGGCCCGACCCCCGGTACTCGGTCGAGCCCGTGCGCCGGAGGCTCGCCGAGCTGGCGCCCGGTGTCGACCTGCTCGACAACCTCCGGTTCGATCCCGGCGAGGAGGCCAACGATCCTGCGTTCGTCGCCAAGCTGATCGACGGGTTCGACGCCTACATCAACGACGCATTCGGCGCCTCGCACCGGGCGCACGCCTCGATCGTGGGCCCGCCGCAGTTCCTGCCGTCCGCGGCCGGGCGCCTGCTGGCCAGTGAGGTGGACGTGCTGCTCGGCCTGCGCACCAACCCCCGCCGGCCGTTCGTCGCGGTCCTTGGCGGGTCCAAGGTGAGCGACAAGCTCTCGGTCGTCGAGGCGCTGCTGGGCGTGGCCGACACGCTGCTCATCGGCGGTGGCATGTGCTTCACGTTCCTGGCGGCGCAGGGCAACCCGATCGGCGCCAGCCTGTTCGAGGACGACATGGTCGGCGATTGCCGGCGCCTGCTCGAGCGGCACGGCGACCTGAGGGCGAGCGGGTCAGCGAGCCCGGGGCCCGAACGGCCCGCTGCCGGCGGCAGCAAGAGCGGGAAGCATGTTCTGGTCCTGCCGACCGACATCACCGCGCTGGGGCCGGGGGGAGAGCCCAGGAACCCCGAAGCCGGCGGCGAGGTGCGCCAGTTCGGCACGCGCCTGCCGGACGGGTGGATCGGTGTCGACATCGGGCCGGGGACGGCCGCCGACTTCGGGGACAGGATCGCCGAGGCCGGCACGGTGTTCTGGAACGGGCCGATGGGCGTGTTCGAGGACCCGCGCTTCGAGGCCGGCACCCGGGCGGTTGCGCAGGCGATCGCCGACGCCCACGGGTTCACGGTCGTAGGCGGGGGCGACAGCGCCGCAGCGCTGGCGCAGTTCGGGCTGGCTGACGCCGTCGACCACGCCTCGACCGGCGGCGGCGCCTCGCTGGAGCTGCTCGAGGAGGGTGACCTGCCGGGGCTGGCGGCGCTCCGCGGCGAGTGGAAGGCCTGAGCCCGGCGACCGAGCCCGGCGACTGAGCCCGGCGAACCCGGGGCAAGGGCGAACGTTCCGCCAGCCCGCCGAGCCAGCCAGCCGGCACGGCATCGGTCGTACGACCGACGCCATCACGGGGTGGGCGGGGGTCGGGCAGGAGGCTTACGGTGTCCGTTCGCCATTGCCTCTACCTAGCGTCCACGGTCGCGATCGCCTCACGTCGGAGGGCTCCTTGCCTGAAACCGCACGCAAGCCGCTCATCAGCGGCAACTGGAAGATGTTCCTCAACCACTTCGAGGCGACGGCGCTGGTGCAGAAGCTGGTCTACGAGCTCACGCCCGAGGACTACGCCGCCGTCGATGTGTCGATCCACCCGTCCTTCACCAACCTGCGAACGGTGCAGACGTACTTCCTGGCCGAGAAGGACCTGGTGCCCATCGCCATCGGCGCCCAGAACTGCCACTGGGAGGAGAAGGGCCCGTTCACCGGCGAGGTGTCGCCCGCGGCCCTGCGCAAGCTCGACGTGGCCTACGTGATCACGGGGCACTCCGAGCGCCGGGAGCTGTTCGGCGAGACGGACGACATCGTGAACCGCAAGGTGCGGGCGATCTTCCGGTGGGACATGACGCCGATCCTGTGCGTGGGCGAGACGCTCGAGGAGCGTGAGGCCGGGACCACCGAGGCCAAGGTGACGGGCCAGGTCGAGGCCGGCCTGTCCGGCCTGACCGCCGAGCAGGTGGCCGGGCTGGTGATCGCCTACGAGCCCGTCTGGGCCATCGGCACCGGCCGGACCGCCACCCCCGAGGATGCGCAGGCCGTGTGCGCCACCATCCGGGCCAGGGTGGCCGGCATCAGCGGCGCCGCGGCAGGAGACGCGCTGCGCATCCAGTACGGCGGCTCGGTCAAGCCCGAGAACGCCGCGGACCTCATGGCCTGCCCCGACGTCGACGGGGCCCTGGTCGGTGGCGCCTGCCTCGAGAGCGAGGCGTTCGCGGCCATCGTCCGCTACCGCGACCGGGCCTGATTTCCCACAGGATGGTGTGACAACCGCCACGGAGTGCTACACAGCAGGGAGTACGGAGCCACGGCAGCGCTCCGGCCGAAGTGCAGGTTGTGTGACGATGGCGCGACAGGCAGACGGATATGTCCATCTGTATGCCTTGCAGACTGTCGCCTGGGTCACTGAATCGGCGCCTGGGCAGGCGATCCTGCTAAGTTCCGTTTGCTCACCGGGGGTGGTTTGGTCACCTCCGGTGCATCCAACCCCGGGGGGAGCCGCCGTGATCCCGTCGATCGCATTCGATCGTGGTCGTGACGTCTCCTCCTGGCGTTCATCATGACCATCTGAGGAGGTCCTCCAAAGTGAGACGACAGCGCAGGGGCCTCAAGCTCCTTGCTCTCATCCTGGGACTCTCGCTCGTAGCCGCCGCCTGTGGTGGCGACGACGACGACGACGGGGGCGCGGCCGAGGAAGCCGCCCCAGAGGAAGAAGCCCAGCAGGGTGGCGAGGTCGTTGACCTCGGCACCTTTGTAGGCGACCCGCCCGAGCACATCGACCCGGCCCTGAACACGACGCTCGACGCGTACCAGGTCGTGAACGCCGTCTACGACGGCCTGACCGACATCGACGCCAGCGATCCCGACAACCCGGAGATCGTGCCGATGGTGGCCGAAACCGTGGAGTCCAACGACGACGCCACGGAGTGGACGTTCACCATCCGGGAGGGCCTCACCTTTGCCGGTGGCGAGGAGATCCTGCCGAGCACGTTCCAGCGATCATGGGAGCGCGCCAGCGACCCCGAGTTCGCGGGCGACTACTCGTATCTGTTCAACTTCATCCAGGGCGGCGCCGAGAAGCTCGATGGCACAGCTGACACCCTCGAGGGGGTCGAGGCCGACGACGAGAACATGACCCTGACGGTCACGCTCGCCGCGCCCTACGCGAACTTCGATGCCGTCGCCGGGTTCCAGCTGTTCATGCCGGTGCCGGAAGAAGCCGGCACCGACGCCGCGACGGCCGCCGAGTGGGAGAACGGGGAGATGTTCGGCAACGGCCCGTTCATGCTCGAGTCGCCGCGCACCGACACCGAGATCGTCCTCGTGCCCAACCCCGACTGGGACGGCACGAACTACGACGAGGTGTTCGAGCTTCCCGAGCAGCCGTACCTCGACCGGGTGACGTTCCGGGTCTCGACCGACCCCGACACCTCGTACAACTCGTTCGAGGCCGGCGAGGGCGACAACGCCAACATCCCGCCGGGCCGGTTCAACGAGGCGACGAGCGCCTACGCCAACACCACCGACGTGGCGATCCTCGGCAGCTATCACTTCGACGTGAACCACCGCGACCCGGTGGTCGGCGGTCCTGAGAACAAGGAGCTCCGCAAGGCCATCATGCAGGCCATCGACCGGGACGAGATCAACGAGGCTGTCTACGAGGGCAGCCGCACCGTCTCCAACGGAATCACCCCCGAGGGGATCCCAGGATGGGGTGCCGATCTCTGCGACGACTGCGTGTACGACCCCGAGGCCGCCCAGGAGCACTTCGACAACTGGCAGGCCGAGGGCAACGAGCTCACGGAGCCGCTGCGCATCCAATACAACATCGGTGCCGGCCACGAGCCCGTCGTTGCCATCGTCATCGACAACCTCGCCGCGATCGGCATCGAGGCGGTCGAGGAGGGCATCGACACCGAGACGTACTTCACGCAGATTGCCGAGGGAGCGTGCCAGATCTGCCGCACGGGCTGGTTCGCGGACTACCCGACGTACGACAACTTCATGTACGACCTGTTCCACACCGACTCGCTCGGCGGGAACAACCACGGGTTCTCGAACCCCGAGTTCGACGAGCTGGTCGACGAGGCCAAGCAGACGACTGACCCGGAGCAGCAGGCCGAGCTGTTCCAGGAGGCCGAGTCGATCCTGCTCGACGAGGTCGGGACCATCCCGCTCAACTGGTACCGGGGTGACTACGTCTTCAACGAGGAGAAGCTTGGCGGCTTCACGCAGACCAACTTCGGCCTCATCTTCTATGAGAAGGTTTGGGTCAAGAGCTAGAGCGCGAAAGGGTCCCTGATCTCAGGGTCCTGACCATGGGTGTCGGGGGCGTCGCGCCCCCGGCACCTAGTCCTCCCCCGAGGACACCCCATGACCAGCTTCATCACCCGCCGCCTCCTACTCATCATCCCGACGGTGTTCCTGGCACTGTCGTTCCTGTTCTTCCTGTTCTTCACGCTCCCCGGCGATCCGGCCCGCCTCATTGCGGGCGGCGCCGACCGCAGCATCGACGAAGGCGTGATCGAGCGCGTCAACGAGCGCTACGGCCTCGACGACCCACTGATCGTCCAGTTCAAGGACTACTGGGCGCGCACCATCCAGTGGGACCTGGGCGAGTCGTTTCTCACCCGGCGCAGCGTCAACGACATCCTCAACGAGAAGGCCACCGCCAGCATCCGGCTCGCCATCTGGGCGATCATCATCGAGATCGTCGTCGGTATCCCGGTGGGTTTGCTCTCGGCCATACGGCGGTATTCGATCGGCGATCGCGTCACCACGATCCTCACCGCCGCGGCCTCGGCCATACCCGTCTTCGTGCTGGGCTTCGTCCTGCAGTGGATGTTCGCGGTCCAGCCCAACAAGTTGGGCTGGCCCGAGTGGGCGGCCCTGCGCACGCAGGGCATCGGGCCGGACTCGTGGGCGCTGTTCTTCATCCCCACGGGTGAGCAGTGGCGCTACCTGATCCTGCCTGCCATCACCCTGGCCTCGGTGTCCACCGCGCTGGCGGCGCGCATGATGCGGGGCTCGATGCTCGAGGTGCTGCGTGCCGACTACATGCGCACGGCCCGGGCCAAGGGGCTGAGGGAGCGCGACGTGGTCGTCAAACATGGGCTCCGAAACGCCATGCTCCCGGTCGTCACGCTCATCGGCATCGACTTCGGCGTCGTCATCGGCGCCGCCGTCCTCACCGAGACGACCTTCTCGTGGCCCGGACTCGGGTCGGAGATCGCCGATTCGGTCACCCAGCGCGACCTGCCCGTGGTCCTCGGGCTCACGCTTGTGGTCGTTCTCGCGTTTGCGCTCATCAACCTGCTGGTCGACATCTCGTACGCCTGGTTCGACCCACGGATCCGGCTCGGGAAGGGAGACTCCTCATGACGCTCGTCGAGCCCGGGACCCCGACGACGGTTACCGGCGTCCCCGAGGTCGCGGCGCCCGAAGAGCTCGGCGAGGCGCGCCCCCTGCGCGCCGATGTGTGGAGGCGGTTCAAGCGCAACCGTCTCGCCATGGTGGGTCTGGTGTTCCTCATCCTCCTCGGGCTCGTCGCGGTCTTCGCGCCGTGGATCGCGCCCTACGGCATCACCGAGCGCGCGTCGGGCGAGTACCGCCAGCCGCCGTCGGCCGACCATTGGTTCGGCACCGACGCCATCGGGCGCGACCTGTTCAGCCGCATCGTCTACGGCGCCCGGGTGTCGCTGCGCATCGGCTTCGCCGCCACGGCCATCTCGGTCGTCATCGGGCTGCTCCTCGGGGCAGTGGCCGGCTTCTTCCGCGGCGCAACCGACACGGTCATTAGCCGCGTGATCGACGTGTTTCTCGCCATCCCGTACATCGTGCTGGCGGTCGCCATCGCGTCGGTGTTCGGGCGCAGCGAAAACGCGGTCATCCTCGTACTAGGGCTCACGGGCTGGCTCTACATCGCCCGGATCGTGCGGGCCAGCTTCCTGTCGCTCAGCCGCCTGGAATACGTCGAGGCGGCCACCGCCCTGGGCTTCTCGCGCCGGCGGATCATGTTCCGACACATCCTCCCCAACGCCCTCCAGCCGATCATCGTGATCGGCACGATCACGGTTGGCGCGGTGATCCTGTCCGAGGCCGCCCTGTCGTTCCTCAACGTGGGCCCCCAGCCACCGACCCCGGCCTGGGGCCTGATGGTCTTCGAGGGCAAGGGCGCCCTCACCAGCGCGCCACACATGTTGTTCTTCCCTGCGGGTGCGATCGTCCTGACCGTGCTGGCGTTCGTATTTGTTGGCGACGGCCTGCGCGACGCGCTCGACCCCAAGCTGAAGTAGACGCATGGCCAACGTGATCGACGAAGTCGTGGGACGATCGGTGGCACCGGGCAAGGAGGTGCTGCTGTCGCTGCGGGACCTGCGGGCCGGCTTCAACACCGACGACGGCCGGGTGCAGGCGATCGATGGCGTGTCGTTCGACGTGGCGCGGGGCGAGGTGTTCGCCATCGTGGGCGAGTCGGGCTCGGGCAAGTCGGTGACGGCCATGTCGATCCTCGGGCTGCAGCCGACGCTGGACATCACCGAGGGAGAGGTCCTCTGGAAGGGCCGTGACCTCCTCGCGCTGCCCGAGGACGAGCGTCGCCAGATACGGGGCAAGGAGATCGCGATGATCTTCCAGGACCCCCTCACGGCACTCAACCCGGTTCACACCGTCGGCGCGCAGATCGGCGAGATGGCGCGCATCCACGAGGGCGTCGGCAAGAAGCAGGCCTTCGAGCGGTCGGTGGAGCTGCTCGAGCTCGTCGGCATCCCCGAGCCCCGGAAGCGGGCCAAGATGTACCCGCACGAGTTCTCGGGCGGGATGCGCCA
>Ga0081538_10004046_pt1 | contig 13637 bp, 12 predicted proteins | sample TabmetS5T2R1_FD_71022 | JGI IMG/M metagenome (GOLD analysis project Ga0081538, IMG submission 71022) | Tabebuia heterophylla rhizosphere microbial communities from the University of Puerto Rico - S5T2R1 | ecosystem: Host-associated > Plants > Roots > Rhizosphere ...
GAAGTCGCTGCGGTCCCGCGTGCGCTCCTACTTCCGTGGCGGCGACAGCCGGCTCGGGCTCGACCGGCTGATCGAGCGCGTCGAGCAGATCGAGGTGATCGTCACCTCCACCGAGGTGGAGGCCTTCCACCTCGAGCAGAACCTGATCAAGCGCTACCGGCCGACCTTCAACGTCCGCCTGCGCGACGACAAGAGCTACCCGTACATCGCCGTGACCGTCGAGGACGAGTACCCGCGCGTCATGTTCACGCGGGAGCGGCACCGGCGCGGGGTCGTCTATTTCGGGCCGTACGCCTCGGCGAAGAAGGTGCGTGAGACGCTGGACGTCTTGAACCGCGTCTTCCCGTACAGGCCGTGCGAGGGACCGCAGCCGGGCCGGCACTCCGGGATCCCCTGCCTCGACTACCACATCGATCGCTGCCTGGCTCCCTGCGTCGGCTACGTCACGAAAGAGGACTACCGCGAGATCGTCGGGCGCGTGATCGAGTTCCTCTCCGGCGAGACTCGGCCGGTCCTGCACGAGCTGGAGGAGAAGATGCACGCCGCCGCAGAGCGGCAGGAGTTCGAGGAAGCGGCCCGCTATCGCAACCGTTTGACGGCCGTCCGTCATCTGGCCGAGAGGCAGGCGGCCGACAAGCGTGCAATCGGCACCGTCGACGTGGTCGGCATCGCCGCGGCCGGCCGGACGGCTGCCGTGCAGGTCTTCCCGCTCAGGGGCGGGCGCCTTGTCGACCGACACACCTTCTACCTCGAGAACGAGGCCGGGGAGGACGTGCCCCAGCTCCTCGAGTCCTTCTGCCTCGAATACTACGGCGGCGCGCCGAGCGTTCCGCCGCTGATCGTCGTCCCGCCGGAGGTCGGACCGACCGACGCCCTGGCCGGGTACCTGTCCGACCTGCGCGGCTCCAAGGTCGAGGTCCGCGCGGCCCGCCGCGGCGAGAAGCGCCGGCTGCAGGAGCTCGCGCAGCAGAACGCCGAGCTGGCGCTGGAGAGCGACGCCGCCAACCGCGAGCGCAAGCGCCTCCGCCGCATCGAGGCGCTCGAGGAGCTGCGTGAGTGCCTGAACCTCGAGAGCCTTCCGATCCGCATCGAGTGCTTCGACATCTCGAACATCCAGGGTGAGTCGCCGGTCGGCTCGATGGTCGTCTTCCAGGACGCCGTGCCCAAGAAGGCGCACTACCGCAAGTTCGGGATCAAGGGCGTGGAGGGCCAGGACGACTTCGCAATGATGGCCGAGGTGATCTCACGCCGGTTCGCGCGTGCGCGCGAGGTGACCGAGGAGCGCTACGACGAGGGCTTCGCCGCGATCCCCAACCTCGTCGTCGTCGACGGCGGCAAGGGCCAGCTCTCGGCGGCGCTCGCCGCCGTCCAGGAGTACGACCTTCCCCGGCTCGCCGTGATCGCCTTGGCGAAGCGGGAGGAGGAGGTCTTCGTCCCGGGCCGCTCCGAGCCGATCGCGCTGCCCGCCGACTCGGCGGGCCTCCAGCTTCTGCAGCGCATCCGCGACGAGGCGCATCGTTTCGCGCTCGGTTTCCACCGGCATCGCCGCGACGCCAAGGCGCGGGAGTCGATCCTGGACGCGCTGCCAGGGGTCGGTCCCGCCCGCAAGCGTGCGTTGATCCAGCACTTCGGCTCGCCTGAACGGCTGCTCGCGGCGAGCTCGGAGGAGCTCGAGGGCGTCCCCGGTGTCCCCGCCAAGGTCGGACGGGAGATCTACACGGCACTGCACCGCGCCGGCCGGGCCTGAGCATGCCCCGAGTGGAGCTCCTCTACGCGGGCCTTGCAGAGCAGAAGCGCTCGAAGCCGATCGCGAAGCCGACGTCGTACATGACCTCGGTGCTCTTCGTGATGAGGCGATTTCCCTTGTCGTTCAGGCGCTCTCCGGCTGCGATGTCTCCACGTTCGAAGGCGGCCTCGGCATCCCTCTGCGCCTGACTGGAGGCCACGTAGAGGTCGAGAAAACGCTCGATCTCGCCGGTGTATTCGTCCGGCGGCTCGAGGGCCCGCATCTGACGCAACCAGCGACGCGTGACCGCCTCGAACCGAGCTGCGTCCGTCGGGCGCAGGCGCATGTAGGCGCGATCTCGCTCGCTGCAGAGCGTCGACGCCCGCTCGCCCCAGCGGACGGCCGCGAGCCCATCGATCGTGGAGTACGGCCCGGGAGGATCTCCCGTACACGATTCCGCGCCCAACTCGGCTGCGATCGCGTCGGCCTCCTCGCCGGCGCTCTCGGACTGATCCATCAGCTCGTAGAACGTTCGGTCGCGCTTCGAATACCTCGCGCTGAGAGCTCGGATTCTCGCGTCACCCGACTCCTCGTAGAGGGCGGCCATCTCCTCGGCCTGCGCCTCGTCGCCGGGGGCTGGGTCGGCTGCCGACACCGTCGTCAGAAATCCCGGCGATCTGCTCTCGGTGCGGGCCTCACGTAGCCTGGAACCGTGAACGCGTTGCCCGTCGCCATCTGGAGCGACTACACCTGACCGTTCTGCTACGTCGGCCTCGCCCGGGCCGAGTGGCTGGAGCGCCGGTTCGGCGCGCAGGTCGAGTGGTTTCCCTTCTTCCTTCACCCCGAGTACCCCGAGGAAGGCCTGCCGCGAACCGACCTGGAGCGACGTTACGGGCCGGGCATCCACGACCACACGCGGCGGATGGTCGAGTCGGCAGGCCTGACCTTCGCGCCGTCGCCGAAGCTTCCGAACACGTTGCACGCCCTCCAGGTGACCGAGCTCGCGCGCGACCGCGACCTGCACGAGCCCGTGCACACAAGGCTCATGCACGCCTACTGGTCGGAGGAAGCCGATCTTGGAAACGACGAGGTGCTGCTCGACCTCGTCGTGGAGGCCGGACTCGATCGCGACGAGGCCGCTGCGGCGATCGCCGACGGCCGTTACGCGGATCGAGTGACGCAGTCGACCCAGGACGCGAACCGCCTGGGCATCAACGCCATCCCCGCCTTCGTCCTCGACCGGCGCCTGCTCGTGCTCGGCGCGCAGCCGGAACAGGTCTTCGAGCAGGCCGTCGCGCAGCTTCCGGACGGAGAACAGCCCCGGGCCGATTGACACGCGTCCGGAGCCGTGGGATTCTCGGGACCGTCGTGGAGCGCCACGGCTCGGAGATGGCAAGGTTTCTGCGCGGCAAGGGGTCGCGGTCGAGACGCTCACGAAGGCTCAGATCCGGAACGGCCAGGGCGGCGCCGAGCTCGACGGGCTCACGAGCGCGCAGCGCGGCGCCTTCTTGCGGAACACGCCGCTCTGGTTCTACGTCCTTCGCGAAGCGGAGCTGGAAGGCGGCAGACTCCGGGGAGTCGGCGCCCCGCCCCGTCGCGGAGACGTTCCACCGCGCCATGCAGGGAAGTGAGTTCTCGATCGTCCGCGACCGGACCTGGCGGCCGACGCTCGGCCCCAACTCGACGACGTTCTGGATGGCCGACCTCCTCCTCTTCGCCGCGAACGGGAGGAAGTCCGTGATCGCCCCGCTCGGCTAGCCCCCGTCCGGGGCCATGTACGGGTAGCGGTAGTCCGTGGGCGGGACGAAGGTCTCCTTGATCGTCCGCGGGCTGACCCAGCGGATCAGATTCCAGAGCGAGCCCGCTTTGTCGTTCGTCCCGGACGCTCGCGCGCCGCCGAAGGGCTGCTGCGCGACCACCGCGCCCGTGGGCTTGTCGTTCACGTAGAGGTTCCCGGCCGTATACCGGAGCACGTCAGCGGCCTCGACGACCGCCTCCCGCTCGCCGGCGAAGATCGCCCCGGTGAGTGCGTAGGGAGCCGTCCTGTCGATCAGCTCGAGCGTCTCCTCCCAGCTCCCGTCCGGGTACACGAATGTGGTGACGACGGGCCCGAAGAGCTCGTCCCGGAGGAGCCGGAAGTCGGGGTCCTCGGTTCGGATGACGGTCGGCTCGACGAAATAGCCCTCGCTGTCGTCGTAACCGCCGCCCACCACGACCTCGCTCTTGGCGTCGCCCTTCGCCTCCTCGATCGCCTCCTTCTGCGTGGCGAAGGAGCTCGCGTCGATGACTGCGCCCATGAAGTTCGAGAAGTCGGAGATGTCGCCGTACTTGATCTCGCCGACCTGCGAGACGAGCTGGTCCTGGATCGCCGGCCACATGCTCTCGGGCGCGTAGACGCGCGAGGCGGCCGAGCACTTCTGGCCCTGGTACTCGAAGGAACCGCGCAGGATCGCGGTCGCGACGGCCTCGGCGTCGGCGGTCGGGTGGGCGACGATGAAGTCCTTGCCGCCGGTCTCGCCGACGATGCGCGGATAGCTCCGGTAGTTCGCGATGTTCGCGCCGATCGTCTTCCACATGTCCTGGAAGACCGCCGTCGAGCCCGTGAAGTGGACGCCGGCGAGGTCCGGGCTCGCGAGCGCGGGGTCGCCGATCTCCTTGCCCGAGCCGTAGACGAGATTGATGACGCCGTCCGGGAGCCCGGCTTCTTGGAAGAGCCGCATCGTGTAATACGCCGACAGCATCGCGGTCGAGGCCGGCTTCCAGAGGACCGTGTTGCCCATGAGGGCCGGTGCGCCCGTAAGGTTGCCGCCGATGGCCGTGAAGTTGAACGGGGAGACGGCGAAGACGAAGCCCTCGAGCGGCCGGTACTCCATGCGGTTCCAGACGCCCGTGCTCGACATCGGCTGCTCCTCGTACATCCGGGTCATGAACCAGGGGTTGAAGCGCCAGAAGTCGATCAGCTCGCAGGCGGCGTCGATCTCCGCCTGATGCGCCGTCTTCGACTGGCCGAGCATCGTGGCTGCGTTCAGGATGTCGCGCCAGGGCCCGGCGAGTAGCTCGGCCGCCCTGAGGAAGACGGCGGCTCGCTCCTCCCAGGGCACGCGGTGCCAGTCCTCCCAGGCCTCTGCCGAGGCCTCGATTGCCGCTTCGACTTCCTTGGCGCCGCCCTGGTGGACGTCGGCGAGGACGTGGTCCTTGTCGTGCGGCATCACCGCCTGCTTGACGTTCCCGGTCAGCACGTCCTGGCCGCCGATCACGAGCGGGATCTCGATCCGCTCGCTCTTCATCTGCTCGAGCCGGAGCTGGAGGCTCGCGCGCTCGGGCGAGCCCGGCGCGTAGTCGCGGACCGGCTCGTTCGCCGGCGTCGGGACGCGGAAGATCCCCGGGGCGCTCATCGCATGGGCATTCTATGGATCGTGGGCATGGATGTGGTGGCGTACGAGGTTCCGGCCTGGGGAGTCGGCGAGCTCTACTTCAGGGCGGGGAAGCTCCTCTACCACGAGCTCCCTCGTGCAGGCTCGTCCCCGGCTGCGGGCGTGGAGCACCCGCTCGCCGAGCGCGTGCAGGCATACTTCCGCCGCGAGCGCGTGTCCTTCGACGACGTCGAGGTCGAGGCCGAGTGGGGGACACCCTTCCAGGAGGCGCTCGCCGACGCGCTCCGCAGCATCCCCTGGGGCGAAGTGGTCACCTACGGCGAGCTGGCGGCGCTCGCGGGCCGTCCACGCGCGCCTCGAGCCGCCGGCACCTTCTGCGCCGAGAACAACTTCCCGCTCGTCGTCCCCTGCCATCGCGTCGTCTCCTCGTCCGGGCTCGGGAGCTACGGCTCGCTGGGCGTCGAGTACAAGCGACGGTTGCTCGCGCTGGAAGGCGTCGACCTCTGAGCCTTTCCGAGGATGTTCGCCTGGAGCTTGCGGCGATCGAGCCGCGGAAGGCCTGCTGCCGGCTGGCCGAGCTCTCGGCGCTCGTGCGCGGCGCCGGCAGCGTCCACCTGCGCGGTGGCGGCCATATCGCGTTCCACCTCGAGTTGGCGAGCGGGCCGGTGGCCCGCCGAGCGTTCTCGCTCCTGCGCTCGTACGGCGTCCCCTGCGAGATCAGGACGTACAAGCGCCGCGCCTTCGAGCAGGGGACGCGCTACCAGCTGCACCTCGAAGATGACGCCCGCGCCCTGCAGGCGCTGAACGAAGCGGGCATCCTCGACGCGAACCTCGTCCCGCTCGAGCGGCCGCCCCGGCGGGTCGTGGGCCGAGCGTGTTGCCGGGCTGCCTATCTTCGTGGCGCCTTCCTCGCCTCCGGCTCGGCCAGCGGGCCCAGGAATGCGCACTTCGAGTTTCGCACGGCCGATGCCGAGTCCGCCTCGTTCCTGGCCGAGCTTGCCGCCGCCGACGGCTTCTCCCTCGCCGTGTACGAACGCAACCGCCACGCCGTCGCCTACGCGAAGGGAACGGAGGCGATCGGGGAGCTCCTCGCGTTCCTCGGGGCACAGGAGGCTGCCCTCCGCCTCGGGGAGGAGGCCGTCGTGGCCTCGACGCGGGCCCGTGCAAACCGGCTCGCCAACGCCGACCACGCCAACATCGTCCGCACGAGCCGGGCGGCCGACATCCAGCTTCGTGCCATCCGCCGCCTCGAGCGCGAAGGACGTCTGGACGAGCTCGCGCCCGAGCTGGGTGAGATCGCCCGCCTGCGAGTCCGGCACCCGACGCTCTCGCTGCGGGAGCTCGCCCGCCGGTGTGAGCCCCCGGCGACGAAGGCCGCCGCCCATCGCAGGCTCGCCCGGATCCAGCGCCTCGCCGAGCTGTAGCCGGGAGAGCGGGCCGGAGGGGAAGCTCCGAGGACGACCTCCCCCTCCGCTTACGCCCACGCTCGTGACCGTGACACCGGACGGGGTCTGAATCCGGTGCCCGCCGAGCGTGGACCCGCTCTCGTGAGCGAGCGTATTCCTCCGCCTCCGACGGTGCAAGGTCTTGCGACCAGAATTTTCCACGCCGGTCGGTCACGTAGCCGCGGTTAGAGTTCCTGACGTGATGATGACGCGCCAGGCGGCATCGCTCCTCATTGCATCAGGAGCTCTTAGAATCGCCGCGCTGAGGAAACGTCGAGGGAGGCCGCATGAGCGTACGGGTGGGCATCAACGGATTCGGGCGGATCGGGCGCAACTTCTTCCGGTCGGCCCGCCGCCGCGGCGAGGACGTCGAGGTGGTGGCCGTGAACGATCTCGGCGACGCGACGACGATGGCCCACCTGCTCAAGTACGACTCGGTCCTCGGGCCGCTCGACGCGGACGTCGAAGCGACCGACGGGGCGATTGCCGTCGACGGCGACGAGCTGAAGCTCCTCAACGAGCGCGACCCGGCGGCCCTTCCCTGGGAGAGCCTCGGCGTCGACGTCGTGCTCGAGTCGACCGGTCTCTTCACCAAGCGCGAGCAGGCGCAGCTGCATCTCGACGCCGGCGCCTCCAAGGTCCTGATCTCCGCGCCCGCCACCGATCCCGACGTGACGCTCGTCCTCGGCGTGAACGACGACGCCTACGATCCGGGCTCGCACCAAATCGTCTCGAACGCCTCCTGCACGACGAACTGCGTCGCGCCGCTCGCCAAGGTCCTGAACGACGGCTGGGGCATCGAGTCCGGGTTCATGACGACCATCCACGCGTACACGAACGACCAGCAGATCCTCGACCTCCCGCACAAGGACCTTCGGCGGGCGCGGGCCGCCGCCATCAACCTCATCCCGACCTCGACCGGCGCTGCCAAGGCGATCGGGTTGGTGATTCCGGAGCTCGCCGGGAAGGTCGACGGCATCTCGGTGCGCGCCCCGGTCCCCGACGGCTCGCTCACCGACCTCGTCGTCAGGCTCGGCAACGAAGTGAGCGCCGACGAGGTGAACGCCCGCTACCGCGAGCTAGCCGACACCGGGGCGCTTGCGGGGATCCTCCGCTACGCGGACGATCCGCTCGTCTCGTCCGACGTGGTCGGCGATTCGTACTCGTGCATCTTCGATAGTCAGCTGACGATGGCCCACGGCAGCCTGGTCAAGGTCTTCGGCTGGTACGACAACGAGTGGGGCTACAGCTCGCGCCTGGTCGACCTCGTCGAGCGCCTGTAGTGCACCGACCGCGCTCGGTCGAGGACGCCGACATCGCGGGCAAGCGCGCACTCGTCCGGGTCGACTTCAACGTCCCGCTGGAGGACGGCCGCGTCGCCGACGACACGCGGATCAGGGCGGCATTGCCCACGATTCGGCTCCTGCTCGACCGCGGCGCCGGCGACGTCGTGCTCATGTCGCACCTAGGACGCCCGAAGGGGCCCGACCCGGCGCTGTCGCTGGCGCCGGTCGGTGCGCGGCTGCGCGAGCTGCTGCCGGACGAACGAATTCGTCTGCTCGAAAACACGCGCTTCGATCCCCGCGAGACCGCGAACGACCCCGCGTACGCGCAGGAGCTTGCCGCAAATGGCGATCTCTTCGTAAACGACGCCTTCGGGTCCGCCCATCGGGCGCACGCGTCGACCGAGGGCGTCGCCCACCTGGTTCCCGCGTATGCGGGATTGCTGGTACTGCGGGAGCTCGAGGAGCTCGGCTCGCTGCTCGAGGGGCCTGAGCGCCCGTTCGTGGCAGTGCTCGGCGGCGCCAAGGTGGCGGACAAGATCGGCGTGCTCACCTCGCTCCGGGAGCGGGCGGACACGGTCCTGATCGGCGGGAAGATGGCCGAGGAGGTCGAGCGCGAGTCGGCCTACGAGCTGCCTGAGGACGTCGTCGCTGCGGCCGCCCTCGAAGCAGACGCCGAGGCCCGCGTGGTGCGCTGGGACGATGTGCCCGACGGCTGGCTCGGGCTCGACATCGGCCCCGTGACGCGGGAGCGCTTCGCGGCGCGAATCGCCGAAGCGAGCACGGTGTTCTGGAACGGCCCGATGGGCGTCTTCGAATGGCCGCGCTTCGCGGCGGGAACGAGGGCGGTGGCCGACGCGGTCGCCGCGGCCGACGCGCACACCGTGGTCGGCGGCGGCGACTCGGTGCGGGCGGTCGAGGAGCTCGGCGTCGGCGACCGGATCGACTGGATCTCCACCGGAGGCGGAGCCTCGCTGGAGCTGCTGGAGGGAAAGGAGCTTCCGGGGGTCAGCGCCATCCCAGAAGCATGAGCAACCGGCACACATTCGCCCCGCTTTCGCGCACCACGCGCGGGCTTTTCCTCGCTAGGCTGGAAGCGGTGGGTGGTCCGCGGCGGCCCCGCGTCAGAAGGACCCGTTTGTGCTGATCGCGGGCAACTGGAAGATGTTCAAGCGGCCGGGGGAGGCCGCCGACTTCTGCGGCAGCCTGCCCGGGGAGCTCGAGGGCGTGGCCGACGGCGTCTCCGTCGTCGTCGCGCCGCCGTTCACCTCCCTGCAGGCCGCCGTCGAGGCTTTGCGCGCAAGGCCGGTCGCCGTCTACGCCCAGAACGTCCACTGGGATCGGGAGGGCGCCTACACGGGAGAGATCTCCGTCGACATGCTCCAAACCCTCGGCGTCGCCGGAGCCATCGTCGGCCACTCGGAGCGGCGGCAGTACTTCGGGGAGACCGACGAGACGGCGGCCCGGCGTGCGCAGACCGCCTTCGAGGCCGGCCTCGGTGTGATCGCCTGTGTCGGCGAGACGCTCGAGGAGCGCGAGGCGGGAGAGACGGAGGCTGTGCTTCGCCGCCAGGTCGAGGCGATCGCCGTGGCCGTCCCCGAGCCTGACACCGCGCTCGCCGTCGCCTACGAGCCCGTCTGGGCGATCGGTACGGGCAGGACGGCGACGCCCGAGATCGCCCAGGAAGCCCATGCCTTCATCCGCAGCCTCTACGCCGTGGACCAGATCCTCTACGGCGGCTCGGTGAAGCCCGAGAACGCCGAGGAGCTCCTCGCCCAGGCGCACGTGGACGGGGCCCTCGTCGGCGGCGCCTCGCTCGACGTCCACTCCTTCGTCGCGATTTGCCGGACCGCCGCCCGCCTTTCCCGCTCGTAGCGCTCGTCGTTCTCGACGGGTGGGGGTGCGCGCCGCCCGGCCCCGGGAACGCCGTCGAGCAGGCCGACACGCCCGTCTTCGACGCGCTCTGGGAGCGCTATCCGCACACGACCCTCCGCGCGTCGGGCGAGGACGTGGGGCTCCCGGCCGGCCAGATGGGAAACTCCGAGGTGGGACACCTGACGATCGGCTCGGGCCGCGTGGTTCTCCAAGACCTGATGCGGATCAACGAGACCATCAGGTCAGGGGATCTCTTTTCCAACCCCGCGCTCGCTGGCGCATTCCGGCGCGCCCGGGAGCGCGAGGCCGCCGTTCACCTGCTCGGGCTCGTCTCCTACGGCGGCGTGCACTCGCACATCGACCATCTGCGCGCCCTGCTCGAGCTCGCCCGGCGCGAGGGGATGGCCGAGCGGACCTGCGTCCACGCGTTTACCGACGGCCGCGACGTCTCCCCGACGTCGGCCCGGTCCGACCTGGCCGAGCTCGTCGAGGAGGGCGCGCGGATCGCCACTGTCTCCGGCCGCTACTACGCCATGGACCGCGACCGGCGCTGGGAGCGGACCGAACGCGCCCTCGCTGCGATCACGGCCGGTCACGGCGAGTGGTCAGACGACCCGGTGTCCGCGGTCGAGGCGTCGTACGCCCGCAGCGTCACCGACGAGTTCGTCGAGCCCGTGGTCCTACCGCTGCCCCGTGTGACGCAGGAGGATGCGGCGATCCACTTCAACTTTCGCCCGGACCGGGCGCGCCAGCTCTCCCAACGCCTGCTCGAGGAGGGCGTCGACCTGACCACGATGACCCGATACCGCGATGACTTCGCCTGCCCGGTGGCGTTCGAGGAGCAGGTCGTCGCGGACACGATGGCCGAGGTGCTCGCCCGGCACGGCGTTCGCCAGCTCCACGTCGCCGAGACCGAGAAGTACGCCCATGTCACCTACTTCTTCAACGGCGGCCGCGAGCAGGAGTGCGTGGGGGAGACGCGCATCCTCGTTCCCTCGCCGCGGGACGTCGCGACGTACGACGAGAAGCCCGAGATGTCCGCTGCCGAGGTGGCCGACCGCTTCGCAGCAGAGCTTCCGAACGGCTATGCCTTCGCGATCGTGAACTACGCAAACCCCGACATGGTGGGCCACACGGGCGTCATCCCGGCGGTCGTGCGCGCGGTCGAGGCGACCGACGCCGCGCTCGGGGCGACCGTCGCCGCCGTCGAGGCGCTCGGCGGCGTCTGCCTCGTCACCGCAGACCACGGGAATGCTGAGCAACAGCTCGAGGCGGACGGCGTCAGCCCGCACACGGCGCACACGACTAACCCGGTACCGCTCGTCGTCACGCTCCGCGGCGCGGAGCTCGAGGACGGCGGCGCGCTCGCCGATCTCGTGCCCACCTGCCTGTGGCTGCTGGGCCTTCCCGCTGCGGAGGCGATGACCGGCAGTTCCCTGGTCCGCGCCGTGTAACCCGGAGCTATACTCCGCTCACCCAGCGGCCCGGGTCACATGCCACTTCCTCAACCCGATCACCTCCTCCTGCGGAGAGCGCAAAAGGGGGACGAGCGCGCCTTCCAGGTACTTCTCGAGATGTACCAGGGGCCCGTTTTCAACTACGTGCTCCGGATGGTCGGCGACCGCGCTCTGGCGGAGGACCTGACGCAGGAGATCTTCCTGCGGATCTACCAGGGCCTGCCGGGCTTTTCCCTTCGCTGTCGCTTCACGACGTGGCTCTTCCAGATCGCCAAAAACCGCGTGCTGGACGAGCTGCGCGCACGCGAGCGCAAGCCGCTCGCCGTCGTGACGCTCGACGACCTGCCGCCGCTCGAGGTCGTGGACACGCCTCCGGAGCGGACGGAGGTGATCGACGCCGTGTGGCGTGCGGTCGGGCTCCTCAACCCCGACCTGAAGATGGCCCTCCTCCTCCGTGATGTCGTCGGGCTCTCCTACACGGAGATCGCAGATGCGCTCGAAATCACCCTCGCCACCGTCAAGTGGCGGATTTTCAAGGCGCGCGAAGAAGTGCAGGTCGCGCTCGAGCGCGAGGGCATCGAAGTCGAGGTCTCGCGCCAGCCCGCAGCGCGCGTCTAGCCCCGTCAGACTCCGTGCTCGAGGCGGGCGGCCAGCGCCTCGGGGAGCCCGCGCTCGCGCATCTCGGCCTGCGTCGTGGCGACGTCGTACTCGACTCGCCGGAATGACGCACGGCCGGCGTCCAGGTCGAGCAGGAGCCAGGCGGCACGCGGGTCGCCGTCGCGCGGCTGGCCCACCGAGCCCGGGTTGAGGAGCCAGCGGTCGCCGGCCAACTCGATCTCGGTGCCCCCGGCGGCCGTCGCGAGTGTCGTCGTCGAGAGGCTGAAGGCGAGCGCCACGTGGCTGTGGCCGACGAGGACGATGTTCTGCGGGGTCGCGGCCAGACCCGCGTAGGCGATTCCGGGGGAAAGGACGTACTCCCAGACAGGGTCGCGCGGGCTTGCGTGGAAGAGGCCCACGTCCTCGCGCTCGCCTTTGGGCTCGAGTCCTTCCAGGAAGGCACGCGACCCAGGCTCCAGCTGCTGTGCCGTCCACTCGGCGGTGAGGGCCGCGTCCGGCGAGAAGATCTCGAGGTCGAGCCTGCCGAGCGCCACAAGGTCGTGGTTTCCTATCAGGCACACGTCCGCCCGCTCGGCCACGACGGCGCAGCAGCGGTTCGGGCGCGGGCCGTACCCGACGAGGTCTCCCAAGCACCAGATCTCGTCCGGTTCGTCCTGGTCGATCGACCCGAGCACAGCTTCGAGGGCCTGGAGGTTTCCGTGGATGTCAGACATGACGGCGACGCGCACGGCAGGCGGACGTTAGCGAAGGGCATCGTGCTCGTCGCGCTCGGCGCTCTCTGGGCGGCCGTCGCCGTCGTTCTCTGGCGCACGGAGGTGCCGGATCTCAGGTTGCCCGACCTCGACCCCCGCGACTACTTCACGGCCGCGGAGCTCGCCCGGATCGACGACTACCGCACCGTCTCGCGGCTTCTCCTGCTCGGATCGCTCGCGGCCGAGCTGGGGGTGCTCGCGCTCGCCGCCTGGCAGGCGCGCCCGCTCGCCGACAGGCTCGAGCGAATCGGGAGCGGACGGATCCGCACCTCGGTGCTCGTGGGCCTTGTCGTCGTGGTCGGCGTGTGGCTCGCCGGACTCCCCTTCGCGGCGGTGACGCTCGTCCGGCGCCGGGACTTCGGCCTCTCCGAGCAAAGCTGGGTCGGCTGGCTCACCGACCAGCTGACCACGTTGGCCGTGCAGGCGGTCCTGGTCTCGATCGCGGTGGCCGGCGCCGTTTGGCTGGCGGGCCGGCTCGGTCGCCGATGGTGGCTCGTCGGCGCGCCGGCGCTCGTCGCGATCGCCGCCGTCTTTATCCTCGTGCAGCCGCTCGTCGTCCAGCCGCTCTTCAACCGCTTCGAGCCGCTGCCCGACCGTGAGCTCGCGACCCGGATCGAGCAGCTCGCGGCGGAGCTCGGTGTCGACGTCGACGACGTCCTCGTCGCGGACGCGAGCCGGCGGACGACGACCGCCAACGCATACGTCGCCGGGATCGGCCCCACACGCCGCGTCGTCCTCTACGACACGCTTCTCGACGGCCGCTTCACCGAAGGCGAGATCGAGTTCGTCGCCGCCCACGAGCTCGCGCACGTCGAGCGGCGGCACCTCTGGAGAGGGCTTGCCTGGTTCGCGCTGCTGGCCGTCCCGGGCGTCTTCCTCCTCGCCTGGTTGACGGACCGACTCGGCGGCCTCGGGCCGACGCTCGTGCCGCTCGGTCTCGCCTTCGCCTTCGTGTGGATCCTCGTGACGCAGCCGCTCGCCAACGCCGTCTCACGTCGGTACGAGGCGGAGGCGGACTGGCTCCCCCTCCCAGCGACCGGCGATCCGGCGAGCGGCGGGGCACTCCAGCGGAGCTTCGTCACCACGGCGCCCCCCGGCCCCGACCCC
>Ga0081538_10004047_pt1 | contig 13637 bp, 11 predicted proteins | sample TabmetS5T2R1_FD_71022 | JGI IMG/M metagenome (GOLD analysis project Ga0081538, IMG submission 71022) | Tabebuia heterophylla rhizosphere microbial communities from the University of Puerto Rico - S5T2R1 | ecosystem: Host-associated > Plants > Roots > Rhizosphere ...
GCGGTCGGCCGCCAGGGACCCGAGCTCCCACCTCGGTTACCCCGGGACCGCGTCGCCGCGGACGCAATGCCACGCACCCGCCAAAGCCACAAATCATCCGACTGTCAGCGGGGGAGGGCTTCGATGTCCGGCGGCGCCGACACCTCCGCCCCCGGTCGCCTCCTCGTTCGCCTGAGCGTTCACCTCACTGTCCTCCGGTGATGACCGCGAACACCTGCCAGCGGCCGGTGCGGGCGTACTGGGGCCTGCTTGGGCTAGTGAGACGTGCAACCTCCGGCGGTGGACCGTTCACGCGGTGCCGCCCCCCAACCCGAACGTGCCCGCATCGGCTTCCAGCTCGGGGGGCAGGGCTCGAACCTGCAACAACCGGCTCCAAGGGTGGAGAGATAACCGTCTTCTGCGGCCAAACAGTCCATCTAGCAGGATGTTGTCGGCCATCCAGTCCAGCCAGTGCGGTTTAGGCAAACTTGATTAGCACCTGTTAGGCAGCAGGCTAAGCACCGGCATCTATCGGGACCTGGCCGCGCGGCGACCACCATCAGGCCTACCGCTTAGGAGACCGTGACCGGACGTCCAGGGCATCTGCTGGGATCCACTCATCTGGTTGTATTCGGCGGGATCGTCCACCCGATGTCGCCGCGTCCACCGGTTGCGCTGGATCATTGCACCTGCTCTTGCACCTGATAGCCAGACCACGATCAGCGCCTCAGCCTCTCAGACGCGTCGAGGCGCGGCCCCGGGCGGGAGCGCCGATGGGCCTCGTCGCGGTGCCGGCGTAGACCACAGTGCCGGCTCTGAATAGGACGGATGAGAACCGCTGGCAACCGGGGACGGCTCCTCTCTAGTGGGAGGAACCAGCTGTCGAGACCGTCTCACGTGCTGCGCGCCGGGCTGTTTTGGTCGTGCTCGTCGCTGCCTTGCGGGTGGTGCGGCCAGCGGTGGTCGCGCCTCGTTTGGCGGTGGTTGCCGTCCGCTTCGCCGACTTGCGGGCCGAAGTGACCGTTCCCTTGGCCCCGGCTTTTGCGGCTCGTGCGGTGCTGGTGCCGCCGCGCTTTGCGGCACGCACGGTGCGCTCGGCGCCGGCCTTGGCCGATGACTTCGTGGCCCGGGCCGTGCGTGCCGTCCGATCGCTGGCGTGCTTCGCCTTGCGCGTCGCCTCGATGGCGGCTTCTGTCGCGTCCGAGGCACCGGATCGCACCTGTGTGGCGGTCCTGCGAGCCGCTTTCGCCCCTCGTGGGGACACCCGGGGCTTGTCGCGTCGCAGCACGGTGGCGATGATGTCGCCGATCGCGGTCACGCCGCCCTGGGCCAAACCGTTCAGCATGTCCGCGATGCGGTCGGCCACGCCCGCGGCCGTACCCACGACCAGGTTCCCGGGAGGCGTATCAGGTGCCCGGGGGTGCGGGCGGGTCGGGGCGATCTTCCTCGCCACTGCCATGGCCTCTCCGAGGTCGCTCAGAGCCTTACGGCCCAGTTCGTTGCGCACCATCGGGAACAACTGACCTTCCTCCACGTCGACGTGCTGGCGCACGTTGTTGACGAGGACCGTGACCTTGGCGTCGAAACGCTCGTCTTCTGGGGACCTCCCGTCGAGTTCGGAGAGCACCCACTTCACGACGTGATGCTCCTCGAGGCTCTCGGTGCCGACGTCGTCGGCCTCGGGGACCATCGCCCTCACGGCCGGGTAGAAAACCTGCTCCTCGATCGCCGCGTGCACCGAGAGCTCCTCGATGATGCGGTCGACGATCGCACGCTTCTCGACGAAGGCCCGGTCCCCTGCCCGCTCGAACCGCTTGAACAGTTGCTCCACGGCCTCGTGGTCATCCTTGAGCATGGTTATTGCGTCCATCCGCCCCGGCATACCCACGAAGAGCGCGAACTAACCGCGGTGGGTCAGAAGCATCGGGGCTCGCGGCGACGGCCCCGAGGGCGCGATCGATGCCATCCTCGTAACGCACGGCACCGTGGACGCCAACGCCCGCATCAAGTCAGGTTCCGCCGGTCAGGATTGCGCACCGAATTGCAGAGCCTCCCGCGGGGGCTGGGACACCCGCGACTGGGAGCGAAACTCGGGGAGTCCTTCGTCGTTGCGCGTTCCTACCCACGCCGACGATTCGCGAGCGCCCACCCAGCCGGCGTTTCCTGCTACCCAAGGCTGGTCCTGGGCCGCGCATTATGTGACGCGGTTCAGTACGCGACCGACACAGCGACCGCGACGGATCGCCGATTCGGGTCGGTTGTCGAGCGGTCTCTGGCCCAAGGCTGCTTCGCTATCGGAGGATTAGCAGATGACTGAGCGAATCCGGCTCGAGGGGAAGGTCGCGGTTGTGACTGGCGCAGGCCGCGGGCTGGGGCGGGCATACGTCGAACTTCTCGCCGCACGCGGTGCCCGAGTCGTGGTGAACGACCTGGGCACTGACGTTTCGGGGCTCGGCAAGGACTCTTCGATCGCGGAACAGGTGGCCGATCTGATTCGGTCACGTGGAGGTGAGGCGATCGCGAACGACAGCGACGTTTCCACCCGTGATGGGGGCAGTGCCCTGATCGCGACGGCCATCAATCACTTCGGGAGGGTCGACCTCCTCGTGAACAACGCTGGTATCTGCGGAAGCCAGCCATTCGCGGACACCACCCTTGACGATTTCGACCACTACTGGCGCGTCCACCTCGGCGGCCCTGTCAACACGGTGAAGGCTGCGTGGCCATACATGGTGGCCCAGCGCTACGGGAAGATCGTCTTCACGACATCCGTCAGCGGCCTGTTTGGACTACGGGGCCAAGCCACCTATGCAGCCGCCAAGTGCGCCGTGGTCGGACTGATGCGCATCCTTGCCATCGAAGGTTCTGAGCATGGGATTCTCGTAAACACGATTTCGCCGGCCGCGTACACGAGGATGCACCCAGCCGCGGGATCCCGCACGCCTGAAGCAGAGGGAAGGCGCAGCATGCCCGTTGAGGCTGTCGCGCCAGCGATCGTCTGGCTGGCGAGCGATGAATGCTCGGAGACGAACAGCATCTACAACGTGACGGCCGGAGCAATCCAACGCATCGCGATCGTCGTGGGCCCTGGCTTCTACGATCCACACCTGACCCCAGAGAGCATCGCCGAGAACTACGCAAAGGTCCAGGCGATCGAGGGCTTCTCCGAACCCGGTCCGTTCGAGCCCGGTACGTAGATGCCGCTACCCACAACCGACTGAGCCGGGTCGCCCTCGTGTCCCACTCGGGCATGGCCGGTCATCTCGCCCGGACACCGACCCGATCGACGACTCGGGGCGCGTCTGAAGGGAGGAGCAGGCGTCCTATCATGCGCGCTCGTCGCTTACTGCTCCGCGTGACCACGAGGGGGTGTTCGACTTCACCGGCCGGCCCGGAGATCGCGACCGCCGCACAGCCGGCTAGCGCCTCGACTGCTCGAGTGAGGTCAACCCTCCGTGTCGCGTCGGACCGGGACTCGATGAGCGCGCTCTGGAACAGTCCGAAGATGGCGTCAACTGGGAGCCCGTGGATGGAAATGAGCTTCACCCGGAGACCCCAGCCCGCCCGCAGGTAGCGGAAACGGTTCGCGGCCGGGTGAAGCCCGCTGGACCCGTAGCGGGCAATCGAGCTCGCCCAGCCCGAACGGCCGACAACCAGCACCCGAGCCAGGGCGAATCCTATTTGAGTCAAGGGGCCCTGTTCGGGGTCGTGCAGGCGCGCTCGGACAGCCCGTCGTTGGCGAGCGTACGGTTGCTGGTCGGGTTCGGGAGTGGCTTGGTCCGAAGAGCCGGTGTGCGGGATGTGAGTACAACACAGCGCAAACACCGCCGCAGCGCATCATGGAGAATCGCCCCAACCGACAGCACGCCGCGTGGGACTCGTGCTCGGCGGCGGCACCTCGGCCGGCCCGCCCGAGTTCATCGGCATCACATGGCAGCCTCGGTGCCGGCTGGGCGGTCCGGCTTGGCCGGCGCCGGGGTCATCATCACGTCACCGCGGTTGAGCGGCCGACCTGCGTGGCGGGCCCCATCTCACCGGTCTGACCGGGCTGGCTACCGTCGGCGTGATGGCGCAGAACGATCGCGAGATGACCCGCCTGTTCCACGACGCCACCAAGCACACCGTCGAGAGCGTCCGCGGGGGCGGCCACTTCCTCGACTTTGCCAACATGCCGATTCCGCTGAAGCACTACCCAGACCTCGAGCCGATCCTCCTGCCGGTCGATCTCCCGGAGCGGGACGCGTCGGCGGTCGAGGTGCTTTCCGGGCGCGTCGACGCGAAGCCGGGGCCGTGGGGGCTCCCGGAGCTGGCCCGTGTGCTGTTCTTTTCGGCAGGTGTGACTCGCCGCGCGCGCCTCGTCGGTGGGCGGCCGATCTTCCTGCGGGCCGCCGCCTCGGCCGGCGGGCTCTACCCCATTGAGGTCTACGTGGTCTGTGGCGACCTGCCGGGCCTGCCGGCTGGCGTCTACCACTTCAATCCGGTCGAGTTCGCCCTGCGTCGGCTCCGCGATGGCGACCACCGGCCGTTCCTGGCCCGGGCCGCCGCCGACGGGGCCATCGAAGACGCACCAACGACCCTGGTGCTCTCCGGCATCCCGTGGCGCACCACTTGGAAGTACGGGGAGCGCGGGTACCGCCACCTCTTCTGGGATTCCGGCGCCGTCCTGGCGAACTGCTTGGCGGTCACCGAGGCGGCCGGCGTCACGTCGCGGGTGCTCACCGGCTTCGTCGACGACGACGTGTCCCACCTCCTCGCCATCGGCTCACCCGAGGAATACCCGCTCGTGATCGTGCCGCTGGCGGGCGGTCCCGGAGCTCGACCAGCGGCGGCGGCCGATCGGCCCCCCGCCATCGAGCACCGTGTCCACCCGCTGTCTGCCTCCCCGCAGCACCACGCCGGGCTGGCCGCGGTACACCGGGCGGGCGTCCTCACCGATACCGACGAGGTGACGGGGTGGCGCACCGCCGGGGCGCGGCTGGGCACGCCGGCGACCCGGGAGGTCCCTGTCTCGCCGGGCGGTCGGGGCACTCTCGAGGACGTCATCGTGCGGCGGGGCTCCACTCGCCGCTATGCCCGCGATCCGGTCGGCGAGGACATGCTGCGGTGGGGCCTTGCCGTGGCGAGCCGTCCCCTGCCCGCAGACTTCGCCGGAGCGGGGCGCACCCTGCTCGAACATTTCCTCGCGGTCCACGCCGTCGAAGGTGTCTCACCGGGCATCTACCGCTGGGTGCAAGGCAACCTTGAGCAGATCGAGCGGGCGACGTTCCGTCACCAAGTGGCTCACCTCTGTCTCGATCAGCCACTCGGCGGCGACTGTGCCTTCGCCGTCTTCCATTGCGTCGAGCTCGGCGACGTCATCGAGCGAAGTGGTGCCCGCGGCTACCGGTCGGCCCTGCTCGAAGCGGGCACCGCCATGGGCCGCCTCCAACTCGCCGCCTACGCCCTCGCCGACGGCGCCAGCGGCATCACCTTCTACGACGATGAGGTGTCCGCCTTCCTCCGCACCCAAGCGTCCCCGATGCTGGTGACCACGGTAGGCGTACCCGACTACCGGCCCCGCCCCGGCAAACGGCCCGCTGAGCTGCCGCGGCTACGGGTCCAGCTCACCTGAGCCCGCCCAGGTACTTGCTGACACAACCCACGGCACCACGCGACGCACACCTGTGCGTCGAACATTCTGGGGACAACCACGGGCAGCAGCACCGATCGCCGGTTCCGTGTGCGGTTCGCTTTGTCGACCGTGGGCAGCGAGACAGGCTGGGCCCGAGGCGGCGCGGACGAGCGACCTCGGGCGCGCAAGCATCTCGAGGCGCCCAGGTTTCTCTTGTACGCGACGGCGATCTGGGCGACGCTCGTCGTGAGACCTATCTGGAGGGTGATGCGATGGCCAAGTCCCTCCTGCCCGTCACCCGGCGGAATCGGACGACCCGACGACGACGTGGATCATCGACGTCGCATAGGCAACGGCCCCCGGCACGAGCGGGGGAGATCGGCCCGATTCGTCGGGAGATCATCTTCGAACCGGTACACGAGAAACCCATCCCCGTCGAGCCTCGGCCCGCCCCCGAGACGCAGCCTTCGGAGCCGGTCCCGGAGCGGACATGAGCGACGTCTCCGAGGCGTGCGGTGCCGGCGATGCCGGCCGCGCCCTGGTTCCCGGCTCGTTGCGCGGGTACCGCACGTGGCGGCTGTTGCGTCGGCGGACATCCGTACCCGACGATGGCTTGCCGTTGACCTCAGTCACTCGACGCGGTGTGGTCTGGAGCCCGAGCCTGACCGCACGCTGCACGCCCAGCGACACCGGTACTGCCCGTCCGTGGTCCCCGACGCTCGACGGCGATCACCAAGCCCCGCACGCCGGCTGTAGCTGCGGTGTCTACGCGTGGTACGCCCCAACCGACACCGGCATGGTCAGTGCCCGTGTCTTCGGCGTCGTCGAGGCATCGGGCCTCATCCTCATGGGCGAGCGGGGCTTCCGCGCCCAGACCGTGAAGATCGCCGGCGTAGTCACGCGGAATCGCCGGGTCACGACGGCCTGCACCCGCGCCGGCATCCCCGTGTACCGCCGTCGCCGTGACCTTCTGCGCGACTATCCCCCCGACGATCTGTCGTCGCTACTCGGCGACGTCCATGGGCACGAGCCGCCGCCTGCGGCGGTGCCCCAGGCGCCCCTGCTCTTCGACGGGCTCGCGTGTCTCGCCGTCTGGGGCCGCGCCGGGTTGGTCGCTGCCGCCCTGATTTTCCTACCCACCGCCCCCGCAGTGACGGTGGCCCTCGTCACCCACCTGGCCGTGTTCGGATTGATCGCCACACGGCTTCACCGCTGACCCAATTTTGGCTCTCTCTCGTGACGGCGGGTTCTATGACGGCGACGTCGCAGCACGAAGGACTATCGGTTTTGCGTAGCGCGGCCTACGTTCCCCAAGCGCTCGGTGTCGAAGGGGCACACGAGTACGATGCGCCGACGCCGGACGACCGAGAGAGGGTGAGTGGGCGTCGGAGTCGGGGAGCAGCTGGCAACGGGCAGCAGGTCGGCCGTGTTCGTGTGGGGACGCAACGCCGTGGCGAAGGTGCCCTTCGCCGCGACGCCCGAGGCATGGATCCACTTCGAGGCGCAGTACACGGCGGCCGTTCATGATGCCGGGGCGCCGGCACCGCGGTTCCTCGGGATCGAGATGATCGATGGCCGGGCTGCGGGCATCTACGAGCGTGTGCACGGCCGGTCGATGTGGGACCACATGCTCGATCACCCGGCCCAGGTCGCAAGCCACACCCGCTCGCTTGCCGAGCTGCAGGCCCATGTGTTCACGCTCGTGCCACCCGTGGCGCTCCCCGCCCAGCGAGATCGCCTCGCCTGCAAGATCCGTGCGGCGTCCGCCCGTGTCGACCGGTCGCTGGTCGCCGCCCTCGAGCTGCTCCCGCCGACGACACCCTCACGGCTGTGTCACGGCGATCTGCATCCTGGCAACGTCATCATGGCGAGCGACGGACCGGTGATCATCGATTGGTTCGATGCGGCACGCGGCGATCAGGTCGCCGATATCGCCAGAACCTCGCTGTTGATGTCGACAGGAGCCCACGGTCCGGCGGGACCCGGGCACCTCCCGGGAGCCCGGCCTGACATGCTCGATCGCGTCCGCCAGACCTACCTCGACGCCATCGCCGATCTGGTGGCTCCCGACCCGGACGCGGTTCGGCGCTGGGAAGCGGTGGCCGCCGTCGCCCGGGTCGCCGAGGGCATAGCCATCGATGCGCTGCTCACCATCTGGCGCGAATGGCGCGCCGCCTGGCCGGTTGAGGCGGGCGCGGTGTGGTGATCATCGCTGCTCGACGACGGCCCGTAGCTCTTCGAAAAGTGCGGGAGGGGCAGCGATGACGAGGCCGTCGTTCTCGGGGCACGGCAGCTCCGTCACGGCCCCAGCCTCACGGGCGATGAGCGCCCCCGCGGCGTAGTCCCAGACCTTGATGTCCCGTTCGAAGTAGCCGTCCGCCCGACCGGCGCCGACCCAGCACAGCTGAAGGGCTGCGGACCCGAAGCAGCGGATGTCGCGCGCCGCGGGGAGCAACGCCTCCACGATCTTCCCCTGGCGGGCCCGGATGTCGGCGCGGTAGGAGAACCCGGTCATCACCAGCGCCCGCGCCAGCGACTGGCATTGCGAGAGCTCGAGGGGATTGCCACCCAGCCGGGCCCCGTGTCCAACGGACGCGGAGAACGTCTCGTCTCGGAGGACGTCGACGACCGCACCGGCGACGACATCTCCGTCCAGCGTCGCTGCCACGCTGACGGCCACCACCGGGAGGGAATAGAGGAAGTTGACGGTGCCGTCGAGCGGGTCGACCACCCATTGCAGGCGCGCCGCGTCGACCCCGCCGGGACTGGGGGTCTGACCACCCTCCTCCCCCAGCACGCCGGCCCCTGGTGTCGCGTCGGCGAGCAGCCGCCGGATCAATTGCTCGGCGTCGAGATCGGTTCGAGTGACGACATCCGTGGGTGACGACTTCTCACCGAGGCGGGTGGCCCTGCCGATGTCGGCCCCGATGAGGGCCGCCGAGGCCCGGGCGACCGATGCCGCCACTGTCTCGAGCGCACGTATGTCGTGGAGTGTGGATGCGGCCGTGCCGGGCTCAGGCACGCGTGACCTCGATGTCGTGCTCGGCGAGCACGGCGAGGGCGTCGTCGTCGACGCGGGTGTCCGTCACGAGCACGTCGATTTCGTCGAAGGTCGCGTAGCTGAACATCTGATCGTTGCCGAACTTGGACTGGTCCACCATCGCGACCACTCGGCGCGAGCTCTCGATCATGGCCCGCTTCAGCAGGCTCTCGTCGCGATACGGGGTCGTGAGGCCGCGCTGGAACGAGAGGCCGTCGCAGCTGATGAACAGAACGTCGACCCGCAGCGCCCGAACGGCCTCGGCCGACGCCGCGTCGACCATGGCGAACGTGTTGGTCCGGACGCCGCCGCCGAGCACGGTGAGCTCGGAGACGCCGCGCCGGACCAGCGTGGAGGCGGTGATCAACGAGTTGGTCACCACGTGTACCCGGCGATCCACCGGGAACACCTCGGCGAGTCGCTGGCCGGTGGAGCCGGAGTCGATGATCACCGAGCCGTTCTCGGGAACCTCGCGGATGGCTTCGCGCCCGATGCGCAGCTTCTCCTCGGCATTTAGCATGTCGCGCGCGTCGACCATCGGCTCGTGATGGAGGCGTTCGAAGGGCACGGCGCCGCCGTGCACCCGGCGCAGCAGCTGGCGCTCCTGCAGGTCGGATAGATCGCGGCGGATCGTCTCGGTCGTCACGTCGAAGCGGCGTGCCAGGTCCGAGACGTCGACGGAGCCGCTCCTCAGCGCGAGGACGTAGATCTCTCGTTGGCGATGGTGCTGGAGCTTGTTGCCGCCGCCGGCGCTGTTGTCCACGCCACCCGCGCCATCGGTCGTCGTCATCAGCCCACCGTCCTGGGTAGAGATTGCGAGCGTAGTCACTCCCCCATCGCCACGAGTGGGCCCACCTCGTCGAGACGCTGCCAGGCGGCGGCAAAGGCGGCCCGGAACCGAGCGCTATCGCGCAGCGTGGCCGGGAACACCTCGGCGAAGTCGAGAAAGCGCGTCGGCTCGTCGAGCGCCCGACAAGCGTGCTGCCGCGCCGTGTCGCCGGCGGCGTCGAAGGCCTGGCGCTCAACGGGAACGGTGGCCAGGTATCGGGCCCATCCGGCCAGAGCCAGGGCACCGTGTCCGACGGGACCGTCGTGCTCGAGCTGGAAGCTGATCGTCGGTAGCAGGAACGTGGGAAGCTTGGCGCTGCCGTCGATGCACAGGCGAGCGACTTGGTCGCGCACACCAGTGTTGGCGAAGCGCTCCAGGACCGAAGCGACGTAGTCGCCGGCGGGGTACCCCGGTATCGGGGCGAGCGACGGGACGGCCTCGTCGTTGAGCAGGTGGTGGAGATAGCTCCGCACGTTCGGGAGCGCCATCGCCTCGTGGACGTATCTGACGCCCGCCAGGGCGGCGAGGTACGCCATGCTCGAGTGGCCGGCGTTGAGCAACCGCAGCTTGTAGATCTCCCAGTCGTGCACGCGATCGGTGAACAGCACGCCGACGTCTTCCCAGCGCGGCCGGCCGTTGGCGAACTGATCCTCGATGACCCATTGGCGGAACGGTTCGGCGACCACCGGCCAGCGGTCCTCGATGCCGACCGCGTCGACGAGCCACGCCCGATCGTCGTCCGAGGTGGCCGGGGTGATGCGATCGACCATCGAGTTGGGGAAGGCGCAGTGCAGCTCGGTCCAGTGGGCCAGTGACGCGCTGCGCCGCCGAGCGGCGACGAGCGTGGACCGCCGGGCGGCGTCTCCGTTGCCGGGCAGGTTGTCACAACTCACGATCGTGAGTGGCGGGTAACCTTGCGCCCGCCGTAGCTCCAGGCCCATGGCGATGATGTCGAAGGTCGTCGGCCGGGATGACCGGGCACCGGCGTCGCTATCGCCATACCCGGCCTCGGTGATCGTGAGCGACAGGATGGCCACACCCGGATCGGCAGCGAGTTCCGCAGCGCCGGCCGGGCGGTCGTAGGCAAGGCGGTAGTCGATGATGCTGCCGACGATCTGGGCGCGGGCATCCCCGCCCCCGCGCTCGACGAGGGTGTACAGGTGATCCTGCGGTGCTAGGGCCTCCGCCATGCGCAGGTCCTGGCGCAGGAGCCCCAGGCCCCGGATGCCCCAGTCGCTCCCGGCCTCCGCCAGCTCGTGGGTGTAGAGCGCGAGGTGTGCCCGATGGAAGCCACCGACGCCCACGTGCAGGATGCGCGGCTCGAGGCGTCGGCGGTCGTAGGTGGGCACTGGGACGCCCCGCGCGGCGATGTCGGGCAACGTCCTGTCGCACAGCGCGATGGGGGAAGGCCGGCCGTTGCCCCTCACACCAGCACGATAAGCACAGAGATATCAACATGACAAGCGTGGATTCATGTTGATATGGCTTGCAAAACCACACAAACCCAATACATAATGCGGTTGTCGTGGGTCGCATTCGACAGACCCCGCCAGTTGAAGGGGGGACACCGCCATGACACCGACGTTGCAGTTGGGCTGGCGCCACCACAGCCGCCGCATCCTGCCCGTTCTCGCCGTTGTCGCCATCGGCCTGGCGGCAGTGGCCTGCGGCGACGACGACAGCACCGAGCCGAGCGGGGCCGGCGGGTCCGAATCCGGCGAGGGCGGCGAGATCACGGTCGCCATCGTTGGCAACCCCCAGATGGAAGACATCTCGGCGCTCACACCCGACCTGTTCACCGCCGAGACCGGCATCGAGGTGAACTATTCGGTGCTCGAGGAGGGGGCGCTGCGCGAGGTCGTGACCCGCGACGTCGGTGGCGGCGGTCAACAGTTCGACGTCGTCATGATCGGCATGTACGAGGCGCCACAGTTCGGCGCCAACGGCTGGCTCACCGACCTGACGGCCTACGCCGAGGACGACGACTCGTACCAGTTCGACGATCTGATCCCCACTGTCCGCGACGGTCTGTCGGTGGAGGGGAAGATGTATGCGTCGCCCTTCTATGCCGAGTCGTCGTTCCTCATGTACCGCAGCGATGTGCTCGAGGCCGCCGGGATCACGATGCCCGACAACCCCACCTGGGACGAGGTTGCGGAGATCGCCCGCACCGTCAACACCGACGACATGGCGGGCATTTGCCTACGGGGCAAGCCGGGCTGGGGTGACCTCGGGGCATCGTTCACCACCGTGCTCAACACGTTCGGTGGCACCTGGTGGACCGCCAACGAGGATGGCAGCGTCGGCGAGGCCCAGGTCGACCAGCCCGAGTTCAAGCAGGCGCTCCAGTTCTACAACGACCTCATCCAGGACGCCGGCGAGGACGACGCCGCCAACGCCTCGTTCAACGAGTGCCTCGCCCAGTATCAAGATGGCAAGGTCGCCATGTGGTACGACGCGACCGTCGCGGCCGGCACGCTCGAGGCCGACGACAGCCCGGTCAAGGGCAAGAACGGGTACGCCAAGGCTCCCGTGAAGGAGACCGATGCGTCCGGTTGGCTGTGGAGCTGGGCGCTTGCCATCCCCCAGAACTCACCCGATCCCGACACGGCGTGGGAGTACATCTCCTGGGCCACCGGCCCCGACTACATCAAGGAGGCCGGCACAGAGGTCCCGGGTGGCTGGGCGGCGATCCCGCCGGGCACCAGGGCATCCACGTACGAGATCCCGGAGTACCAAGAAGCTGCCAGTGCCTTCGCCGACGCCACGCTGGAGGCCATGGAGGCGGCTCCGATCGACAACCCAGGCACGACGCCGAGGCCTGGGGTGCCGGGCGTGCAGTACGTGGGGATCCCGGAGTTCCAGGACGTCGGCAACCGCTGCACCGAGGAGTTCTCCGGCGTCATCGCCGGGCGGATCGACATCGACGCGGCGCTGAGTGCGTGCCAGGACATCGCGTCCCAGGTCGGAGGCTGATCAACTGAAGTCCGTGCAGCTGGACACTGTGCGGCAGGAGCCGGGCGCGGCGCCGGGGGCCGCGCCCAAGCACGACGGGCTCCGCCGGCCGTGGCATCAGCGCTTCCCGCTGTTGCCGGCGCTGGCCTTCACCGTCCTGCTCACGCAGGTCCCGTTCGTTATGAACATCTGGTACAGCCTGACGGACTGGACCATCGTGCCGCCGACGCCGCGGAAGTACATCGGGCTCGACAACTACCGCGACCTGCCCGACGACCAGTTCTTCCGCGACGCCGCCCGCGTGAGCGTGGTGATGACGGTCTCGGCGGTGCTGATCTCGCTCGTGTTGGGAACGGCGTTGGCCGTCCTGCTCGACCGCAAGTTTCTCGGTCGGGGCGTTGCGCGCACGTTGCTGATCACGCCGTTTCTGATCATGCCGGTCGTGGCCGGCCTGATCTGGAAGAACCAGATGTTCAGCGGTCTCTACGGCGTCTTGAACTGGGTGACCGCACGCGTCGGCATGGACTCGATCGAGTTCGTGTCGCGCTATCCGCTGGAGTCGATCGTCGTCGTGCTCGTGTGGCAGTGGACGCCGTTCATGATGCTGATCATGCTGGCCGGCCTTCAGAGCCAGCCCTCCGAGGTGCTGGAGGCGGCCAGGGTCGACGGCGCCAGTGCGTTCGGGACGTTCCGCCAACTCACGCTGCCCCACCTCCGGCCGTACATGGAGCTCGGCGCGCTCCTCGGCACGATCTACCTGATCCAGGTGTTCGACCACGTGGCGGTCATGACCGGAGGTGGCCCGGATTCGACGAACATCCCGTACTTCGTCTACCAGCGCTCGATCGGTGGCGGCTGGGAGTTCGGCAAGGCGTCTGCCTACAGCATCGTGGTCGTGGTGGTTTCCATCGTGGTTGCCACCATCGCCCTGCGCGTGGTGTCCCGCTTGCTGCGGGGGGAGGAGATCGCCTGATGGCTGGTTCGGCGGGCGCGCGGCTCGGGGTCGGCGAGCGCCGGTCGGTGAACGCCCTGCTGGGGGCGGTGGCCTGGCTCGCCACCCTGCTGTTCTTCTTCCCCGTGTTCTGGATGGTCCTCAGCTCGTTCAAGGAGGAGCAAGACGCCAACACCAGCCCCAAGCTGCTGTTCAGCCCGACGCTCGATCGCTACGACGACGTCACCAGCGCCACGTCGGGCCTGCTGTCGTTCCGCGAGGCGTTCTTCAA
>Ga0081538_10004048_pt1 | contig 13637 bp, 10 predicted proteins | sample TabmetS5T2R1_FD_71022 | JGI IMG/M metagenome (GOLD analysis project Ga0081538, IMG submission 71022) | Tabebuia heterophylla rhizosphere microbial communities from the University of Puerto Rico - S5T2R1 | ecosystem: Host-associated > Plants > Roots > Rhizosphere ...
GACGTGGGTTCTGGATAGTAGGATTCATTTCGACATATTCGTCAATGAGCGTCTTTAGGTCAGTGTGGACACCCATTGTCTTATTGCGAATATCAAAAGCTTTTTGCTGAACTCCAAGGCCAATGTTTACCTTGGCCTTGCCTTTAGGAAAAACCCATGCATAACCTCCGGGTGCTACTTTTTGGTCAAGGTGTATGATGCAATAATCAGGATCGAAATACGTCTTATCGTCGTAGGCAAGATCAAAGTTGTAAATGTATCTTCCTGTAGCTTCTAGGTCATCGCGGTCTATCCTACGCTGGATAAAGGATTTGATAGGTAGGTTTGTTCGCATTACAGACGTTACGCCAGTGCAGTCTACTACCAGATTTGCAGTCTTCTTAAACACACTCTTGTTAGCCAAGTCATCGCCCTCGACACCAACAACAGCATTATCTTCCACAAGAAGTGAACGAAGTGCAACTCGCTCTTTGATCTCTACTCCTGCCTTTGTTGCTTCTCTTAGCTGCTTTTGGGGGAGAAGTAGCCTGTTCAGCATGTAGCCTTCCCCATCAAATGAAATTCCTGTTTCATGATCAGGCGAGTATGCAATTACGCCTTTAACTGGATGCTCTATCTCTGGCTCGCTCCACGTTATCTTGATTCTGCTTGACATATAGTCAACAGTGTTCTTGCCTACTGCATCGCCGCAGATCCAGCCAGAGACTGTTTTTCTTCCTTGCTCAGAAACTGCATTTCTGTCGACTACTAGAATCCTCAGAGACTGGTTGGAATAGTAAGCAGCTGAGGAAGCTACTATAAGGCCAGCAAGGCCGCCACCAGCCACAATAATGTCATAGTCCCTTTCCATTAGCGCAAGACAAGGCGTGAAAGCAGAAAACTCTATTTAAAATGTTGCCTTCTAACTAGAGTGAATGTCTGTAGAATAATATATAATATAATAATCGATAGTTACTAAAATCCTCTATCTAACAGGTTGCACATAATATGACAGCTACACCACCTTCTTCTTCCTCTTCTCCTCTTCAGCATCTTCCTTTTGTGTTCTTTGATCTAGGCCAGACGCTTATCGACGAATGGGACTACATTGCATATTTTGATCAAAAATTTCTCGAACTATTGAATGGATTTGGCGCAAGGATTGATCAGCGGAACTATCACGCTGTACGTAATAGCATAATCCGGGATCGAAAGATAGGGCATGGCAGTGTTAGAGAGCTTGTCATCGAAGTGTGCAAATTGTTATCCCCGCCAGGTTATGAAAAGGTAATCGTCAGCAAGCTAGCACCACACATAAAACAAGGCAGACGCGACTTTTTTAAATTTTTCAAAGATGCTGAGCCGACCTTAAGGGCAATCTCAAAACATTGTGAAATGGGCATAATAGCAAACCAATCAGAGGATGTTGCAGATTTAATCCAAAAATCTGGTTTTGGTGGATTGTTTAAAGTGCGAGCAATATCTTTCTCTGTAAAATTGAAAAAGCCTGACTTTAAGATATTTGAGCTTGCCCTCAAGCAGGCAGGACGAAATGCAGAGGATTGCATAATGGTCGGCGACAGACTCGACACAGATATTTGTCCGGCCAACAAGCTTGGCATGACTACTATTAGGACCACAAATTCGCTCTTTGCTTTGCAAGTACCTTCCAAGGTGTGCGAGCACCCAACATACACAGTTGCACACCTATCTGAAATCCCCGAAATCCTAGAAAGCATTATTATCAGTTAATGCGCATGTATATTTTGTCGTGCAGACAATCTTAAAGATTATAAAAAATACTCACAGGCACCCTGCCAACCAAGCGCTGCACTCTGTAGGCGCGCCCTTTTATGCAGTAGGCCTTGGGATGACTCTTGGATATTTAGCAGGGATGCAGACTAACTTTGCTGCTGGTGGCGCAATGTTGCTTGCAGCGATGACAATGTTTGTGTTGGGCCACAAGATAGAAGGAAACCTAAGAATGATGGCGCCTGTATTACTCTTCAGGTTCCTACGTGCAACATTATCAAGAAGAAAGGTTACTCGCTATCTTTTCGCAAAGCGAGTCCATTTCCTGCGGGCTTAATTTTGGTTTCGTTTTGAACATAGAGTGGATGGGACCTGCTCCATCGCCTCTCTTTCTTGGAACAATGTGTACATGTACATGCGGAACCTCCTGACCAGCCTCACTTCCATTGTGGACTGCAATTATAGAAGCATTAACTTGAGAACCTGTCTCCACTGCGCCGGTAAGCTTCCAGACAATTTCAAACACAGCAATTGCATCCTGTTCGCTCATTTGCTGCACCTTGGAATAATGTGATTTTGGTATGACAAGGCTATGACCGGCGGCTAGCGGAAAGGCGTCTAGCAGTGCCATTGCCTTTTCATTTTGCATTATAACTCTTGTGGGGATCTCGCCGGCAACGATCTTACAGAAAACACAGTTTGGATCTTGCATGTCTTTTTCTCTGCATTAACATATTTTAATGCCTATTCATTCGTTCGAAGTAATATATAACGAAACGAAATGGTAGCACAAAAAGAAAAGGTATCGACTCGCAATCAATAGCTGATAAATCCTTTTTCTTACACTATAGAGTAAGCAAGCTTTCTCTTATATTCACTAGTGGAAACTATGCTTTTAGCCTAAGCGACACGCATATAGCGATTTGATCCATTTGATATCTCGAAGAAGATAATGGTCGAAGCAGCTGCTGCTGTTACCTACAAAGGAAGAATATTAAATCCTCTTTCTTACACTGAATTAGAAGATATACCTGACGGTGCCCTCACTGTCAAAGAAGGAAAGATCATAAAGTATGGAAGATTCAAGGAACGAGATACAGAAACCAATGTAGTTGACTTTGGAGATAAGGTTATTACGCCAGGTCTAATTGATACCCATGTCCATTTGCCTCAATATGATGTCGTCGCAATGGACAGTTACGAGCGACCTGAATGGTTTGACAACTATATCTTTCCGGCAGAAAAACGATTTGAATCTACAGAAGTTGCTAGAGAAGCGTCAGAAAGATTCTTTACTGATTTAAAAGCAAATGGCACAACAACTGCTTGTGTTTACGGTACGGTTCATAAGGATTCGACTGATGTGGCCTTCGAAGAGGCTCAAAGGTCTGGCTTGAGAATCTTTATGGGAAAAGTAATGATGGACCAGAATTCGCCTGAATATCTGCAAGAGAAAACAGCAGATTCACTAGAAGCAAGCGAGGAATTATGTAAGAAATGGCATAGAAAAGAGAGAGGAAAATTACATTACGTATTTACTCCGCGCTTTGCTCCAATGTGCAGTCTTGACTTAATGAAGCAAGTCTCAAAGCTAGCTCTAAAATACGATGCACACATTCAAACTCACCTTTCTGAGAATCACGAAGAGCTCAGATTAGTCAAAGCCCTTTTTCCAGATTATCGAAACTACACTCATGTCTATGAAAGTGCAAACTTACTGACGCAAAAAACGATAATGGCGCATTGCATATACTTAGATGATGACGAAATATCTATGCTTAGAAGACACTCAACCAAAGTAGCGCATTGTCCTAGCTCCAATTTCTTTCTTAAGAGTGGGATATTTAGTGTGGCTAGAATTACAGATGCAGGATTAGATGTGGGGTTAGGATCCGATGTAGCAGGAGGACCTAATCTCTCCATGTTGGGAGAGATGTGCAACGCTTGTTACATGTCGAAAGTAAATTACATATTATCTGAAGGTAAGGCTAACTCTATTGATTCTACCTTTGCGTTTTATCTTGCCACAATGGGTGGTGCAAAAGTCTTAGGTTTAGAGCATGTGATAGGTAATTTTTCGATTGGTAAGGAGGCAGATTTTATTGTAGTAGACGCTGATAAAATAGATCCCTTAAAGAACAGCAGAGCAAGAAAAGGAAAAGAAATGCTCTCTCAGCTAGTTCACAGGGGAGACGATAGAGTTGTATCTGCCACTTATGTTCAAGGAGTAAAGGTTCATGGAAAGGATCATTATTAACAGTATCAGAATTGTAAAATTTGCTAACAAAATATTTCTCATTGACCTCAGAGACACATGAACAAGTAAAAGCACTATTATATTATCTCACATTGTTGCAGTCAGACAGCCTATAAAAAATGACACGCGTTGCGACCCTGCCATTTGATTCTTGTTGTTAGAGCCGAGACTGTGTATGTATGTATATCTCCGTAGCTCTATATCAGCAGTTGAAAAGTCGAGCTAACAAATTTTTCTAGGACAGCGCTGATCCATCTGAAGAAACAGGAGCAGAGGGAGGAGTAGGAGAAGGAGGAGAAGGAGAAGAAGCTGGAGCAGCATTCTCATCATGTCGCTGAGGAGTCCCCATCAGCTGCGCAAGCTTTACCTTTGAAGCCACAAATTGGCTAACATCTATATCAAAACTTACCGACCAAGAGCCCTTCTTTTCTACATATCCAATCCTCTCTGGAGCAAAGTTATGCTTCCTTAGTTCCTCGATTACCAGGTTAGCCACATCCTTTGTTGCGACTATGATATGGCACCCGTTCAATGATGCTGTTGCGTTTTCTACCAAAAAGTCCCTAGTTACAAACTTGGCGATCTCTTCATTTCTGATTGGAAGCTCCTTTATAACCAGCTGAACATTTGCAAGCTCTGCAAGTGCGCCCAGTGCAAATACTCCTTTCGGTCCTACAGGATAAACTGCAGTAAGGTGCGCTTGTTTATCATATGCAGTTTCAAAGTCTGGACAGTATTTTGCAATTATTTTTCCAAGAGCAAAGTGCGGTTCGCTTAAGTTCTTCAGTGCTTCGTCCTTTGCCTGAGTAATGCTGGCAAATGGCATACCACCATTCTGTTCGTACTTGGCAATCTTTTCAGAATCCATAGAGGCTAGCGTGTAGAGGCCAACTGCAGAAAGGCCACCAAACTTATTTGTGATTATGATTTCCATTCCTTCCTCGATCTGATCATATCGGGTAGGGAGATCTTTGGTTGTGGTTGATACAGCGCTTGTGCCATAAAACAGCTTGCCTAATTTGAGCGAGCTGTAGTCTTCAAGCACAATGTTATACCGTGATGTAAAGGCATCAAGGTTAGATCTTATCTTGTCAAGCAGTTCTTCAGTTGGTGCATCGTAAATTGGAAATAGCTTTGATGTTGGCGACGACTTGACACTGCATCCAAGCAGATTTAAAAGTTCAATCGCAGATGTCATTGCTATATTGCTGTGTATCTCTGCCTCTGGTGGTTTTGTCACATCAGTAACCTGAGTCACTGATGTCACTGCAGGCATGTATCCTACTTTATCACCTCGGTGCAATTGGATATAATCAAACATTCCAAACTCTGCAGTCTTATGTTCTGTCAAGACTGCGGCTGAGTTTGTCACTTGGACCTTTGAGCTGAAAATTCTAAAAAAATTCTCCAATACCTTGGATAACGATGGCGCGTGTTCTCCAGAAGCAGTATGAATACGAAAGACTGCAAGCGCCCGTTTCAGTTCCACTTCTTTGTCCATAACAGGATTAGCAAGGCTGTATACACGCCTTGTAAGCTCGGGAATCTTGCCATCAATATGATGGAATGAGTCAAACCAAAAGGGGGATATCTTGATGCGAGAATGTTTCATTTCTGCCAGTGCGCATTTGAGTATATGACTGTCGACGTCGTTTGAGCAGGATGGAATCCATCGTACAGGATCGAAGCCAAGGTTCCGGTATAAGTCAATATTTTCCCAAAAATTATCAGACAATCCCAGACTATCTCTCCTAGCAATACTATAGTTAATTGACTATTCTAAAGAATATACAGAAAAGCTTGTTAATAAATGCGTACTTCTTTGCTCTAATTAATTTGAAGAAAACCCATATTTCTTCGCAAATTATAATCGAAATTAGGAAACAACTATTATAAGGAGATTAGCTCACAATTTCTGCATACGAATGAGTTCGCAGAATCCAAGCACGACGACGACGTCTATGAATATTGAAAACCTCGCAAACGAACTTGATAGCAAATCTGCCCAAGAAGTTTTGAAGTGGGCTCTTGACACTTTTGGGACTAGAATTGCTCTAGCATCAAGTTTTGGTGCAGAGGACGTTGTCATTATAGATATGATGGCAAACATTGACAAAAATAGGGCGAAAGTATTTACACTCGACACTGGACGACTGAATCAAGAAACCTATGATGTAATGGATGCAGTCAGAGCAAGGTATGGAATTCCAATTGAAGTCTATTTTCCAGATCAGAAGGAAGTAGAAGATATGGTCAGGTCAAGAGGCATGAACCTAATGTATGAGAGTATAGAGAATCGCAAGATGTGTTGTGAAATAAGAAAGGTGCATCCACTCAACCGGGCACTCTCTACCCTTGATGGGTGGATAACGGGTCTTCGCCGGGACCAAGTCGTGACGAGGGCGACAACTAAAAAGATAGAGATCGATAGCGGCCATCGAGGAATATTAAAGGTCAATCCACTTGCAGACTGGACCTCTGATATGGTATGGGATTACATCAGAAAGAATAACGTTCCATACAACAAGCTTCACGATACAGGCTTTCCAAGCATTGGTTGCGAGCCATGCACACGGGCTGTAAATCCTGGTGAAGATCCACGGGCAGGAAGATGGTGGTGGGAGAATGCTGCTCAAAAGGAATGTGGCCTTCACTTTGATCCATCTAAGAAAAGACACTCATAGTGTTAGCAATAATAGCGGAAACAATAGTAGTGGTAGTGATTATTATTTAGCATGTCCAACTCTATCCCGTTACCCCATGGAAAGAAGCTAGTAGACAGGTTCGTAGTTTCTGACAAGAAGAATATGGAGGGTATGTATACGTTGCAAGTAACCAACGAGCTTAGGAACGATATCGAAAATATTGCGGATGGGATCTTTAGTCCACTCGAAGGATTTGTAGGTGAGGATGATTTTGAAAGTATTGTCAAGACAGGGAGGCTAAGAAACGGTCTTGCATGGACACTTCCAGTTATTTTAGATATTAATGAAGAAGAAGCGGGCAAGATAAAGGATGCAGGGCAGGTTGCCCTTGCAACTGATAATAACGAAAAATTTGCAATCCTCCATGTTGAGGAAGTATACTCGTTTGAGAAGATACCATGTGCAAAATTAATCTATCAGACTGATGATACGAAGCATCCCGGCGTCGAAAAAATGATCAATCTGAAAGATAGACTAGTAGGGGGCAAGATAGATGTTGTCAAAAGGATAGAGCAACAATTACCCCTTCGAAAATACAGAATGACGCCGATACAAACAAGGGCAGAAATAACACGCAAAGGATGGAAGTCAGTAGTAGGTTTTCAGACAAGAAACGTACCACATGTTGCGCATGAAATGCTACAAAAGGCAGCGCTTAACCTATATGATGGTCTTTTGGTCAACCCACTCATCGGTCGGAAAAAACAAGGAGACTTTAAGGATGAATTGATTCTTTCCACGTACCTTACTCTATTAGATAGGTATTATCCAAAGGAGATGGTAATGTTTGTTACACTACACACTGACATGCGATATGCTGGGCCCAAAGAGGCAATTCATCATGCAATAATGAGGAAGAATTTTGGCTGCTCTCACTTTATCGTAGGAAGGGATCATGCAGGAGTCGGCAATTATTATCATCCGTTCGCAGCTCACGAAATATTCAAGGATTATCCTGATCTTGAAATAGAGCCGCTATTCTTTCCTGCGTTCTATTATTGCAAAAGGTGTCTTATGTACTCAAATGAAAGAAATTGCCCTCATGGATCAGAGTTCAGAGAAGAACTCAGCGGAACCAACATGAGAAAGATGGTAAGTCAGGGTGACATGCCTGCGGATCATTTAATGAGGCCAGAGGTTGCCAAGATAATTGTATCATTCCAAGAACCATTTGTTTAGAGATAAGAAGAAAAAACAAAAAAGACCTGCACGACTTCACATGTGAGCGCGTATTACGTTTTTCTATTAACTAATTAGAAAAAGTATATATTTTTAGTTAGGTTGATTTTCTGCTCTATTAAGTTCATCCTTGATTGTCTTGTATGTGTCAGAGGCTTCCCTGAATGTTTCTTCAATATTATAGACCGTGCTTGATTTCTTTGATTCTGCTACGGTGACCCTCAATTCCCAGGCTAGCGCTTTAACAGCTTCTAGCATTTCTTTAATCGATGTTCCTATTTCCTTCAGATCTTGGCTATTTATACCTCCTCCTGTTACTGTTTCCCCCTCAGCAGTAGTTTGCTGGCCACCGCCACTGAATGAACCCACCTTCGTTTGGATGGTGCTGATCAGACCTTTCGCATCGTCAATTATCCCTGTCTCCTTTAATCCGGCAGATGCCCTATCCATCCTTTCAGAGATACTGTTAATATTTTCAGATATGATGCGAATGTTTTCCATGTTCTGTTGCCATTCTGGAGACTTCATTGTCTCCATAATATCCTTGGCTATGACTGCGATCTCTCTTATTACTTCAAATGACTCCTGCACTCCGGGTGTTCCAAGTTCGCGCATTATCTCCACTGCATCGGATGCGGTCTCTTTGATGTCATGCAGTTTCCCTCCTTTTTCTGGCATATTTGTAATAACTACAGAATTATGCATCAAACCAGTTAAGTGGAATACGACAAAATTATATGACTAGAAGATTTAGTTTGTTGTTATATAACAATTACATTACCCTACAATGTGTAAATTTTTATAAAACTTAGTCTCAACTGGCATTCACCTAGAAGAGGACTACCATTTATCATAAGATATGACAGAATGGGCGCTCTAGATTTCCAATGTTCTTTCATATATCATTTGCAAATTCTTTTTTCGCCTTTTTGCTGCATTAGATAATAAGCAAATGCCACAAGTATTCATGTCTACATTACACTTTTGTTCATTTGGATCCAAACTCAGGTTAACAAGTGAAACACAGTCAATAGAAAGCTTAATCTCTTTCTTCTTTAGAGATAGACCTATCTTTGTGTCTCGTCAGTCAGGCAAACCAATGAAGAAACCTCACGTTGGTTTGGCGCCGACCTTTCTTCCTTCTGCTGCCTTTATATCTCTGTACGTGCGGTTTTTTGAATGTAAATAGTTGTATCTGTGTATCTTACGCCTTCGGATAAGCTGAGCAAAGAATATGAATCCTGCAATCGCCAATATGAGATTCACTATTCCACCAGTAATGCTATTCCACAACGTAAAGGAAAGCACAGAAATGGTCATACTTACTCCCGCAAATGCCAGCACGATCCATGGAAGATACCTGCCTATTTTTATCAAAAAGGTCAGGATTGTTATCACTCCCTCAATCTGCGCAGTACTAGGCAGGGAGTTTGAGGATCGAGAATCCGTTTCTGGCATACAGATGTGTCTCTATTGTATTATAAATAATTTGACATTAAACAAATATGTGTTAATCAACTTTCTTGGCGCTGTTACGCTAAATAATACTACAATATTAGATGGCTATCCTTGCGTTAAAGTTTAACTAGAAAGTATAGGTTATATCCTTTTGGATAAGGCATTCTCAGTATGCAATTAGAAAGAGGTATTACAGGCGTTGAATTACACTATAATGCAGTTGAAAACCGATGCAAACCAGCCTGTACATGTCTAGTCTTAACTTCGAGATTACTGTGTGTCAAAAGAACTGACTTCCAATCAAGAATTTATTCTATTAAAACTGTTAACTTTTTAGCACATGTGATTGATGGGATCAGAAAGTCAAGATAATGACATCATTCACTCATCAAAGCATTAACATGATCTTCTATGAGCCGCTAGAAGAAATAAGGCTCGCTTGAATCGCTATTGGCGCACAATAGAAAAATAAGATGTATTCTTTTTCTACACTTACTAAAAGCCTTAGAGCTCAGCTAGTAAAGCTGGAATGGCGGCAAGGAGCATAAGGAAAGGTAGTATATCCTTTGGATCGGTAAACATACCAATCAAATTTTACTGCGCTACAAAAGACAAGACATTTTCTTTCAACCAATTATGCAGAAGGGGTCACAGGATACAATACAAACGATGGTGTCCTGTTGAAGACGTCGAAGTCCCATATCAAGAGATTCAGAAAGGATACGAAATCTCAAAGGATAACTATGCTTTGATTGAGAAGGAAGAGCTTGAAGAAATCAAACTCAAGACTACCAAGACAATCGATATAAAAGAATTCGTGGATACTAAAGAGCTGGATCTTATTTTTGTGCAGAAGAGTTATTATGTTGCACCAGACAGCAAGACGCCAGACAAAGCTTACCTACTACTCGTCAATATCTTGAAAAATAGTGATAAGATAGCAATAGGAAAGGTAGTATTGCGAGAAAGAGAACAGTTAGTAGCTCTTAGAGCCTTTCAAAGAGGCATAATCATGCATCTGTTGCATTACCTTGATGAAATAAGGCCAATGGACGAAATAAAGGAAATATCAGCAAGCGCTACTAGCAAAATTAAACTTGAGGAACAAGAGATTGCGCTTGGCAAGATGTTGGTTGACCAGCTTGGCTCGAATCGATTTGATATAAGCAACTATTCTGATGCATATGCTAATGAGTTAGAGAAGCTAGTTAAAGCAAAGACCCAAGGCAAGCTCCATGTCGTAAAGGAAGAAGATCCAGAGGAAACAACAAAGGATTTGCTTGAGGCACTGAAGGCAAGCATAACAAAATCTCCAAGCGCTAGATCGAGACAGAAGTAGTATTAAAAGCCAAGCGTGGGTGGTGACAAACCATACAGAAATCCTTTAACCAAAAGATTATCAATGATAGTCGCAATGATAGTAGTCGCATACCCTCTCCCAGAGGTTGCCTGTTTGCAGCCTGGCTCTTGCAGGATAAAGATTGATTAGAGACCATTTGTGGATTCTAACCAAAAGCTCTACATATTTCACGATTGGGATTAATCTGGATACTCATTTACTAGCACCAGAAGGTCGTTTGATTATCAATGGCGCTAGATGAGTACAAGTCAAAAAGGAATTTCAAAAATACTCCTGAGCCCAGTGGATTTTCAAAGGATATATCTGCTAAACGAAGCGACAGAGGAACCCTCAGGTTTGTGATACAAAAGCACGACGCCTCAAAACTTCATTACGATTTTCGGCTTGAAACAAGAGACGGCGTACTTTTGTCATGGGCAGTACCAAAGGGTCCTTCTCTAGACCCAAAACAAAAAAGGCTTGCAGTAGAGACAGAGGATCATCCACTAGATTATATTGACTTTGAAGGCGTCATTCCTGAAGGGAACTATGGTGCAGGTACAGTCATTGTATGGGATATAGGCAGATATAATACACAACGAGACATTAGACAGCAATTCAGAGATGGCAAAATATCCCTTACTCTAAATGGCAATAAGCTAAATGGTTCATTTGTCTTAATTAAGATGAGGCAGCGTCACAAGCAATGGCTGTTGATCAAATCAGATGATGATTCATTTGCCACTGATCAAAGGGATTTGACGGTGACCTCCCCCGCATCTGTTCTTTCAGGAAGAACAAATGATCAACTTGCGGGGAAAGGTCCAAGACAGAGGAAATCTGTTACAGGTGAGCAGCGGTTAATTCTGCTCGAAAACAAGACTACTGAAAATAGCAAAAACGATTCTCAGTTTCCTCTATCTGTAAAGCCTATGCTGGCAGGCCATGTACAATTGCCATTTGATGATAAGGATTGGGTCTTTGAGGTGAAATGGGATGGGGTTAGAGCAATTCTCTTACAGAATAAAGATGAGGGAATAACAGAAATACAGTCAAGGAATGGGAAAAGTATAACTCATCGTTATCCTGAGATAATCGAGAATGTAAATTCTGTCGTAAAATGCAATGAATCAGTTGTGTTAGATGGAGAAATAGTTGTTCTAAACAAAAAAGGCGTTCCAGACTTTCAAATGCATCAAAAAAGAATGAACGTAGAGCCACAAAGAGATATCGAGTTTCTATCCAGTAATATGCCCGCTACTTATTTTGTCTTTGATATACTTTATCTCGATGGCAGAGACGTGCAAGAGTTGAAACTTTTAGACAGACGTAAAATATTAAATTCTGTAATTGCACATGGCTCAAAGAGAATACGCATTTCAGAGTATATTGAAGAAAAGGGGGTTGCACTATTCAGAAGTGCTCTGGAGAAACGTCTCGAGGGAATAGTTGCAAAACACAAGCAAGGCAAGTACCAGCAAGCCGTCAGGTCTTCTGCATGGTTGAAAATTAAAGGGATTTTAACTCAAGATTGCATTGTTGTAGGATACACCAATGGTGAAGGCAATAGGGAAGATTACTTTGGTTCGCTGATTTTAGCAGCATACGATGAAAAGGAAAAACTAACGTTTATTGGACATTCTGGTAGTGGTTTTGGCTTTGACCAATTGAAAGAAACAATAAACGTTATGAAAGGACTGAGAACGAACAATAATTTTTGTCCTCTAGATTCTGTGCCATATACGAATAGTAAACCTACGTGGCTAAGGCCGGAGCTTGTGGCTGAAGTAAAATTCAGTGGTTGGACACAAGACAGCATAATGCGTGTCCCCATATTTCTTAGGTTCAGATATGACAAGCAGCCAGTCGAATGTCGCATTGATCATCATCAGCCATCCGAAATTGATAATCATGGTAGTGTTGACGGAGTAGAGTCATCACAATCGCAACCATATGAAAATAGATTTTCGAATCTTGACAAAGTCTATTGGCCTAATACTACAGGAGGATTACCAGAAAAGCAACAGCTAACCAAAGGAAATTTGGTTGATTATTATGACAGCGTAAGTAGATACATTCTTCCTCATTTGCGAAACAGACCCCTTTCACTCAAGCGCTACCCCGATGGGGTCATGGGCAAGACTTTTTATCACAAGAACTGGATACACAAAAAACCTGATTATGTAAAAAACATAAGGGTATTCTCAGAGTCAAAAAATGATATTGTAAATTATTTAATTTGTAACAACAAGGAAACGCTCCTTTGGCTTGCTAATCTTGGGTGCATTGAAATGCATTCCTGGTATAGTAAGGTGCATGATTTTGATGCATGCAATAATGCGGCCAACTGCTCTGATCTTACACCATTAGTTGAACAAAAGTGTGGTCTAGACACTCCAGATTTCATAGTTTTTGACCTTGATCCTTACATATACTCTGGAAGAGAAAATGAAGGTCAGGAGCCTGAATATAATACAAAAGGCTTTGAGGCTACAGTGGATATCGCACTTGATTTGAAAGACTTACTGGATGAGCTTCAAATCAAATCCTACATTAAAACTTCAGGGAAGACAGGATTGCACATATTTGTCCCTGTTGCGCCTATCTATGGATATAATCAGACAAGAACCTTTGCGCAAATAATTGGCAAGATGCTTATCCAGAGAAATCCCAACAAGATAACGATGGACTGGAATAGCTCAAATAGAAGAGGAAAGGTATTCTTCGATTATAATCAGAATTCAAAAGGTAAGACTCTTGCCTCAATCTTTTCCGTAAGGCCGACATTATCAGCAACCGTCTCGATGCCTATAGAGTGGAGAGAATTATCAAATGTGCGGCCTGCAGATTTCTCTCTTCTAAACGTGCCAGCGATTCTATCAAAGGGCCGGAATGCATGGAGCAATATTTACCAAAAGAGACGAGATTTGCTCAAATTGATACAACAAGCATCGTCGTCTCCGGGATC
>Ga0081538_10004049_pt1 | contig 13636 bp, 4 predicted proteins | sample TabmetS5T2R1_FD_71022 | JGI IMG/M metagenome (GOLD analysis project Ga0081538, IMG submission 71022) | Tabebuia heterophylla rhizosphere microbial communities from the University of Puerto Rico - S5T2R1 | ecosystem: Host-associated > Plants > Roots > Rhizosphere ...
AACGATCCCGGCAGCCCCTACGCCATCGGCGCCAAGGAAGGCGGCCACACGGCGATCCACCCCGAGCTCGGCACGTTCGACGATTTCAAGCGGCTGGTGCGAGCGGCCCACGCACACGGATTGGAGATCGCGCTCGACTTCGCCATCCAATGCGCGCCCGACCATCCGTGGATCAAGGAGCATCCGGAGTGGTTCGACTGGCGGCCGGACGGCACCATCAAGTTCGCCGAAAACCCACCGAAGAAATACGAGGACATCGTCAACCTGCATTTCTATCGCGAGGCCTATCCGGCGGTCTGGCATGCGCTGCGCGACGTGGTGCTGTTCTGGGTCGAGCAGGGCGTCAAGATCTTCCGGGTCGACAACCCGCACACCAAGCCGCTGCCGTTCTGGGAGTGGATGATCACGGAGGTGCGCCGGCAGCATCCGGACGTCATTTTCCTTGCGGAAGCCTTCACGCGGCCGAAGATGATGAAGCGGCTCGCCAAGCTCGGCTTCACCCAGTCCTACACCTATTTCACCTGGCGCACGAACAAGCGCGAGCTGACCGAATATCTGACCGAGCTGACGCAGGAAGAGCCGAAGGAATATTACCGGCCGAACTTCTTCGCCAACACGCCGGACATCAACCCCCATCACCTGCAAACCGGCGGCCGGCCCGCTTTCCTGGTGCGCTCGACCCTCGCCGCCACCCTGTCCAGCGTCTATGGCCTCTATAGCGGGTTCGAGCTGTGCGAGGCGGCCGCCATTCCGGGCAAGGAGGAGTATCTCAACTCGGAGAAATACGAGATCAAGGCCTGGGATTGGGATCGCCCCGGCAACATCCGGCAGCACATCACGCGCCTCAACGCCATCCGGCGCGACAACCCTGCCCTGCACCAGCTGAGCAACCTGCGCTTCTACAATGCCTTCAACGATCAGATCCTGCTCTATGGCAAAATGACCAAGGACAACACCATCCTGGTCGCGGTCAATCTGGACCCGCACCATGCGCAGTCCTGCAATTTCGAAGTGCCGCTGTGGGAGTTCGGACTACCCGATCACGCATCGATCGACGCCGAGGAGCTGCTGACCGGCGCCCGCATCCGCTGGCACGGCAAGATCCAGCGCATGCATCTCGACCCGCACGCCAATCCGTGCGCGATCTGGCGGTTGACAGCAACGGAGGCACAAGCATGAACCTGCCCCTGCAGCCGAGTGTCCAGCTCGACCGCCAGCTGGAGGTCTCGACCCGCAGTAATCCGCTGTGGTTCAAGAACGCGCTGGTCTACGAAGCGCACGTCAAGGCCTTTCACGATTCCAACAATGACGGGGTTGGCGACTTCGAGGGCATGCGGCAGAAGCTGGACTATCTGCAGGACCTCGGCATCACCGCCTTGTGGATGCTGCCGTTCTATCCGTCGCCGCTCAAGGACGACGGCTACGACATCGCCAAGTATCGCGGCATCCATCCGGCCTATGGCACGATGCGCGACTTCCGCCGCCTGGTCCGCGCCTGCCATGACCGCGGCATTCGGGTCATTACCGAGCTGGTGATCAACCACACCTCCGACCAGCACCGCTGGTTCCAGCGTGCTCGCCGATCCAAGCCGGGATCGGCCGCGCGCGACTTTTACGTCTGGAGTGACACCGACCAGAAATACAAGGACGCCCGCATCATCTTCACCGATACGGAGAAGTCGAACTGGACCTGGGACCCGGTTGCCAAGGCCTACTACTGGCACCGCTTCTATTCGCACCAGCCGGATCTCAACTTCGACAATCCCAAGCTGTTGGAAGAGATCATCCGCGTCATGCGCTTCTGGCTCGACACCGGCGTGGACGGGCTGCGGCTGGACGCCATCCCATATCTCATCGAGCGCGAAGGCACCAACTGCGAGAACCTGCCCGAGACTCACGATGTTATCAAAAAGATCCGGGCGGAGATCGACGCCAAGTATCCAGACCGCATGCTGCTGGCCGAAGCCAACCAATGGCCGGAGGATGTGTCGTCCTATTTCGGCCAGGGCGACGAATGCCACATGTGCTTCCACTTCCCGCTGATGCCGCGCATCTATATGGCGATCGCGCAGGAGGACCGGCACCCGATCACCGACATCATGCGCCAGACGCCGGAGATCCCCGGCAATTCCCAGTGGGCCATCTTCCTGCGCAATCACGACGAGCTGACGCTCGAGATGGTGACGGACCGCGAGCGCGACTATCTCTGGAGCTTCTACGCCGCAGATCCACGCATGCGGATCAACCTCGGCATCCGCCGGCGGCTCGCGCCGCTGCTGAACAACGACCGACAGAAGATCGAGCTGCTCAACAGCCTGCTGCTGTCCATGCCCGGCACGCCGGTGCTGTATTACGGCGACGAGATCGGCATGGGCGACAACGTCTATCTCGGCGATCGCGACGGCGTGCGCACGCCGATGCAGTGGTCGTCGGATCGCAACGGCGGCTTCTCCAACTGCGATCCGCAGCGACTCTACCTGCCGCCGATTATGGACCCGATCTATGGGTACAATACTGTCAACGTCGAGGCGCAGGTGCGCTCGCCGTCCAGCCTGCTCAACTGGATGAAGCGCCTGATCGCGGTCTGCAAGCAGCACCCCTCCTTCGGCCTCGGGACGCTGAAGTTCCTCTATCCCGGCAACCGCAAGGTGCTCGCCTATCTCCGCGAGCATGAAGGTGAGTCGCTGCTCTGCATCGCGAACCTGTCGCGGGCAGCGCAGGCGGTGGAGCTCGATCTCTCGCGCTTCAAGGGTCGCGTGCCGGTGGAGCTGCTGGGCCGATCGCCCTTCCCACCGATCGGCGACCTGCCCTACCTGCTGACCCTGCCCGGCTATGCCTTCTACTGGTTTGTCCTGCCGGAATTCGCAGACGCGCCGCGCTGGCACGACGTGCTGCCGGAACCGATGCCGGAATTCACCACGCTGGTGATGCGCGATAGCTGGAACAGTCTGACCAGCGGCCGCGAAGCCAACGAGCTTTCAACGTCGGTGCTGCCGGGCTTCATCGCCAAGCAACGCTGGTTCGCGGCCAAGGACGACCGGATCACGCGGGCCGACAACATCGTGCTCGGCACCCTCGGTCGTCGCCAGTTGGGCGACTACCTGCTGCTGATGGCGCGGCTGGAGCTGCAGGGGCGCAAGGAGACCCAGTCCTACTTCCTGCCGCTGGACGTTTCGTGGGACGAGGCGGCCGGCACGCCGAACTGGCCGCTGACGCCGTTCACCCTGGCGAAGGCGCGCCGCGCTTCGAAGGTCGGTGCGGTCTACGATGCGTTCACGTCGGACCAGTTCGTCCTCGCCCTCATCGACGCCATGCGCAAGGGGACCGACCTGACCGGGACCGACGGCACGACCCATTTCGCATCGACCGAAGCGCTGGCGGCGACCGACCTGGGCAGTGCGCCGGAGATCCGCCGCATCGGTGTCGAGCAGAGCAACAGCTCGGTCATCATCGGCGACCAGGCGGTGCTCAAGATCTTCCGTCGCCTGTCGCCCGGCGAGCATCCGGAACTCGAGATCGCGCGCTTCCTGACCGAAGTCGCCCACTTCGAGAACACGCCGCCATTGCTCGGCACCGCCGAGCAGATCGCAAAGGACGGCACGCGGCATGCGCTCGCCATCATGAACGGTTTCGTGCGCAACCAGGGCGATGGCTGGGTCTACACCACCGAGTACCTGGATCGGCAGTTCGATGAATTCCGGCTGGTGGAGACGGCGGAAGGAGCGACGCCGGAAGAACGGCACGGCGTCTATCTGGGCCTGATCGCAATGCTCGGCAAGCGCACTGCCGAGTTGCATCGCGCCTTTGCCAGCGACGATCGCGATCCCCACTTCAAGCCGGAGCCGATCAAGGCAGCGGACCTCACCGGCTGGGTGAGCGGCGCGAAAAAACTGGCGAATGCCGCCTATGCCCAACTGACCAAGGCGCTGCCGAGCGCACCGGACGCCGTGCGCGGCGCGATCGAAGGGCTGATCGAGCGCAAGGACGAGTGCCTGGCCGCCATCGACGCGCTCGGCAAGGGCTCGATCAACGCCAGCAAGACGCGGATCCACGGCGACTACCACCTAGGACAGGTCCTGGTCGCCAAGAACGACTTTTACATCATCGATTTCGAAGGCGAGCCGACGCGCACCCTGGAGGAGCGCCGCGCCAAGTCGTCGCCCTTCAAGGACGTCGCCGGCATGTTGCGGTCCTTCGAATACGCGGAATGGGCCGCCTTGTTCGCGATCGCCGAGCACGAGGCGGATTCGGTCGGCAAGCTCCTGCCCTTCGCCTCGGCTTGGCGCAAGAGCACTCAGGAGACGTTCCTCAAGAGCTACTTCGACGCCATCGGCGACTGCCCGAGCTGTCCGAAGAACCGTGCGGAGGCGGATCGCCTGCTCAATCTCTTCACCCTCGAGAAGGCGCTGTACGAGATCTGCTACGAGGCGACCAACCGCCCGACCTGGCTGCGCATTCCGATCACCGGGCTGCAGACCGTGCTGGACAGTCTGAAGCGAGGCAAGAGCCATGCCGCAGCGTAGCAAAGGCGCGCAAGCGCACGCACGGCGTTCCACCCGCGAGCGGGGCCTGCATGACCAAGTCACGGCCCTGGTGCATGGGGACCACGGCGATCCCTTCTCGCTGCTCGGGCTGCACGCGGAGAAGCCGGATCAGTTCGTGGTGCGCTGCTACCATCCGGCCGCCAGCCAGGCCTGGGTGCTGGACCGTGGCGGCAATGTCATCGCCGAACTGCACCAGGAGTACGAACCCGGCTTCTTCGCGGGTTCCATTCCGGGACGCATCGACTACCGGCTGCGTTTCGCGCTCCCGGCCAAGACCGTGGACCTGGAAGATCCCTACCGCTTCCCGCCGGTGCTCGGCGATGTCGACATGCATCTCCTGGCCGAGGGCACGCACCTGCGGATCTATGAGCGCCTTGGCGCGCAGCTGATCGATATGGATGGAGTCAAGGGTGTCAGCTTCGCGGTCTGGGCGCCGAATGCCCGCCGGGTCAGCGTGGTCGGCGATTTCAACGACTGGGACGGCCGCCGCCATCCCATGCGCAAGCGCGTCGAAGCCGGCGTGTGGGAGCTGTTCCTGCCCGATCTGCAGGGCGGTGAGCTCTACAAATTCGAGATCAAGAGCGCGGACGGACGGTTGCTGCCGCTGAAGGCTGACCCGCTGTCGTTCCGGTCGGAGCGGCCGCCACACACCGCCTCGATCATACACGGTGCGCGGAAGTTCGACTGGGCCGACCAGCCATGGATGGCCGCGCGCGAAGCCAGCAGCAGCCGCTCGGCGCCGATCTCGATCTACGAGTGCCATCTCGGCTCTTGGGCGCGCGTGCCGGAAGAGAACAACCGCTATCTGACCTACCAGGAGCTGGGCGACCGGCTGATCCCTTATGTGAAGAACATGGGCTTCACGCACCTGGAGCTGCTGCCGATCAGCGAGTATCCGTTCGACGGCTCCTGGGGCTATCAGCCGATCGCACTCTACGCGCCGACCAGCCGGCATGGCTCGCCGGCGGAATTCGCCCGCTTCATAGACCGCTGCCACAACGAAGGAATCGGCGTGCTGCTCGACTGGGTGCCGGGGCACTTCCCGACGGATGCCCACGGCCTCATCTACTTCGACGGCACCCACCTCTACGAGCATTCCGATCCCAGGCTGGGCATGCACCAGGATTGGAACACGCTGATCTATAATTACGGCCGGCACGAAGTGGCGAACTACCTCCTCGCCAACGCCATGTTCTGGCTCGACCGCTACCACATCGATGGGCTCAGGGTGGATGCGGTCGCTTCCATGCTCTATCTCGACTACAGTCGCAAGGCCGGCGAGTGGATTCCGAACCGCTTCGGCGGCAACGAGAACCTCGAGGCGACAGCCTTCCTGCGACGGCTTAACGAGCTGACCTACGGGCAGAATCCCGGCGCCATGACGGTTGCGGAGGAATCGACGGCCTGGCCGGCAGTGTCGCGGCCGACCTATGTCGGCGGCCTGGGGTTCGGCTACAAATGGAACATGGGCTGGATGCACGACACCTTGCGCTACATCGGCAAGGAGGCCATCCACCGTCGCTGGCATCACAATGATCTCAGCTTCGGCCTGCTCTATGCCTTCAGCGAGAACTTCATCCTGCCGATCAGCCATGACGAGGTGGTGCACGGCAAGGGCTCGCTGCTCGGCCGCATGCCGGGCGACCGCTGGCAGCGCTTCGCCAATCTGCGCGCCTATCTCGCCTTCATGTTCACGCATCCCGGCAAGAAGCTGTTGTTCATGGGCTGCGAGTTCGGACAGGAGCGCGAATGGAATCATGACGCGGGCTTGGACTGGCACCTGCTGTCCGACCGCGACCACAGCGGCGCCCAGGCGCTGGTGCGCGATCTCAATGGGGTCTATCGGTCCGCGCCCGCCTTGCATGAGCACGACTGCGAGCCGCAGGGCTTCGAATGGATCGACGCCTCCGACCACGAACGCTGCGTGATCGCCTACCTGCGGCGCGGCAACGATCCGGACTCAATCGCCGTCGTGGTCTGCAACTTCACGCCGGTGCCACGCCAGGGCTATCGCATCGGCGTGCCGTTGCCCGGCTTCTATGCCGAGCGCCTCAACACCGATTCCGCTTTCTACGGCGGCAGCAATGTCGGCAATGGCGGCGGCGTGATGGCGGAGCCGCAAGGTTTGCATGGGCGCCCGCATTCGATTGAGTTGACGTTGCCGCCGCTTGGCACCCTGATCCTCGAACGGAAAGGCGGCTGATGCGCCGATCCGATCTTGGGGAGTTGGCACCGAAGGCGCGGTTGTCCACCAGCGTCGCCGCGCGGCATGCGGTGCCGCGCGCGCTGACGCCATCGACCCGATCGCGGGTGTGGCCGGGACAGCCCTGGCCGCTCGGCGCGACCTGGGACGGCAAGGGCGTCAATTTCGCGCTGTTCTCCGCCCATGCCGAGAAGGTGGAGCTCTGCCTGTTCGACGCGGCCGGCGTGCGCGAGATCGACCGGGTGAGGCTGCCGGAAAATACCGACGAGGTTTGGCACGGCTACCTGCCGGACGCGCGGCCGGGTACGCTCTATGGCTACCGCGTCTACGGCCCGTACGATCCCCGCGCCGGACACCGGTTCAACCCAAACAAGCTGCTGCTCGATCCTTATGCCAAGGCCTTCTATGGCCGGTTCCTGCAGACCGAGGCGATCTTCGGGTATCGCGTCGGATCGCCGCGCGAGGATCTGTCCTTCGACCGGCGCGACAGCGCGCGCGCCATGCCCAAGTGCCGCGTGGTCGACGGCAGCTTCCAATGGGGCGACGATCGGCCGCCGGGCACGCCATGGGCCGACACCATCATCTACGAAGCGCATGTGCGTGGCTTCACCATGCGGCACCCTGCCCTGCCACAGCCGCTGCGCGGCACCTGTGCGGGCCTCGGCAGCGAGCCAGTCATCGACTATCTGCGGTCGCTCGGCATTACTGCAATCGAGCTCCTGCCGGTGCAGGCGCGGTTCGACGAGCCCCATCTGCTGCAGCACAATCTGAAGAACTACTGGGGCTACAACACGGTCGGCTTCTTTGCGCCCGAGCCGCAGTTGCTCTCGACCGGCCTGTCCGCCGAATTCAAGACCATGGTCCGGCAGCTGCACGACGCCGGCATCGAGGTAATCCTCGACGTGGTCTACAATCACACCGCGGAGGGCAATCACCTCGGCCCGACGCTGTGCTTCCGCGGTATCGATAATGCGTCGTACTATCGGCTGGCTCCGAACGACCGGCGGCATTACGTCAACGATACCGGCACCGGCAACACGCTCAACCTGTCGCATCCCCGTGTCCTGCAGATGGTGCTCGACTCTCTCACCTACTGGGTCGAGCAGGTCCACGTCGACGGGTTCCGCTTCGATCTCGCGGCGACGCTCGGGCGCGAAGACCATGGCTTCGATGGCGGCAGCGGTTTCTTCGATATCGTCCGGCAGGCGCCGGCGTTGCAGCACGTCAAGCTGATTGCAGAGCCGTGGGACGTCGGCCCGGGCGGATACCAGGTCGGGCATTTCCCGCCCGGCTGGGGAGAATGGAACGACCGCTATCGCGACGCCGTGCGGCGCTATTGGCGCGGCGACGAACGCATGCTGCCGGAACTGGCGGCGCGGATCAGCGCCTCCGCCGACTTCTTCGATCATCGCGGCCGCCGGCCGTGGACCAGCGTCAACTTCGTGACGGCCCATGACGGGTTCACTCTCAATGACCTGGTCTCCTACAACGAGAAGCACAACGAGGCCAACCAGGAGAAAAACCAGGACGGTCATCCGGAGAATCTGAGCTTCAACTTCGGTGTCGAGGGTCCCACCGACGATCCCGAGATCACGGCGCAACGTGAGCAACAGATGCGCAATTTCCTGTCGACGCTTCTGTTGTCGCAAGGAACGCCCATGGTGCTGGCGGGGGATGAGATCGCGCATACCCAGGGCGGCAACAACAACGCCTATTGCCAGGACAACGAGACCGCGTGGATCGATTGGAGCCGCGTCGACACCCAAGCCTCCATGCTCAGCTTCGCCCGGAAGCTGATTGCGCTGCGGCGTGCGCATCCCGTGCTCCGGCGCACGCGCTTCCTGCATGGCAATTTCAGCTGCAAGCGCGGCATCAAGGACATTACCTGGTTCACGCCACAAGGCACCGAAAAGACCCCGGAGCAATGGATGGACCCGGTGGCGCGCTGCATCGGCGTGCTGCTGAACGGACAGGCCGGGCCGACCATAGGCTCGCATGGCACACCGATCGAGGATGACTTGCTCTTGATCATCTTCAACTCCCACCATGAAGTGGTCGAGTTCACGCTGCCGCAGATCCCGATCGAGCATGAATGGACGCATCTTATCGACACAGCGGATCCCGACGCAGCGTCTGAGACGTTCGCCATGGGCGCCGTGCTGCCGATCAAGGGCCGGTCCCTTGCCGTGCTGTCCCTGCCCGCCATGGAGCAGGAATGACGGGTTTTGTGCACGACCTCCCCTTTGGCGCCCAGGTGCAACCGGACGGACGGACACGCTTCCGGCTGTGGGCGCCCGGTCAGGAACAGGTGTCGCTGCTGATCGATCAGCAGGGGGCGTTGCCGTTGCAACGCGGCGACGGCGGATGGTTCGAGCTGACCACAGACACGGCGCGCGCCGGCAGCCGCTATTCCTACCAGCTGGCCGGCGGCATGCGCGTTCCCGATCCTGCCTCCCGCCAACAGGCCGAGACGGTGCATGGCCCCAGCGTGGTGGTCGATCCGCTGAGCTACGCGTGGCGCAGTGTCGGCTGGCGCGGGCGGCCATGGAGCGAGACCGTGCTCTATGAGCTTCACACCGGCACTTTCAGCGACAGCGGAGACTTCGCCGGCGTGCAGCGCAAGCTCGACCGGCTCGAGAAGCTGGGAATCACGGCGGTCGAGCTGATGCCGGTCGCGGATTTCTCCGGATCGCGCAACTGGGGCTATGACGGCGTCCTGCCGTACGCGCCGGCGCGGCCGTATGGCACGCCGGATCATTTGAAGGCCCTGATCGACGCCGCGCATGAGCGCGGGCTCATGATGTTTCTCGATGTCGTCTACAACCACTTCGGACCGGATGGCAACTATCTCGGCCAGTATGCGCCGCAATTTTTCACCGATCGCCACCACACGCCTTGGGGCGCGGCCATCGACTTTACCCAGCCGGTCGTGCGGGATTTCTTCGTCCACAATGCGCTCTACTGGCTGAACGAGTTTCGCTTCGATGGCCTGCGGCTGGATGCGGTCCACGCCATCCTCGACGACAGCCCGACGCACATCCTGACCGAATTGGCAGGACGCGTGCGCGAGGGTTGCGGTCTTGACCGCCACGTTCACCTGGTGCTGGAGAATGATGCCAACCAGGCGCGTTTCCTCGGATCGCCGCGCTACGACGCGCAGTGGAACGACGATTTCCACCACGCCAGCCATGTCGTGCTAACCCGCGAGTCCGAGGGCTACTACGTCGACTATCAGCGTGACCCGCTGGCCGCGCTCGGCCGGGCGCTGGCCCAGGGCTTCGTCTACCAGGGCGAGTCCTCCATTCATCGCGACGGCGCGCCGCGCGGAGAGCCGACACGCGATCTGCCGCTCTCGGCCTTCGTCGCCTTCCTGCAGAACCACGACCAGGTCGGCAACCGCGCGTTCGGCGAACGCTTGCCCCAGCTGGTCCGGCCGGAACTCTTGAAGGCCGCGGCCTCCATCCTCATCCTGTCGCCGCACGTTCCAATGCTGTTCATGGGCGAGGAGTGGGCGTCCGCCCGGCCGTTCCTGTATTTCTGCGACTACGAGGGTGAGCTGGCACAGGCGGTGCGCGATGGCCGGCGGCGGGAGTTCGCGAAGTTCCCCGCCTTCGCCGATCCCGGCGTCCGCGACCGCATTCCCGATCCGAACGACCCCGCGACCTTCGAGCGCTCGAAGCTGAACTGGTCCGAAGCGGACGGCGATGGCCATGCCGATCACTTGCACTATTGCCGCGAACTGCTGGCCATGCGCCGCAACGTCCTGGTGCCGCGCCTGGGCAAGATTGAGGTGAAGGACGCGACCTATGGCGCGACCGATGGCCTGTTGCGCGTGTCCTGGCGAATGGCTGACAATGCCACTCTGACGCTGCTTGCCAACCTGCGTTCCGATACATCGGCGCCGGTGGCCGTGCCGCGCGGCGGGATGCTGCACAGCACGCATCCGCACGTGGCCGACGAGGTGGCCAGGCCGGGTTGGTTTGTGGCGTGGTATCTGGCGGATGGAGGGGCATGACGTGAGCGAGGCGAACTCGCTCGACCAGATCTGCGAGCAACTCGGTATTCTGCCACGCTACCGAGACCATGCCGGCGCGGTCCGGGAAGTGCCGGAGGCGACACTGCGGTCGCTGGTGCAGTGCCTCGACGTCACCAGAAGCGATCGCATCCTGCCTCCGGTGGTGGTCTGGCGCGAGGGCGACGGCCCGGTGGAGGTGCCACTCGGCCGCACCGATGAAGCCTTTCGTTGGACCCTGGCAGGCAAAGCGCAGTCCCTCGACGGCACAATCGAGCGCGGTGCAGATCGTTTCGTCATCGGCGACTCCCTCCCCTTCGGCTACTACCAGCTGACGCTCCATTCCGGCGATGCGCACATCGGCAGCTGCGCGCTGATTGCGGCGCCGGCGCAGGCCTATCTGCCGCCGCTGCTGAAGAGCGGCGGGCGGCTGTGGGGGCTGGCGACCCAGCTGTTCGGGCTGCGGTCCGCGCGCAACTGGGGCATCGGCGATTTCACCGATCTCGCCGATCTCGTCCGGCACGCCTCCGCGCACGGCATCGCCGCCATCGGGCTGACGCCGCTCCATGCACTGTTCTTCGACGAGCCGGACCGCTGCAGCCCCTATTCGCCGAGCAGCCGTTCCTTTCTCAACGCCCTCTACATCGACCCCGAGGCGATGCCGGAGTTTTCGAGCTGCAAGGAAGCGCAAGCCCTACGCGCTGACCCCGCATTCGACCGTGAACTGGAAGACCTGCGCGCCGATCCCCACGTGAACTATGCAGGTGTCGCACGCTGCAAGCGGCGGATGTTCGACCTGCTCTATGGGCATTTCCGGGAACAGCATCTCTCGGGCGGAGACGACTACGCCGCCGAGTTCGATCGGTTCCGGCAGGACCGCGGCAAGCGGCTGCGCCAGTTCGCAACCTTCGAGGCGCTGCGCGAGCATTTCGCGGCAACCGGTGAAAGCCTGTCCTGGCCCAGCTGGCCCGAGCCGTTCCGCGATCCGGATAGTGCCGCCGTCGCCGACTTCGTCACGCGCCATGCCGACCGGGTGACCTTCTTCGAATATTTGCAATGGCACGCACACCGCCAGCTCCTGCAGTGCCAGAGGACAGCGCAAGCCGTCGGCATGCCGATCGGCGTCTATCTGGATATCGCGGTCGGGGTCGATCGCGATTCGGCGGAGGCGTGGTGGTCGCAGGACTATCTCGTCGGCGGCTGGAGCATCGGCGCTCCACCGGACAACTGGAACCTCAAGGGGCAGAGCTGGGGCGCGCCGCCGCCCAATGCCACCCGCATGCGCGAGACCGCCTATGCCGCGATCCGCGAATGCCTCGATGCCAACATGCGCTATGCCGGCGCGATCCGGATCGATCACATCCTCGGCTTCATGCGCATGTTCTGGGTGCCGGAGGCGGCCAACGCAGCCGACGGCGCCTATATCCGCTATCCGTTGCGGGAGCTGTTGTCGATCCTGGCGCTGGAAAGCCAGCGGCATCGCTGCCTGGTGATCGGCGAGGATCTCGGCACCGTTCCCGACGGTTTGCACGACGCCATGCACCAGGCCGCGATCCTGTCCTACCGGCTGCTCTATTTCGAGCACGAGCCGGACGGCAGCTTCCGCAAGCCGCCGAACTGGCCGCAGCAAGCCCTGGTGGCGCCATCCACGCACGATCTGTCGACGCTGCCGGCTTACTGGCGCGGCACGGACCTGGAGCTGCGATCCAGGCTCGACCTCTATCCGTCGCCGGATGTCGCAGATGCCGAACGACAAAGACGCGTCGTCGACAAGCGCCAACTGGTAGCCGCCTTGGCGGCCGAAGAATTGTTCGCCTCGTCCGACGATGATGCGCCGATCGAGGCGATCTATCGCTTTCTCGCACGCACGTCGTCCTGGCTGCTGATGGTGCAGCCAGAAGATCTGCTCGGCATCATCGAGCCGCAGAACGTCCCCGGCACCACCAGCGAGTATCCGAACTGGCGCCGCAAGCTGCCTGTCGGCGCGGAAGAGTTCTTCGCCGACGCCTCGATCGCCCGCGTGGTGGAAAGCATCAACGCCGAAGGCCGGCGGTCACCCCAGAAGGTGAAGGCGGCCGACGCCATTCCGGACATTCCGACCGCGACTTACAGGCTCCAATTTAACCGGCATTTCACCTTCGCCGATGCCGCCCGGCTCATCCCCTATCTCAGGGACCTGGGGATCAGCCACGTCTATGCCTCGTCCTATCTCAAGGCGCGGCCGGGCAGCGCACATGGCTACGACATCATCGACCACAACGCGCTCAATCCGGAGATCGGGAGCTGGTCCGATTTCGAGCGTTATTGCGATGCGCTGCGCGATGCGAACATGGGGCAGATCCTCGACTTCATCCCCAATCACATGGGCATCGGCTATGCCGACAACCAGCAGTGGCTCGATGTGCTGGAATGGGGCGCGGCCGCGCCGTTCGCGGCGTTCTTCGACGTCAACTGGAACCCTCGCCAGCCCAATCTCAAGGGCAAGGTCCTGGTGCCCATGTTGGGCGACCACTATGGGCATGTGCTGGAGCGTGGCGAGCTGCAGCTGAAGTTCGATCCGGAGACCGGCAGCTTCAGCGTCTGGTATTTTCAGCACCGCTTCCCTATCCATCCGCGTTGTTATGGCGAAATCCTGGGCGATCTCGATGCCGATCTGAAGCGGCTTGCCGTGACGGTGGGAGAGGTCAACGAAGCCGCGATGCGCAGCGTCGGCGAAAAGCTGAAGCAGGATATCGCCGGCTTCGCCCAGGCCGACCCAATGCGCCTGCGCCAGCTCGAAGACCTCGCCCAGCGCTACAATGGCCAGAACTTCAAGGCCCTGCACGACTTGCTGGAGCAGCAGTCCTATCGCCTCGCCTATTGGCGCGTGGCGGCGGA
>Ga0081538_10004050_pt1 | contig 13634 bp, 14 predicted proteins | sample TabmetS5T2R1_FD_71022 | JGI IMG/M metagenome (GOLD analysis project Ga0081538, IMG submission 71022) | Tabebuia heterophylla rhizosphere microbial communities from the University of Puerto Rico - S5T2R1 | ecosystem: Host-associated > Plants > Roots > Rhizosphere ...
GTAGACCGGGGTGAACCCTGGGTCGAGTTTCAGGATGGCCTGGATCTCCTCCTGCACCGCCGGCAACAGGGACAGCGACCGCACCACCCCTTTGGTTTGCCCCCACCGCGCCGTGTTTAAGGCGTACAAAAAGCGCGCTTCAACATGCCTCGGCTCCAGTTCGATGACACGCTTGGCCGCTTGACGTCCGCGATCGTACGCGTCCAATTTTTGGTCATCAGTCGTCGCCCTGATATCGCCACAGATGAAGCTCACCCGCGCCAGGGCAACGAGATTCTCGACGCGGGAATCGGTCTTGATCGTCTGCTCGAGCCCGCTGCGGATGGCGTCAAGGCGCGTTGGATCATGGTGATAGCTGGTCGCGACCGTCTGTAGTTCCGCGACGAGCGGCGATTGCGCCGGCGCGACCGCCGAGGCCAGGAGCACGACGAGCACCGCCAACCAGAGGTGCGTGCCCGTGACCAGACGACCCTTTTCAGAGGATAACACTAGACGCGATCGATGCAGAGCCATGACCTTCCCTTTCTTACCGTGCTCGCTGTAGACCTCGTCTCAGCCACACAAACCTCTGGGCCCTCATTCTTGTCTCGAGTCCTGCGCCTCAGAGCACCCCAGGGCCTGGTCGATGATGCGGTGGACTTCCGCCGCATCCAAAAGCGGGCGCGGCAGGCCCAGACGGTCGAGGAGCGCACGAGCGACACGGTCATCGAAATGGACATCCTGGGTGAAATATTCGCGATACGATCCCTGCAGACGGGCGACCTGGCGCTCGAGCGTCGACGGCTTCGTCAGCGGAGTGCGGCAGACGTCGACGATGGAAAGGCCTGGCAAGCCGAAATAGTCGGCGATCATCGCCAGCATCGCCTCTTGTACTGGGGCCTTCGAGACCACCAGGTGAAAGGTCTTGCCGACCCCATCGGGGTGTTCGACCAAGGCCGCCAGCGCCCGTGCCACATATTCCACCGGAACGATATTGAAGCGAGCCGTGGGCGCGCCTTCGATCCGTAGGCGGACCTCGAAGCGGTGTGACAGGCGCGCCAGCGTCTCCATCATGCGGATGAAGATGAAAAACAGATTCGAAGGCTGGCCGCCCGCGGTTTCCGGAGCCGGCCCCACTACCACGCTCGGCCGGAACACGCGCACGTCGATGCCCAAGCGCTCACCGGCCGCTCGCATGGCCGTTTCAGCCTCGAGTTTGACGCGCTCATAGGGGTTATGGAAATCCTGACCCACGTCCCCCTCATCCTCAAATACCGTGCCTGAGCGCTTCCCACACACGTAGGCGGTCGAGAGATATCCCCAGCGCCGCAAGCATCCGCCGTGGAGAGCGGCTAACAAGGCGAGCGGTCCATCGATATGTCCGGCTCGAAACTGGGCCATATCGGCGGGGGAGAAGGCCGTATCTCCGGCGCAGTGAATCGCTGTTTCGACCGTGTCGTGCAAGCGGCTCAGCAATGCCGGCGTCAGGCGGTGTCGGGGATTTGTCAGATCGGCCTCGATGACCTCTAATTGGCGACTGTCAGGGAGAGGGCCCACCGCCCGCATGACTCGTGCGTGAGCGGAGAGGTCTTCCCGGGGGCGAGCGATGGCGATCAGCGGGCGACCGCCGGCCAGCAGGTGATGCATCACCTGTCGGCCGATAAAGCCCGTCGCACCGGTGATCAGAATGGCCGTGGAAGCACCTCCTGGTGACATTCAGCAATCTCCCTCGGTCGCTGCGCCACCAACTTCGTGAGGGTGGCGAGGTGGCCATGGACTTCCCGGCGGGCGATGCGCCGGACCGCGCCAGCGCTCCGCATAACGCTGGGTGTCAACACGCAATGTGTGCAACAACAGGAGCCAGACGATAAACAGGAACGTGCGCCAGGGGCCGCGGGTCAGGAAGCGGCGACCGGAGGTGCGGAGGGGCTCCCGGATGAGCGCCGTCCGCCCGATCCGTCTGAGCCGCTGGCTGAAGTCGAGATCCTCCATGAGCTGCAGCGGGCGATATCCACTCATCTGGCGGAATACGGGGGTGCGCACGAAGATCCCCTGATCGCCATAATAGTTGTGGGTAAGACGATAGCGCATACGGTTCATCCAGTTGATCACTCGCAGGCTCCACACCGGCTCCATGAACTGATGCTCGAACGCACCGCCGACGACGCACTCGTTCGACAGGGCCTGTCTGATCAACTCCAGGGCGTGCACCGGCGGAAAGGAATCCGCATGCAGAAACAATAATACCTCCGCCTGCGCGTGGGCCGCACCAGCGTTCATCAGGATGGCACGGGTGGACCCGTTGGGCCAGAGAAGTTGCGCCCGGCCAGCGACCGTGAGTTCCGTGCCATGTCGGTCCCCTGCCGCAGCCACGAACACCTCAGCCCCGTCCATCCCCGGTAAACTGCCCAGATGATCGAGGGTACGTGTCAGGGCCTCGGCATCGTTCCGCACGGGAATGATGATCGAGACGTGTGGGGCGTTCGTCGTTGGCTGCTCTCCTCTCATGCGACTCGATCGCGTTCCCTGGGCGTCCGGGTGCGGCACACTGGTTTCAGCTCACAGCGACCGCCGCCAATCCTGTTGGATGCAGCGAAGGGGGGAGAGGTTACAGGAAGAGACGGGGGCTCGTTAAGGGGGGCGTCTAAGCGTTGTGTGATGGCGAGTGCAGCGCCGCCAGGGTGCCATTGCGAACTGCGACACACGTTAACCATAGAGGTATTTGGGGGTGATCAGCGCGATCAGGCGCTGCAATTGCTGGCGGTTGTTCGGTCCACGATAGAAGCTCAGGAACACCCGTGCCGGCGCCGCGTCGGCTCCCTTCGCATTGGCGCGTCGAGGGACCACCTCCAACATCCCTTCGGTGGGAACAAACCCAACTTGCGGAACCAGGCGATCGCCAGCGACCGCCTCCAGGATGAACACCGGTGGGGTATGTCCGAGGAGGATCGGATGCACATCGCCGGTCATACGCAGAGGATTGCCCTGCGTCTGGCGCTCTACAGTCGGGCTGTCGATGGCGAGCAGCGTCAGGCCGGCCTCCGCCACCTGCCGGGCGACCTCAACGGTGACCCCAGGCAGGTGAAAGAACCCCTCAGCATCTGGTGCATACTGTTCTGACCCCCGCCGCATCACGGCGCCGAAACCGGTGAGGAGAACCAGGGCGTCATACTGCCGCAGCTCTTCCACCGGCGGCAGCATCTCCGTGGTGACCAGCTCACAGTAGCGGACACCGCTGTTCTCGTAGAGGTATTGTGCGTTGGGCCAGCCTGAGACATCGACCACACGGGTCAGCAGCGGGAGATTGACGCGATACGCTGGATTATTCAGGACGTCATGAAGGTCAGCGGCACCGTCCAAAAAGTGCATCGGCATGTCGATGTGGGTGGTGTTATGCGCCACCAGCGGGCGCAACTGGCCGTCGTCCTTGACGCCCACCTCCCCACGCATGAAGATCGGCTGGCCTTCCCGGCGCGGCAGTACAGGCCGGCTCAGGACGCTGGCGGCCGGCCCATAGGTGAAATAGACGTCGAGGGATAGATCGTATTTGATGAGCTCATCAACCATCACTGCTGCAGACTCCTTATGCATGCGGTCGGGATGACCCCAAGCCTAGCAATACCTCCGGACGAAGTCAAGCAGCCGCCACCCCTGGGGTGTGCGTCACGGTTTTGGGGCCCCGTCGCTGAGGCAATTCCCTCTCCCTCCGGGCTAAGCATTATGCACATTTCTCCTCCCCCTGGTCGGCTGACAAAGGGAGATAAAGCTCCCGTCCCCCCTGGTGGGGGACGGTCAGGATGGGGGGAGCAGGGCCGTGGTGTCACCCCCACCCCTGCCTCCCATGGAAAGGAGTGCCTGTCGTCACCGGTGGGCCGTGCAGCGTCATCATCCCAGGACGATCTGGACCTTCAGTGTCCCAGGGCTCATCGCCCGCTTGAAGGCTTCCACCCCTTGCTCGATGGGATATTCGGCGTCCAGCAAGGTCTCGACCTCGATGAGTCGTTGTTCAAGCAAGCGCAGGGCCGGTTCAAACGGTCCACAGCGGGAGCCAACGACGGTGATCTCGTCGATGACTAACGGGGCCATACTCATCTCTTGCCCGCCATGGAAGGTGGATTTCAGCACCAGCGTCCCGCGTGGCCGCAACAGTTGGCGGGCAAGCTCGAAGCCGCTGGCCTGACCGCTGCAGTCGACGACCACGTCGAAGCGGCCATACCACTCGGCTAGTGTGTCCAGCGTGGGAATGCCGCGCCGCCGCAGTATCGCCAGCTTGCGGGCATGGCGACCGATGACGTGCAGATCGCAGCCCGTCAGTTGGAGGACCTGGGCCACGAGCAAACCGAGCTTGCCGTCGCCGACGATCGCCACGCGCTGACTCGGCCGGATATGCACGCGGTCGGTGATCTCCAGCGCCGCCGCCAACGGTTCGACGAACACCGCCTGCGGATCGGTAATGGCATCAGGTAGGCGATGCAGATTGCCTGTGGGGAGCGTCAGATACTCGGCCATGGCGCCGTCGCGCATGAAAATCCCCAAGACCGAGCGCTGGCGGCAATGCGTCACATCGCCGCGCCGACAGGTGTCGCAGGTGCCGTCAGGGGCGTTAATTTCGCCGACAACACGGCTGCCATCGGACAGGACGCCCACAAATTCATGGCCGAGTACCCCGCGGTAGTTCATGTAACCTTTGGTGATTTCGATGTCCGTGTTGCAAATGCCGGCACGGCGCACCTGCACTAATGCCTCACCCGGTGCCGGCGTCGGCACGGGATAGTCGTCGCGGCACGACAACTGGCCATCAAAGACCAACGCTTTCATCTCACACCTGCCCTCACACGTCTGTGCAGCCGCCTAGCCACCGAAGTCGTGATCTTCACGAGCTTCAGGGTTCCTCCCAGATCTTTTATCTGCCATATTCTAGCGCAAGCTGGGCTCGAGTGGGTGCGGCAGAGTTTGGCATCCCACGCCCATTGCTCGCACAGACCAGAGGACGCGTGACGCTCTGCATTTTGACTGTCGCGGCAGACCGGCGCGTTCGGTCGCGGTCGCCTTTCCCCAGGCCGGTTTCTAACGCGCACTCGGGTGGAGTTGAGAAATTAATCTATTCTTGCGATCATAGGAATGGGGTGCGTTTCTGCGTTGGCAGGAGCGCGGTTGATCCAGTGGGGTGAAGCCTGTGACATCAAGCTCATGGCTACCGATCCATCGTGACCACAGCTCCAAACCACGGAGTGAGCGCCATGTACGACTTCGATCTGTTATGTATCGGCAGCGGGCCCGCGGGTCAGCGGGCAGCAGTTCAAGCAGCTAAGCTCGGTCGTCGAGTCGCCGTGGTGGAGAGGCGACACATCGTTGGCGGGATCTGCGTAGACACCGGGACGATTCCCAGCAAAACGTTTCGAGAAGCGGTGCTCTTCTTTGCCGGCCTGGTGGGGCGCTTTGACTGGCGGCAAGCTGCTTGGGAGGAGACCCGCCCCACGGTCGAGCAGTTGCTGGCGCGGGTCGGTGCGGTGATGCGGCGCGAGACGGAAGTAATCGAGCGCCAGCTCAGGCGTAACGGCATCACGCTCCTTTGGGGTGAGGCCTCTTTCAAGGATGCGCAGACGATTGTGGTGGAATCTGAGCGCGGCTGGCGTACCGTGACCGCGGCCAATATTCTCATTGCCGTCGGCACGCGGCCGGCGCCTCCTCCGGGAATGCAGGCGGACGGCGATGTCATTATCACCAGCGATGGCATCATGCAACTCAAACGGCTGCCGCGCAGTATGGTGGTGGTGGGGGGAGGCATTATCGGCATCGAGTATGCGTCGATGTTCGCCTCCCTGGGCGTGCAGGTCACCCTCATTGATAAACGCTCGCGCGTCCTGGAATTCTTGGACTGGGAAATCGTCGATGAGTTGATCCACCAAATGCGCGATTGGAACGTTACCTTTCGACTCGGCGAAGCTGTCGAACACCTGGAAACCGCCGAAGGTCCTCCGCGCCGGGTGACACTGTTCCTTGAGTCGGGGAAGTTGATCACATCGGATCTGGTGCTGTTTTCGGCGGGTCGGTTCGGCGCCACCGAGCGCCTCAAGCTCGACGCCGCTGGTCTCACGGCAGACGAGCGCGGACGACTACGGGTGGATGCGCAGTTTCGCACCGAGGTGCCGCACATCTTTGCCGCGGGCGACGTGATCGGTTTCCCCAGTCTGGCGGCGACCTCCTCGGAACAGGGGCGCCTCGCCGCTTGTCATGCCTTCGGCGTTCCCGCTGGTGATATGCCCCAACACTTTCCCATCGGGATCTACTCGATCCCGGAAATCTCCATGGTTGGTACCCCGGAGCATGAGTTGACGGAACACCGCATTCCGTATGAAACTGGCGTAGCACGCTACCGCGAAATCGCCCGCGGCCAAATTCTCGGCGACGACAGCGGCCTCTTCAAGATGCTGTTCTTGCGGGACACCGGGCAACTGCTCGGGGTACACGCCATCGGCACCGGCGCCACCGAACTGATCCATATCGGTCAGGCCGTGTTAGCCTTGGGCGGCGGACTGGACTACTTCTTGCAGACCGTCTTCAACTACCCGACGCTGGCGGAGTGCTACAAAGTGGCGGCGCTCAACGCCGCCAATAAATTTTTGCGTTAGCGATCCACACAGGCTCACAGCCAGTTGGAGGAACAGCGATGCCCAGTCCGTTTCCAGGCATGGACCCATACCTCGACCATCCAGGGCTATTCCCTGGAGTGCATCAAGGGATAATTGCCGTTGCACGGGCAACATTGAATACCCCAGTCATCGAGACCGTCAACCCAACCCTCCGTCCCATTTGCTCGCAGACACCATTACGCCACCCGATGGCAGCCCTACGCTGGGACCTCGCCACTTACAGGTCTGAGCTCTTTAATCCTTGCAGTTTCCGCAAATGTCCCACCTGGCCGAGATGCAAGAAGCCGTGGTTGACGATGGGGATGCGCACCGCTGTCAAGACCGTGATCTCACCGAATGGCATGATCCGAACGGTACGCAACAGGTCCTCCTCTGTCACAGAATTGAGCCAGGCGTCAGTCGCTTGCCAGACCGCCCGCTGGTAGGTCATCCACTGCTCAGCCGAGGGCAACCGCATTCGTGCCGCTTCCTCGGGTGGCATGCCGGTGCCTTGTGCCGTGCGCGGCAGCCCAAACGTCTGATCGTAGCCACCCGCAAGCCATACGGTTGGCTTGCGATTTTGAAAGACGAATTGCACGAGGTTGTCCTCCGTACGGACGTAATGCCAGGCGATGAAGCCGATATGATTGCCTTGGCCGTTCGGGCGAAAGTGCATCTGATCCTGCGTCAAATCCGAGATCGCCTTATCCCACGCTTCATGCTGCTGATGAATGGAATCGCGGATGAAATCGCGCACGATAGCCATAGGGACTCTCCTTATAGCAGATGTGACATCGATTCGCCCGGAGTTGCTTCACCGGGCGGATGATCCTCCTCAATGGGCGTCTGAAATCGGGGTCGCACGGGCTGCATAATCCCCTGTCCCCTGATCACGGTGGTCAAGATCGTACATTATACTCTGATCGCTGGGCACGTGGGCATTGGCTGTCAGTCCCGAGCGAATTTTCCCACGCTGCAGGCCACAGAGATGGCCTCTGGCAGCCTCCTGGAGGTAGACATCCCGTGATATAATGCGGCACGATGGGCTCGTGGGAAGGCGATAACACTTAAGCCGATGCTGAATACATGGCTAGAGAGAGTGACCTCCCAAGACAGGCTTGCTAAGGTTCATCGATACATACGGTCAGCAGAACTCCTGGTGCGTGATGGTGATCACGAATCCGCGCTCTCACGGGCATACTATGCGATGCTTCACGCTGCCATAGCGCTGTTGGTGGCTTATGGGCTTCCCGAAGTGGAAGGGTGGAAGACCCATGTGCAAGTCCTGAATACGTGTGCGCGAGAGGACCGGCGATACACTTGGTTCCTTGGTATTCGGTTCCTGCGAGGGGCTGGCGGTCTCCAGCGATCGCTTGCTGCTCTACATGCTCAGAGAGATGATGCCGATTACGACATTGGCAAGATCACTCCAACAGGGGCACAGGAGGCCCTACGGTTTGCCCGAGAATTCATAAGGCGCGTGGAGGAAAAAATCCGTGAGCGCGAGAGGTAAGAAAAAAGATAAGATTCGTCGTGCGGCAGAGCAAGTGGCTCAGCGGGTAAGAGAAGGTTACCCGCAGGTGAAAACCGAGATCGATTTCGATACGATTGAAGCTGGAGAAGATGCCTACCTGTGGATCACCGTTGACACGCCGGATTTGATCGATGACGTGCGCGCCGCGGCCTGCAATTATGCTGGGGACTTCTGGGAGGCCGAGGATATCTTCATCGTCCCGCGCATGCGGTAGGCTGAGCATAGAGGGCATGCACGAGCACACAACGCTTCCCCGGTGGACAGGCATGCATGGCACTGACGCAACCGAGACGGGAGTCGCACCGATCACATGGGAAAACGCCAGGCCAGCGGCCGAGCAGGTCGCCGTCGTAGCGGCCCTGGCGCATCCCGGTCTAGTGCACACGACCCTGACACGCCTCCACGGCGATAATAACGCCCATGGGAGCGTTGTCCGTCTAATGATCCGCCATCTGGCCACTGGCGGGGCAAAGCGTGTTTATTTAGTTAAAGCGCACGCGAGGGATGGCGAATCATACCCCTTCGTGCTGAAGCAGTTCCTGCCCATTCGACTCGCCCACTTGCCCCCGGGCGCCACGGTCGGCGGGGCCCAGGTGAATGACGAAGACCTCGACGCCCGGCTCCTCGAACGTATGGTGTGGGCGGCACGTCGTGTGGACGAGGTGGCCCCCGGCCTCTGCCCGCGCTTTGGAGGCTTTTGGGAATGGTCGGATTGGCGCGGCCAGACGTGCCGGGTGCTGACCGAAGCCTACGTGGAAGGGCATAGCCTCGACCGCTGGAAAGGCATCCTCGAAGATCGCTTCATCCGGGGAGAGCTCGATTTTGCGCAGTGCTCCGCCCAGCGTCAAGCGCTGGAACGTCAAGGTATTGCCGCGTATCTGCGGTTGTGGGTGGCGCTCGGGCGTCGGACCTTTACCAGCGATCCCAGTCCATGGAACGTGCTGCTGACCCCAACAGCCAGCGGCTTTCTGCCGTCGATCATCGACCTACACAGCATTCACGACGGCGGGACCCCGGTGTACGTCTTCCAGACCCTCGAAGAGCTGTTTGGCAGCCGGGACGAAGTACGCGAGCACGCACTGTGCCCGGGGATCCTGGACGCCCTCGGCAGAACGGCCGGGGTGCGGTTCCTCGAATCGGTCCGCCTGGCCCTTGAGGCAGAGGACGAAGCCCGTAGACGTACCGGTTTGAGCCCATTTGCCGGCAGCATTCAGGCCATCTCGCGCTTCCTGGCAGCTCTGCCGGACGGCATCTCCGAGCTACCATTGACCAGTCAACAGCCATAACCCTGGGGCGACAAGCATTGTCGGGAAGGGGCACAGACGTGCCTCGCACTGGGCGGGTATATCCTAAACTATTATGGAGCCTCAGGACCATGCGGGTCACTGCAACCCTGATCATGACGGTGCTCATCGGCATGCTCGCGGATACGTCGTGGGGACAGCCGTTTGCGAGCCACGACCTGCGCGTCAATGGTGCCATCATTACGGTGATCGCGGCTGATCTGCGCGGCCACCGGCGCCAGGATCTCATCGTGATTTCGCGAACGGATACATTTCCCAAGGAAATACGCTGGGTGTCGGTGTTCTGGCAGCACGAGGGGGGACGCTTCAACCCACATCCAGACCTCGTCTGGGAGATGGATCCAGAAGCGACCGTGATCGATGTGGGCACGCTTGGGTCCGGGAGCGATCACAAGTCCATCGTCTATCTCACCGGCTCAGAGGTCCGTGCCTATCAGCTCACGGGCAGGGGGCCGCCGACGCCGACGACGCTCCTGGAAATTCCTACCCTGACGGTGTTTCCTGAACCGGTCGATCTCCCGTCCTTGCCGCTGATCCACGATTGGAAGGGTACAGGACAGCCCTGGCTGGGCGTCCCGCAATTCGGCCAATTGAGGCTCTACCCCATCGCCCAGGCGGGGCCCCAGGGGCCAGGGGAGCCCGTTAAGCTCTATCAGCCGACGCTGCTGTTTGGGGGCGAACAGGAACATCGCCTGATCAGGGATTACACCCTGCAGCTCATCTACCGCCTGCCCCAGCTAGTGGTGCGAGATTTTAATGGGGATGGCCGCGCCGACCTGATCGCCGCCTGGCAGGATCAGGTGGCCGTGTATGTCCAGGACGCCACAGGCCGCTTCCCGCAGGAACCGTCGCAGACGTTTTACCTCAACATGCGGACGGAGCAGGAACGCGTCCTCCGATTGGTCCAGAGCTCCCCGCTCATCGAAGACCTCAATGGCGATGGCCGCGCCGACCTCATCCTCACCAAAATGACCGGGCGCATCACCGATCGTCGCCTCATCACGTCCGTCTACCTCAATCGCGCTGGCAACCTCCCCGCGCAGCCGGCCGCGCGCGTCGAGCATGAGGGTTTCGCCACTACACTGTTGGCCAGGGATCTGAATGGCGACGGCAGGCGCGACTTGGTGGTTCCCCTGGTGAGGATTGGCGTCCGCAATCTCATCAGCAACCTCCTCACCAGTCACGTCGATGTGTCCCTGCTGGCCCACCTGTACCGCGATGAAGGAATCTTCGCTGGCGCCCCTGACTGGACGCGAAGCTTTACCTACCAGATCGACATGAGCGATGGGGTGGTGCTGCAGGGGATATGGCCGAACGTCGAGGGTGACTTCGATGGCGATGGCAAGACCGATCTGCTGGTGGCTGGCAATGACGAGGTGGCGGTCTATCTCGCCACCCCAGGAACGTTGTTCGCCCGAGAGCCGGCGGCGCGGCTATCCGTCACAACCTCCTCGCGCGTGATCGTGCGAGACCTGACCGACGACCGACGGGCGGACATCGTCATGTGGTATGACCGGTCTTCACAGTGGCAGGGCGTAGTGAAGGCCCTGATCAACACCGGTAAGGGGTGGTAACCGCTACGGTTGCTCCTCACCCTGCCGCCACAGTTCTTCCAGCTTCATGTACTTCTCGGGAAACACCGCCTGGTAGCGTAAGAACGAGGGGATAGGATAGCGCACGCCCCCTTTATGGGTACCTTTGAGCCCCTCGATGACCTCAGCAATGCGGGCCCGAGGGATGGTGAAGGCCATCTCCGAGTCCTCGGTCTGGGCGAAGATGCGATCGCCATAGCAGGGAAGAATGACCTGGCAATCCTGGGTATGCATCGTTTGGATGATGATGTCGGCGCAGTCGATGCGCCCGGAGAAGCTCGAGGTGATGCGTCCGCCGCGCTTATAGAGCGCCGCTGTCACCAGCCGCATCACTTGGGCCGAGTTGCCATACAGCACCACCACATCGGGCTCAAATTCGGCGCGCGTCAACGGCGCGACCAGAATGGCGTGATACGCCCCATAGGGGAATTTCGGCTGTTGAGCTTCCGTCACCGCTCCGGCGGCTTCGGTCTCGGTATACATCTCCGCACAGGCAAATCCCGCGGTATAATAGGGGATCTCCTGCTCGAAGCCGAATACCACCTTGGCCAGCGGGCATGATAAGTCATCCTTCGTCAACGCCAGGGCCCATCCATACCGCCGTGCAATGCTAATCCCCTGGCAGATGGCCGATTGAAACCCCATGTCCTTGGCCGGATGGCGCAGTTTGGGCGGCACTTCGTCGGGCGACTTCGCCATTTTGATGGCAAGCGCCAGGTGTTGGGGGCGGATATGCTCCTGCAGAACGCTGTGAAGCTCCTGAAGGTCAACCATACGGGGCACTCCTCTCGCCACGTCTGGATCGTGCCGACGCTCCTAGAGAACGTGACCAACGCTCATGGAGAAGTTGAAGATCAAGCAACGATGTGATTTCTATGCCACCTTACTCGAATGACGGTCCCTTTGCAATGTGAGACGGGTCGGCCTCTCTCCACTGTCGTGGCCACTGGGCGAAATCGGCGTTGACATCCGGCCAGTTTTTGACTAGCATGGCAGGAGACCCTTGTATCGCATCACTGGGACCCCGCGCGTCAGCACTTCCTGTCTAAGGTATCATCAATGCCAACACAGACCATCGGTTTCGGCGGCGACGTGTTTGAGCTCGTATTACGAGCAGGCCCCATGGGGAAGCTGGTCCTGCTCATTTTGCTGGGCTTCTCAGTGGCCTCCTGGGCGATCATCATTCATAAGTGGCGGCTAATGCGGCGCATCAAGCGTGAAACGCACCTGTTCCGTGAAATCTTCGCGGAGAGTGACCACCTTCCGGTCGTGTACGCTGCCACCAAACAATACCAAGCCTCTCCACTGGCGCGGATGTTTGCTGCAGGGTACGCCGACTTGCGCGCGTATCTGCCGACGAAAATGGCCACCCGCGGGCGCAATGGTCTGTCCGATGACCCGCACGAGGAATCGCTCAATGAGCCTGCGGTGTTCGATGGCGGGCGCTTCCAACGCATGCTGTCGCTGATCGCGTCGGAGGAGACCATTCGACTGGAACGGTTGCTGCCGTTTCTCGCTACGACCGGCAGCGCGACCCCCTTCATCGGCCTCTTCGGAACCGTCTGGGGTGTGATGAACGCGTTTCATGGCATCGGTCTACGGGGATCAGCCACTCTGGCCACCGTCGCTCCGGGCATCTCAGAAGCCCTGATCGCCACGGCGGCCGGTCTCGCTGCCGCCATCCCAGCCGTCATCGCCTATAACCATTTCGTCAGCCAGATTCGTGTGATGGCGACGGAGATGGAAAATTTCGCCAGCGAATTTGCCGTTTATGCCGAGCGGGACCTCGTGAAGCGCGCATGAGCCTCGGACCGACACAGAAACCAGGGCACACGACGTTATCAGAGATCAACGTCACACCCCTCGTCGACGTGATGTTGGTCTTGCTCATCATTTTCATGGTCACAGCCCCTATGCTCCAGCAAGGCATCGATGTGAACCTTCCCCAGGAAGGGGGGGGTGGCAACCTCGATCCCAGCAGAGAGCGGCTGGTCATCACCCTGGCCAAGAATGAGCGGCTGTATTTGAACGATCGCCGCATTGACTTTCCTGAGCTGGAACAGACACTGCGCCAAGCTGCTGGCGCGACCAGAGAGGTTTTTCTTCGCGCCGATAAAGACATCCCATACGGTCTCGTGGTGAAGATGATGGCTGTGATCAAACAGGCGGGCATCGAGCGCTTAGGTATCGTGACGGTTCCGGCTAACGATGATGGTAAGAGACCTCCGTCCTAGCAAATCGAGGGCCATCAACGGCAACAGGGCTCACCTCGGGAATCGAGTCGGCGAATATGGGATGTTTGGTGAGATGTCAAAGCCGCTCATCCTGTCTGTGCTGATGCATGCGGTCGCCCTGGGTGGCTTGTTTGTTGTGGCCCCCTATATCTCGGCGCCCACGCTTCCCCTGCCCCCTGCACAGATGGTGCAGCTTGTCGACCTCCCCAGTGGTGAAGGCGGCGGTGGTAGCAGGGCGGCACGCGACATACCCCAGCCCCCCCCCCAGAAACCCACCCCCCCCCCCCCAACCCCCCCACCGGCGCAAGCCCCCACACCCCCCCCCCCCCCACACCCCCCCCCCCCCACCCCCCCCCCCC
>Ga0081538_10004051_pt1 | contig 13634 bp, 12 predicted proteins | sample TabmetS5T2R1_FD_71022 | JGI IMG/M metagenome (GOLD analysis project Ga0081538, IMG submission 71022) | Tabebuia heterophylla rhizosphere microbial communities from the University of Puerto Rico - S5T2R1 | ecosystem: Host-associated > Plants > Roots > Rhizosphere ...
AGGTCCTTTGCGATGTCTATTCTTCGATGATCCGCGGCACCTTGAAGAAGAAGTGCGACTCCTCAGGGGCATTGCGCAGGACCTCGGCGCGGTCCATCGACGGTCGCACCTCATCGTCTCGGAAGACGTTCGACATCGGGAGCACGTGTGAGGTCGGCTCCACATCGCGCGTGTCCAGCTCATTGAGCTTCTCAATATAAGTGAGAATGCTGTTGAGTTGCGCGATGAATTGCTCTTTCTCCGCAGAGGTCAAGTCGAGCCGTGCCAGCTCGGCGACATGTTCCACGTCTTCGCGAGCGATCATGAGGACACCTTTTCCAAGTTAGCATACTTAGTCGCCACCACTTTGCGGCCCACATCGCGGAAGATGATCGTCAGCTTCAGGCTTTCCCCCTCACCCTCCTGCTTTTGCACGACCCCCAAGCCCCATTCCGGATGGCGCACAAGGGTGCCGGGTCGATACTCGCCTCCCCAAAGCTGTCGCGTATCGGGCTTGCCGTCGCGGTGCAGGTCACGGGTACCGGCGCCAACCGTCGAAGACGGCCACCCCCCAGACACGGCGCGCTCACCGTCGTCACGCTCACCAGGCCCCCAAGTCATCCGCCCTGGTCGCCCGCCAACGCCTTGCCGCGGAGCCCGCTCCGCATTCAGCAGCGCTGACGGAATGTCTTGTAAAAACATCGACGGCGGATTGTACAGCTCGGTGCCGTAGATCCGGCGCCTCACCGCGCTGGTGAGAAACAAACGGTCTTTGGCGCGCGTCATGCCGACATAGCACAACCGCCGCTCCTCCTCCAGCTCCGACGCGTCTTCGAAGGCGCGGCGATGCGGGAAAATCCCATCCTCCATGCCAGACACGAAGACCACCGGAAATTCCAAGCCCTTGGACGTATGCAGGGTCATCAGCACCACCCGTCCAGCCTCATCGATGAGTGTGTCTTGATCGGCGATTAACGCCGTCTGGTCGAGGAAGCTTGCCAGGGACGCGTCTTGGGCGCGTTGTTCGAAATCATCCGCTGCGGTGATGACTTCCTGGATGTTTTGCCGGCGCATTTCATCCTCGCCCGCAGTGCTGTATTGATCAAGGAAGTTGGTGCGGCGAATCAACTCACGCGTGAGCTCTGCCACCGACGATGTCGTCGCCAGTCTCCGCAAATCCTCCGCCAATGCGTAGAACTGTTTCACCTTGCTGGCTGCGGCCCCGCTTAAGAGCCCTGTGGCCAGCACCTCGCCCATGGCCTCATAGAGTGGGATGCCGCGCATTTCCGCGTGCGCGGCGATTTTATCGACGGTCACCTTGCCGATCCCACGCGGCGGCACGTTGATGACGCGCCGCAGGCTCACGGAGTCCCGTGGGTTGACCATCAGGCGCAGATAGGCGAGGAGATCCTTGACCTCCTTGCGCTCATAGAATTTCAGCCCGCCGACGATCTGGTAGGGGATGTTCGCCATGCGCAGCGCATCTTCGATGGCGCGCGATTGGGCGTTGGTGCGATAAAAAATCGCCACATCTCGATAATCCCAGCCGGCCGAGAGGTGTAGGCGGCGGATCATTTGACAGATCAGCGCCGCCTCCTGGGTTTCGTCGACCGCCTCGAGGTACGTCAGCTTTTCGCCGGCCTCACGCTGCGTCCACAGGCTCTTGCCCTTGCGTTCGGTGTTCTTATCGATGACCTTGCCGGCGGCTTCCAGGATGCTCTTGGTCGAACGATAATTCTCTTCCAGCTTGACCATCGTGCAATCCGGATAATCTCGTTCGAAGGAGAGAATGTTGCTGATATCCGCTCCGCGCCAGGCATAGATCGATTGGTCATCGTCGCCCACGACACAGAGATTGCGGTGTTCGGCGGCCAGCAGGCGGATGATGCGGTACTGGGCGTGATTGGTATCCTGGTACTCATCGACCAGTATGTAACGGAATTTTTGCTGATAATAGCGCAGAACCTCTGGGACCTCTTCAAAGAGTTGCCCCGTCTGCATGAGCAGATCATCGAAGTCGAGGGCGTTCTGCTCCACCAGCCTTTTCTCATAGAGCTGGTACACCCGCCGCACCGCCTCTTCGAGCCCAAAATTTTGCGCGCCCCCGCGGGCAAATTGCTCCGCCGTGATCAGTTGATTCTTCAGCCGACTGATGCGCCCGGCGATGGCCTGTGGGGCATAGCGATCGGGGCTGATGTTGAGCTCGCGCAGGCACTCCTTGATGAGGGCGGCCTGATCACCGGCATCGAGGATGACAAAACTCCGGGTGTGGCGCCCGAGATGTTCGATGTCACGCCGCAGCAGGCGAGCGCAGGCAGCATGAAACGTGCTCACCCAAATCTCCTGACTGGCGGACCCGAGGAGTTTCTCGACGCGGCTGCGCATCTCCTCCGCCGCCTTATTGGTGAAGGTGAGCGCCAAGATCTGCCAAGGGGTCACCCCATGCGCGCCGATGAGGTGGGCGATGCGGTGGGTGATCACCCGGGTTTTGCCGGAACCGGCCCCCGCCAGGATCAGCAGGGGGCCGTCGACATGCAACACAGCCTCGCGTTGTGAGGGATTTAACCCTGCGAACACATCCCCCCTGGCCGCGTGTGAGTCGCCGGACGCCGGGTGCGGGCTCATTCGACGGTCACGCTCTTCGCCAGATTGCGCGGCTGATCGACGTCGCACCCGCGCCGGACAGCGATGTGGTAGGCCAGCAGCTGCAAGGGGAGCACCAGCACCAAGGGCAAGAGCAATTCGGGGACGTCGGGTACATACAGGACGTGCTGGGCATGCCGCTTCAGCTCCGCATCCCCCTCCGTGCCAACGGCGATGATGATGCCGTCCCGCGCCTTGATCTCCTCCAGGTTGGAGACGATTTTATCATACACGCGGCTCTTGGGTGCGAGGATGACCACCGGCATCTCCTGATCGATGAGCGCGATCGGGCCGTGTTTCATCTCGCCCCCCCGCGCCTTGATCTCCTCCAGGTTGGAGACGATTTTATCATACACGCGGCTCTTGGGTGCGAGGATGACCACCGGCATCTCCTGATCGATGAGCGCGATCGGGCCGTGTTTCATCTCGCCCCCGGCATAGCCCTCGGCGTGGATGTAGGATAACTCCTTCAGCTTCAGCGCCCCCTCCAGGGCAATCGGAAACGACAGACCACGGCCGAGGAACAGGAAATCCCGCCTGTTGGCGAACTGCCGTGCCAGCTCCGCGACGGCTTCTTCTTGTTCCAACACCCTTTCCATCAGGCGCGGCATCTGCAGGAGGTCTTGCGCAAGCTTCTTGCCCTGGGCCTCGGCGAGTGTGCCCCGTTGACGCCCAAGCGCCAATCCCAGCAGGTACAAGGAAACCAACTGGGTCGTGAAGGTTTTGCTCGCGGCCACGCCGATTTCCGGACCGGCGTGGGTGTAGAAGACACCATCCGATTCCCGGGCGAGCGTACTATCCATGACGTTGCTGATGGTCATCGCCGTGGCGCCGTGGCGCTTGGCCTCGCGGGCGGCAGCGATGGTATCGGCCGTCTCGCCCGACTGCGAGATGCCCACAAATAATGTGCGCTGATCGAGCACTGGCTGGCGATAGCGGAACTCAGAACCATAATCCACTTCAACCGGAATACGGGCCATCTCTTCGATCATATACTTGCCGATGAGCGCGGCATGCCATGACGTGCCGCAGGCGACCAGCAGGGCGCGTTCCATCCCGGCCAAGGGGCGCGCTGCCTGGCCGAGATCGAGTGCCGCATCACCGGTTTCCGGCAGCAGTCGGCTACGGAAGGTGTCGAGCACGGCGCGGGGCTGCTCGAAGATCTCCTTCAGCATGAAATGCTTATAGCCCCCCTTCTCGGCCATGATGGGGTCCCACGTCACATGGCGGATCTCCTTCCCCACAATGGAGCCGTCGAGGCTGCTGATGCGCACCCCTTCGCGCGTCAAGGTAGCCACTTCGCCATCGTCCAGGAAGATGACCTCGCGCGTATGGTTCAGCACCGCCGGCACGTCCGAGGCTAAAAAGTAGGCCCCCTGGCCCAGACCGACCACCAGGGGACAACCAGAGCGCGCCCCCACGACGGTATTGGGATCGTCTGTGCTCAAGACCGCGATGGCATACGCCCCGACCACCTCCTGTAAGGCTTGATGCACTGCAGCCGTGAGATCGCCGGCGAAGTACTTCGCGATCAGGTGGACGATCACCTCGGTATCGGTTTCGGTGCGGAATTCATGCCCCTCAGCGCCGAGCTTCTCCTTCAGGGCCAGATAATTCTCGATGATGCCGTTATGTACGAGGACGAATCCCGCGCTTTGATGCGGATGTGCGTTCAGCTCGGTGACTCGCCCGTGGGTCGCCCAGCGGGTATGGCCGATCCCGATCGTGCCCGAGGGCGGATCATTCCATACCACATCTTCTAAGTTCTTGAGCTTGCCCACAGCTTTGCGAATCGCCAATTGCGCGTCATTGATGACAGCGATCCCCGCCGAATCATAGCCGCGATACTCGAGGCGCTTCAGTCCCTCGATCAGAATCGGGACTGCATTCTCCTCGCCGATGTAGCCGACAATTCCACACATCCCTTGGCCCTCCACCCCGGACGTGGGTGAACCCCCACGTGTACAACACGGACACGCCACTACTGCTCGTCTTTGGCATCATGGGCCTTCGGCTTGCGCCGTAAGGCCCAACCCTCGCGGTGCACCTGGTCTTTGGTGTTAAACACCAGCGCATCGGCGGGCACCTCCTTGCGCACCGTTGTCCCGGTGGCGATATACGCCCCACGCCCGATCCGCAGCGGTGCGATGATCTGGCTATCGCTGCCGATGAACACCTCATCCTCGATGATCGTTTCGGTTTTCTTCTCACCATCGTAGTTACAGGCGATGAACCCCGCGCCTACGTTCACGTCTTTCCCCATGACGACGTCGCCGATATAGCTCAAGTGCGCGGCCTTAGATTCGTCGCCGATAATGGATTTTTTGACCTCGACGAAATTGCCGACCCTCACCCGCTTGCCTAACACCGATTCCGGACGCAAATGGGCGAAGGGGCCCACGTGCGAGCCGGCGGCGATCGTACTAGAGGTAATCACACAGGAAGGGAAGATGGTCACGCCATCCTCGAGCGTGCTGTCGCGAATGACGGTGTTGGGCCAGATCTCACAGTCTTCGCCGATCACCGTCTTGCCGAGCAGGTGGGTGTTGGGGTGGAGTACAGTATCGCAGCCGACCTGGACCTCAGGATGCACATAGGTGGTGTGCGGGTCGATGATGGTGACGCCGTTCACCATCAGGCGTTCGAGCACCTGTTGGCGGAGGAGCGCCTCAGCCCTCGCCAGGTCGGCTTTGGAATCGACGCCGACCGCTTCGCGCCAATCGTCGCATTGCACCGCCTGGACCGGGAGTCCTGACCGGCAGGCAGTGCCGATGACATCGGTGAGATAATATTCCCCTTTGACGTTATCCGCAGTGAGATCGTGCAGGGCAGGATAGACAAAGCCCGCCTGGAAACAATAGGTACCCGTGTTGATCTCGCGAACGGCCCGCTCGGCCTCGCTGGCATCCAGGGCTTCGACGATGCGGGCGACCTGCCCATTCTCCCCCCGGACCACCCGGCCCAAGCGCCCTGGCTGCTCCATCACCGCAGTGAGCAGCGTCGCCACCGCCCCAGAGCGGCGGTGCGTCTCCACCAGTCGTTGCAGCGTCTCGGCACGCAGCAGTGGCACATCGGCGTGCACAACAAGGACATCGCCGGGGAAATCTTTCAGAACCTCCTCGGTCTGCCGCATCGCGTGCCCGGTCCCCAGTTGCTCCGTTTGCTCGACTGCACGCCAGCCGTCGGCGGGGAGTACCCGCCTGATGGGCTCCGCCTGAGGTCCCACCACGACCACGGCCGGGGAAGCCTGGAGCGTTGCTGCCAACTCCAACGCATACAAGATCATAGGCCGCCCAGCCACTGGTTGAATGACCTTGGGCGTCTTGCACCGCATACGGGTGCCTTTGCCCGCTGCTAGAATAACTGCTGCCAATGGCCTCATGGCAACCTCCTTCGTTGTGGTGGAGCTGCCCACTACGCTTCCAGCCGCCCATCCTCTGCTCGATGCGCGCCGCGGTGGACCCTTCCCCCTGCCCTTAGTGATGCAATGATACCGGCGTCGTGGCCTCAGACTTCGAAGACCGTCGGACCTCGACGCCGAGCGTGCGGATCTTTTTGCGGAGAGTGTTGCGGTTAATACCCAGCAGGTCCGCGGTGCGCAATTGATTCCCATCGGTTTCGTCGAGGATCACCTGCAGCAAGAAGCGTTCGATCTCGCTGAGGATGACGTGATAGATCTCACCACTGCCCGCCGATTGAGCATTCAGGAAGAGGGCGCGCGCCTTGCGCTCCACCAACCGGCGCAGAATGTCCGCATCGTCTGCTTCCTTGGGGCCGCCGCGGATGGATTCGGGAAGGTGTTGTGGGAGGATCACGCTGCTGGTGGTGAGCACCATCGCGCGCTTCATCACGTTCTCCAACTCACGAATATTTCCCCCCCAATGGTATGACAGCAGAATCTCACGTGCCTCAGTCGACAGGAACTTCCGTCCGGTGCTCAGTTCGGCCTCGAAGCGCTGCAAGAAGTAATCGATCAACAGCGGGATGTCCTCGCGCCGTTCGCGCAACGGTGGAATATACAGGGGCACGACGTTCAGTCGGTAATACAGGTCCTCACGAAAGCGCTTCTGCGTCACCGCCAGTTCCAGATTATGATGCGTGGCGGCGATGATACGGACATCGACCCGAATAGGGTCGCGGCCGCCGACGCGGTAGAACTCCTTCTCCTGCAGGACGCGCAGCAGCTTGGCCTGGAGATTGAGGTCCATGTCTCCAACCTCGTCCAGGAACATGGTGCCGCCGTCGGCTTGCTGAAACTTGCCGATGGTGGTGGCGGTGGCACCGGTAAATGACCCCTTCTCGTGCCCGAACAGCTCACTCTCTAAGAGCTCATGCGGGATGGCAGCGCAATTCACCGTCACAAACGGCCGCTTGGCACGCTTGCTATGGCGATGGATGGCCCGGGCAATCAACTCCTTACCGGTGCCGCTCTCGCCTTCGATCAGGACGGTCACGTCACGGTCGGCCACCATGCCGATCATTTTGTAGACCTGCTGCATCTGCTCGGTGCGGCCGATGATCCCGCTCGCATGGAGACTGTCGCGCAGGTCAAAGGGCATGGGTATCGCCACGTCCGCCGCCGCGGCCCGGGCACGCAAGGCCTGGTGCGCCAGGCCGACGACATCCTCCAGGTCGAACGGCTTGATGATATACTCGTAAGCCCCCTTCTTCATGGCGTTGATCGCCGTGTCGACGGTGCCTTGAGCGGTCATGATCACGACCAGGGGAGGGTTAGGTAGGGTGTGGATTTGCTCCAGGAGACTGAGGCCATCGATGTCAGGGAGACGGATGTCAAGGAAGACCAGTGCGTAGTTCCGCTCGGTGAGTTGGCGGAGGGCGAGGTGGGCGTTTTCCGCACTGTCCACCCTCCATCCCCGCCGCGCCAATCCGCGGCTTAGCACCCAGCGGATACTCTCTTCGTCATCCACCACTAAAATGCGTTCGTCCGCCATACCGCCTCATCCTTCCAACGGCCCTTCCCAGGTGCCTGGGTTGACCGGGAGATAGACCCGTACGGTGGTCCCCTGACCGGGGATACTCTTGATGAGGAAGCGTCCACCATGCTCCTCGACGATCCGATGCGCGATGGCGAGCCCCAGGCCAGATCCCTTGGCCTTCGTCGTAAAAAACGGCGTGAACAGCTTACGCTGGACGTCCGCCGGAATCCCCACGCCCTCGTCGGCGAGTTCCACCACGAGCATCGGCCCACCACCCGGTCCGCGACGGATCGGTTCACTCGATCGTCTCGTGGTCAGTGTCAGTGCGCCCCCGTGGGGCATGGCCTCCCAGGCGTTGCGGATGAGATTCAGGAATGTCTGCGTCAGATGATTGCGGTCGGCCCAGAGATCGGGGAGACTGGGGTCGTATTGCTGCCGAATCTGGATGCCGCGTACGGAGCAGGACGGTCGTTCGAGGGCGATGACGCTGTCGAGGACTTCGTGCACATTGACCAGCGTCCGCGTTAAGGGATGGGGCCGGGCGAAATCCAGCATCTCCTCCATCAAGACGTTCAAACGATCGGCTTCACGGATGATGACATCGGTGTACTCGCGCGCATCATCCGTGGCCAATTCCTCGCGCAGGAGCTGTGCCGCGCCCCGAATGCCGAGCAGCGGGTTTTTGATCTCATGGGCCATCGCCGCGGCTAGCACCCCGAACGCGGTCAGCCGCTCCGCTGGAAGCTGACTCTCCTGGATCGCTTTGATCCGCCGCAGGTCTCTGACCACAAGCACCGCCCCCAACGTCTCTCCCACCTTATCCAGAATCGCCGAGATCGTCAGGCTCATCGGCAGCGCCTCCCCATCCCAGCGCAGCCATTCGGCGTCCGGAATGAAAAAGGGGTGGCCGGTTTCCAGGGTCGCGATGACACGCGCCGGAATCGGGGATTCTTTCGGCAGCAACGCCCCTAATGCCGCGCCGGTAACGCGACGTGACGAGGTACCAGTCATCTCTTCCATGGCTGGATTGAACAACAGCACTCGACAGGCAGGATCCGTGACGACGATACCATCGCTGAGCGAGGCTAAGATGTGTTCGGAGAGATCCTTAGATCGTTTCATCCATAGGACCTGCGTTGCATGCGGGCTGACGAGGCAAGCGATGCATACGAGGCGGAAATTCCCTTGAGCACCACAGCCAAAACACGGCCATGATAGCAGAACTCGCCGGAGAGATCAAGGGTTATGCCACATCGCCACCGCCCCCGGTGGCCAACTTACCTGGCCGAGTGCCGCTCACCTCGAGGCTGTCAATGGTGCAGCCACCACGCCGATCACAGGCCAAAGGTGGCGCGAATACGCTCCCGCAAGGCGCCTTCTTCCTGGATACCGACCGCCGTCGTGAGACGCTTCCCGCCCGCATCGAAAAACACTAGCGTCGTATTGCCCACCCCGTGGCGGTTGGCAAATGCCAACCCTTCGGGGGTGTTGAGGTCTGCCAGCACAAAGGCGACTTGCTCGCGAAACTCGGGCCGGAGCGCGTCAACGACGCGCTTGAGCTGAGCACAGTTCGGTCAGCCCGGTAAAAATACCTGCACAATCGCCGGTTGCTTGCCGAGGACGTCGAGGCCACTATACCCTGGTTGACCGGACAGCGCCACGACGGCCACGATAGCGGCAACCGCCACCGGAGCGGCGATAAGCAACAGGGTACGTCGGCGCTTACGGCTGTGCCGTCGGGCCATCGCCCGCTGACGTGCCGCTTTCTGACTTTGGCCCATCGGTGTTTCTCCTGTGTAAGTGCACCCATCGCCAGGGACCCCTGCTTTCTGTCCGTTTCCGCCCACCTGGTCGTCCCTGTCTATCTACTATACCATAAGCTGATGCTTCATCGTCAGGATTGGCGTGGGCGTCAACGGCCTGCGCGGTCGTCGCAGGGCGCGTTTGTTACTTCCCCTCCCCTCGGACGAGGACATCGACTCGCAGGCGTCGTCGTCCCACGCTGGAGAGCAGTTCGGCTTGACATCCAGCCGGGATTTATGCTACTAACATGCGGCCGTAGTGGCAGCGACTATGTACTTGCAGACCCGCCTCACCGGAGCGGGGCGGATGTGGGTATCGGGTCGGATGCGGGGATAAGGAGTACTGAACCTTATGGGCAACATCGACGACCTACGCGAACAGATGGACGCGATCGACGATGAACTTTTGAGGCTTTTCAACGAGCGCGCCAAGCTCGCGCTCGAAATCGGTCGGGTGAAAAAAGACCTGGGCCTGCCGATCCATGTCCCAAGCCGTGAAGAACAGATCATCACGCGCGTCCAGCAAGAGAATCCAGGGCCATTGTCGCCGACCTCGATTACGCGGTTGTACCAACAGCTGATCCAGGAGTCCAGGACGTTAGAGGAAGAAGATGCGGACTCGCACGCGCGCGTGGACCGATCGGATTCTCTACCATAGCGCACGCTTCATGATTGGTCGATCGCTTATCTTAGGTATCTTCTCGTTCGCCTTGTCGATCCCTATGCCGTCTGGAGCAGCGCCGATTCGCGTACTGTTGCTGCAGAATCTGCCCACATTCTCCATCTCCGTGTCCCCCGATTATACGATCCTCACGCAACCTGCAGGTTTATTGCCCACCGATGCCAACCACTGGCGAGTGTTCCAGGCGCAGGCCGGTGCCAGAAATATCCGCATCCCAGCGCACGGCATTGAGCTCGACGAGGTACGCCTCGTGCCCCGTACCAAGGACGCGGTCACCTATGCTGGCAGCAACATGTATCGTGGTAGCCTGGAAGTGAAGTGGCGTGCATCGGGGCTCATGGTGGTCAATACGCTCGACCTCGAGGAGTACCTCTACGGCGTCGTGCCGAAGGAGGCCCCCTCCCAATGGGAGATGGCCGCGCTACGGGCGCAGGCCATCGTCGCCCGCACCTATGCCTTGTATAAGCGCAGCCGACAGGCGAATCACGACTACGATATCGCGGCCCAATATATTCGAGATCAGCATTATGAGGGTTATGGCGCCGAACACGCCAGGACCACGCAAGCGGTCAACGACACGAAAGGTCTCGTGCTCACCTGTTATGGGGAATTAATTCCGACATACTATCACGCCGAATCGGCCGGTTATACCGAGAACAGCGAACATGTGTGGTCCTCAGCCCACCCTTGCCTGCGCGCCGTGAAAGCGCCGATGCACCCCGCTTCTCCCTATCTCCAGTGGTCAGCTTCCGTGTCCCTGCAGGATATACGCGCGGCACTCGTGAAGCAGGGCTATACGCTAGGGGCAATCCGCCACTTGGAGCCCATTGAACGGAGTGCAACGGGCCGCATCACGCTGTTGAAGATCAGCCACAAGTCGGGGGAGACTGTCATGCGTGGGACAGACTTTCGCCTGGCGTTGGGGCCCGAGGTTATCCGTAGCACGCGCTTCACGGTGCAGACCCGCGATGGGCGTGCCTTGTTTAACGGCCAGGGCTGGGGCCATGGGGTGGGTTTATGCCAGTGGTGCAGCCAAGGGATGGCCGAACTGGGCTACGATTATGAGGCGATTCTCACCCACTACTATCAGGGGGCCAAGCTCAGCCACTATCAGTGACGCCGCCCATGACGGCTGGTAGAGGCCCGATGCACTCGCCTCTACGTCCCTTCGCGTTGGCATCGCACCTTTCAGGGTCATAGGCGGTGATCAAACACCCAAGCCTGGAGGGATGCCGATCGACATGCCGTAACCGCTCGTTACTCCTTTACTTTATCCCGCAGACATGTTACATCGTACAAAGTCCCGACCAGCTTGGCGAGCTGGGCATGACCCGCCCGAGGATTGAGGGATGGTCTCAGATGCACTGGGAGCCATGATGATGAACGGAGAACGGGGACCAGCGCCTCGGATTACACTCTACACCAAGACCGATTGCGAGCTCTGCCATACGGCGAAAGCAACACTCTTGGCCTTACAACCTACGCTTGGCTTCGAGCTTGACGAAATCGATATCACCACGGACCCCGCCTTGTTTGATGCGTTCCATGTAGAGATCCCGGTTGGCTATCTCGACGGTCGAAAGCTCTTCAAATACCGAGTCGACCCTATCCGGTTGCAACGGCAGTTACACCGCAGAGGTGGATGGCGCATCGGGCGCTGGTTTGCCCGCGTGTGATTCTGATCCTGGCATGAGTGAGTGTCAGTGCCGTTGGTTTCAGCGACACGGGGATAGTGTAACGAGCGTCCGCGGGGGCTGGAGCGACGTGACGGCTCTTCGAGGGAAGGAGGGCGAGGATGTTTCGTGGCTCAATAGTCCTTGGAGCCATTCGCGGTATTCCCATCCGCATCCACTTCACCTGGCTGATCATTTTCGGGCTCTTGAGCTGGAGTCTGGCCAGCGGGTATTTCCCACAACACTACCCTGACCTGCCGATTACCGCCTACTGGATCAAAGCGATCATCGCGGCGCTGTTTCTCTTCGGCTCTATACTGGTGCACGAGCTCATGCATGCCCTGATGGCCCAGAATCTCCGGGTGCCCATCGCCGGGATCACACTGTTCGCCCTGGGGGGCGTATCCGAAATGCAACAGGAGCCCCCCAGCCCCGGCGCCGAATTTCTGATCGCCGTCGTGGGACCTTTGGCGAGCCTTGTGCTGGCCGGGTTTTTCTGGCTGATCTGGCAGGCGCTGGCGCGGGAGGGCCCGGACCCTTCGGTCGCAGCTATTGCGTTATACCTCACGGGTCTCAACACCGTGGTCGCTGTCTTCAACCTGTTACCGGCCTTTCCCCTCGACGGCGGTCGGGTGCTACGGTCGATCATCTGGGGGATCACCAAGGATTTAAAGAAGGCCACCTACCTGGCGACCCGCGTCGGCATCGTCTTTGCCTATATTCTGATCGCTTTTGGGGCCGTGTCGTTGTTTGCGGGTGCGGGTTTCCAGGGGATCTGGATGGCGATCATCGGATTTTTCCTGCTCCAGGGCGCGCAGGCGAGCTATGCACAGGTCATGTTAAAAGAGGCGCTAGCGGGTATCCCTGTGCGCGACATGATGGTGAAAGACGTCGTGACGGTGCCACCAAGCCTGAGCGTCCGAGAGCTGATCGAAGGCTACTTTCTCACCCACGGCTATGGGGGATTTCCGGTGGTGGAAAACGGTCAGGTGATCGGACTGGTCTCGCTGGGGGACGTGAAGCGAGTCGCACCAGAGGAGTACGACCGCAGGCCGGTGCGTGAGGTAATGGTCCCGCTGGGGGAGCGCCTGACCATTGCCCCCGACGAGGATGTTTCGGTCGCCTTCCAGCGCATGGCCGAGGAGGAGCTCGGGCGCTTGATCGTGATGCAGCGCGGACGCATGCTCGGATTGGTGACCAAGACCGGACTGTCGCGTTTTCTGCAGATGAAGTTAGAGTTGAATCTGTAGTCGGGCACCCCCGACCGCTGCATCGTGATCCTGGTTGGGCTGCGTGTACGACGTGTACGAATCGAGAGATCCCCCGATCGTGAGAGGAGGGAATGTCCATGCAACGACGCCCATTCCCCGGAGAGTTCGAGGGAGACGAGTTCCTAGGCCAGCTCGCGGAGCGCTGGCAGAATTGGCAGCGGCGATCCCCCAAGGCCCCTTTCGTGGTGATCGGGGTCGTTGGCCTGATCGCCCTGCTGGTTTGGCTCGCCACCGGGTTCTACGTGGTGGGCCCCGGCGAGCAGGGGGTCGTGCGCCGGTTCGGTAAAGAGGTGGCACGCACGGAGCCCGGCTTGCGGTACCGCTTGCCGTACCCGTTCGAGCGTGTCGAGGTGGTCAACCTCGCCGTCGTGCGGCGTGTGGAAGTCGGCTTCCGCAGTGACCCACGGTATCGGGTCATCCCCCAGGAAGCACTCATGCTCACCGGCGATGAGAACATCGTGGACGCCCAGGCCATCGTGCAGTATCGAGTCAGAGACCCCGGCGCATACCTGTTTCGGGTACGCGACCCCGATCAATCCCTGCGGGATTCGACCGAGGTGGCCTTGCGCAGCGTCATCGGGCGCACCACCATCGACGAGGCCATGACGGTGGGCCGGGTCCGCATACAGGACAGCGCGCGCGATTTT
>Ga0081538_10004052_pt1 | contig 13630 bp, 12 predicted proteins | sample TabmetS5T2R1_FD_71022 | JGI IMG/M metagenome (GOLD analysis project Ga0081538, IMG submission 71022) | Tabebuia heterophylla rhizosphere microbial communities from the University of Puerto Rico - S5T2R1 | ecosystem: Host-associated > Plants > Roots > Rhizosphere ...
GCGGTTATGAGTACAAACGATCACACTGACCATTCCCTATCTGACCCCTGACGCACCTGTTCAGGCTGAAAGGTGCGATCGCATCAAACATTCGGTGTGGCCACTTTTCGGTGATAAAGTTGACCGGCCACCAATATCCAATTGGAGGTAGCCGTTGTTGGTCTCGTCGGATATGAGGCGTCCACTAGTCGGCAAAGTCATCATTGATGTACGGCATGCCTCCAGCGCTGAACTCGATGCGTTGGTAGGCAACAGTAGTCATCATGTCTCCCTATAGCCGTCGGGTCACTATGCTATAATTCTGGGAAGATTTCGTCGACCATGAGACGCAGCTCTGGCAATACTTGCGAGATGATGAGGTCGCCGAGGCCGTACAGGCCCGAGCGATCGAGGCGTTCCGGGGAAAGCTGCAGCACTTCGACGGTCTGCCCTTGCGTCGCGACGATCCAGGCTTCACGCACATTGATCGACTGATAATCCCGTAGCTTCTCCTCCAGCTCCCGACGAGTGTTCGTCGGAGATAAAATTTCGACCGCAAGGTCAGGCCCGCCTTCGATCACTTGTCGCCCGATGATGTAGCGCCGGGCATTGCTGATGAACATCACGTCGGGTTGGCGGGTGCGCAGGGGATCGCGTCGGACGACCACGTCAAGGGGCGCGAGAAATACGGTCCCGATCTGACGCTCCTGGGCAAATGCGTCAAGCTTCACAAACGTCCTCTGCACAACCCTCTGATGATCGGGAGTGGGTGCGGCGTCCATGACTAATTCCCCGTCGACGATCGAATGGCGCGCCTTCACCTCCGGCAGGTCGAGGTACTCCTGGTACGTTAGATGCTTCAGATCGACCGTCATGGCCGCAGCTCCAATTCTTTCCCCTCAAGCTTGAAGATGCGGTCGCGCAGCTCCGCGGCACGTTCGAAGTCGTACCGGTCGGCGGCGGCTTTCATCTCTTTGCGGAGCCTCTTGATGAGCTTGTCCAGCTCCTCCTGCGAATGGTACTTGTCCTCTTCTTCCGCCGCCAGTGGCACCGTCACGTAGTCCGCCTCGTAGACCGAATGCAGGACATCGCTGATCGACTTGACGATGCTCTCCGGCGTGATGCCGTGTTCCTCGTTGAAGCGGCCCTGCAACTCGCGCCGACGGTTGGTCTCGTCGATGGCCACGCGCATCGATTTGGTGATCGCATCGGCATATAAAATCACCTGGCCGTTGACGTGGCGCGCCGCCCGGCCGATGGTCTGGATGAGCGAGCGTTCGGAGCGCAGGTAGCCCTCCTTGTCGGCGTCGAGGATGGCCACCAGCGACACCTCGGGGATGTCCAACCCCTCGCGCAGCAGGTTGATGCCGATGAGCACGTCGTATTTGCCGAGGCGCAGGTCGCGGATGATTTCGTGGCGCGCCAGCGTGTCGATGTCGGAGTGCAGATAGGCCACCTTCACGCCCAGCTCCTGGTAATACTCGGTGAGCTCCTCGGCCATGCGTTTGGTGAGGGTCGTCACCAGGACGCGCTCCCGCCGTTTTACCCGCTGACGGATCTCTTCGAGGAGGTCATCCACCTGCCCACGCACCGGCCGCACGCTGAGTTCGGGGTCCATGAGCCCCGTCGGCCGAATGATCTGCTCTATAACCCGGCCTTGGGCCCGCCGTAACTCGTAGGGGCCCGGCGTCGCCGATACATAGACGGCCTGATGCACCATGGCCTCGAACTCCTCAAAATTGAGCGGGCGATTGTCGAGGGCCGAGGGCAGGCGAAAGCCATACTCAGCCAGGGTCTGCTTGCGGGCCCGGTCGCCGCGATACATGCCGCCGATCTGGGGCACGGTCACATGGCTTTCGTCGATGCAGAGGAGAAAGTCATCCGGAAAATAGTTGAGCAGGACCCACGGCGGCTGCCCCGCCTGGCGCCCATCGAGGTGGCGCGAGTAATTCTCGATGCCGTGGCAAAAGCCCATCTCGCGCAGCATTTCGAGGTCGAAATGGGTGCGCTGGGCCAGGCGCTGGGCCTCGAGCAGCTTGCCCTGGCGCATGAGCTCTTGCAGGCGCTCCTCCAGTTCCACCTCGATGTCCGCGATGGCGCGTTTCAAATTCTCCTGCGTCGTCACATAGTGGCTGGCCGGATAGATGGCCATCTTCGTCAGGCGCCGCAGCGGCTCGCCACGGAGGGGATCGATCTCCCAGATCGCATCCACGACATCGCCGAAGAACTCCACCCGGACCGCCGTCTCCTCTTCGTGGGCCGGGAAAATGTCCACCACATCGCCGCGCACCCGGAAGGTGCCGCGATGGAAATCCATGTCGTTGCGCTGGTATTGGATTTCGACGAGCTTATTGAGGATATGGTCGCGGGTGACCTCCATCTGATCCTGGAACAGGACCAGCATGCGGCGGTAATCCTGCGGCGAGCCCAGACCATAAATACAGGAGACGCTGGCCACCACGACCACATCACGGCGTTCCTGGAGCGAGCGGGTGGCGGAGTGCCGCAACTTATCGATCTTGTCGTTGATCGAGGCATCCTTCTCGATGTACGTATCGGTTTGTGGGACGTAGGCCTCGGGCTGGTAGTAATCGTAATAGCTCACGAAATATTCGACCGCATTGGTGGGAAACAGCTCTTTGAACTCGGTGTAGAGCTGGGCTGCCAGCGTCTTATTCGGGGCGATCACCAGGGTCGGGCGGTTGACCCGAGCGATCATATTGGCCATCGTAAACGTTTTGCCCGAGCCGGTGACGCCGAGCAGTACCTGATGCTTGCGCCCTTGCTCGAGGCCCTGCACAAGCTCTTGAATCGCGTGCGGTTGGTCCCCTTGCGGCTGATAGGTCGAGGCAAGCTGGAATCGATCCATGACGTGGTTCCCACTCCCTTTCTCACGGATGCAGCCGGTGGCGAATGGCGGCACGGTATGCCTCCCGAATGTACCGCACCCATCGAAGACCTCGCAAGCGGATACTTCGCCGCGGGTGCTTCACCAGTTGACGCCGCCGTCTCCGAGCGAAAACCCTCTCCTACCGGGAGCATACGCGCCAGGTTCACGCGGCCGAGTGGCGTCCGGCGGAGCCCGCCGGTTCCCTCTCCCAGGGGGAGACGGGGGCAAGAAGCGAGTCTTAACTCCACGGAAATCGTTTGACAATCCGTCGGCATCATCTATAATAGCGCGCGGGTACAATAGCGCATGAGTTATCGCTTGTCCCTCGAGAGGGCGATGCCTGATGGTCCGTCGATCTGTGGATTCGCAGCGGCATACCTCCCCGGTGAACACCTGGCCCTGGCGTGGCTGGCAGGTGTGTGGGGGCAGCTGCGGTCTCGGGGGGGAATGATCTCACACGTCGTGAATGTCGGTGAGATGCCGTGGGTTGCCTGGTGATCCATGGCGTTCTCGACCGCAAAGGCACCGAGTGAGCCGTGGATCCTGCGTGATTCGCGGCTTTTTTATGGGCTTCTGTCCTGGAAGGAGATCCCATGAAGCACTCGGTGCAGCAACAAGCTCTGCAGGCTATAGAGGCTTCCGACAGGCGCATCGCACAGCTCTTAACCCTGCGTCGCCGGCTCGCCTTTCAACTCGCCCAGGCCGCACCGGCGCAGGATGCAGTGCGAAGCCTCGACGAGCGCGTCGCGGCCGTTGTATCACGGCTGGCACCTAGCAATCCAGGGCCTCTGGATCGCCAGCGGCTGGCATCCCTTTTTGAGACCGTCATCCAGCTCACAGAACCGCTCTGCAGCGCTCTTTCGACCAGGAATGGCGCGGCAAAAAAGGGTTGACATCCTCGGGGGGTTATCTTACAGTACCGGCATCATTGATGGTAATCACTGAAGAAATAATACAATTAGATATGCCTGACAGGTAGATATGCCTGACAGGCCAGCTCCTTCCTGCTCCGTGTCGGACGTCAACCGTTGATACCGCAGCGGGAGGAGGTCGACCGGTGCTCGCCTTGAGAGATGCGATGCCGAGGGTGAGAAGGAGGTAAGGGCGTGCCGTTGAACCTGATCGTCTGTATCAAACAGGTGCCGGACTGGGAGGCCCCCGCCGATACGTTCAAGATCGATCCTGAGCGGCACAAGGTCATCCCTCCCCCCAACATCGACCCACGTATCAGCCTGTTCGATGAGCATGCCATCGAGGCGGCGCTGCAACTCCGCGAAAAGCACGGCGGCAAGGTGACCATCGTCAGTCTGGGACCGGATTTCGCCCAGCGCGCCATCAAACAAGCCGTAGCCATGGGTGCTGACGAGGGGGTTTTGCTGAAGGACCCCGCCTTTGAAGACTCCGATACGTATGCTACCGCCGCGATCCTGGCCGAGGGCATCAAGAAGATCGGCGCCTTTGATCTGATCCTTTGCGGGCGCCAGGCAGCTGACTGGGACGTCGGCCAGGTCGGGGTGGGTGTCGCGGAACTCCTGGGGATCCCTTGTGTGTCGATCGCCCAGAAGATCGAGGTGTCCGACGGTCGGGTGACGGTGGAGCGCCTCGTCGAGGGCGGCTACGACGTCATGGAAGCGGCGCTGCCCGCCCTGATCACCGTCAGCAACGAGATCAACAAGCCGCGCTATCCAACGCTGCGGGGCATCATGGCCGCTGGCAAGAAACAGATCCCGACGTGGGATGCCGCGGCCCTCGGCATCGATCCCGCCCACACCGGGGCGCATGCCGCGCACGCCAAAGCCTTGAAGCTCTATGTCCCCGTCCACGAGGCTCACTGCGAGTTCCTCGAGGGCGACACCGATGAAGAGAAAGGCGAGAAGCTCGCCCTGCGACTGCGCGAGGCCAAACTCATCTAGCGCTGGGGGAAGGGGTATGACGGCGAATGGGGCACGAGGGGTATTGGTAGTGGCGGAGGTCAGCGATGGCAAGCTCGCTGGCATTGCGCAGGAGCTTCTGGGAGCCGGACGCCGCCTTGCCGATGCGCTGGGAGAAGAGTTGGCGGCAGCCGTGCTCGGCAGTCAGGTCAGCGACAGCGGCCCAGAAGCCATCGCCTACGGCGCGGATAAGGTCTACGTCATCGACGATCCACTCTTGGCCAGCCCGCAGCCTGACGCTTATGCCGGCGCCCTTGAGCATCTCTGTCGGGAGGTCCAGCCGAGCATTCTCCTTCTGGGCAAGACCTCGCTGGCGGCCGAGGTGGGACCGCGCCTGGCGTTCCGGCTGCAGACGGCGCTCGGTTCGGATTGCACGGACCTACGCATCGATGCCGACAGCAAACGCCTGATCATGACGCGTCCGGTCTTCGGCGGCAACGCCATGTTGGAGATGGTCTGCCCCGATCGCTTCCCGCAAATGGCCAGTGTGCGTGGCAAAACCCAAGCGCCGCTGCCCCGTGACGAGACACGCCGGGGGGAGGTCGTGAATCGCCCGGCTGGGATTGACGCCTCGGTCGTGCGAGCCAGATTCATCAGTCGGAACAAGAAGGCGGTGGAGGGCATCACGCTGACCGGCGCGCCGATCGTCATCTCCGGCGGACGTGGCCTGAAAGGCGCGGAGAATTTCAAGCCCCTTCAAGAGCTTGGCGACCTCCTCGGGGCGGCGGTCGGGGCCTCGAAAGCCGCCGTCGACGAAGGGTGGGTGCCCCCGGAGATGCAGGTGGGGCTGACCGGGGTCACGGTCACGCCCAATCTCTACATCGCGGTGGGTATTTCCGGCGCAGCGCAGCACATCGCCGGCATGGGGTACTCGAAAAATATCGTGGCGATCAACAGAGACCCAGATGCCGCCATCTTTCAGCGGGCACACTTCGGCGTCGTGGGCGATTGGCAGAAAGTCATTCCAGCCTTTACACGCAAATGTAAAGAGCTTCTGGAAAAATAGCCTACCGGGGTGGCGACGCTCGCTCCGATAGCAAGGGTCGTGGCGATGGCGTATGGATCATTATGGCGGCGGGCCGCTTTGTTGGCAGTGTTTGCATTACTGGTCGGATGTTTAAGTTGTGGGATTACGGCGACTGGCCACCCTCGGGAGTCAAACGCCGGCCGGCCTGAGGTTTTCGTCGAGGTGACACGCGTCGTCGAGAGCTCCTTCTGGGATGCCAGTAAGGTCAATGCGCAAGGCTTATTCAAGGGGGTCGTCGAGGGTGTTGACGAGGATGTCAAACGCCTGGGGGGCAGCATTGGGTATAAGGGTCAGCAGGTCGTGGTCTCCCTCAGTGGCCAGACCAAGGCCGTAGATTTGTCCGCCATAGGTTCCCTGGCGGAGCTGGTGCAAGCCTTCAGCAGCATGCAGACGTTCCTCATCCAACAGCAGCGCTCGAATGGGCAAGCCACCAACTGGGAATACCGGGCGATCGAGGGCATGGTCAAATCCTTGGATGGCAATTCGGCCTTTATGCCGCCCCATGAGTTCCGTGAAATGCAAGAGGAAACGCGTGGGAGCTTCGGGGGCATCGGCATTCGTATCGGCGTCGAAGACGGCCAGGTGGTGATCGTCGAGCCCATGGAGGGCACGCCAGCCTCCAAGGCCGGTCTCAAGCAGGGTGATCGGATCATCAAGATCGATGGCCAACCCACGCAAGGACTAACCCTGCAGGAGGCCATCCGTCGCATGCGCGGGCCAGTGGGAAGCCGCCTGGTGTTGGGCATCATCCGCAGCGGTGGCGTGGAGCCCGAGGAGGTCTCCCTGACACGCGCCAAGATCGAGCTCAAGACCGTGGAAAGCCAGCTCCTCGACGGGCGCATTGGCTATGTCAAAGTGCGGGGTTTCCATGAGACGACGCTGCAGGAGACGGAGAAGGCTCTCAATCAGTTGACCCAACAAAAGATGGAAGGGCTGGTCCTGGATTTGCGGAATAATCCCGGCGGCCTCTTGAGTCAATCGGTCAAAGTCTGCAATCTCTTCGTCGATGAAGGGCTGATTGTGGTCTCGACCGAGGGCCGGGTGCGCAACCAAAACTCGCGGTTCATGGCCAATGGTGGCGGCCAATATCGGCAATACCCCATGATTGTGCTGATCAATGCCGGCAGCGCCAGCGGCTCCGAGATCGTCGCTGGGGCGCTACAGGACCTGCAAAAGGCGACCGTTATCGGGACCAAGAGCTATGGGAAAGGGTCGGTCCAGACCATCTTCCCGCTCCAGGATGGCTCCGGGCTGCGCCTGACGACCGCGCACTACTTTACGCCCAGCGGACGGAATATCGATCACGTCGGCATCGTACCAGATATCGAGCTCTCGAATGAGGGAAAAGAGGATCGTCAGTTGGATATGGCCCACGCGATCATGAAGGAGGCTCTGGCGATGACGAGTCGGCGCAAACAGCAACAGCAGCGTGGGCCAGGGCCAATAGATAACGTCATGATGAAAGAACTGGGGCGTGGCATGCTCGCCGCACCTCCCACGCCGTCGCCATAAGCCCCTTCCCTCATGTGCCCGCACGCCATGCTCTCCGGCGTGCATCTGAGACGCAACCCACTCTTTTGCCCTGGCCGAGGAGCGCATCGTTCCTCTAAGGGAAATACCACCATGGCACCACAAGCAGCCATCAGCCTGAAGCGGACGCCACTCTACGAGCTACACCGCGCCGCGGGCGCGAAATTCGTCGATTTCGGCGGTTGGGAAATGCCCGTGCAGTATGCCAGCATTATCGAGGAGCACAGAGCTGTGCGCACCTCGGTCGGCCTCTTTGACGTCAGCCACATGGGGGAGATTGAAATCACCGGACCACGGGCTCTGGAGGTGGTGCAACGGCTCACCACTAATGATGCGTCGAAGCTCGAAGTCGGTCAGGTGCAATACTCGACCCTCTGTTATCCCCACGGCGGGATCGTCGATGACCTCACCGTCTATCGCCTGGCCCCGGAGCATTTTCTCCTGTGTGTCAACGCCGCCAACATCGACAAAGACTTCGGCTGGATCGTCGAGCAGGCGCGCGGCAGCGCTGACATTACCAACACGAGTGCGCAGATCGCGCAACTGGCGCTCCAGGGCCGTCAGGCCCAGGCCACGCTGCAGCCCTTGTGTGATATCGCTCTGGATACCGTCCGCTATTATTGGGTAGCGAAGGGACGGGTGAACGGGATTGAGGCCTTGATCTCGCGCACAGGATATACTGGCGAGGACGGCTTTGAGATCTATTGCCCTGCTTCAGAAGGGCCGCAACTCTGGCGCGCTTTGATGGAGGCCGGCACACCTTACCAGATCAAACCTATCGGCCTGGGCGCCCGCGATACCTTGCGCCTCGAAATGGGCTATGCACTCTATGGCAACGACATTACGGCCGAAACCACGCCCTTACAGGCAGGACTCAGCTGGATCGTCAAGCTCAACAAGGGGGACTTCATCGGCCGCGAGGCATTGGTCAAAGAACGAAGCGAGGGGATCAAGCGCCGTCTCGTCGGCCTCGAGATGATCGATCGGGGCGTGGCGCGAGCCCATTACCACATCCTGACCGACGGGGAAGTCGTGGGGGAGGTCACTAGCGGCACGGTGTCCCCCTCCTTGAACAAAAGCGTCGGGCTGGGATATGTGCGGACAGAGTGCGCCAAGGTCGGCAGGCTAGTGCAGGTCGACATCCGCGGCAAGCCCGCCCAGGCACGGGTGGCCGCCACGCCATTCTATCCATCGCAGGTGCGCAAGGCATAAGGCGGAGAGTGAGAGCTTATGGAGTTCCCAGCGGGATTGCGGTACACGAAGGAGCATGAGTGGATCAGGGTCGAGGGCGATCAGGCCTACGTCGGCATCACCGACTATGCCCAGCAGGAACTGGGGGATGTGGTCTATGTCGAGCTGCCGGACGTCGGTGGCGCCGTGCGCTACATGGAGCCCTTCGGGGTGGTGGAATCGGTCAAGGCCGTCTCTGACCTCTTCTCACCAGTCACGGGAGCGGTTCAACAGGTGAACGAAGAGCTGTTCAACCGACCCGAACTGGTGAACAGTGATCCGTATGGCCAAGGATGGATGCTCCTAGTGCAGATCGGCGATCCCGCCCAGCTTGAGACGTTGATGACGGCAGAGCAGTATCAGGCCTACCTGCGCCAGGCGAGGGAGGGATGATGCGCTATATCCCCAACACCGATGCCGATCGGCAGGTGATGCTGGCCGCGATGGGGCTACCCGCTGTCGAGGACCTCTTCAACGGCATCCCCGACGGTCTTCGTATCGCGGGCCCGCTCAACATCCCCAGGGCGCTTGCGGAGCAAGAAATGCTGCGGCAGATGCGGGCTTTAGCCGGTCGTAACGCCGACGTCGAGGACTATGCCGCCTTCCTAGGGGCGGGTGCGTATCATCATTTTATCCCCAGCATCGTCCCCGTTCTCACCTCACGTGGCGAGTTCATGACCGCCTACACGCCGTATCAGCCGGAAATGGCGCAGGGGACATTGCAGGCGGTGTATGAATACCAAACGCTGATCTGCCAGCTCACCGACATGGAAGTCGCCAACGCCTCGCTGTACGATGGCTCCACGGGCATGGCGGAGGCGGTACTGATGGCCCGGCGCGTCACGCAGCGCGATGAGGCGCTGTTGTCCGAAGCCGTGCACCCCGAATATCGCGCCGTGCTGCACACCTACCTGCAAAACCTCGGCATGCAGGTGCGCCAGGTCCCGGTGGATGAGGCCGGACAGACGCCGCTGGCGTGGGTGCGGGAAGGGCTGTCCCAACGTGTCGCCTGTGCGGTGCTGCAGAGCCCCAACTTTTTCGGGGTGGTCGAGGACTTAACCGGCTTCGCCGAGGCACTGCACGATGCGAAAGCGCTGCTGGTGCAGGCCGTCGCCGAGCCTGTGTCGCTGGGTCTGCTCAAACCTCCCGGCGCCTGGGGCGCGGATATCGTCGTCGGTGAGGGGCAGTCATTCGGCAATGCCCTCAGCTATGGCGGGCCGTACCTGGGCTTTTTCGCCACGAAAGATCAATTCGTCCGGCAGATGCCGGGGCGATTGGCCGGCGAGACGGTTGATACCGAGGGGCGCCGCGGTTACGTCCTGACGCTCTCGACGCGTGAGCAGCATATTCGCCGCGAGAAAGCCACCTCGAACATCTGCACCAACGAAGGGTTATGCGCGCTGGCGGCGGCGATTCACCTGTGTACCCTCGGCAAGGTCGGCCTGCGGCGCCTTGCCGAGCTCAATCTACAGCGCGCCAGGTATGCGCGGCAACAGCTCGCGGCCATCCCGGGTTGTCGCGTCCCCTTCACCGGGCCGACGTTCAATGAATTCGTACTGGAAACTCCCAAACCCGCCGCCGATCTCCTTCGCCAGTTGAGCGCGCATCGCCTGATCCCCGGCGTCGATCTGGGGCGGTTTTATCCGGAGCGCGCCCACCAGCTCTTAATCTGTGTCACCGAGATGAATTCCCGGGACGATATCGATCGACTGTGCTCGGCGCTCTCAACCGCGGTGCGGGCGTCATAGGTCCGCGCTTCCCCGTACTTGCCCTCATAAGGGTAGTAGGTGTCCACCAGGTAGGACCGTAACATCCCCTCTCCCGGTGCAAGAGGGAGAAGCAACGAAGGCACTAAGCGGAAGGATAATCATGGAGAACAAGCCGTCAGACCCTGTCCAGGGGATTCAGGGGTTGGTGTATCGCGAGGACCTCATCTTCGAGCAATCGGCGGCGGGGCGGGTAGGCTATTCCCTGCCGGAAGCCGAGGTGCCGGAGGTCCCTGTGGACACGGCCATTCCGGCGCATCTACTGCGGGACGAGATCGTGGGCTTCCCCGAGGTCGCGGAACTCGACGTCCTGCGGCATTTCACGCGGTTATCGCAATGGAACTACGCCATCGACCTCGGGACATTTCCACTCGGGTCGTGTACGATGAAGTACAACCCACGCGTGAACGAAGAGGTGGCCCGGATCCCTGGCTTCTCCCGCATCCATCCCTACGAGCCCGAGGAGCTCGTGCAGGGGGCGTTGCAGCTGATGTATGAGCTGGAGCGCTACCTGGCGGAGATCAGCGGCATGGACCGTGTCACCCTGCAACCGGCGGCTGGCGCCCATGGGGAGTTGACCGGGCTGTTGATGATCCGGGCCTACCATGCCTCCCAGGGTAACCCGCGACGTAAGGTGATCCTGCCTGACTCGGCGCACGGCACCAATCCCGCCAGCTCCGCTCTCTGTGGCTATCAGGTCGTCGAACTGAAGTCGAGCAAGGAAGGGGTCGTCGACCCACAAGCCGTTGCCGAGGTGATGGATGAGGATGTCGCCGCCCTCATGACCACGAACCCCAATACCCTGGGGATCTTCGAGAAACACATTCAAACGGTGAGCGACATCGTGCATCGCAAGGGCGGGCTGGTCTATTGTGACGGGGCCAACCTCAACGCGCTGGTTGGCATTGCCCGCCCGGGGGATATGGGCTTCGATGTCATCCAGTTCAACCTGCACAAGACCTTCTCTACCCCGCACGGGGGAGGCGGACCTGGGGCAGGACCGGTCGGCGTCAAGGCGCCGCTCATACCATTTCTTCCGGTGCCAGCGGTCGAGAGAGATGGCGATCGGTACCGCCTCGACTACAACCGGCCGCAGAGCATCGGCAGAGTGCGGGCGTTTTATGGCAATTTCGGCATGCTGGTGCGAGCGTATACCTACATCCGCACGCTCGGCCCCGACGGCTTACGTCGCATGGCCGAGACCGCTGTCCTCAACGCCAACTACTTGCTGCATCGCATCAAGGGCTATTACGAAGTGCCCTACCCCGAGCGGCCGATGCACGAGTGCGTGGTCTCCGATAAGCACCAGTTGGAACACGGCGTCAAGGCTCTGGACATCGCCAAGCGGCTGATCGACTACGGCTATCATCCGCCCACCATCTATTTCCCGCTCATCGTCAAGGGGGCCCTGATGATCGAGCCCACCGAGAGCGAGGGCAAGGAGCGCCTCGATCGCCTGGCGGAGGTCCTGATTCAGATCGCTCAAGAGGCGGAGAAGGAGCCCGAGACGGTGCTCCGCGCTCCGACGAAGACGGTCGTCAGTCGCTTGAACGAGACCAAGGCCGCCCGCGAACCCAACTATCGCTGGAAGGCCCGCTGAGAGTCACGCATGTCAGGCCAGTCGCGTCCACGATGGCGTCTGCTGGATACCGGACCGGCGGACGGCTTCACCAACATGGCCATCGATGAGGCCATCCTGCAGATCTACGCCGCTGAAAGGGGGCTCCCCACCCTACGCTTCTACACCTGGTCTCCTCCGACGCTGTCGCTGGGGTACGGCCAGCCGATCGACTCCGACATCAATCTCACTCAGTGCCGGGCTCTCGGCATCGATGTCGTGCGGCGGCCGACGGGCGGCCGAGCCGTCTTACACGATCATGAGCTCACCTACAACGTGGTGATCAGGGCTGATGACCCACGGGTGACCTCGGGAGTATTGGCCGCCTATCTAACGATCAGCCAGGCCCTGATTCGGGGCCTTTCGTACCTCGGCATCGCTGCCGAATTGCTGCCGCTCCGACGTGGTGCTTTCCTACCGCCCGATGATGCCTCCCCTGTCTGCTTCGCCACGCCGTCGAGCTACGAAGTCGCCGTGGGAGGACGAAAAATTATCGGTAGCGCCCAGCGCCGTGCCCGTGGGGTGATTATGCAGCATGGCAGCATCCCCATCTCGCATGATTTGGACAAACTGCGCACGATTTTCAGCTCATCGCCGCGAGGGAGCCGATCACCCCACGGAGAGCTGGAGTACCAGGCCCACATGACCTCCTTGCAGGAGGCAGGTGGATGTGTCTACCACTATGCCGAGGTGGTAGCGGCGCTGACGCGGGGGATCGCCGAGGTATGGGAGGTCGACCTGCTTCCGGGCCAGCTCACGGCCGCTGAGCGGCAACTCAGTGCCCACCTGTGCGCGACGAAATATCGCTCGGAAGCCTGGACCTGGCATCGATAGCTGCCTTCCCTTGAATGTCTGCAGAAGGACGTATCCTCTGTCATCGTGTGTCATTATGGCCTTCTGATCGCATGTGACTTTGCTATGTACGCAGTGCATTAACAGCCTCCATCAGGTAGGTGTCACCGGTGAGGGATTGCCGCGTGGGAGTCTCGGAGGCTCGCAATAGCTGGCTACTCTCGTCTTGTGGTGCGTCCACATTGAGGAACTGCCGCCAGGCCAGGCCATCTTGCAGGTCACGCCCTACGCACTCGATCGGGTTCAGCTCTGGACCGTCGGTAGGACCTCCGGTAGCAAATGGACGAAAGTGAGCGGTCAGGGCGATAGGTTCCCCACACCTAATCATTAGAGGCCTTGCTTGACGCGTTGCACATCATTCCACGCTGTGCCATACCCAATCGCGAGCTGCCGGCCCATCTTATGTACTGCTCCGCCACGGATGGTGTAATAGGCCCCCGCTTTGGCCCAAACGACCACGGGGGGGATGGTTACGCGGCGGTTTTGAGGGCAACCAGGAGGGCTGAGCAACGGAGGTGCGAGGATGTTACACGGATCGTGCTCAGCCTCATGTGTGGCTGGATCACTCCTCACAGATCCTGCGCTCGCACCACCAGCCAGCGCTCACCACGTTTCTCGAACACCCAGAGGCGGTCCCGATCGTGGAGGGACGGCCGGTCCGCCATGAGCAGCGTCACCGTGCCGCTGACCCGGACCTGCGTGGGACTCACCGTCGTCAGCATGACCTGCTCCACCTGGTAGCCCCGGTTACTGGCGATGATCGGCTCGAGGGCCTGCCCAAACTCGCGCTTCGTGAGGACCCGTGGG
>Ga0081538_10004053_pt1 | contig 13629 bp, 9 predicted proteins | sample TabmetS5T2R1_FD_71022 | JGI IMG/M metagenome (GOLD analysis project Ga0081538, IMG submission 71022) | Tabebuia heterophylla rhizosphere microbial communities from the University of Puerto Rico - S5T2R1 | ecosystem: Host-associated > Plants > Roots > Rhizosphere ...
TGCTGCTTTACGCACGTCGTCAATCGTTTTGTAGGGAGTGTCAGCGCGGATGTAGATGATCTGTTCGACCTGCGTCGGCATGCCGAGCCACGTAAATTTCGTCCAATCAAACTGAACTTCTTTTCTGCCGACGAGCTGATCGAAATAGAGCCCGCCGCGAATCCCGCCGAGTGTGAGACCATCGGGCTTGGCGACTTTGTAAACGTAATTGGCGGCAATCATTGCACCGGCGCCGGGCATATTCTGAACGATGATGTTTGGATTGCCGGGAATATACTTACCCAGGTAGCGGCCGATCAAGCGGGTCCAGGCATCATCGACGCTCCCGGCGCCGTAGCCAGCGACGATTCTCAGTGTTTTGTCTTGATAAAACGGCGCTTGCGCCAGCAGATTGACCGGTACAACGAAGACGAGAGCGAGAACTAAGAAAAGTTTGTTCATAGCAACCCTCCCCCGTGTGTGAATTGGTTCGGGGCGATCATAGCGAGTTTGCCACGAGCCATACAAGAGCGCGCGCCGCTCAACCGTTTGCGGGATCCATCTAGAACTCGCCTCCACGTTGACAACCCCGCCTTATTTGATAATTTGCGCCCATCTTAAAAGGGAAGACCCATTTCCCAAGGAGGGGACCATGTCACGAGTTCTTCATGCGATCGCATGCGTAGTGCTCGCTGTAATGACACTGGCCGGGCAGCTCCAGGCGCAGGAGCAACCCAAGCCGCCACCGTTCGCGACCACCAAGGTGGAGGGCACTGACAACGTCTACATCTTTCGCTACGGGAACCGCCAGGCGATGTTCATTGTCACGTCCGCGGGCGTGATCGCCACCGACCCCATTGGCTATGGGCAGCTGCAGGCGGTGACGACCTACATCGAGGAAATCAAGAAAGTCACGAACCAGCCGATCCGTTATGTGATTTATAGCCACCACCACTTCGACCACATCGCCGGCGGAAAGCCGTTCAAGGATGCCGGCGCCACGTTCGTCGCCCACAAGAAAGCCAAGGAGCGCCTCGAGCAAATCAAAGATCCCCACACGGTGATGCCCGACGAGACGGTCGATAACAACCGGACGATCAGTCTCGGCGGCACAACCCTCGAGCTGATTTACCTTGGCCTTAACCATTCCGACAACACGCTTGTCATGCGGCTGCCGAAGGAGAGGATCATTTTTACGGTGGACTGGCTCCCAGTTGGTTCCTTGCCGGGTCGCGGCATGATCGACTCCTATCCGCTGGAGTGGGAAGAATCGATCAAGAAAGTGCTGGCGATGGATTGGGAAAGACTGATTCCCGGCCATCCCGGCCCGGGTGGGCGGCTCGGAACGAAGAAGGACGCACAGGACATGCTATCCTTCCTCCAGGATGTTTCAGCCGAGGTGAAGACCGCGGCGCGCGAGGGCAAGTGCTGGGATACGGTCGAAAAGGAAATGAAGCTGCCGAAATACACCAGCTACCCCAATTACGATGCGGCAATGCCCTTTGTCTTGAGGCGCTATTGCGGGCTCTGGGGCCGTGGCACCTAACCGTGTTCTCGAGCGTGCGCTTCGAGTTTTCACCGCTTCAGAAAACTTTCAAGGGAGGCGTGTGCGAACTGCACTGAAGGCGAGTCTGTTAGCAGCATTGCTGCTTAACGTAGCTCTTACCGCTCCCGTCCGTGGGGATTGGAAGCAGGATTGGGAAAAGACCGTAGCCGCCGCTGAAAAGGAAGGGGAGGTCACGATTTACGGACAACCACGCGCCGGGGTCGGCAAAGCCATTCTGGCTTTTAAGGACGCCTATCCCAAGATCAAGATCAATTTTGTCGGCGGATCGGGAAGCGACCTGGCGAAAAAAATCATGGCGGAGAAAAGGGCGGGCAAGCATCTGGTCGACCTTGCGATCGGCGGCGGCGGGACCATGGTTTTGGTCTATCACAAGGCCGGTCTTTTGCAGCCAATTCCGCCGCAGCTGATTCTTCCCGAAGTCATTGATCAGACGAAATGGTGGTCCAAGAAGCACCTTTACTCCGATCCCGAAGGGCAGCACGTTTTCATGGCTCAGGGGGATGCCGGGTCGGGCCTCGCCGCGATCAATACGAATTTTATCAAGCCTGGTGAGATTCAATCCTGGTGGGACCTGCTTTTACCCAAATATAGAGGCAAGTTCGTCATGACAGACCCGGACTCCGCCGGCAACATCGGCAACTGGCGGTTCATCTATTACAGCGCAGATCTCGGCCCGCAGTTCATTCGGCGGCTGCTGACCGAGACGCAAGTGACTTTCGCCGAGAACGAGCACCAGATGATGGACTGGGTCGGCGCAGGAAAATATCAAATGCACGTGCTCGCGAAACTCGAAAACACGGAAAACGCGCGCAAGCAAGGCTTGCCGGTCATGCAGATTTTCAGTGAAAAAGAGGGCGATACGATCAGCACGGGTTCCGGCCACATCGTCACTTTCAAAAACGCACCTCATCCCAACGCGACCAAGGTCTACGTGAACTGGTTTTTATCCCGAGAGGGCCAGCTGACATGGCAGAAATTGACCGGCAGGAATTCCTTTCGAACAGATATCCCCAAAGACATGATTCCCTTCAGGGAAGAGCAGGTGCCGAAAGAGGGCGGGAAATATCTCCTCTCTAGCTTGCCGCAATACGAAGACATAAAGCCTTTGCGAAAGCTGGTCGACGAAGTTTTGGCGCAGGCTAAACAGAAATAGAGTGAGAATCAGCGGGCGCCCACATCTGGATTCCCCGCTCCCAGCTTCCACAGCCAAGGTCTCTGACTGGGTTTGTTTTGCATTGGAAAAAACTCGAAACTTGTCAAGTCACACGAATCAGCGGTTAAGATATTTCTTCAACATGCCACTGGTGAATTCCTTGGTAGCCGGGTCAATCTTGAGCAGCCGGCGCACCACCGGCTCGGCCTCGTTCGCGTCCAGCAACTCGGCCTCATCGCCGGCAATACGCGCCAGTTCAGCCTTGAACTCTTTGTCGGTTTCTAGCCGACGAAAACCTTCTCTGTAGGCCCGGACAATTTCCGCGGGTGTCTTTTGACCGACATGCAAAGTACGGCCGGCATCATCGGAGCCTGCGAGGACGGTGTAGGCTTGCCACGGGACACCTGCTGGCTTTTTCGCGCCCAATAGCTCATCGAAAAGCGGCACCTTGGGAAACTCGATGCGCTTCTTGAATGACCCATCGGGCATAAGCCTCCCTTTTTGAACAAAGGGCTGAAAACCCTCCGCCATCAGCTCCTTCAGCGCAAGGGAATTAGAGGTCGCATAGATATCGGTCTCGCCGCGTTGAAACGCGAGTCGCATCTCCCCACCGCCTGGGTACCCCAACACCCAACGCACGTTCCACTTGAGATATTCGGCGCCCCACAAGAACATGGCGTTCCATGTGTCCTCTCCGGAGCGGGACCCGATGGCTAGAGGTGTTCCGCTTTTTAAGCGTTCGAGTTTCTCCGGACGCATCACAGCAATTGACATACCGCGCAGGATCGACCCCACGATTTCCCAGTTGAGGATATTGTACTTCACTTCGGGTCTTTCAAACGCCTGATCAATAATTTGCGTCGAGCTAAGATAGTACAGGGTTTGTCCGTCCGGCTTAGCAAATTGGGCGAACCAATTGGCCGCGACTAAGCCGGCGGCACCCGGCATGTTCTGGACGACTATTGAAGGATTGCCCGGGAGGTGGCGCTCAAGGAATTTCGCTAGAAGACGGGCCTCGTTATCCGACCCGCCGCCAGAGGGAAACCCCAGAATGAGCCGGATGGATTTCCCTTTGAACGTAAATTCTTGGCCCGACGCATACGTCCCTGCTAAGACGCTCAATGTTAGGGTCAATAAAAGAAAAAAGAGTTTTGACCGCATGATTCCTCCGCGGGGTTTCGGCCCGGTTCTTTCTACCTAATATCTAAGGTCTGACTTATAGATTGATTAGGCCCCGCTCTTCAACTGCAACGAAGTTGCTCACACTTGGAGACCTGCTCGAACAGGGGAAGGGGTTCACTTTCCTCGGCTTGGCGAAGTTCAAGGAAGGCGGGGATGATTTCCGGCCACCAAAATTGACATCGTTGATGGTCCGGGAGCTCCTGATGTACTCTAAGGGAGCTGTTGGCACGAGTTACTTCAATCTCATCGCCTTTTCCGCTTTGTTTTCAAACATCTGCGACCGGTTATGCCAGAACCAGTTGTATCGGAATTTCACGGGTCGGGCTCAGAGCATCCTCTTTGTCCCAGCCACGACTAATCCAACCAATCTTTCTCTTTGAGCTTTCTGGGAAGATAGCTTTTGGTTAGATATTGAAAGTCCTTGTTGGCAAGGGCGTCGAGCTCGTACTTTAGACCAGTCGAGAGCATTCCCTTAATTTCATTCTGCCACTCTTTTTTCTGAAACCATTTATATTTGAGGATCTCTTTCGCGCGATTAACGTCTTTGTCGTTGAGCTTGATGCCGACGTTGCGCGGCAGCCCGTAGCGATCGGGATCGGCGCTGGAGAAGCCGATGAACTTGGCTTTGGGAATGGCCATGCGCTGGCTTTCAAAAGCGAGATTGATCGACCCCTGCTTGACGACCGAATAGATGTAGTAGCCCCAGGGATCGTTGTCGACCAGGACATAAACCGGGAGGTTGTGTTCTTCGTGCAGCCGCCGTGCCAGGCGCCTGACACCGCGGGGCGGCTGGCCGTTGCCCGTAAGCAAGATGCAGTTGTACCTGCGCCAGAACTTGTCTTCGGAAAGGCGGTTCCACTGTGTGCCCTTTTCAACAAGAAGAACGAAATCGGCCGTGCATTTGGTGATCTGAATGTATTCCGGCTCAACGATGGAGGGAACCGAATAACCACCTTTACCGAGCCTGGTGCAGTCTACCCGGTCGCCGTCATCGACCAAGACCAGCGGTCCCACCACGGTGCCCGAGTTCTCGGCGCGCACATGCAACTCTTCGCGCAGAGCTTCCAGCGTGACTTCTAGATCTTCGATAAGCGGGTCGGATTCGTTCTGGCCGTCGAAGGTGTTTTCGTGCGAATTTTTGATCGTATGCTTGGTGCGGTAGTAGATCTCCCGGAGAGAGGTCGTCAGGTTGGCGCGCTGGAGCTCGGCGAGGGCATCGGCCACGAGCACGGTCTGCATGAACTTCTTGGCCATGCCGACATTGAAAAACGTGCGCGCCTGCTTCCTCCGACCCATCTCGATGATGCCCCGTTTCTCGTTGAAGTTAACGTTCGCGAGGCTGCGCACGGGAATCGAGAGCGCGGGATCCTTGCTTTTTTGCGCGGCGGTAATGACCACGTCGGCAACGCCGACGAGTTTTTTCTCGACGGCTCCGTTATTTCTTGGCTTTTTTCGCGCCATGGGTTTTTCCTTTAGGTCTTGAGCTCGTTCCGCTCCTTTCAAAACCCAAAGTCATTTGTCTCTCGTTTTCGGGCTTTGATCCGCGTTGTTGTTTGGCTTTTACCGCTTTACCCTTGCTCTTCATCGTGGGCTTAGTCGACTTGGTGCTGCCCTTCGGCCGTGCCCGTTCCGTGGTTTTTTCCACTTCCAGCTGGAGTTCTTCCGGTGGCGCGGGATCGTTCCGTTCATCGCCGGGCAAGGCCGGCGCCTCTCCTTCGACTCCCTCGGCGGTGACGATGATCGAATCGGGAAGGCCTTCCGGGCCGCTCTTGCTTCTCAGCAGCGCGTCGGTTTTCTCACCGCCGGTCCGTTTACTGGCGATCTTTTGCAGCTGGTCTTTGAGTTTTTCTTTGGGGAGCTTTCCTCCCTTGAGACGGCTGCACGCTTCGACGACCTCTTCGATGTAGAGTTCGAAAATGTTGCGCCGGCGAAATTCACTCTTGGCGTGCTCACGTCGTCTCAGAAAAACGCCGAGCCGACGCCCGCACTCCTGCAGGGCGAGCTTAATTTCTTTTCTGATCTCGTCGTAGTCGGCGATCGCTTCCTTGGATTCACTGGTAAAAGGCACCCAGACCGAGGCCATGTGCACGAAAACCACCATGGGACCGGCAGGCAGAGCGCCCTTGGATTGGGCCACGCCATAATTGCGCCAGGTGGTATCGAGCGCCGCTTTGAACGTCGCGCAGGCGGATTGTTGATAGAGCAACGGCACGCGGTTGGCGTAGCGGATGACGCGGGCCAACTCGTTGTCGTTCTCGTCGTGTTCTTCGCCCTCCGCGAGCGGCATCGTGGGATGTTCCGGCTTGTCCGCCGCCGGTTCCGGCCCCTTGCCATAAGCCAAACCCGCTTCGATGATGAAAGGATTGCCTCGGTAGACCGACGGCGGCCGGGTGACGGCTGTATAAAAATCACCCTTGATCTGCTTGTACAGGCCATGGAGGATTGCCTTTTCACCAATGGGCGCGATGCAGTTACTCGGCGGCGCCATGATCTTGGTGGTCTGAATGGTTTTATAAAGCGTCTCGGCAGCGGCTCCGTGAATGTTTCGTGGTCGCGTGTCGGGCGAAAGCTTGGCGGCTTTGCAAATCTCTTGAGCGAGATTGGAAGAAACGCGGCTGAAATCGCTCGACAGAAAACCCGAGAGCGAGTGGCTCCTGGTGTCATGGAGCATTTTTAGCAACATCCCGAACTCGATGCCGTAGGGGTGGGGCTTGATCTCACGAGGCTGAGGCGGCAGCTCTTGAATGGTCCGGGGATATTCTTTGGTCTCTCCCTCCGGTGTCTGGTAGACGAGCTTGACGTGCGGATTGGCGATCGCGACCTGCTCGAGATACTCGTCCACCGAGGCGCGCCCCTTCTGGTAGCGGCCCTCGATTTCCAGGGTCACCTGAGTGCCACGATGGTTTTCCCAGTCGATCTGCTTCTTTTCGAGAATCCGCGGCTCGTTTTTCTTGGTATCGATCTGGACTTCAAAATAGTGAGCCGGCGTCCGCGCGCTGGTGCGGGAGATAATCTGCACCGGTTTGCCGGTTGTCAGTTGCGCATACATACCGGCGGCCGATATGCCGATTCCCTGCTGGCCGCGGCTCATCCGCAACCGATGAAATTTGGACCCGTAGAGAAGCTTCGCGAAGATCGGCGGAATCTGTTGGCGGACGATGCCAGGGCCATAGTCGATCACCGTTATCCGAAAGCGGTTCGCCTGGCTGGGCGACGGCGGAGCGTCGCCGTTTGAAGCGACTTCCAACTTGACGACGACTTCCGGCAGGATCCCGGCTTCCTCGCACGCGTCGAGCGCATTGTCCACCGCTTCCTTGACGCAAGTGAGCAGCGCCTTTCTCGGATTGTCGAAGCCCAGCAAGTGACGGTTCTTGGTAAAGAACTCAGAAACCGAGATCTCACGCTGCCGAGCACCCATCTCGGCCGCGGAGACCATCACTTTCGGCTCGGCGGGTGGGCTCTCGGCCGCTGCGAGGTTAGACTTTAGCATGGGTTTAGCCATTTTTTCCTTCCACAGGCTGTTGAGAAGAGCTCATCACTTAAAACGATTAGAAATGAAAGTGGAGGAATACAGAACGGAAGAACATACGCGGGTTTCGCGTTTTCTTTTTAATCTATAGTTGTCCCTCATCTTTTGATTCCGCACACTTGTTTCCCGAATGTTTTTGACTTACCTTATACAAATATTTTTTGAGCTTATGGTGAATATTTTCTTGCCGGGAAGATATCTCTCACGACTTGGAAGGCTGATGGTTTGTACTATTATATCAGAGACGCGGATATTTTGTAGTCTTTCCTTCCTTTTTTCGTGCGGAACGATTTCTTTTTCCAACAGGACTCTTAGGGCGCATAATGAACTTTAGATCGGGATTATTTGCTCTAAGTTTGCTGGTCTTGTTTGGTTGCAACGGGTCGCCGGTAATTCCGATCAAGCAATTGGGCTCTCTCGAAGACGAGCTGACGGCTCGGATCTTTTACCGTAGCGCCGGCGCTAATGTCGAAGCTTATGTCACCCGGCCGCGTGGCGACGGTCCTTTCCCGCTGGTCATTTTGCTGCATGGCCACAGCCTCGTAGGTAGGGGAGCCACGCAGGTTTTGGGGATGGCCGAAACTCTCGCAAGGGAACTTTGCTTCGCCGGCTTTGCCATTTCATTGCCGGGTTATGGCTCAACCGAGATTGGCGAGGGCCCGATTGAAGAAAGGACTCGACAGGTTTTAAAAGACGGCCTCGCGACCGCCAAGCAACTGAGCTGGATCGATCGAGACTATGTGCTGCTTTATGGAGTTTCGCGCGGCGCCACGGTTGCAGCCGCGATGTTAAATGACATCGAAGGAGTGAGAGGAGCGGTGCTTTACTCGGGAGCCTATGATCTCGATATGCTCTACCGCGAGACCTCGAGTGTTTGGGTGCGAAAGTTGCTAAACCCTAACGGCGATCCCAATCCGAAACTATTGAACCTTCTCGGCGACACGCCGAGATGGCGCGTGCCGACGCTGATCCTGCACGGCAGCCAGGACAAGCTGATACCGGTGAATCAAGCGCTCCTGCTGCGGGATCGACTGAAAGCGGTGGGAACTCCTCATCGACTTGTCATCTATCCGGAAAACGGCCATTTCCTGCCCAGGCAGAGCATCCGAGAACAAACCGTCAATTTTCTCAAAGAGACCACCCCTTCGGCATGTCCTTCAGGCAGCGGTTCTTGAGTGATTTTAAAGAAGGATTGCGGGATCTAACATCGTTGACAAACGAGCCCGATACCGGATATTTCCAAAGGAGGCGATGGACACACTCTATGCGGCGGTTACTATTTTCTGAAAGGAGGATCCAATCGTGGTGATGCTGGGCACAGATATGAAGGTGGCAGAGACCCCCAAAGAGGGCCTCAAAGATTACAACAAGACCGATCCCTACTCAGAGTGGCTTAAGAAGCAAGGTGTGAAAGTTTATCAAGACTTCTACTTTCCCAGCTTGGCGAAGATCGAGCTGGGACCGTGGGAGCGAAAAGGCGGCGATGGCGCAGTCATTCACATCGACAATCGCCATATGCCCAACGACTGTCACATTGTTGAAATCAGACCCGGCGGGAAGTCCGAACCCGAGCATCATCTATACGAATTGACGATCTATGTCGTTTCGGGTCGTGGCGCGACGACGATCTGGCAGGACTCGCACAATGGCGCGGACGGAAAACGCAAAAACAGCTTTGAGTGGCAGGCCGGAAGCCTGTTCTCGATTCCGCTCAATGCGTGGTATCAGAATTTTAACGGCAGCGGCCACGAGCCGGCGCGCTATATCGCCGTAACCAACGCGCCGCCGATGATGCGTTTGTTTCGCGACAACGATTTCATTTTCAACTGCAATCACATGTTCAGCGCCCGCTACGCGGGCGAGGAAGACTACTTTAGCGGCAAAGGCAAACTCTACACACGGCGCATCTGGGAATCCAATTTCATCGCCAACGCGCCGGATATGTTGCTCTACGGATGGAAAGAGCGCGGCGCCGGCGGCATCAACGCCATGCTCGAAATGGCCGACAATAATACCAAGAGCCATATGTCTGAGTTTCCCATCGGCACCTACAAGAAGGCCCACCGTCATGGGCCAGGCGCCCACTTGGTGCTACTCAGCGGAACGGGCGGCTACTCCCTGATTTGGACCAAAGAAGACCGCTCGGATATGATCAAGTGCGACTGGCAGGTGGGCTCGATGGTGACGGTTCCGAGCGACAACTGCTACCACCAGCATTTCAATTCCGGCACCACGCGGGCACGCTACCTCGCGCTACGCCCGGGCGACATGGGTCTCTATAAGGGCCGCGGCGGCGGAGGGGAGTACGCCGATCGCAGCATGAAGGAAGGCGGCTGGCAAATCGAATACGAGGACGAAGACCGCGAGATCCACCAGATCTTCGAAAAAGAACTCGCCGCAAATGGGGCGACGTGCAGAATGAAAGCGTTCGTTCCCTGGTGCACCGGCGAGGTGGGACCGACAAGCGAACGAGACACCTAAACACAGCAGGACTGGAGTGTTGGAGTAATGGAGTGATGCATTTAAGACCCAACACTCCGATACTTCTGAATCGATGCCTCTTCTTGCGACTAGGGCGTGAAAAAGGCCAAAGCACGTACCTCAATGCTTTGTCGCGGTGGCGCGTTGGGTGGGGACGCAGGGTCATTAAATGATGTGTGAGGTGTGAACCGGGCTCGTCCGTCCTTTTCCGAGTCGTAGACTTTGAACACCAGAGCTTCGTCGCGCCGCATCTCGGGGAAGTAAAACCAGCGATGGTTGGGGCTGTACTTTAGCCGGTAGGTCTGTCCCACCCGATGCGGGTAGCGCCGTTCGGCCACGATAAGATCTTCCATCGCTACGCTTTTGCCGTCGGCAATCGCGAGAGGATTTGCCTGGATGGGCTGGTTGATCGCCCGCCATACCTGAATGATCGCGAAGCGATGTTTTAGCAACTCTTCGGCTTCGTTGGGAAGAATTTCGCGGACCCGATTGGGGCCAGACCACTCGGTATAATCGTTGTGCGCTGAAAGCACCGGCTCCCGGATAAGCTTTTCCTCCCGCTCGGCTTCATTGCCCGAACGCAGGGTGTGATCGAAGATGACTACGCGTGATGCGCCCGACTGCTCCTTGATTAGCAGCTCGACCTCCGGATAATAGACCGACTCCAGCTGTCTGGGGTTGAAGAAGTCCGCTACCTTGGTCTTGTGCTCGACCAACACGAAGCCCTGCTCGTCCAGCGAAAGCCGATCGGTGACCAGGCGGCCGTTACGAACCTCCATCGGTTTCAGTTCATGGGTTCCCGTCTTGCGCCGGCGGATATTGTTCGGGCCGAATGTCTCGTTGACGAGTTTCTCACCCGTGTCTACCGTGTAAGGAATATCGACATTCACGAATTCATTCATAAGTTCCCCCCTGGTTCTTCAGGGACCTTACCACCAGAAGTTGCCGCGGTCTAGACTAGCGATTTTTTGTTAACAGTTTCATCATCTTCTGCTAAGGGTTTTATATTGAGATCCGGCCCGAGCGGTCGGATCTGAAACCGGTCGCGAACCTATCACGCTCGGGCAACTTTTTGGTGTCGGTTTTTCTCGTGAGCAAGCAATCGCAAAAAATATCACCGGTCATGCGCCGTCTGAGTAGCTACATCGCCTCGGCACTCCAGAAGCCGCTACCCCCCGCGGTCATCGAAAAAACCAAACACCACATCCTCGATACGATTGCCGCTATGGTTTCCGGGTCGCGCCTCTTGCCAGGAATGAAAGCTATCGCCTACGTCAAAACGCTCGGCGGCGTCAAAGAGGCGGGCGTGATCGGCAGCCCTATCGTGACGACCGCGATCAACGCCGCCTTGGCCAACGGCATGCTCGCTCACGCCGACGAAACCGACGACTCCCATGCGCCATCGCTGACGCATCCGGGCTGTGGCATCGTGCCCGCAGCGCTGGCTATGGCCGAACGAGAACGTCGTAACGGCAGGGTGCTTCTGCGAGCGGTTGCTCTCGGCTACGATGTCGGCTGCCGGCTAACACAAGCCCTCGATGCCTATGAGTTCCGTAATGACGGTCATTCGACGCACAGCTTCGGGCCGATGTTCGGAGCCGCAGCTGCGGCCGGGGCGCTAGCAGGTTTGAGCGAGCAGCGGGTCCGCTATTTGCTCTCATTCACCGCGCAGCAAGCATCGGGGGTCTCGTGCTGGATGCGCGACCGGGAGCACGTTGAAAAAGCATTCGACTTCGGCGGCATGCCGGCGCGAAACGGCGTCGCGGCGGCCACGATGGTGGCCCATGGTTTCACCGGCGTCGACGACGTGTTCGCCGGCGAGCGCAACTTTTTTGTCGCTTACGGCCGCGTGCCTGATCCTACAGCACTGACGCGCGGCCTTGGCGCCATCTACGAAATCATGAATACGAATATCAAGCGCTGGTCGGTGGGCTCGCCGATCCAGGCGCCCCTCGACTCGCTCCACGATCTCATCCGCGATCACGGTATCAAGGCGGAAGACGTCGAAAACGTCCTGGTGCGAGTAGCGCACCAGGGCGCGAACACCGTCGACAACCGGGCGATGCCCGACATCTGCATGCAGCATATGTGCGCCGTCATGTTGATTGACAGCAAGGTCACCTTTGCGTCGTCACACGACGAGGTACGCATGCGCGACCGGAGAGTTTTGGCGCTGCGCCGCCGTATCGAGCTTCGCGGCGACGATGCGCTGTCCGCGGCCATGCCGAGCCGGCAGGGAATCGTCGAGGTCACCCTGCGCGGCGGGCGCAAACTCAAACATCATACCCGGGCCGTGCGCGGGACCGCGGAGAACCGGATGACGCGGACCGAAGTCGACGAAAAGAGTTTCGATCTGATGGCTCCCATCATTGGCAAGGCTCGGGCGCGCAGGCTGTGCGATGCAGTGTGGAAGCTGGAGAAGGTTCGTGATCTCAGCGCTTTGCGACCGCTATGGCGCGCTTGACGGCGCAAGTGCAGGTATGAATCGCTGAGCCCCCGCGCGGTCAGCGCGGGGGCGGGTTAGCCTTATACCTTCTTAGCCGTGGTTTCTGCGGTCGCAAACGGAGTCGATGAGGGCGGCCTTACCTTGCTTGACCTGCTCGATGGCGCGTTTAAGGGCGGGCTTGAGTTCGTCGGCGTTTTCGATTGGGCCTTCGGCGTACCAGCCCATCGATCGCGCGAGCCCCGCAAAATCCGGATCGGGGCCGAAGAGGTCCATACCGATGTGCGCGCGGTTGGGATCGGTGCCGCGGGTTCGAGCCAGGACGAGCTGGTGGTTCCAGTCGTTGTAATAGGCGCGATTGTTGAACATGACAACGAGCATCGGAATTTTATACTTGGCTGCGATCCACAGCGAGCCGGCATCGAACATCAAATCACCGTCGGGTTGTAAATCGACGACCAGCCGGCCGGTTCCTTTATTCGCTAAAGCGACCCCTAGCGAAAGGCCGATCTGGGTGCCGGTGCCGAGCTCGCGCCCGCCGTGGCAATAGGGGCGGTCGAAGTTCCAAAGTTTTTTGCCCCAACTGCCCAAGTCGCCCGCGGTAAGGACCCAGTCTTCCCCTTTGATCGCGTCCCACACTTCGAGCGCCAGACGCGGCACAGTCATCGGCTTAGAGTCCCAGTGTTCCTGAGCTTGCTTGTTCCACTTGGCGCGGGTTTCTTTATGGCGTTTGCCGATCTCCTCCTTGCGCTTGGTGATCTTTTCGGCGAGGCCTGGAGTTTTAGCAATTCGCTCTTTCAAGAGTTTTGTCAATTGCGGCGCCGCGGTAACCGGGTCGGCAGTCATGCGTTGTTGGGCATAGAAAGGCCGGGCATAATCCATCGACCATTTGCTGATCTCGATGTCGGTAAAACCGATATCGATCCACGTCGCATTGGCGGGGACCTTGCTCACGACGGTGCGCGTGGCAATATCGCGAACATGAGTCGGCTTTTCGAAGTCGGCGATATCGAGGGTCAGTACGACGTCGACGTCCTTGTAGCAACCCTCGGGGTCCATGGTGAGGTTCAACGGATGATCGCTGGGGAAATTGAGCCGGGAGCCCACGTCCCACACTGAAGCGCCTAACGTCTCAGCCAACTCGACGACGTGATTCCAACCATGCGGAGGGCGTGCGGCAAAATCGGCGATGATGGCGACTCGATTGGCGCCGGCCAGAGTGTCGGCGGCCTTTTCCAAGGCTGCCGGATCGGCGGACGGTGCTGAGGGAACGTCGGTGGCGCCGGCGGGCGGCA
>Ga0081538_10004054_pt1 | contig 13629 bp, 11 predicted proteins | sample TabmetS5T2R1_FD_71022 | JGI IMG/M metagenome (GOLD analysis project Ga0081538, IMG submission 71022) | Tabebuia heterophylla rhizosphere microbial communities from the University of Puerto Rico - S5T2R1 | ecosystem: Host-associated > Plants > Roots > Rhizosphere ...
CCCTCGACGCGCGACTCATTGATCGCGCGCCACCAGTCCGCATAGGGCACCCGAAGCACGGTCCCCCCGAGACGCCCGACCGCGGCCAGCTTGGCCTCGGGCGCCTGCTCCGGCACGACGATCGTGGCGGGCAGACCCAGCTCGCGGGCGATCCAGGCCACACCCTGCGCCATGTTGCCCGCGCTCGCGGTCACGAGCCCCGCCTCGACCTCGGCGGGATCCGCCCCGCGCACCGCATTGGCGGCGCCCCGGATCTTGAACGAGGCGATCGGCTGCAGGTTCTCGAGCTTCAGCCAGATCTCCGCCGGCGCGTCGACGTGGAGACGCACGAGCGGCGTTCGCACGGCGGCGCCGGCGATACGAGCGCGGGCGGACTCGATGGCTTCGAGCGAGATCACGGCCCGGGACGCATCAGCCGAACACCCGCGAGAGGTGGTCGCGCTCGTCCGGTTCGAGCGGATGGGACAGCGCCTCGACGACCGGCTGGAGGTGCTCGGGGCGCGTCGGTCCGACCACCGCCGACGTGACGCGCGGCTCGGCGAGCAGCCACGCGAGCGCGAGGCCGGCCATCGAGATCCCGCGCCCGGCGGCCAGTCGCTCGAGTGTCTCGAGGGCGTCGAATACGTCGTCGCGCAGGAAGTCCTCGTACGGCTCCGGGCGCTGCGTCATCCGTGAGCCGGCCGGGAAGGCCGCGCCGCGGCGGTACTTGCCGGTGAGCCAGCCGCCGGCGAGCGGCCCGAAGGCCAGGTAGGCGATGCCACGCTCCTCGCAGAGCGGAAGCAGGACTGGCTCGTCGGCGCGCTCGAGCAGGGAGAACGAGTTCTGCACGCACGCCGGGGCGCCCACCGCCGCGGCCGCCTGGAGCTGGCGAGCGTTGAAGTTGCTGACGCCGTAGGCGCCGACGGCGCCGCTCGCAACAAGGCCGTCGAAGGCGCCGACCGTCTCCTCGAGCGGAACGTGGGGATCGAACTCGTGCGCGAGATAGAGGTCCACGCGATCGACGCCCAGACGCTGGAGGCTCGCGGCGAGCTGACGCTCGATCCGCTCGCGCGAGAGCCCGCGGTCCGCGCCCGAGGCCATCGGGTTGTAGGTCTTCGTCGTGATCTGAGGGCGCACGGCACGCGACCGGCACCAGCGCCCGATCGCGGCCTCGCTGCGGCCGCCGCCGTAGGCGTCCGCCGTGTCGAACCAGGTGATCCCCATCTCCCACGCGGCGTCCATCAGCGCGAAGGCCTCGTCCTCTGACTGCCCCTGCCCAAAGAACCGGGGTGCCGACCCGACGCCGCCGAAGTTGCCGCAGCCGAGCATTATCCGCGGCGCCTCGGTGCGGGTGGCGCCGAGCGGGCGGGACTCGATTTCGGCGTGGGTGGTCACGCCTGCGCGCCGCCCTGCTGCGCGAAGGCGTGGAACTCCTCGATCGCCCGCGGGGGCGGCCTGCGGAAGGTGCTCGCACGACTAGTACCGAGGCCGTTGGACAGCCTCAGGCTCGCCGCCGTTTCGGCCATCTTGCAGGACACGACGATCGGATTGAGGACCACGGCGTCTCCAACTCTGAAGTCCCGCTCGCGGGCGCTCAGCAGACCGAAGAGCCCACCAGCGGGAATGATGACCTCCGCCCCTTCAGCGAGCAGGGGCGCGCTGGCCCGCTGGAAGATCTCACGCACGCGGTCGTACGCTTCTTCCGACTCGAAGGCCGCGACGAGGTCCGCGACCGGAGTGGACATCGCGCTGACGCCCACGAGGCGATCTGCGAGACCGTACCTCTCCGCCTGCTCGCGATGGACTGGATCGAACGCATCGTCGATGGCAACGAGCCCGAAGCTGCGCCCGAGCTGGAGCGAATAGAGCATCGAGGCCTCTCCCATCCCGATCACCGGGGCCGCGGCCGCCGAGCGCGCCTCCCACAGGCCCGCATCCTGGAAGTGACCGATCAGGACCGCATCGAAGCCGCGTTCCTCGGCACGGATCGCGTGGTCGATGGCCTGCGCCGCGCAGCGGAACTCGGTGATTCGGTGGAGGGCCAGGTCGGGCGGGCGCACCCCACCGACCTCGTACTCGACGCCTGGGGCGGCGATCTCCCCGAGGTAGGCATGGAGCCGCCGGAAGTACGGCTCGTGGATCTCGGGATCGATGAAGCTCTGGTACCAGATTCTCATGGGTTGGATATTTGATCAGGCTCGCCCTCGGCAGACGCTGGATAGGCCGATGCGGTGCCTTGCACGGTCCATCCCAGCGCTGCATAATTGATCAAGTATCAGACGGACCCGCGCTTACGTCTGGGAGGAGAGACCCATGAGGCGGTTGGGAGCGATGCTGTTCGTGCTCGTTGCCCTATTTGCAGTGGCAACGGCGCTCGGCGCCTGTGGCGATGACGACGACGGGGACTCGGGAGGGGATTCCGGCGGTGGCGGTGGATCCAGCGAGGTCGCCGATGTTCCGTTCACCGGGAGCCTCGAGCTCGACGTGCCCGAGGGTTACCCCGAGCCGAAGTCCGGGCAGCTGCGTCTGGGCTTCCTCAACCCGCTCAAGGCAAATGAGTTCCTGAACACGCTCGGACGCGCGATGCAGCTGGAGACGGAGAAGCTCGGTGGCGAGTTCGTGGAGCTGGACGCCAAGGGCGACGTGAACACCCAGGTCAGCCAGTTCAACCAGCTGATCGCCCAGAAGCTCGACGGTATCGCGGTGTTCGCTCTCGACCCCGGCTCCGTCGCGCCCGCGGTCAACCGGGCCAAGGCTGCCGGCATCCCGCTGGTCACCATCGACCTGAACTTCGAGAGCACCACGGACATCGACGGTTTCGATAGCCAGGTGTGGCAGCGACGCGATGAGGCCGCGTACCTGGGCGCGCGAGAGATGGCAGCCCAGGTCGGTAACGGCGCGGACGTCGCAACCATCGACTTCGCGGTGAAGGTGCCGTCGATCGTGTACAGCATCGACCGCGCGAACTTCTGGGCCAAGAAGTTCGGGCTCAACGTTGTTGGGAACGCCTCGAACCCCACCGACGACATCGCTGGTGGGGAAAAGGCGATGACGGAGTTGCTTGGGAAGTTCCCGGACATCAACGGGGTGATCGGGTACAACGACCCGTCCGCGATTGGCGCCGCCTCGGCCGCACGCGCGCAGGGCAGCCGGGATCTCACCTTCGGCGGCCAGAATGGAGGCAGCGACGCCCTCGAGGCGATCCGCGCCGGCCGCCTCAGCTACACAGCCAAACTCGACCCGCCGAGCATGGGTAAGGCATTCGCGTGGGGGCTCTACGACCTCAACCAGGGCACGGACGTTCCCAAGACCGTGAAGGCCGGCAAGCCGGAGCTCGTGACCCAGGATAACGTCGACCAGGTAAAGAGCTGGGACGAGCAGCTCGAGGAGGAGTACGGCAGTTAGCCCGGGCAGCGGCGACCACCCGACGCCCGATGGAAGGGACCGCTGGTCGCGGGGCATCGCCGCGTACGCCGACCAATTCGGAATCGCCGAGCAGGACGTGCTCGGTCACATGACCGGAATGCTCGGCGAACGCATGGCGAGGGAGGCGATAAACGCGGCCGGCGGGGCTTGGGTCGACGACTGTCTGTCGCTTCGCGACCGGAGCCTCGTGGTCGTCGCGTCGCTTGTAACCCAGGGCAACGCCGAGCGCAGGCTCCGCGGTCATCTGCGGTGGGCGCTCGACCACGGGGTGACACGAGAGGAGCTCGAAGCAGTTCTGACATTGCTCGCCGTCTACGCCGGCTACCCGCGTGCCTCGACGGCGAGCGAGGTGCTTCGCGACGAGCTTGGACCCGATTCGACTACTGAGGAGCGAGGGGATGACTGAGAAGCCGGTGGTCGCCCAGGGCGCGACGGAACAGATCCACGATCGCGTCCACGTGATACCCGACCGCCGAGTCGAGTTCGTACCGAACATCGGCATCGTCACGGGCGACAATGCCGTGCTCGTGATCGATACCGCCATGGGTGCGGAAAACGGAGGCCGGGTGTTGAGTGAGGCGCGGCGGATCGCAGGCGATCGCAAGCTCTTCCTGACAACCACGCATTTCCATCCCGAGCATGCCTTCGGGGCGCAGGCATTCCAGCGGGACGCCACCTACATCGCCAACAGGGCGCAGGCGCAGGAGCTGGCGGACAAGGGGGCGGAATATGTCGAGATGTTCAGCGGCTTCGGGCCCGTCCTGGCTGACCTGCTCGCGGGAGTCGAACTGGCCGCGGCGGAGATCACGTACGCCGGCGAGGACGCGCGCCTCGACCTCGGAGGGACGGCGGTCGAGCTGCTCTATTACGGGCCGGCTCATACACGAGGAGACCAACTGGTTTTCCTGCCGCAGGAACGCATCCTGTTCGCCGGCGATCTGGTCGAGAATCGCTTCCTGCCGATCTTCCCCGACGAGGACGCGATCGGCAGCCGGTGGCTGGGACTGCTCGACCGTATCGAGGCCCTCGATCCCGCCGTAGTGGTCCCCGGTCATGGCGCGATCGGCGATGTGGGCCTGGTGGAGGAGCTGCGCGCCTACCTCCTGGCAGTACGCGAGCGCGTCGAGGAGCTCGATGCCGAGGGTCGCGCCCTGGAGGCCATCGAGGCAGTCGTCGACGAGGAGATGCGCTCGCGCTATGCCGGCTGGGACAATGAGATGTGGATCGGAAGCGCCGTGAAGAGCTTCCATGCCGAGCTCGCCGGGTGACACTTCGACCATGCGGGCCGGCCATTCCGAGCAGCCGTCCGCCGTGGAATGGCTCGGGCGGATGGCCGCCCGCGAACTCTCCGCGCGCGAGCTCACGGAGCACTACATCGACCGTGTCCTCGAGGCGAACGAGCGCCTCAACGCCGTGGCCGCTATCGATCCTCCGTCCGTGCTGAGCGCCGCCGCCGAGACCGACCGCTTGCGCGCCGCTGGCGATCACAGGCCCCTGCTCGGCCTGCCAATCACGGTGAAGGACTCACTCGAGGTGGCCGGCCTGCCGGCGACCGGTGGTTCCCTCGCGCGCGCCGGATACATGCCCGCGCGGGACGCGACCGTCGTGCGCCGGGTCCGCGATGCCGGAGCGATCGTCTTGGCCAAGACAAACCTGCCCGAGTACAGCTCCTCGTACGAGACCGACAACGTGGTCCACGGTCGCACGGTCCATCCCCTCGACCCCGAGCGCACGCCGGGCGGTTCGAGCGGCGGCGAGGCCGCGCTCATCGCCGCCGGCGCCTCGCCGGTGGGCCTCGGCACGGACGGTGGTGGCTCGATCCGGGTGCCGGCGCATTACTGCGGGGTGCTGGGTCTGCGCCCCAGCGTCGGCCGCGTACCCGTCACAGGTAACTGGCCGGCCACGAGGGCGAGCGGCTATATGGACCTGTACTGCATAGGCCCGCTCGCACGTTACGCCGAAGATCTGGAGTTGATCCTCTCGGTGATCGCGGGCCCGGACGGTATCGATCCATATGCGATCCCGGCCCCGCTCGTCTCGGGCCGACCGGATCCGGCCGCCCTGCGGGTCGGCTGGTTCCTGGATTCCCCAAGGGTGACGTCAACGCCCGGAACGAGGGCTGCAGTCGCGGCGGCGGTGGGCTCACTCGAGGAGGCGGGTGCCTCGGTTCGCCCGATAGAGCCGCCCTGGGACCCCGATCCGACCGACCTGTTCATGACTGCGGTGGTCGCGGACGGCGGCGCCCAGGCCCGGGCTGACGTCGCCGGCGCAGGGGGTCGCCATCACCCCCAGTTCCAGAGCTTCCTGGATGCCGCGCCGGGACGTACCCTCACCGCGGAGGGATGGTTCGCGGTCCAGCGCGACATCCTCGAACTGCGCAGCAGGACGCGGCAGCTCTTCACCGGCCTTGACCTCCTGATCTGCCCCGTAGTCGCCGGTCCGGCGCCGCGGCATGACGAGCCACCCGCCGGGCTGCCTCGGGAGGAGTACGGTCGCTACCGCGCCTTCGATTTCGTGCATCTCGTCGCGATCGCCGGACTTCCGGCCGCCAGCGTCCCGGCGGGCCGCGAGGAGGGCCTGCCGGTCGGTGTGCAAGTTGTGGGACCGCCGTTCCGCGAGGACCTTGTCCTGGCGGTCGCCTCCCTGCTCGAGACCGCTGGCCCCGAGATTGCCGCCACTCCGATGGCGGCACAAGCGGACGGGGAGAGTCCCGAGTGAACGAGCGGTCGGCTCCGGTCCTGGAGGCCGAGGGCGTACGAAAGAGCTACGGCGGAGTGCGGGCACTCCGCGGCGTGGACCTGCGGCTCTGGCCCGGCCAGGTTCACGCGCTCGTGGGCGAGAACGGCTCGGGCAAGTCCACCCTTCTCCGGACCATTGCCGGTCAGCTCGTCCCCGACGCCGGCAGGCTGCTCCTCGATGGGCGTGAGCTTCGCTTCAGCGACGCATCGGAAGCGATCGCCGCGGGCATCGCAACCGTAACGCAGGAAACCACGCTCGTGCCGGACCTCTCGGTGACGGAGAACATCTTCCTCGGCCCACGCAAGGTCCGCGCCCGTTACGGGATCGACTGGCGCGCGACGCGTGTCCGCGCCCGCGAGATGCTGGCTCGCCTCGGGCTGACCGGAATCGACCCGGGCGCTCCGGTCCGGCGTCTTCGGCCGGACGAGCAGCAGATGATCGAGATCGCGCGGGCGATCTCGATCGACGCACGCGTGCTGATCCTCGACGAGCCGACGAGCTCCCTTTCCGACGACGAGGTCGCAGGGTTGTTCGAGGTCGTCGGGGCTCTCAAGCGCCACGGCGTCGCGGTCGCATTCGTTTCGCATCGCATCGGCGAGGTGTTTGACATCGCCGACCGGGTCACGATCCTTCGCGACGGCGAGGTGGTCGGCTCCGACCGCATCGACCGGTACGACCGGCGAGGGATGATCCAGTTGATGACGGGCCGCGAACTCGAGGAGCTCGAGCTCGACCGGAGCCGGCACCGGGCAAAGGATCCCGTCCTTCGCGTTCGGGATCTATCGGTCAGCGGGTGGGTCCATGATGCGAGTCTCGAGGTCGGGCGTGGGGAGATAGTCGGATTGGCCGGACTTGTCGGGGCGGGCCGCAGTGAACTCCTTCAGGCGCTCTTCGGGGTGAACGGTCGGGTGAGCGGCAGCATCGAGGTCGCAGGAGTCAAGATGGGCCACACGGGTCCACTCCACGCGATGCGCCGAGGCCTCGCCTACGTGCCCGCCGATCGCAAGAATCTCGGACTCGTGCTCGACATGACCGTGCGCGAGAACGTGCTCATGGCCCGGACCGCCGCGCGCGTCCGTGTGCGGCGGCCCCGTCGCGTCGCCGAGCAGCGGGAGGTTGGCGAATCCATCGGGGCCTTCCGGATCGTCGCAGGCTCTCAAGTGGCTCCCGTCGCACAGCTGAGCGGCGGCAACCAGCAGAAGGTCGTGCTGGCCAAGTGGCTCGGGACACAACCGAAAGTGCTCCTGATGGACGAGCCGACCCGCGGTGTCGATGTCGGTGCAAAGGCCGAGATTTACCGGCTGCTGAACGCTGCGAAGGCCGAAGGCGTCGGAATCCTCCTCAGCTCGTCGGAGACTCCGGAATTGCTGCTTCTCTGCGACCGCATTCTCGTGATGTTCCGCGGCAGGATTGCCGCCGCGCTGTCGCACGACGAGGCGAACGAGGGGCTCATCGCCCGTTACGCGATGGGGCACGAGTGATGGAAGCCCGCGACCTGCAGGCGGGCGCCCGAATTCGTCAGGCGCTGAGCGGGCAAACCGCCCGGCGCGCCTGGACCGCGGCCTCTGCCCAAAGATTCCTGGCGGTCCTCCTGCTGCTCGTTGGGCTCTTCGTGTTCTTCTCAGTCACCCAGGAACGTTTCTTCACGAGCGGAAACATCGACGCGCTGCTGACCAGCGCATCGATCCTGTGGGTCGTATCGATCGGGCTCACCTTCGTGATGATCGCCGGCGGGTTCGACCTGTCTCTCGGCTCGATGCTCGCGCTTACGGGGATCGCTCTGGGGTCCTTCTTCAATGACTTGAGCCTTCCGATCGGGCTGGCGATCCTGCTGACGCTGGCATTGGGAACCATCCTCGGAGGCAGCATCAACGGATTCCTCATCGGCCGGATCGGGCTCTCGTTCCTAGTGGTCACGCTCGGGACCCTGATCCTCTTCCAGGGCGCTCTGAACCTGTGGTCCGACACGAAGACGGAACAGGTGATCTCACCGTTCCTCGACTCGCTCGCGTTCGACGATCTGCTCGGAGTGCCCATCCCGGTTTGGATCATGGCCGGCGTCCTCCTCGTCGCGCTCTACGTCCAGCGGAGCACCTACTTTGGACGCGACATGTACGCGGTGGGCGGAAGCCCCGAGGCAGCCCGGCTCTCCGGCATCAAGGTCGCCCGCACCATCATCGCCGTCTATGCGATCGCGGGCATGCTGGCGGCACTCGGTGGAGTCCTCCAAGTGGCCAGAATCGGCGCCGCGAGCCCCTTGGTCGGTGAGGCGCTCATATTCGACGCAGCAGCGGCCGTGCTCCTCGGCGGGACGAGCTTTGCCGGCGGCGTGGGCGGCGTCGGCGGAACCGCGATCGGCGTTCTGTTCCTGGCGACGCTCCAGAACGGCCTGTCGGTATCCGGCGTCGAGAGCTTCTGGCAACAGATCATCACCGGCGCGATCCTGATACTGGCCGTCCTGCTGGACAAGGTGCAGCGGGAGGGCTGGTCCAGCCTGCGACGCCCGGGCGGAGCGCCGTAGGAGGTCATCGGATGCTGCTCAGACAGCGCTACCGGCGCTCCCAATCCCCGCTCTGCTCGAACGCGTAGGCCGCTCGGTAGATCGCCTGCTCGTCGTACCAACGCGCCACCAGCGTCATGCCGATGGGTAGGCCGTCGCGCTTGGCGCAGGGAACGGACATGGCGGGATGCCCGGTGCAGTTGAAGGGAGCGGTGTTCGTCGTCGCCTCGAGCGTCGGGGCGAGCCGCTCCTCGAGCGGAGCGTCCGGCGCCGGGATTCGAAGCGCCCGGTGCGGCACGGTGGGCATCAGGAGGAGGTCGTGCTCTGCGAGCGCGGCGTCGTAAGCGCGCCGCAGCCGACGGCTGAGGTTCTGCGCCTTCGCGTAGTGGCGCTGATGGTAGGACCGCTCGACGTGCTCCGCGATGAGCAACTCGAGCTTCAGGCCGTCGGAGAGCTCGTTCGCCCTCTCGCGCCAGCCCTCGAACGCCTGCCCGAGGCTTGTCACGTAGAGGCCGCGCCAGCCGGTCGGAAGACAGTCGGCCTTGAAGACCGCAATGTTGCCTTGGAGAAAGATCGGGAGGAGCGCGACCAACCCGAGCCCGTGGTCGGGTATCGAGACTTCGGTGACCTCGGCGCCGAGCGAAGACAGGTCCGCTGCGGTCTGCCGGACCGCCTCGTCGACGTCGGGTTCGCTCAGCCCGAGGCCGAAGCCCTCGGCGAGTACACCAATGCGCAGGCCCTCGGCGCCGCTATCAAGTCCCTCCAGATACGAAGAGACCTCCACCGCGTTCTGGCGGGGGTCGAGCCCGTCGTCGGGCCCCGCGATTGCCTCCAGCAGCCTTGCGTTCTCCTCGACCGTCGCTGTCATCGGGCCCAGGTGATCGAGCGTGTGCTCGAGGGGAGCCGTGCCCGTGTACGGGACGAGCCCCCAGGTCGGCTTGAGCCCGTAGATTCCGCAGAAGGAGGCCGGAAACCTGATCGAACCGGCCTGGTCTCCGCCGATCGCCAGCGTGACCTCGCCCGAGGCGACGATGGCACCGCAGCCGGAGGAGGAGCCCCCGGTCGAGTGGTCGGGCTTGTGTGGGTTACGGACCGGTCCGGTGGCGGCGGTGTGGCTCCCGCCTGCGCGGCTCAGGTACTCGCACTTCGCCTTGCCGACGATCTCTCCGCCGGCGTCGAGGATCCGCGTCACGACGGTGGCGTCTACGTCGGGCACGTACCCCTCGACGATCGAGGAGCCGATCATCATCGGCACGCCCGCCAGGCAGATGTTGTCCTTCAACACGACCCGCCGGCCGGACAGGATCCCCTCCCCGGCTCCTTGAACCGAAGTCTTGACGTACCAGGCGCCGAGCGGGTCCTCTTCCTCGCTCGGAAACCGACCGGGGGAGCGCGGGTAGCGCACCTCCGGACGGAAGTCGGCGATCGAGTCGAGCTTCCGGTAGTAGTCGAGCGCCCCGTCCATGAGCGGGATCAGCCGCTCGACCTGCTCGTCGGTCAGGTCGAGTCCGAGCTCCGTGGCCGCCCGGCGTACCTGCCGTGGTGTCGGCGGCGGCAGCATCAGACCGTCGCTTCCCGGTCGTGGGCGCGGGCCCCGACACCCCGCTGGCGCAGGACGCCCTTGCGCACCTTGCCGTTCTCCGTTAGCGGCAGCTCGTCCATCAACTCGACATAGCGGGGGATCGCGAAGTAGGCGAGGCGCGGCTCGCAGTAGCGGACCATCTCGCGCGGGTCGACCTCCGCGCCGGGCTCCGGGAGTACGGCCGCCATCACCTCCTCCTCGCCGAGCTCGGAGGGAACCCCGAAGACCGCCACCTGGGCCACGCCCGGGTATTGGGACAGGACCTGCTCGACCTCGAACGAGGAGATGTTCTCGCCGCGGCGCCGGATCGCATCCTTGGCGCGGTCGATGAAGCGGAACCAGCCGTCGCGTTCGCGGACGACACGATCTCCGGTGTGAAACCACAGGTTTTTCCAAGCGGAGACGGTCGCCTCGGGCATCTCGAAGTAGCCCGTCGCGAACGCGAACGGCTCGCGGTGGCGCAGGAGGAGCTCTCCCGGCTCGCCGTCCGGCAGCGGTGCGTCGTCGGGACCCGCGACGCACGCCTCGAAGCCGTCCCTCAACGTCCCCATATAGCCCGGGCGCTGCTCCGCGGCCGTTACCCCGATCGGACAGTTGGTCTCGGTCGAGCCGTACCCCTCGACGAGCTGCACTCGGAAACGGTCCCGGAAGGGCGCGACCAGATTCGCTGGCGACGCGGGCGCGAGCGCGACCCGTACGCCGTGAGCGCGGTCGTCGGGTGCCGGCTGGCGCCGCCAGAGCATTGTCACCATCGCGCCCAACAGGTAGGTGACGGTCGCGCGGGAATCGCCGAGCCGGCGCCAGAAGGCTGACACGGAGAACCGCGGGCCAAGCACGTAGCGGCTCCCCGCCAGCAACGCCTGGATGAACGCGTTCAGGGCGTTCGTGTGGAACAGCGGAAGGTTCGTGTAAAGGACGTCGTCCGGCCCCAGTTCCAGCATCTCGCCCACCTCGACGCCCCACCAGTAGAACTGCGCATGAGGACAGCACACGCCCTTGGACGGTCCCGTGGTACCGGAGGTGTAAAGGATCGCTGCGGTGTCTCCGGGGCCGACCTCTGCCGCCGGCAGCGGCGCACCGCGCAGCGGGGGCGGTCGCACGTTCCAGCCGTCCAGCAGAGCAGACGGCAGCCCATCGAGCGCCCAGATCTCGTCCAGGGTGTCGGGCCGTCGGAGCGCGCTGAGCACCTCCACCAGCTCCGAATCCATGATCAGGATTCGGGCACCCGAGTTGCGCAGCATGTGCTCGAGCTGTAGCCCGCGCGTAGCGGTGTTGATGGGCACGCTGATCGCGCCGAGCCAGGCACAGCCCAGGACGAGGTCCAGCAGCTCAGTTCGGTTACGGCACATCGCCGCGACTCGATCGCCGCGCTCGACACCCGCCTCAGCGAGCGTCCCGGCACTTGCAGCGGCAGCGTCGCGGACTTCCGTGAACGTGCGTTCGGCGCCCGGAGCGCTCAGCAGGTGACGCTCGCCGTGCGCGGCCGCCTGGCGCTCGAGCAGTGCCGGGAGGGTCTGCTCGGGGATCGGAATGCCGCGCATTGGCGACCGTACCGGCAGCTCGACCCCGGGCCTCGCCTGCGCGCCCATTCCGAGGGCGGTTATATCAAGTATCAACCTCGGCGCGGAGGGCTCGCGCCTGCAGACCCGCGCGCGCCCGCCCCGCCCCGGCTTGGGATTCGAGTCGCACTCGGGCTCCGACCTCGAGGTCCTGCCCGGGAGCGAGGGCGGTGAGCGTCGGGCCGTCATCCGTTCGCACCGAAACCAGCTCGCTTTCACCACGCCGGGTGACAGCCTCGACCACCCCGCGCTCTGCCACCCGCCGCTTCCAGTCCCAGGCCCCGCACCGCGGGCAGAGAGGACGGGGCGGGAAAACGATGTGGCCACAGCTCCGGCACTCCCGCATCCCGATCCCCGGACGCGCCCGCGCGCTCCCGCCGGCCGCGGGCATCACGACACCCGCTCGAGCACCGCCATGTTCGCCGCTGCACCCCAACGGAGCACGACCATCCCGTACCCGGCGACCACGCCGAGCCGCGCGTCCACCTGACGCTCCCCCGCTCGGCCCATCAGCTGAGTCGCGACCTCTCCCAGGCCCAGCATTCCGCCGCCAGCGCCGGCCTGGCCGCAGGAAAGCTGGCCACCGGACGTGTTGTGAGGCCAAGGCGGCTCGGCATCGAGGCGCTCACTTATCCACCGCTTGTAGTCCCGCCCTGGGATAAAACCCATGTCGGCGAGCTCGATCAGCGACATCACCGGGTAGTCGTCGTAGGTTGATACCACGTCCACATCTTCGGCGCCCGCGCCCGCCCGCTCCCAGATCTCGTCGGCGATCTCGCGTAGGCCGGTATGGAGCCCATCGCCCTCTTGGCGGTCATGGTTGTAAGAGCCGCCGACCGCGAGCACGCGCGCCGCCGGTCGATTGCCCGCTCGCTCACCGCTCGTCACTACGACGGCGTCGGCTCCGGTCACCGGCGGCACGCAGTCGTAGCGATGCAGCGGCGGTGCCACGGCTGGGGCCGCCAGGTACTCGTCCATCGTCATCGGTGCCCGGTACACCGCGCCGGGGTTACGAGTCGCCCACCAGCGCTGGGCGATCGGCAAGAGCCCGTAGTCGCGGCGCTCCATGCCGTACGCGGCCATGTGCCGCTGGGTGAGGAACGAAAACAGCGTGTTGGGGCCCTCGAAAGGCAGCGGCGCCAGGTAGTCGCGTGTCGCTCGGTTGTAGTTGTCGAGCAGGTCTCCGTAGTCGCCCTCCAGAACGTGGTCACCGGCGACCAGCACGATCAGCTCGGCGTCACCGGCCTCAATCGCCCGGACGGCGTGCTGCAGGAGGTTCGGTCCGCAGGCGCCACCGTTCGTGTCCTCCATGAGCCACCGCAACCTCATCCCCAGCCGCCAGGCCAGGTCGATGGCCCGATCCGGTGCGAGCGTGAACGCGGCGAGCCCGAGGCCATCCACGTCGTCGCGATGGAAGCCGGCCTGCTCAAGCGTGCGGACCACCGCGTCCGCCAGGACCGTCTCCGTTCGGAACGCCTCACCCGCCCTCTCGCGCGGAGGGTGCCGGGTGTACGGCGACTGCGCCGCACCGACGATTCGGATGTCGCTCATTGCAGGCGGGTCGCCCCTCCCCCCCGCCGACGCCGCGGCTTCGGCACCTCCACCGACTCGAACAGATCGCCACCCCCCATGCTCCGCGCCACCAGGCCCGCCGTCCGGGTGAGGTGGTTGTGGAGCTCGGCGCGCGCCACCGCGGGTTGGTGGTCGACGCAGGCGCGCAGGATGCGCTCGTGCTCGTCGCGCCGCATCGACAGCTTGCGTTTGGTCGGGGCGGCCAGCCGGTAGCGCTCGCTCGACTCCCACAGCGGCCGGATCAGGCGCAGCAGCCAGTCCGATCCGGCGGC
>Ga0081538_10004056_pt1 | contig 13627 bp, 13 predicted proteins | sample TabmetS5T2R1_FD_71022 | JGI IMG/M metagenome (GOLD analysis project Ga0081538, IMG submission 71022) | Tabebuia heterophylla rhizosphere microbial communities from the University of Puerto Rico - S5T2R1 | ecosystem: Host-associated > Plants > Roots > Rhizosphere ...
CCTGCCGCACTCGGAGATCGTGAACGCCGCAATCGCCCAGGCGCGGGGCCGCGTGAACGGCTATCCCGACCGCCACGCCACCCGCGTCCGCCGCCTGCTGGCCGAGCGGCACGGCATCGACCCGGAGCGGATCGCGCTGGGCAACGGGGCCGCCGAGCTCCTCCAGGCCGCCGCGCTCGCGCTGCTCTCGCCCGGAGACGAGCTCGTGATGGCGTGGCCCTCGTATCCCCTCTACCCGCTGCTCGCCGCCCACGCGGGCGCGCAGCCCGTCCCCGTGGAGGATGGGCCGCTGCTCGACGCGGTGGGCGAGCGTACCCGGGCCGTGGTGGTCTGCAATCCCAACGACCCGACCGGTCACTACCTGGCGGCCGAGCGGCTCGGCGCGCTGCTCGCCGCGCTGCCCGGCAACGTCCACCTCCTGCTCGACGAGGCGCTGGTCCACTTTCAGGACGTCGAGGACACCGACGCCTGCCTGCGGCTGGTCGAGGCGTTCCCCCGGCTGCTGGTGGTGCGGACGTTCTCCAAGGCCTACGGCCTCTCGGGGCTGCGCGCCGGGTACGCGGTGGGGTCGGACGCCCGGCTACTCGGGACCGTCGCCCCCGTGCTGGGCGTGAACGCCCTGACCCAGGCGGCGGTCGAGTACGCCCTGCGGTCCGGCGATGGGGAGATCGAGCGCCGGCGCCGCGTGGTGTCGCGCGAGCGCGGCCGGCTACTGGAGGGAGCGCGGGCCCTGGGTCTGTGCGCCGGCGACAGCCAGGCGAACTTCGTCTGGCTGGCCGCGCCCGGCCTGAGCGGCGACGACCTGGCCGGGCGCCTGCGCCGTCAGGGCGTGATCGTGGCCCCGGGCGGACCGCTGGGCGCGGACGATCACGTGCGGGCGAGCGTGCGCACCGCGCCGGCCACCGACCGGCTGCTGCGCGCCCTCGGCAACGCGCTTCGCGGGGGCTGACCTCCGGAGGAGCCGCACCACGCCCGCGGGCAGCGGCTGGCCGGTCACCGTTGGCGCCGCTCGCCCGGAGCGGTGGCCCAAACGCCGCCGGGGCGTGGGCGCTGGCCACCCGCGTGGCCGCTGAACGCTCACCGAGATGCGTTGCTGAAGAGGCCGGCTAAGGCTCGTCCGACTGGCGCAGCAGCGCGCCCGTGGTCTGCTCGAGGATGCGGCGCCACGCGGCGGTCTTCTCGCGCTCCTTCGCCACCTTGCGGACCACCTTGCGCACCCGGGTGGCAGAGATCTCGATCCCGTGGCGGGCGCAGACCTCCTTGATGTCGTCGTAGTCGGAGGCCAGTCTGAGCGTCACCGACTCGAAGCCGTGCCGGGCGATCTCCACGCGGCGGGTGAAGTTGAGGATGTTCGTCTCGAACATCAGCTCGTCGTTGGGGTCGGGCTCGATGAGGATGATGTCGACGCCCGGGAACCGCTCCTTCCAGTGGCTGACGGCCTCGTGCAGCCGCTGGTGGGCCATCAGCTTGAACGCCTGGTAGCCGATGTGCGGGAACCCCATGTCGCGCACGCGGCGCACGCGGCTCCCCAGCATCGTGGGAATGATCTTCTGGAAGTCGTTCACGTAGGGCACGAGGGGGTTGACCACGATCACGAAGCGCGCCCCGGCCTCCACGGCGATGTCGACGTTGGTCGTCGACCGGATGCCCCCGTCCACCAGGTGCCGGCCCTTGACCTCCACCGGCTTGTACACCATGGGGAGGGCGGTGGAGGCCGCCACCGCCCGCCCGATCGGCACGTCGTCCCAGTCCGGCCCGCCGAGGATGATGCGCTCGCAGGTGTCGAGGTCGGTGGCCGCGAGGAAGAGGTCGTTCTCCAGCAGGCGGAAGTCGTTGGTCCGGTCGGGGTCCCCCAGCACCGCCTCCAGGTACTGCTCGATCCCGTGGGTGTCGTATAGGCCGGAGGGCAGGGCCTCCGCGATGCCTACGGCGATGTCGATCAGCGACGTACTGCGGGCCTGGCCTATGAACGTCCGGGCCAATCCCAGCAGGCGCAGTGGCAGCAGGGCGGCGCTCTGCGCGAACTCCAGCGCGTTCGGGCGCATCAGGGTCCCGCGGTCGACGTCCCGGAAGGGGGTCGGCACCTGCTCGTTCACCACCCGCATCATCTCCTCGGGGGTAACGCCGTTGGCCGCGAGCGCGGCCACGAACGACCCGGCGCTGGTCCCGACGTACACGTCGAACTGGTTCACGGTGCGGTTGACCGCCAGCAGATCGAGCGCCCGCAGGGCGCCGATCTCGTAGACGCCGCCGGTGAAACCGCCGCCGCCCAGCACCAGCGCGGTGCGCGACCGCGCCCGGCGCCGCCGGGCCGGCTTCGCGGCGGTCTTGCGCCCCGCCGCGGCCTTCTCGAGCTTGACTACCTCGCCCATCTCCTTTCGAGTATCGCCCATCGGTGTTCGTCGCGGCGGTGGAGGGACCCCGCGGCGGCGCCCGAGGGCCCGGCTCGGCACCGCTCCGCCGCCCTGGTTGCCGTGTTGTCACCCTTCGATGCGCCGCTTCGCCCTCCTGGTAGCCGCGCTCGCCTGCGCTGCCGCGCCCGCCGCGGCGGTCGCCGCCCCCGATCCGGCCCTCGTGGCGAAGCTCGCCCGCTCGATGCGTGCGGCGGGCGCCTACTCGGGCGCTCACGTCGTCAACCTCACCGACGGGGAGACGGTGTTTCGGTGGCGCCAGAGCCGAGCCCGGATCCTCGCCTCGAACACGAAGCTCTTCACCACCGCGGCGGCGCTCGCCCAGTTCGGCACGGAGGGCACGTTGGGCACCGAGGTGCTGGGCCGCGGCCGGGCCGAGGGCGGCGTCTGGCGCGGGGACCTGTACCTGCGCGGCGGCGGCGACCCGACGTTCGGCAGCCGCTCCTTCACCCGCCGCGCCTATGGCGAGGCAGCGACGGTCGAGGAGCTCGCGATCGCGCTCGAGGACGCCGGCATCGAGCGCGTCGTCGGCCGGGTGATCGGCGACGAGTCGCGCTTCGACTCGCTGCGCGGCGGCCCGGACTCCGGCTGGGGGACGTCCGTGTGGGTGGGGCCGCTCAGCGCCCTGGCGTACAACCGCGGCCTCGGCGACGAGCGCGGTCGCTCGTTCCAGCTCAACCCGCCGCAGTTCGCCGCCGCCCGGCTCGACGGCGCCCTCGAGCGCCGGGGCATCCGGGTGCGCAGCGCGCCGCGGGCGGGCGTCGCCCCGACCGGCACGCAGGTGCTGGCCAGCGTCGACTCGCCGCCGATGACCGATCTGGTGCGGATCTCCAACAAGCCGTCGGACAACTTCGTCGCCGAGATGCTGCTCAAGGATCTCTCTCGGCTCGTGCACGGCAAGGGCACGACCGCGGGCGGCGCCCGGTTGGCCGCCGCGTTCGCGGCCGAGCTGGGCGCGCGCAGCCACCTCGTGGACGGGTCCGGGCTCTCCCGCGGCAACCGCGCGACCCCCTACCGCGTGGTGAAGCTGCTGGCCGCCATGGAGCGCCGCGACGAGTTCGACGCGTGGTACGCCTCCTTGCCGATCGCCGGTCGCGACGGCACCCTGGCCACCCGTATGCGCAGCGGCCCCGCGCGCCACCGCTGCCGGGCCAAGACCGGAACGCTCTCGAACGTGAGCGCGCTGTCGGGCTACTGCACCGCCCGTTCGGGTGACCGCTACGCGTTCTCGTTTCTCATGAACGGCGTCTACCCGGTCGCCGCCCGGCGCCTCCAGGACAACATGGCGCAGGCCATCGCCAGCGTACGGTTCTGAGGCGCCCTCAGCGGCGCCGCCGCGGCGGCGCCGCGGCCGCCGCCTCCGCCGCGTCGCCCAGCAGCGCCAGCAGCCCCTCCTCGTCGAGCACCTCGGTGCCGAGCTCCTGCGCCTTCGTCAGCTTCGTGCCGGGGTCCTCGCCCGCCACAACGTAGTCGGTGTTCTTCGACACCGAGCCGGTGACCTTGCCGCCCGCCGCCTCGATCCGGGCCGTGGCGTCCTGGCGGCTGAGCGTGGGCAGGGTGCCGGTGAGCACGAGCGTGCGCCCCTCGAGCGGCCCACCCGCGCCGGGCTCGGGGCCCTCCTCCGCCATGTTCAGGCCGTAGCCGCGCAGCCGCTCGATCAGGCCGCGCGTGCGCTCCTCCGAGAGCGTCTCGTGCACGGTGCGGGCCATGATCGCCCCCATCCCCTCGACCTCGGTCAGCTGCTCCTCGGATGCCTCCAGCAACCCGTCCATGGTGCGGAAGTGGCGCGCCAGGTTGCGTGCGTTCACGAATCCGATCCCAGGGACGCCGAGGGCGTACAGCACGAGGTGGAACGGCTGCTGCTTCGAGCCCTCGATCGCCCGCATCAGGTTGTGCGCCGAGGTCTCGCCGAAGCCGTCGAGCTCGGCGAGGCGCTCGGCGGTGAGCTCGTAGATGTCGGCCGTGTTCTCGATCAGGCCCTCCTGCAGGAAGCGGCGCGCGTTCTCCTCGCCCAGGCCCTCGATGTCCATCGCCCCCACGAAGTGCTTGACCGCCTGGAAGACCTGGCCGGGGCACCCCGTGCGGTTCGGGCAGATGGTCCACACGCTTCCCTCCGGCTTCACCGTGGGGGTGTCGCACGCGGGGCAGCGCTCCGGCGGCTCCGGGGGCGGCCTGCGGTCGGCGGCCTTCTGGGCCTTCGCGGTGGGCGAGATCACCTGCGGGATGACGTCGCCGGCGCGCATCACGATCACCTCGTCGCCGTCGCGCACGTCCTTGCGGCGCAGGTCCTCCTCGTTGTGGAGCGTGGCGAGCTTCACCGTCACGCCCGACACCTGCACCGGCTCGAGCTGCGCGAACGGCACCATGTGCCCCGTACGGCCGACGTTCCACGCCACTCCCGCGAGCGTCGTGGTGGCCGTGGTGGGGGCGAACTTCCAGGCGATCGCCCCGCGCGGCTCCCGGCCCACCACCCCGAGCCGGCGCTGCAGCTCGAGGTCGTCGACCTTGACGACCACGCCGTCGATCTCGTAGTCGAGCCGGTCGCGGCGCTCCTCCCACGCCCGGCAGGCGGCCACCACGTCCTCCATCGTGTCGTGCACCCCCACCTCGGTGCTCACGCGGAAGCCGTGATCGCGCAGCCAGTCGAGCCACTCGTGATGGGTGTCGAACGCCAGGCCCTCGACCGCGCCCACGCTGTAGCACCAGATCGACAGCGGCCGGGAGGCGGCAAGCTGGGGATCGAGCTGGCGGATCGAGCCGGCGGCCGTGTTGCGCGGGTTCGCATACGTCGGCTCGCCGGCCGCCGCCCGCTGCTCGTTCAGCCGCGCGAACGCCGCCAGCGGCAGGTAGACCTCGCCCCGCACCTCGAGCACCGGGGGCGCGCCCTCCACGCGCAGCGGAATGGCGCCGATCGTGCGCAGGTTCTGGGTCACGACCTCGCCGATCTCGCCGTTTCCGCGCGTCGCGCCCCGAACGAGCACGCCGTCCTCGTACACCAGCGAGATCGCGAGGCCGTCGATCTTGGGCTCGGTCACGAAGCGCACGTCGCCCAGCTCCACCCCCTGCCGCGCGAGATAGCGCTCGCTGCGCAGCACCCACGCCTCGAGCTCCTCCTGGTTGCGGGCGTTCCCGAGCGAGAGCATCGGCTGGAGGTGCCGCACCTGCTCGAACTTGTCGAGCGGCTCGCCGCCCACGCGCTGGGTCGGCGAGTCCGGCGTGCGCAGCTCCGGATGCTCGGCCTCGAGGTCGCGCAGGTCGTTCAGCAGCGCGTCGTAGTCGGAGTCCGAGATCTCCGGGTCGTCGAGGACGTAGTAGCGGTGGCCGTGGTAGTCGAGTTGCCGCCGCAGCTCGGCGGCGCGCTCCGCCGCGCTCACACTTCCTTGGCCGCCGGCCGCAGCAGGCGCTCGAGGTCGAAGCCGGCCAGCTCTTCCATGCCGGCCTGGTCGGTGAGGTCGAAGTGGAGCGGGGTGACGGCGATGCACCCCTCGGCGACCGCCGCGAAGTCGGTCCCGTCCTCGTCGCGGTAGCCGGGCTCGCCGCCGTAGATGTGGTACCGGCGCCGGCCGTCGCCGTCCACGTCGGTCAGCTCGAGCCGGTCGCGGTAGATCCGCTTGCCGAGGCGGCAGGCGCGCGCTCCGCGGGTCTCGCCCGGCGGGCAGTTCACGTTTAGCAGCGTGCCCGCGGGCATCGGCACCACCTCGAGCTCCTCCACCATGCGCGCGGTGAACGCGGCGGCCTGCTCGAAGTCCTCGCGCTGCCAGTCGCGTCCCGTCCAGGAGCCCAGTCCGCCCTCGGGCACCTGCTGCGAGACCGCGATCGCCGGGATGTCCAGCACGATGCCCTCGAGCGCAGCGGCCACGGTACCGGAGTAGGTGATGTCGTCCCCGAGGTTGGCACCGTGGTTGATGCCGGAGACGATCAGCTCGGGCTCGAACTCCAGCAGCCCGAGCATGGCGAAGCGCACGCAGTCCACCGGCGTGCCGTCGGTGGCGAACCCCGTGGTGCCGTCATCGAACTCGACCTCCTCGACCCACAGGGGATGGCGCGTGGTGATGCTGCGCGCGGTGGCGCTGCGGTTTGCATCGGGGGCGATCACGGCCAGCTCAACCGCGGGCACCTCCAGCAGCGCGCGCCGCATCGCGTTCAGGCCGAGGGCGGTGATGCCGTCGTCGTTGGTCAGCAGGACCTTCATCGGGTCTTTTGAGAATAGTGTCCGTTCAGTAGCGGACGCTCTCGAGGTACAGGCCGTGGGCGGGCGCGGTCTCCGCCGCCTCGGTGCGGGGCCGGCCGGCCAGCAGGCCGGCGAACGCGCCCGCGGAGGTGCGGCCGCCGGCCACGACCAGCATCGTCCCCACGAGCACCCGCACCATGTGGCGCATGAACGTGTCCGCCTCGATCCAGAAGCCGATCACCCCGTCTCCCTCGTCGATCCACTCGGCCCGGAGCACCGTGCGCTCGAAGCGGACGTGGTCGGTCTCGGTCGGGGTGAAGGCGGTGAAGTCGTGGCTGCCGCGCACGGCGGCCGCACAGGCGTCGAGCGCCTCCTGGTCGATCCGCTGGGGCCACCAGAGCGCCCGCCCGCGCTCGAGCGGGCTGGGCGCCGGCCGCGCGAGGACGCGGTAGCGGTAGGTCCGGCTCACGGCGTCGCGGCGCGCGTCGAAGCCGTCGGGCGCCGCCTCGCTGGCCCGCACTCCCACGTCGGGCGGCAGTAGCGCGTTCAGGTTGCGTGCCGCGGCGGGGGCGCCCGCGTGGCTTGCGACCTGGCCGCGTGCGTGGACGCCGCGATCGGTCCGGCCGGCCACCGTGAGTGCGACCGAACGCCGCAGCACGGTCGCCAGCGCGTCCTCCACCACGCCCTGCACGGTGCGCAGCCCGGGCTGGCGCGCCCAGCCGGCGAAGTGGGTGCCGTCGTACTCGAGCAGGAGCCGGGCCGTCAGCGGCCCACCCGTGCCCTCAGCGGCCCCACCCGTCGGGCGGCGGGCGGCGACCGTCCTCGACGTGCCAGTACTCGCGCAGCTCGGCGCAGCGGCCGTCCTCGCCGAAGCGAAGCAGCAGGCAGCCCGGGAGCGTGATGTCGCGGCCGTCGTCTCGCATCGCCGCCCACCACTCGACGACCACCCGCCGGCCGCGCACGAGCGGATCGCCGAAGCGCAGATCGAGCTGCTCCTGGGTGGCCGTGGAGCTGCGCCAGTAGTCCCGGATGGCCTCCGTCCCCACGGTGGGCGGGCGGAACGGATGCGAGCGGTAGACGGCGTCGGAGGCGAAGAGGGCCGCTACCGCCGCGTCGTCGCCGCGGCGCCACGCGTCGCCGTAGGCGTCGATCCAGTCGCGGGCCGCGCCGTCGTCCATGGGAGCCGAGCGTACCGGCTTCGGTGTCGGGCAGAATGGGCTTCCGTGCGCGCCTCGGCGAAGGCGGACCATGCCGGCCCGAAAGCACCCTTACGCGTCTGTAACGCATCGGGCCGTCCGCTGGACTTCGAAGGCATCGCTCGATCGAATGGAGCAATGAAACGAACGCTCGCCGTCGTGGTCGTGGTCGCCGGCGTGCTCGTGGGCTGCGGAGGCGATGACTCGGAGGAGCCGGCCAACGCGTCCGGCGCCTCGGAGCAGGCGACCACCGAGCAGCAGGCCGAGCGCGACACCGCAGCCCCTGCCGCGCGCCGCCGCGGACCGCTCGTCCGGCTGCGCGACTCGCAGTTCGGCACGGTGATGTTCGACGGCCGGGCCCGGGCGCTCTATCTCTTCACGCGCGACGGCAAGAACCGCAGCCGCTGCTACGGCGACTGCGCGGTGGCGTGGCCACCGTTCCTGGCCAAGGGCCGCCCCCGCGCCGGCCGCGGGGTCGATCAGTCGCTGCTCGGCACGATCCGCCGGCGCAACGGCTCGCGCCAGGTGACCTACAAGGGCCAGCCGCTCTACTTCTACGTCGACGACCCCCGCGGCCAGGTGCTGTGCAACAACGTGGTCGAGTTCGGCGGGACCTGGTACGCCCTCGACGCCGAGGGCAACCCGCCCACCTGACACCGCCGCGGGCCGCGCCGGTATGGTCGCGGCATGCGGGAGATAGCACCGGGCGTGTGGCACTGGACCGCGCGCCACCCGAAGATCGGCATCGACGTCAGCTCGTACTTCCTCCCCGACCACGGGGTCCTGCTCGATCCGCTGCTGCCGGCGGCCGGCCCGGACCGGCTCGCGGAGCTCGGCCAGCCGCGCGAGATCCTGCTCACCAACCGCCACCACTGGCGGCACAGCAGCGAGCTCATCGAGCGCTTCGGCTGCACCGCGAGGGCGCCGCGGGCCGGGATGCACGAGTTCGTGCCCGGACAGCCGGTGACGCCCTACGACCCGGGCGAGTCGCTCGCGGACGGCGCGGTGACCGCACACGAGGTGGGGGCCATCTGCCCCGACGAGTCTGCCCTGCACTTTCCGGGCGCGTCCGCGCTGGCGGTGGCGGATGGGGTGATCCACCATGGGCGCCTCGCGTTCGTGCCCGACGCGTACATGGACGATCCCGAGCAGACGAAGGCCGCCCTCCGCGCCGCCTACCGCCGCCTGGCCGAGGAGCTCGAGTTCGACCTCCTCCTGACGGCCCACGGCGAGCCGGTCGTCGGAGGAGCCCGCGAGGCCCTCCACGCGTTCGCGGAGGCCCGGTAGTGCCCGTCTCGCGTTTGGCGGCGCGCCAACCGGGCAATCGCGTGACGTGGATGACCGGCAGCCCTCGACGCTAATCGGCCGGGGTTAAGGGTGCCCACCGAGCCGCAGCCGCCCACGCTGGCGAAGGTCGTGGACCGGGCCGCCGACGTCGTCGACCCGGTGGGTCGCGAGGACGGAGTGGCCCAGCTCGTCGCTCGCTACGAAGACCGGGACGAGCCCATCACCGCGTTCGAGGATCTGGCCACGGAGCTCGCCGAGGGGAAAGGCGCCATCGACCCCCAGGACGAGGATCCGGCCGTGGTGATGGCGGTGGCGGTCGCGGTGTACCTGGCGTACCGCCGCGACGAGGTGGAGGACAACCCGGAGGAGATCCTCCGACTGGCCGCGCGGGCGGAGTTCGACGGACGCCCTCCGGAGCCGGTCGCCACCTGGCTGGCGGATCGCGGCGTCGAAGTCTGAGGGCATCTCAACCCCTGCGGAAGGCTGGACTCGACCCGTTCAGCGGCGGATACTGGGCCGACGATGCCGCACGACGAGAACGTGAGGATCATCCGACGATTCGCCGAGCGGTGGAATGACGGAGACCTAAGCGGTCTGCTCGAGCTGGCCGATCCCGCAGTCGAGGTACGCCTGTCCGGACTCTGGATGGACATTCCGGTCCTCTACAAGGGCTATGACGGACTGCGCGAACTCATGACCATCTTCCGTGAGGCGTGGCAGGAGTACTCCATTGACCTGAAGGAGTTCATCGAGGTCGACGCCGAACGGGTCCTCGTCCGCCAGGAGTTCCGGGGCCGGGGTCGACAGGGGGTCGAGGTCACCCGAACTTTCGGCCATCTGCACCGGATCGTGGGCGGCAAGTGGTGTGGCTTTCGCTCATGGCCGGAGTGGGCGGAGGCCCTCGAAGCCGCGGGGCTGCGGGAGTAGGCCGCGCGGCGGACTCGATCGGGCAGCCGTCGAGGTCTGGCGTTTTCAGTTCCGAGCTGTTGCCCGCAATCCGTCGACTTCTGGGCGGGTGAGCCGCTAGCACCCGAGCGCCGCGGCTCGCGGTGATCACGAGCCGTCTGGCGGCGGGTGGGGCCGCCGCGGGCGGCCCCACCCTGTGATCCGCTCAGCGCGGACGCGCGACTGGGCTACGCGTCAGTCGTCGTCACCTTCGCGGCCGCGACCGCGGTCGTCGTCATCGTGGCGGCGCTTGCCGCGGACGTCGTCACGACCCTTGTCGCGGTCGTCGTCGCCCTCCTTGGCTTTGCCCTTCCCTCTGTCCTTGTCTTTCCCGAACGCCAGCTCATGGTCCATGGTCTGCGGGTTCAGGTGGTCGACCAGACCCCTGCGGCGCGGCGTCGGGATCTTGTTCGTCCGGTAGACGACCATGCCCTGGGCGAGCGCGTTGTTCTCCACGCCGTCGGACGCGTAGATCGGGACCTTCCCGGGCCCCCGCTTGAACAGCGGCCCGGAGTACGGGTATGCCGACCAGGTCGCCGAATTGCGCGCCGGGTCGTAGTACGCGATCTCCCTTAGGCGCCTCGGCCTGCTGAAGTCGATCACGTCGACGCCGCCGGTGTACCACGCGTTGACCAGCAGGTCCCGCTTGATGCCCATGACGGCCATCCCCATGTGCGCCGAGCAGTACTCGCCCGGCCCGGTGTTGGGCCGCAGGTCACCGACGTGGAACTCGCTCAGGAACTCGCCCTCCATGTCCGTGAAGAACATCCGGCCGGTCTTGTGGAGCCCGCCCGCCGGGTTCCACGGTCGCGACGCGTACGTCGTCATGTTCGGGCAGCCGCCCGCGCCGGGCGGCCGTGGGTCGGGCTGCTGGAAGTCGAACGACTCGTCGACCCAATTCACCACGGTCCCGGCGTTGTTGAACATCACCGAGTGGAAGAAGTCGACCGCCCCGGGGAACTGGCCGCGGCCGCCGGAGGTGACCTCGTCGTCGCCGATCATCATCGGGTTCTCGGTGTCCGGAATCCCGGTGTCGGGATCGATCTCCCAGACCTGGCCCTGCTCGGCGCAGGCTGCGCCCGCCAGGTTGTGCTCCATGTGGGTCACGATGTCGTGGCAGGCGACGGCCGCCGGCTCGAGCGGCGCCTGCGGCGTGCTGCAGAAGCTCCGCTCGCACCATTCGATCCTCCCGTCCGGGTCGCCCGGGTAGATGATCCGCGGTGCGGCGATCTCGGTCGTAGCCGCCGGGTCGTTCAGCGGCACCGACAGGACCTGGATCTGGCGATGGAGCGGGTCGTTGACGACCTTGTCCTCGTCGTACGGGTTGGTGACGTTGTTGAAGTTGGCCTGACCGCAGGTCGGCCCCGCGCGCAGCGGATACGACGCCACGTAGACGATCAGCCGCGGGTTGGTCGGATCGTCTGCGAACCCCGTCCACGCGGTGATCGTGTGTGCGCCGCAGTCGGTGTACTGCATCTTCAGCGGCGTGATCGTCTGGAACGGATTCGCCGGGTTGTCGCTCAGCTCGAAGATTCGGACGCCTTCCCAGCCGTTGCGGTCGTCATGAGCGGATCGCGGCGCGCCGCAGTTCGGATTCGCCATCGTCCGGTCCACGGCCACAAGCATCAGGTCGGCGACGCCGTTGCCGTTGCGGTCCCAGACGATGGGATCGTTCTGATTCGCGTCGCACGCGAAGTTCCTCACCAGCTGCGGACTGGCGGGATTCGAGATGTCGAAGATCCTCACTCCGCCCCGCGACCCGCTGCCTGCCGGGAACCCCGTGTCGCCGGTGTAGTAGCCGACGAACGCATGATTGCCCCAGAACGCCAGGTCCGAGTTCGTCGCCTGGTTGGGAGACGTGAAGATCTCTGCCATGTTCCGGCTCTGGTCGACGGTGATCTGGGCGAACGCGGGCCCTGCGAGGACCCCGAACGCGACCGCCACCAGCAATAGAACACGGGACACCCGTCTCATCATCATCCCCCTCCTCAAGGTCGACCCCGACGGTCCGCGTGCGACGACTTCATACCTTCGCATGCCTACCTCCGCCTGTGGTGAGCACCGCTCCTGCAAGCGTCTCCTACCCAAGGAAGGGGTGAAGCAAGCGCCGATCGGTACAGGGACCGGCGGTCACATCTTCGTGCCGCCGGGTGTCAAACGAGTGACGGATCGATTCTGCCGGTGCCGAGCCCGGCGCTGAGAAAGGAAGAACGATGCAGACCGAAAACAGGAGCCAGAGGATTGCCGTCACGGGAGCTACCGGTCGGCTCGGATCGCCCCTCGTCGAGATCCTCGAGCAGCGCGGACACGTTGTAGTCCCGATCGCGCGCTCCAAGGGCGTCGACGTGGTCAGTGGCGAAGGTCTCGATGAGGCGCTCGCCGGGGCCGAGACCATCATCGACGCGGCCACCAGCCCCTCGCCCGACCAGGAGGAGGCGACCGCATTCTTCACCGCATCGGCGCGGAACCTGCAGCGAGCCGGCGCTGCAGCCGGGGCGAAGCGGATCGTCGTCGTCTCGATCATCGGCATCGACAAGTTCCAGGGCGGCTACAACGCGGCGAAGGTGGCGCAGGAGCAGACGCTGCTCGAAGGCGCGCTCCCGGTCCGGATCGTTCGCGCGGCCCAGTTCCACGAGTTCGTCGATCCGCTGGTTGGGTGGACGATCCAGAATGGCGTCGCCTACCTGCCCGAGTTCCGAACGCAGCTCGTGGCCGCCCGCGTCGTCGCCGAGGCGCTAGCCGACGCGGCCGAGGAGCCGCAGATCGAGAACGGCAGGATCACCGAGGTCGCCGGCCCGCGGGAGGAGCGTCTCGCCGATGCGGCCGCAGCCCTCTTCGCCAGCCGAGGTGACTCGTACGAGATCCGCGAGAGCCGCCAGCCCGGCGACCCCGACGCCGCGGCCTATGCGGAAGGCGCCGCGCTGCCCAACCCGGGCGCGAAGCTCGCAGGCCCCAGCTTCGAAGAGTGGCTCCGGGCGCCCCGACTCCAGTCATAGGCAAGGAGCAGAGTCCATGAGCAGCACAACGTCGAACGTCAGGCCTCGCCAGGACACCTTTTGGTGGCAGGGCAGCGTGATGGAGATCAAGGCCCGCGCCGAGGACACCGGCGGTGCCCTCGGCGTCCTCGAGGGACGCTTCTTCGAGGAGGGGTACGGGCCGCCGATCCACGTCCACAGCCGCGAGGACGAAGTCATGTACGTGCTCGACGGGCAGATCCGCTTCCGCGTGGGCGACGACGAGTTCGTCGCCGATCCCGGCACCTGGGTCTGGCAGCCGCGGGGCGTACCGCACTCGTTCAGAGTGGAGTCCGAGGGCGCGCGTGCGCTCGTCATCTTCACGCCCGGAGGCATCGAGCGCATGTTCGAGGACGGCGGCGTGCCCGCCGGAGAGTCGGCCGAACCGCCCCAGCAGGAGTACGACCTCGAGGCCGCGGCCGCGCTCGCTAAGCGCTACGGCTTCGAGGTCGTCGGACCGCAGCTCGCGTAACCGCGCGCGCTTCTGCCGGATCGTCTGCCCCTTGCGCGTGACCAAGCGGTGGGCCAGACTCCGCCCGGCGAGGCCGCACGGACCCTGATGTGAGGAGGCGATGATGGCTACCAGTCACGGCGTCGAGGCCG
>Ga0081538_10004057_pt1 | contig 13626 bp, 12 predicted proteins | sample TabmetS5T2R1_FD_71022 | JGI IMG/M metagenome (GOLD analysis project Ga0081538, IMG submission 71022) | Tabebuia heterophylla rhizosphere microbial communities from the University of Puerto Rico - S5T2R1 | ecosystem: Host-associated > Plants > Roots > Rhizosphere ...
CGTCGAACGTGTCGCTCGAGAACGTGACGTTGCCGAACGGCGAGCCGCCGGCGGGCGGGTCGAAGATCCCCTTGACGGTCAGGTCGAGCTGCTTCCCGGCGGGGGTCGTGATCGAGATCGGGGAGCCGACCGTGAGGTTGTGGTCGTCGGCAAAGCCGTCGTCGACGAACGCGCCGTCGTCGCGAAGCTCGGAGAAGACGGCCTGCGACCCGTCCTTCCAGTCCAGCTTGATGGCGCTGCCGGCGTTGGCGGTGACGGCTGTGACGAACGAAGGCTCGCCGTAAACGAGAGCCTCGCCCGTGCGGACGTTCGCCACCTCCCGGACGCCCGGCGCCTCCGCGGCGGCCTCGGCGGCCTCGATGGGGATCGGAGAGAAGTTGTTCTGCGCGGTGATCGCGTAGTCGGCAACGAAGATCCTGTCGACGGCGTCCGTGAACGTCGAGCGGATGCCCTGACCGAGAACGGCCACGAGCGTCACCAGTGCGAGGCCGATCATGAGCGCCGCGGCGGTCGAGGCTGTGCGCTGGGGGTTTCGCTTCGCGTTTCCCCGCGCGAGCTGGCCGGAGGCGCCGCCTGCCTTGGCAGCGGGCCAGCCGAGGGCCGTCGCCAGCGGCGGGACGAGCTTCGAGGCGAAGAGCGCGACGCCGAAGAAGACGAGGAGGGCGCCCGCACCCATGAAGAGCAGAATCTGGGTCGTGTCGAGGCCGCTCCCGAAGAGCCCGAAGATCAGCGCGGCGAAGCCGAGCCCCGTGAGGAGCAGCGCGCCGATCGTCCGGAAGCGCGCGAACCGCGACTCGGGCAGCGTCGCTCCCTCGCGCACGGCAGCGATCGGCGGCACCCGGGTGGCGCGGATAGCCGGGCGCAGGCTCGCGAGAAGGGTGACGAGGACGCCGACGAGGAGCGCGACGACGATCGTGCGCGTCTCGAAGAGGAGGCCGGTGTTCGGGAGCGTGAACCCGACGGCGTCGAAGAGCCAGAAGAGGACCTTGGCGAGCCCGAGGCCGAGCAAGAGCCCGATCACGGAGGCGATCACGCCCACGACGAGCGACTCGACGATGATCGAGGTCAGCACCTGACGGCGCGAGGCGCCGATCGTCCGCAGCGTGGCGAACTCGCGCGTGCGCTGCGCGATTGTGATCGAGAGCGAGTTCGCGATCACGAACGAGCCGACGAAGAGCGCCACGCCGGCGAAGACGAGCAGGAACGTCCGCAGGAACGAGATGAACTCGTCCGTATCCTCTGCGTCGCTCCTCGCCTGCTCGGCCGCCGTCTGCACCTCGGTGTTGGCGGGGAGGATCGGCCGCAGGTCCTGGACGAGCTGCTCGTCGGAGACGCCGGACCGTGCGGCCACGGCGATCTCGTCGAGCTTGCCCTCCTTGTCGAAGATCCGCTGGGCAGTCGGAAGGTCGAAGCCGGCGAGCGTCGCGCCGCCGATCGTCGAGACGGAGCCAAACTTGACGATGCCGGAGATGTCGAGCTCCTGCTCCCGGCCGGCGCCCTGGATGCCAACGGTGTCGCCGACCTGGAAATCCTCCTTGTCGGCTGTCGACGCGTCGACGACCACCTGCCCGTTGCCGGGCCAGGAGCCCTCGACGAGCTGAAGGGGGTTGAAGCGGCTGTCGCCGTTCGCGATCGAGAAGCCGAGGTTGGGCGCGCCGCCGTAGACGATCGCCTTCCCGTCGTCCCCGATGAACTGCGCCTCGCCGTCGACGCTGCCTTCTGCCTCGGCGACATCGGGAACCCTCCGAACGTCGGCGAGCAGAGACTCGTCGAAGGAAGGGGCGGTTGCGCCGCTTCCCTCGCTCAGGTCGAAGGCCGACTTGCCGCTGATGACCGCGTTCGAGCCCTGCCGGCTGTCCGTGAAGATGTTGTCGAACGCCCGGTCGATCGAGTCGGTGAGCACATAGGTGCCGCTCACCATCGCGACTCCGAGGACGATCGCGATGGCGGTGAGGGTTGCCCTGAGCTTGCGGCCGAGGAGGCCTCTGAGCGCGACCCGGATCACTTCCGGCTGACCTGCTCCATGGTCTGGGAAACCTCATGCGCCGTGGTCTTGCCGAGCTCCTTGACGATGAGGCCGTCGGCCAGGAAGAGCGTCCGGTCGGCGATCGCAGTCGCCTTTGGGTCGTGGGAGACCACGACGAAGGTCTGGCCGAGCGTGTCGACGGACTCGCGGAGGAGATCGAGGATCTCCTGCGACGTCGTCGAGTCGAGGTTCCCGGTCGGCTCGTCCGCGAAGACGACCGTCGGCTTGGTGATCAGCGCGCGGGCGATTGCCACGCGCTGCTGCTGGCCGCCCGAGAGCTCGGAGGGCCGGTGCGTGCTGCGGTCGGCAAGCCCGACGCGCTCGATGACGGAGTCGTTCCAGTCCTTGTCCATCTTGGCCCCGCCGAGCTCGAGCGGGAGGAGGATGTTCTCCTCGGCGGTCAGCATCGGCAGGAGGTTGAAGAACTGGAAGACGAACCCGATGTGCTTGCGACGAAGCTTCGTCAGCTCTGTGTCGCTGAGCTCGGCGATGCTCGTCCCGTCAATCGCGACCTCGCCCTCCGTGGGCTTGTCGAGGCCGGCGAGGATGTGCATGAGGGTCGACTTCCCGGACCCCGAGGGGCCCATGACGCCGGTGAGCTTGCCGCGCTCGACGTCCAGGTCGACGCCGCAGAGGGCGTTCACCGCCGTGTCGCCTTCCCCGTACACGCGCGTGACGCCGCGAGCGGTGACGACGGCGTCGCTGATCCTGCTGTCTGTGCTCTGTGGTTGCTGCGTATCGGTAGCCATGGTCGCCACTCTACGGACCTCCTGAGGGCCTCGGGTGCGAGTTCATGCTTCCAACGGCGTCAACCCCCCACAAGGAGGGGAGCGCGAAAGCTGGGGTCGGGTTAACCGAACCCCGACCTACCGGTCGCCAACCGCGTAGAAGCCGACCGCCACGCCGACGTACGCGGCGATCAGCACGGCGCCGCGCCAGCGGCTCCAGCGCCCGCCGGAGAGGAGGAGCACGGTGAAGACGACCGAGCCGGCGACGGCGATGATCTCGACCTGCCGGAACGAGAGCGCGAGCGGCTCGATCAGCCACGAGATGAGCGCGACGGCGGGGATCAGGAAGACGGCGACCTGGGCGCTCGACGCGAGCGCGATCTCCGCGGCGAGCTTGATGTTCCCGCGGTAGGCGACGACGACGGCTCCGCCATGCTCGGCCGCGTTCCCGACGATGGCGACGATCACCGCGGCGACGAAGAACTCCGACAGGCCGACCTCGTCGGCGAAGGTCTCGAGCGAGTGGACGAGCGTCTCCGCGACGAAGGCCGTCACGACCGTCGCCGCGGCGAGCACCGCCAGGGAGAGGCGCAGCGACCAGGCCCTCCTCGTCGTGGCCTCGTCGGAGATGTGAAGCGAGTGGTGGCGGCGCAGCGAATACCAGGTGACGACGACGTAGACGAGCAGGAGGACGATCGAGACCGGGACCGACACGACCGCCAGCGAGCGCCGGTCGGGGTCGCCCTCCCAGCCCGGGATCGACGGGATGAGGAAGAGGACGACCGCGAAGGCGACGAGCGCGAACGACGTGAGGCTGGACTCCCGGTCGAGGCGGCCGGAACCGCCGAAAAGCAGGGAGAACCCGAGGACCAGGAGGAGATTGCCGATCACGCTGCCGGTGAGGGAGCCGCGCACGACCTCGGTCAGCCCCGTGTTCACGGCGATCAGCGCGATGATCAGCTCCGGCGCGTTCCCGAAGGTCGCGTTCAGGAAGCCCCCGATCCCAGGGCCCGTGTGGTGGGCCGCGTGCTCGGTCGCCTCCCCGATCAGCCACGCCAGCGGGACGAGCGCGAGCGCGGCCAGCACGAAGAGGGTGATGTCGCCGGCGTCGGTGAACCGATCGACGAGGATGACGAGCGGCCCGAGCGCGAGCAGGGCGTAGAGGATGCGGCGAACCACGGCGGCGGCACCCTATCCTCTGGCGCGTGCTGCGCGCCGTGCTCTTCGACTGGGGAGACACTCTCTTCCATTTCGCTTACGACGAGGGCCTTCTCGCCGCAGGCTGGGAGGCGGGATTGGGCACGGTCGAGCGCGATGAGCTGCCCGGCCCCGAGGCGACGGCGGCGGTCTTCCGCGAGCGCTACCTCCCGCTGCTGTTCGTGCCGGGCTCGGTCGAGGAGGTCGAGTATCCGGAGATGATCCGCGAGCTGCTCGGCGGCTTCGGCGTCGAGCTCGACGACGACGAGCTCGATCGTTTCCTCGCAGCCGAGCACGCGGCCTGGGAGCCGGCGCGGATTCTCGGCGCCGACACCCATGCGCTCCTCGACTCGCTTCGGGAGCGCAGCCTCCTCACCGGCCTCGTCTCGAACGCGTTCGACCCGGGCTGGCTCCTCCACAGAGACCTCGCGGACATGGGGCTCGCCGACCGCCTCGACGCCGCTGTCTTCTCTTCCGAGGTGGGACTGCGGAAGCCGCACCCCGCGATCTTCGAGGCAACACTCTCGGCGCTCGGGGTCGAGGCCGAGGACTCCCTCTTCGTGGGCGACCGCCGCTACGAGGACGTGCGCGGCGCGAAGGAGCTGGGCATGACGACGGTGCAGGCCTTCTGGTTTCGCGCCGACGACGACGAGCGGGGCCTCGACCCCGACTACGAGGCCTTCACGACGATGGACGTCCTCAACGTGGTGCGGCGCCTCACCGGCGAGATCTCGTAGTCGCCGCGCGCCCTACACCCGCGGAAGAGCCGTGTCAAGACTTGCGGGGGCCGATGGCTCCGTCAACAATCCAGGGACGAGCCTGTGGGGCGACAGATCTTCACCGGGACCGAGTTACCGCTCCGACCTCAGGAAGAGACCGAGTGTCGCCGCTGCCAGGTGCACTGTGACAAGGTCGTCTATCCCGCCGCGTGCGTCGAGCGTGCCTGTCCGTTCCTCTACGCCTACCGCGAGTGGGGCCGGACCTACGTCGGTTGCATGCAGAAGGTGTACGCGGTCGAGATCGACCTGGAGCTCCTGGACGAAGCTCGGGGTCGCAAGGGTGGCTTCGGGGCGGTACGTGCGGTTCGCCAGCCGCTACCGATGTGTCGGGCAGATGTCTCGGCTTGCTACCAGCACCGCGAGGAGGAGCTCGGCTGCGTCAACCCCGAGTTCTTCGAGCTCCCCCACGGGACGCCGTCCTTCCGGGTCGTCGAGCAGAGCGACCAGGCCGCGTAGCCCCAGTCGCGCGGGCGTGCAGCTCCTTGAGCCGCTGCACCTCGGCCGCGTCGGGGCCGTGCCCATCCGGGCCCGGCGTCTCGAGGATCGCCGGTAGGCCCTGAACGCGGGGGTCGGCGAGGAAGGCGCCGAGGCCCTCGCCCATGGTGCCATGGAGGACGTTTGCGTGGCGGTCGCGGTTGGAGCCGAGCTCGGCCTCGGCGTCGTTCACATGGAGGCAGTGGAGGCGGTCCAGGCCCATGCGCTCGTCGATCTCCTCGAGGGTCGCGGCGAAGATCGCCGCGTCGGTCACGTCGACGCCGGAGACCCAGAGATGGCACGAGTCGAGGCAGAGCCCGAGGCGGGGATGGTGGGCGAGGCGGTCGAACAGCGCGGCGAGCTCGTCCAGAGAGCGCCCGATGGTGCCGCCGGCGCCGGCCGAGTTCTCGAGTAGAAGCCGTGTCGGGCCGTCGCACGCGGCGAGCGCTTCCTCGAGCGCCGGCACGGCCTGCTCCAGCCCCGCCTCGAAGCCGGCGCCCATGTGTGAGCCGACGTGGAGCACGACCCCGTCGGCGTCGATCGCACGCGCGACGTCGACCGTCTGGAGGAGCGCCGCGTGCGACTTCTTCCGCACCTCCTTGTCGACGGCGGCGAGGTTGATGAGGTAAACGGCATGGCAGACGGCGGCGCCGATGCCGGCCCCGTCGCGCGCCTCCTTGAAGCGCTCGAGGTTCTCCGGCGGGTGGTTGGTCGGCCGCCAGGCCCGCGGGCTCTGGGTGAAGATCTGCACCGACTCCGCGCCACGTTCCACAGCGCGGTCGATGGCCGTGTGGATCCCTCCCGCGGTGGAGACGTGGGCCCCGACGAGCACGACACTACGATAACCGCGTGCCCGTCCGCGTCCGCTTTGCTCCCAGCCCCACCGGGCTCCTCCACATCGGCGGCGTCCGGACTGCGCTCTTCAACTGGCTCTTCGCCCGTCACGAGGGCGGCGAGTTCCTCCTTCGCATCGAGAACACCGACACGTCCCGCGAGGTGGAGCAGTCGGTCGAGCAGATCCAGCGTTCCCTGAGCTGGCTCGGGCTCGACTGGGACGGCGAGGTCGAGTTCCAGCTCGACTCGCTTCCACGGCACGAGGAGGCTGCGCGTCGGCTGCTCGCCGAGGGCCGCGCATACGAGGACGACGGCGCGATCCGCTTCCGCATGCCCGACGAGGGCACAACGGAGTGGGAGGACGCGATCAAGGGGCGCATCTCCTACCCGAACGAGAAGCTCGAGGACCTCGTGCTCCTGCGCTCGGACGGGCGGCCCACCTACAACCTCGCGGCCGCGCTCGACGACGCCGACTCGCGGATCACACACGTGATCCGCGGCGAGGACCACGTTCCCAACACGCCGAAGCAGATCAGGATCCTCGAGGCGCTGGGGCGGGAGATCCCGGTGTACGCACACGTCCCGAACGTCTTCGGCACCGACGGGAGGAAGCTGTCGAAGCGCCACGGCGCGGTTTCGGTCGAGGAGTTTCGCGCCCAGGGCTATCTCGCCTCCGCGCTCATGAACTACCTCGCTCTCCTGGGTTGGAGCTACGACGACCGGACGACGGTCATGTCCCGCGACGAGCTCGTCGAGCGCTTCTCTCTCGACCGCATCGGCTCGAGCCCGGCGACGTTCGACTATGCCAAGCTCGACTGGCTGAACGGCGTCTACCTGCGCGAGCTCGCGCCGCAGGAGTTCGCAGACACGCTCGTCGCCTACCTGCGCGAGCAGGGCTTCGAGGGCGACGAGAAGACGATCCGCGCCTCGGCGCCGCTCGTCCAGGAGAAGATCGCGCGGCTAGACGAGTACCCCACCTTCGCCGGCTTCTTCTTCCGCCGTGTGGAGCCGCCGGCCGACCTCCTCGACGGCGCCGAGCCCGTCCTGGCCGAAGCGCGCCAAACGCTCGCGGGCGTCGAGCCCTTCGCCGCCGAGCCGATCGAGACGGCGCTGCGCGGGCTCGCCGAGCGCCTGGGCCTGAAGCCCCGTGACGCGTTCGGGCCGATCCGCGCGGCTGTGACCGGCTCGAAGGTCTCGCCGGGTCTCTTCGAGAGCCTGGAGCTGCTCGGCCGCGAAGAGTCGCTCGTCCGGCTCGACCGCTAGTGCCCGTCCGGGGGCCTAGCGGTACAGGACGAAGCCGCCGGCGAAGAGGGCGAGCCCGGCCGCCCAGACCGGCCAGGCGGCGAGCACGGCGCCGGCGGTGAAGAGAAAGGCGCCGCCGATCACGAGAGCGGTGGCGACGATCGCCGAGGGCGAGGTCCGCTCGCGGGCCCGCTTCGGCTCGGCGGGGGCGGCTTCGTCGGACCCGATCGTGACCGCCGACTGCTCGAGCGCCCGCAGGCGGGCGAGCCGGACACGGAAGAGCGCGCCCCGCCACTCGGGCAGGAGCGGCTCGACGAGCTCTACCTCCGCGCCTTCGAGCGCGTAGCCGACCTCGGCGGTGATGTCGCGCGCCTCGGCGAGCGCGGAGACCAGCTCGGCGTGGAGGGCCTCCCCGCCCGAAGGGGGTTCGATCCCGACCGCAAGCTCAGCCCCTGCGTGAAGGCTGTACTGGAGCTGAGGAAGCTCGTCGAGGAATCCGTCCGCGACTCCCTCGGCGGGGGACTCGGCCACTCGCTCGAGCCGGACTAGAGCGGAGCCTATTCGCTCCCACAGATGCGAAACTGCTTCCGCATACGCCCCCGGCTCGTTTCGTCGAACCGTCCGCTCCATCCGGGGAGCATCATATTCGGTCGCGATCGGCGGCGACCGGCGGGGAGCTCCGCGGCACGTCCATCGGCGCATCGGGAGCTGCAGGAGGCTGCTTCATCTCGGCCTCGGCGCCCTGGACCCGATGGCGCCAGCGAAGCGTCCCGAGCATCAGCAGGATCGAGCCGAAGCCGAGCGCGACGTTCACGATCGTGACCACGAGCTGCTGGCCGAAGCTGAAGGCGAGGATCGTCGAGCTGGCGGCGGCCCCCGCGAGGGCGAAGACGAGGATGGCCTGCTGCGTGCCGGCGCCACCCGGGGTGAAGGGAAGCACCGTCGAGAGGCCGCCGACGACGAGGACGGCCAGCGTCGTCTCCGCGGTGGCGTCGACGTGGAACGCGCGCAGGAAGAAGAACATCGACGCGATCCGGGCGACCCAGCTTCCCACCTGCCAGGAGACGACCTCCCGGACGTACTGGCGCCAGTCGTGCAGGATCGCGAACCCGAGGGCGAGCTTCTGCCGGAAGGCGGTGACGTGGCGCGAGGCCCAGGCGATGAGGACGATCAGCCCGCCGAGGAGGATGCACCAGATGAAGACGGCGATCCGCGGGTGCTCGACCACGAAGGCCCAGTCGAACGCGGGTAGCCGCGGCAGATCGGGCAGCCCCGGCAGGAGGCCCAGCTGGATCGCCACCAGAAAAAGCACGGAGGCGACGGCGAAGTCGAAGAGGGTCTCGACGACGAGGCTCGAGGCGAGCGTCGGATAGCTCGAGTGCTCGATCCGGTGCCTGGCGAGGTAGAGCTTGACGACGTCGCCGCCTCGCGCCGGCACGATCGCGTTCACGCCTACGCCCGCCATGTAGGCGCCGAAGGTGTTCCAGTAGCGCACCTTTTCCTCCGGGTAGGCGGCCTGGAGGATGTTCTGCCAGGCACGCGCCCGCAGGGCGAGGCGCAGGACGTGGAAAAGCACGGCGAGCAGGAGGGCGCCCCACGCGACCGCCGCAAAGGCCTTGAAGAAGGCTTCGGAAGCGTCGAGAAAGGCGCGAACGTCGTCCACGACCTGACGATAGCGCCGGCCCTGGCGCGCGGTGGCCTAGTGGGGCCGGAGCTCGACGACGAGCTCGCAGTCGAGCGCGTGAGCGAGCCTCAGCAACGTGTCGATGCGGGGTGGCCGGCCGCCCGATTCGAGGCGCGCGATCGCGGATTGCGTCGTCCCGCACACCTCCGCCAGCTCGGCCTGCGACAACCCCAGCTCCCGGCGGCGATCGGCGACCTGCTCGGCGATCTGGGCGAAGAGCCACCCGTCCTCGGCGCCCGCGAGGCGCTCGCGGAGGCGCTCGACCGCCGTCTCGATCACGCGGCGCCGTTCGACCTTCGACAACTTCGCCATCTCTTCTCTGTATAGCACCCTTGCGATCGGGGTCAAGGAGACGGCGGGAGCTCGGCGAGCACAGTGCTCTCGCCGGTGCCTGCGACGACGTACAGCCGCACGCTGTTCTCGCCGGCCCGATACGCGCTCTCCGGGGTCACGGCGGTGACGAGGGTCTCCCCGTCGTGCTCGAAGCTCCGCGTCACGGCCACGACCCGGCCGTTGACGGCGATCGCGACGTCCTCGCCGGGCGGGGCGCCGTGGATCCGCCCGTACACCCGAACGGGGGCGAACGGCGAGGCGGGGTCGTAGTCGCTCGTGCCGTAGCTCTCGAAGGTCGGACCACCGGTTGCCGCCGCGGCCAGGCCGTCGACCGGACGGCCGAGCAGCTCCGGCCGCGGCCCGATGCCGAAGAGCCCCGGGGTCTCGTCACCCTCACCGAAGAGCTGGATCTGCCGTGCCAGCACGGCGTCGCGCCGCGCCAGCAGGTCGTCCAGCTCGCCTTCGACGAGCTCGCCGGAGTAGGTGTCCACGATGACCTCTCCGTTCGCCGGGCCGGGTTCGACGAGCGAGCGTCCGTCCGGCTCCCACGGCAGCTCGACGCCGAGCAGGTCGGCGATCGTCGGCACGATGTCCATCGTCCGCGCCACGGTGTCGATCGTCTCCCCCCGGGTCTGGCCGGGCGCCTTCACGAAGAGCGGCACGAAGGCGATCTCCTCCATATTTCCCGGCTCGATGCGCCTCCGCTCGCCGTGCGGCCGGAAGCTGACGCCGTGGTCGGCGCCGACGACAACGAGCGCGTCGTGGTAGAGCCCCGTCTCCTCGAGCCTGTCGAGGATGTCCCCGAGAGCCAGGTCGATGTACCCGACCTGGAGCAGGTGACGCTGGTGTCCCTGGATCGCCAGCTCGGGGTCTCCCACCCAGCGCTCGTCCACAAGGCCGGGGTGGCTCCCGAGGTCGGACGCGTAGATCTTCCCGTCCGGAAGGTACTCCCACGGGTGGTGGGGGAGGAGGACGTGGAGGAAGGACAAGGTCGGCCGCTCCGACGGCTCGAGCGAGTCGACGAATTCCTGCACCTCGGCGGCGCGCTCGGTGTAGACGGCGGACCGTTGCCCCGGCTGGGCGGGCCCCTCGTGGAGCAAGGCCGTGGGCGAGCCGACCCCGCCGAAGTCCTGCCACGCCGTCGAGATGGACGGAAGCTCGTCCGCCAGATCCTCGGGAAGCACGAGGTGCCCGTAGACAACCGAGAGGTCGGAGAGCAGCGAGCCGACGCGCTCGGGGAGCGCCTCGCGATCGGAGTCGCAAAGCTCGGGCGGGCAGAGGTGGGTCTGCGACTCGTGGACGTTCAGGTCGTAGGCGCCCCCGAGCAGCGTGAAGAGGTTGTCCGGGTGGTCGATGAAGAGGGGAAGTCCCCGCGGCCGTTGCCCGGTGAGCATGGCCGGCACGGCGCCTGTCGTCCATTCGTGCACGGTCGTTGCGTTGCGAAACCAGGTAGCGTCTTCGGCCAGACGCGCGAAGTTCGGGTAGCGCACGGCGTCGAGCTCGCCGTCCGCCCGCAGCAGCGAGACGGTAGGGAGCTCGTCGAGGACGACCATGACCACCGGCGCCCCGGAGGGTGCCTGCGTCAGGCGCGGCTCCGGCGGGCTCTCGAGCAGCCTGGACACCGGCGAGAAGCCGAGGAAGAGGACGAGAACGAGGATCGGCGCTGCGCCGACGACCGACAGGAGCATCCGCGCCGCGCGCAAGCGAGTGTACGTGAGCGCGGCGGCGGCCCCGATCGCAGCGGCGAGCGCGACCGCGCCGATCCCGATCCCGCGGACCGCCTGCAGGGCGAGAAGCCCCACGAGCGCGGCGAGAAAGACAAGGTGGAGAACGGTCGCCGCCGGCCGGCCCGCGAGTCCGGCCAGGGCTTCGAGGACGAGCAGGACGACAGGGGGGAGAACGACGATGCCCACAGCGAAGAGCACGACATCCCAGCGGGTCGAGCCGCGGACGGCAAAGAACTCGACGTTCCGGGAGAGGAGGTCGAAGAGCGGTTGGGCGACCCCCACGGCCGAGAGCCCGGCGAGGTGCAGCGCGGCCCAGCGGAACGACCCAGGAGGGTCAGGCGGGTGGAATCGCACGGTAGAGAATCCGTGTGCCGGAGGGCAACGTCTCACGCCGCTCGACGCGCCAACGCTCCTCGAGCGCGCGCTCGAAGACCTCGGTCTCGTAGTCGGGGTTCGCGCCCGGTGCCTTACGGTCGAGCAGGCGCCGCACCATCGGATCCTCCCGCGTCGGGAACTCGATCACGACCTCGCTACCGAGGTCCGCGAGCCAGTCGAGGAACTCGCGGAGGGGCAGGTTGCCGGAGAGCGAGACGTGGTGGACGAGAGCGAGGCAGAGCGTCAGGTCGGGAAGGCCACGATCGGCCAACGGCCGGCGCTCCAGGCCGCGCCAGCCGAGGCCTGGGGAGGGGTCGGCCACGTCTCCGATCAGCGGAAGGATCGTCTCCGAGCCCTCCGCGCGCAGAGCGCGGTAGAGGGACTCGACGACCGCCGCCTCTGCGTCGACGGCGACCGCGTAGTCGGCCTGGGCCGCGGCGATCCGCGTATACCGGCCGTCGTTGCAGCCGAGGTCCCAGAGGAGCCGTCTGCGCCGGAGGCCCGACGAGGCTCGCACGAAGTCCTCTTTGGCGGCCGCATCGGCCTCGTCGTACGGGTTCGCCTCCCCGTAGCCTGACCACGCGGTCCCCTCGGGCTCCCAGCGCAGGCGCTCGACCAGCTTCCGGAGCTTCCGGGCGTTCGCGCGAATCAGGTCGGCGTGGAAGCCGGCCCTCTTCAGGTCGCCCTTGACCTCGCGGTCGGCGTAGCGACCCTCGAGCTTCGCGTGGAGAACGACGTTCGTGAGGACGCCGCGGCGAAAGCGGTCGCGGAAGCCCATGAGCGCGCGCATCTGGGCGGGCTGGATGCCCTCCAGTGAGCCGCGCAGCCACGGCTGGAAGGGCACGTTCCTGTGGGCCTGGAGCAGGAGCGGGTAGAGCGCGAGCATGCAGAACTGTCGGTAGCCGGCCCACGGCTCGCCCTCCCGTAGCCGCTCGAACGAGCCCACGTCCACGAACACCGGCCTCGAACCGCGCCACTGCACGTTGTAGGGCGAGGCGTCCTTGAGGACGAGCCCCTCGTCGAGCGCGGCGAGGAGCAGGTCGAGCTCGAGCAGCGCGGCGTCCTGCAGCATTGCGAACGGCCACTCGTACGGGTACGAGACGAGGGGGATGCGCTCGTGGCGGAGGACGGCGGCGACCTCCCCGGAGTCGAGCTCGGCAGGCAGCCCGTCCGGCTCGGCGACCCGCTCGGTGGCGACCAGCCGGCCGGCGGCGACGCCTTCACGGAAGAGATCCGTGGCTGCGAGCGCCTCCCAGTCGGCGAGCCCGCGCTCGGTGAGGGCGCGGCGCACCTCGCCGCCGGCGTAGAAAACGTGGCTGTCCGGGTCGCGGAACGAGCCTCGCTCGACCCGGGGCCTCGCGTCCGCTACGAGTCGTCCCTCTTCCGGATGCCGATGAAGCCCAGGAACCGTCGCCAGTAGAACTTGCCCGCCACGGCGATCGCCGCGACGCCGCCGACGATCGCCTGGAGGATCATCGATCCGGAGCCGGGATCCAGATATGCGAGCAGGCCGCCCATGTGTCGATCTGGAGAATACCGGGGGAAACGGGCGCCGGAGCGGAGCTTTGTGTAGCCCCGCTCCGGCCTCAAGTAGCTCTGTGTTACTCGCTCACGCCTCGACTGGCTTGTAGAGGCCGACGAGCGCGCCGCTGGGATCGACGAACACCGCGAGGCGGCCGACGGTCGGGATGTCCGTGGGCTCCAGGACGACGGTCGTCACGCCCAGGCTCCTCGCCTTGGCGATCGACCCGTCGGCGTCGTCGGTGCCGAGGTACGTCAGCCAGGCAGGAGGGGCTCCCTCCGAGCCGGCGGGCTGGGGCATGCACCCGCCGCGGTCGCTGCCGCCGGAGCTGAAGATCGTGTACGTGAAGTCGTTGCCCATGTCCACGTCACGGGACTCCCAGCCGACGACCGTCCTGTAGAAGCGCTTCGCACCATCAACGTCGGTCGTCACGAGCTCATCCCAGACGAACACGCCCTGGGAGGGCGTCATCTCGCCGGCCGGTGCGAACAGGGACAGGATCGCCCCTTGCGGATCGGTGACGAAGGCCATGCGTCCAACCTCGGGAACGTCCATCAGCGGCGCGACGATCGATCCGCCGGCCTTCTCGACGCGTCCCGCTGCCGCGTCGGCGTCGTCGACGAGCACGTGGCCGACCCAGTGCGCGGGGGCGCCGCCCTGCGCCGGGCCGAAGCCGCCATGGGTCTGGTCGCCGACCTTGATCAT
>Ga0081538_10004058_pt1 | contig 13626 bp, 14 predicted proteins | sample TabmetS5T2R1_FD_71022 | JGI IMG/M metagenome (GOLD analysis project Ga0081538, IMG submission 71022) | Tabebuia heterophylla rhizosphere microbial communities from the University of Puerto Rico - S5T2R1 | ecosystem: Host-associated > Plants > Roots > Rhizosphere ...
TCTCCTGCGCCACGCGGCGATCCGCCCAGCGCTCCAGGTCGCCCACGAACTCGGGGTAGATCGGAAGCCTCGGCGCGAGCTCGAAGCCGTGCCCTTCGGTCGCGGCGCGGAGACGCTCGATCTCCGGCCATGCGGCCTCGGGGTTGACGTGGTCGATCGTCACCGGCGAGACGCCGCCCCAGTCGTCGATCCCGGAATCGAGGAGCTGGGGAAAGTCGTCGTAGGAGAGGTTCGGCGGGACCTGCAAGTGGACGTCGGCCGGGAGGATCTCGCGGGCGGCGCGAGCCGTCCAGAGCAGCTCGTCGAGCGACGGCTCCGCGTGCTCCGCCATCTTCGTCCCCGGCTTCGCGCGGAAGTTCTGGACGATCACCTCCTGGATGTGCCCGTAGCGCTCGTGCAGCGCCGCGATCGACTCCAGCGCGTCCAACCGCTCCTCCCGCGTCTCCCCGATCCCGATCAGGATCCCGGTCGTGAACGGAACCGCCAGCTCGCCCGCCAGCCGGATCGTCTGCAGCCGGGCCTCCGGGAGCTTGTCCGGGGAGCCGTGGTGCGGCATGCCCTTCTCCATGAGCCGCAGCGACCTCGACTCCAGCATCAACCCCATAGACGCGGACACCGGGCGCAGGAGGAGCAGATCCTCCCGGGTCATGACGCCCGGGTTGAGGTGAGGGAGGAGGCCGGCCTCGGAAAGCACGAGCTCGGCCATCCGCGCCAGGTACTCGATGGTCGTCTCGCAGCCGAGCGCGGCCAGCTCCTCGCGCGCGGCCCGATAGCGGAGCTCCGGCTTGTCGCCCAGGGTGAAGAGCGCCTCGTGGCAACCGGCCTCGGTGCCCGCTCGCGCGACGGCGAGCACCTCGTCGGCGTTCATGTACGCGCGCTCGCCGCGCCTGGGCGGCTGCGCGAAAGTGCAGTAGTGGCAGACGTCGCGGCAGAGCTTCGTCAGCGGGATGAAGACTTTGGGGGAAAAGGTGATGACGCCGTTCATGTGGCTGCGAGGAGCAGGTCGAGGTCCTCCGGCCGGTCGACGTCGAGGGCGAGTGCGGGATCCTCGACGACTACGGTCGTGAGCCCGGCGGCCCGTGCTTCCGCGACGGTCGTCTCCGCGGGAACGCCGAAGCGCGGCACGAACCCGTTCATCATCGCGAGCGCGAGAGCGTTGACGCCGCCGTCGCGAGCGGGAGCGAGCGCGAGCGGTCTGGCCGCGCGGGCGACTGCGTCGAGCGACTCCGCGGTGACCAGCGGGCAGTCGCCCATGACGACTAGCGCGCCCTCCGCCGCCCGCGGGTCGGCCAGGGCCAGGGCGATCGCGTCGGGATGGCCCGAGCCGGCGTCGATCAGCACCTCGAGGTCGTCCCGTGCCAGTCTCGGATCGGGCGTGACGAGTAGCGTTCGCTCGATGGCGTCGGCCCCCGCGCACGCGGCCAACACCCTGTCGAGCATCTCGACGACGAGCTGGGTGCGCTCGCGTGCGGTGAGGAGCGGCGCGAGCCGTGTCTTCGCGCCGTCGAAGCCTTTGACAGGCACGATCCCGAGCACGCGATGAGCATACCGCCGCGCCCCTACGCTGTTCTCTGCGGCGGCCTCGGCGGCTCGCGGTTCGTCGACGCACTCGCCCGCGCCGCAGGCCCCGAGCAAGTGACCGCGATCGTCAACATCGGGGACGACGTCGAGATCCTCGGCGTCCAGGTCTCCCCGGACCTCGACACCGTGCTCTACACGCTCGCAGGTCTCCTGGATGAAGAGCGTGGGTGGGGCGTCCGCGACGAGACGACGAACGCGCTCGAGCTGGCCGGGCGGCTCGGCGGCGAGACCTGGTTCACCCTCGGCGACCACGACATCGGCCTTCACCTGGTGCGCTCGCGGCTGCTCCGGGAGGGCGTTCCGCTCTCCGAGGCGACGAGGCGCCTCGCGGAGAGCCTCGACGTCGGCGTGCGCCTGCTGCCCGCCTCCGACGATCCCGTGCGCACGTTTCTCACCACAGCGGCAGGCGAGCTCGACTTCCAGACCTGGTTCGTCGCGCGCGGCCACACCGACGAGGTGACTGCCGTGCGGTACGACGGCGCCGAGGCGGCGCGGCCGGCGCCGGGCGTCCTCGAGGCGATCGGCGGCGCCGAGGTCGTCTTCATCGCGCCCTCGAACCCGTTCGTCTCGATCCGTCCGATCCTCGCGGTGCCCGGCATCGCCGAGGCGCTTGCGGAGAAGCGGGTAGTGGCAGTCTCGCCGCTCGTCGCCGGGCGCGCCCTGCGCGGCCCGCTGGCGGAGATGATGACCTCGCTCGGCTACGAGCAGGGCGTGCAGGGCCTCGCCGCGGTCTACGACGGCATCGCCGCCGACATCGTCGTCGACCCAGCAGACGCGCAGGAACTGCCCGGGGCGCTGGTCGCGCCCATCGTTATGGTTGCGCCCGAGTCGAGAGCGGAGGTGGGGAGGGCGGTGCTGGAGGCAATCCGGTGATCGGGATCGTCGGCGGGAGCGGCGACTTCGGGCAGGGGCTCGCCGAGCGCCTGCGCCGGATCGGCGAGGAGGTCGTGATCGGCTCGCGCACGCCGCGCGACGATTTCGTCTCCAACCCCGAGGCTTCTCTCGCGTCCTCCATTGTCGTCCTCTCCGTCCCGCCGGGCGGCGTCGCCGACATGTCCCACGGGCTCCGAGACGCGCTCGCCGGCCGCATCGTCGTGAGCGTTGCGGCCCCCGTCGTCTTTCGGGAAGGGAAGCCCGGAGCCGAGCCGGGCGAGCTCTCCTTGGCCGAGATCACGGCGGCCGCCGCCCCGGAGGCACGGGTCGTCTCCGGCTTCCACACCGTGAGCGCGAAGGCGCTGGCCGACCCGGACGTGCCGCTCGACGAGGACGTTCTCCTCGCCGGCGACGACGCCGACGCGAAGGCGGTCGTCGCCGATCTCGCCGAGCGGCTCGTCACCGGGCGGGCGGTCGACTGCGGGCGGCTCGAAGTCTCGCGCTGGCTCGAGACGCTCACCGCCGTCCTCCTCAACGTCAACCGCCGTTACAAGACAAACGCGGGCGTCAGGGTCACCGGGTTGCCCGAGTCCGAGTGATTCAGGTCGTTCCGCTCGAAGGAATACCCGAGGTGCGGCCGGGCGACGACCTCGCGGGGCTCCTTGGCGACACGCTCGAGCGGGCCGGGGGCCTACAGGAGGGGGACGTGCTCGTCGTCTCGCAGAAGGTCGTCTCCAAGGCCGAGGGCCGGATCGAGCAGGCCGACGACCATCTGGCCGTGATCCTTCGCGAGGCGCGGGCCGTGCGTCGCCGCCGCGGCGACTTCGTCATCGCCGAGACCGAGCACGGGTTCGTCTGCGCGAGCGCCGGCGTCGATCGCTCGAACACGCCGGGGGAAGGTTGGGTCGTGCTCCTGCCTCGAGATCCCGACGCCTCGGCCGCGGGGATCCGGGACGCGCTCGCCGCCCGCTTCGGCGCGGCGCCCGCCGTGATCGTCAGCGACTCCTTCGGCCGCGCCTGGCGCCAGGGGACAACGGACGTCGCGATCGGGGTCGCCGGCATGCAGCCGCTTCTCGACCTGCGCGGAGAGCTGGATGCGCGCGGCCGGCCCCTGCAGGCGACCGTGATCGCCGTCGCCGACGAGCTGGCCGGCGCCGCCGAGCTCGTCATGGGCAAGACGAGCGGAGTGCCGGCCGCGCTGATCCGCGGCTACTCGGCACCGCCGGGCGAGGGTTGTGCGCGCGAGCTCGTCATGCCGCCGGAGCGCGATCTGTTCCGGTAGCGGCCATCATCGCGGGACGAGCCAGGTCGAGCGGGCCCGCGCCAACAGCTCACCGTCGGCGGTGAAGAGGGCGGAGCCCGCGTGCCGCTTCCGCCCGTCCGCGCCGACCCGCCAGCCGAGGACGACGTGCGGCTCTCCGGCGGCAGGAAGGCGGTCGACCTGCGCAGCCATCCGTCCGAGGAGGACGCCTTCGCGCTGGAAGTCGTCCACGGCCCAACCGCTCGGGCAGTCGAGCGCGGCCCAGACGAGCTCTGGCCTGGGCTCCTCTCCGGGCGTCCACGGCGAGGCGACGAGCCCCGGCCTGCCCTCCACGGGCCCGGCATAGACTCGCAGGCCGTCCTCGCGCGCCGGGCCGCAGACGAAGCAGGTGTTGTAGGCGTGGTGGAGGAACCCTGCGTAGCGTCGCGAGGCATCCGTCGCCTCCTCGACGGAGACCGCTGCGGGGACCTCGACGTCCAGCGCCGCCTCCTCGGCCTCGGCGACGAGCGCCTCGCCGTCGCGAATCTCGACGCGCCCGTCCTCCCGGACGACCTCGAGCTCCCGCTCGAGCGGCGGCGGCAGTCGCAGCGTCACCTCGGCGACACCGCCGAGGACGCCGGCGACGAGCCCGCACATGTAGCCGCCGTTTGCCGAGCCAGGCGGCCCGTTGTAGCGGCCGGGGACGATCATCGCCCGAGCGTCAGCTCGATGCGTCCGTAGGGCGGGCGGGGGTCGGTGTACACGCGGACGCGCTCGTCCGAGCTCGAGACCTGCGCCGTGTCCCAGAGGCGGTTCTCGGCGACCAGGGAGACCTCGTCGAGTTCGCCAAACCTGTCCAGGAGGCGCGTGCCCATGGAGTGCACGAGCTCCTGGATCGAGGCGGAGTCGAACTCGGCGAAGGTCTGGACCACCGAGTCGCGAATCGCCTCGCCGTCCGCGCGCTCCGCGAAGTCCCGGTTCCGCCAGTGGACGTCCAGGTGGATGAAGAGCGGCCGATCTCGGGACTCGGGGAGGGTCGTGTACTCGTCCCGGACGAAGCCCTCGAAGGAGCTCCCGGTCAGCTTCACGAGCCAAATCCCCACCCGGCCGGAGCGGTGCTCGAGCGTCCCGTCGCGGTCGAGCGTGAGCTCGGCGACGGCGTGGTCGCCACCGACGCTCTGGAACGACTGCTCGCTGCGCCGGGCGAACGGCAGCTCGCGCGCGGTGAGCTCGATGCGCTCCACCTGGGAGTACGTGTCCAGAAAGCGCCGGGCGAGCAGCTCGAGGAAGCCCTCGAGCGACGCGCCCTCGTAGTCGAGCGCCGTCACCTGGATGAAGTTCTTCATCGAGTCCGTGGCGACGACGAGCGTGTTGTCGCCCTCCGTGTAGGACGGGGCGAAGGCCGCGCCGCGGAGGGTCATCCCGACCTCGGCGGCGAAGAGCGAGCTGACGCCGTCCGTCCGGTAGACGGACACCGCCTCCTTCCCGTAGCCGATTCTCAGGAGCTCCGCCATCGGTCCACCGCGATCGCGACGAGCTCGCCGCAGCCGGTCTCGAGCTCCTCGGCGCGTGTGCGTTCGAGCCGCTCGCGCAGCACCGGGACGAGCTCGGCGCGCGGGCGGCGGTTGACGAAGGCGACGAAGCGGAAGCCGAACCGTTCCTCGTAGGCGGCGTTGAGCTCCGCCAGCTCGGCCATCACCTCGGGGTCCTCCTGCGCGGGCTCGCCCTGCTCGGCGGCCGAGCGGCCGCTGAGCCGGTGCTCGCCGATGCGGGGGTGGTGCGCCAGCGCCTCTACCTGCTGTTCCTCGGGTAGCGCGGCGAGCACCTCGCGGGCGCGCCCGAGCGGGTCTTCCACCTGCGCCAGCGCCTCGACGAAGCGGCTCCGGGCCTGGAAGAGGTCGGCGAGCTCGTCCACGCTCAGCTGCCGCGGTAGATCGCGCACGAGTAGGGGGAGAGGAGCAGCGGGACGTGGTAGTGGCCCTCGCCGAGCTCGACCTCGACCTCGATGCCGCGGAAGAAGGGCGAGCGCGGGTGGAAGACCAGCCGGTAGACGTCGGGCGGGAGTTCGACGCCGCCGAGGTCGGGGACACGGCCGTCCTCGTCCGTCTGCTGCACGGCGAGTAGGAGGTCGCCGCGGAAGAGCTCGACCTTGACTCCGCGGGCCGGCTCGCCGCGCTCGGTGTCGAGGACGTGAGTGGAGATGTTCACTTCGACGGCATCGTATTCTTGCCCTGTGGACGAGCGCGAGCGCTTCCTGATCCGCTACGCCGGCTCCTTCGCGCCCGAGCCGATCGCACGGGCCGAGGGCGCATGGGTCGAGACGGCGAGCGGCAAGCGCATCCTCGACTTCACCTCCGGCCAGATCTGCTCGACCCTCGGCCACAACCATCCACGCATCGCCGCTGCCGTGCGCTCGGCGCTCGACGAGGTCGTCCACCTGAACTCGTGGATGCTCTCCGAGCCCGTGCTCGCGCTTGCGGAGCGGCTGGCCGGGCTCTTCCCGCCGCCGCTCGACCGGGTCCTTCTCCTCAACACCGGCACGGAGGCCAACGAGGTCGCGCTGAAGATGGCGAAGATGCACACGGGCCGCTGGGAGGTCGTCGGTCTGACGCGGAGCTTCCACGGCCTTCTCTCCGGGATCGCCTCCGTGAACTTCTCGATGGCGCACGCCGGCTACGGGCCGGTGCTGCCCGGCTCGTACGCGATCCCGGCGCCGTATGCGTACCGCTGCCCCGTGCGCCACTGTGACGGCACCTGCGACTGCACGTGCCTCGAGGTCGGCTTCGAGCTCGTCGACCAGCAGTCGGTGGGGACGCTCTGCGCGCTCGTGGCCGAGCCGGTGCTCTCCGCCGGAGGCATCATCGTTCCTCCGGACGGCTACTTCCGGCGCGTCCGCGAGCTCTTGGGCGAGCGCGGGATGCTGCTCGTCATGGACGAGGCGCAGACCGGCTTCGGGCGCCTCGGAACGATGTTCGGGTTCGAGCACGACGATGTCGTGCCCGACTTCGTGGGCGTCTCGAAGACGCTGGGCGGCGGCCTCCCGCTCGCGGCCACGATCACGTCGAGCACGATCGAACGGGACTGCTACGAGAAGGGCTTTCTCCACGTCACCTCACACGTCTCCGACCCGCTTCCCGCGGCGGCGGGCCTCGCGGTGCTGGACGTGATCGCGGAGGAGGAGCTCGTCGAGCGCTCCGCAGCGCGCGGCGAGTACATGCTCGCCCGGCTGCGCGAGCTGCAGGCTCAGCACGAGCCGATCGGGGACGTTCGGGGCCGCGGCCTCCTCGTCGGGCTCGAGCTCGTCGAAGACCGAGAGAGCCGGCGTCCGGCCGACGCTTTCGGGGCGGCGGTCACGCGCGAGTGCTACGAGCGCGGCCTGTCCATGAACATCGTCCGCTCCCAGGCCCAGGCGAACTGCTTCCGGATCGCTCCGCCGCTGACCGTGACCGAGGACGAGATCGATCTCGCCGTGGAGATCATGGATGCGTCGCTCCGCGCAGTGCGGGAACCGGCGGCTGCCTGAACGCGTCTGCCGCCGTTACGGCTACGGTGTATAGCTGGAGAAGATTCCCGGGGACGTCGACGAGGGAGCTGCGGATGGGTTCGAGCTCGAAGCGACAGACGACGATGGCGAAGATGGCGCGGGAGCGGGCGCTCCAGGAGAAGCGCGAGCTGAAGCGGCAGAAGAGGGAAGCGCGGAAGCAAGCGAAGGCCGAGGCTGCGGCCGCGGGCGAAGACGCCGCCCCGCCCGATCCGGCCGAGCCCGTCGAGGACTAGCCCGCGCCGAAACGACCGCCGCTCGCCCGCCGGTGGCGAGCTCAGCCGATCGTGCCCGTTCCGGCCACGACCCGGGGTCAGGCACCTGGGCATGGCCGCAGCGGTCCCCTGTGGACAGCCGAGGGCTGCCCGTGCAGGAAGTTCGGTGCCCGCTCCACAGGCGCCCGGCCCAAACGGACACGCCGAGGGGTCAGACCCCAGGGCGTGTCCCGCGGGGACAGGGCGCGGCCGCCCTAGGTGTCGAGGAAGCGGGCGGCCTGCACTCGGTGCGCGGCGGCGATCTCGCGCTCATCGGCGAGCGCGAGCTGCCCCTCCAGAACCGCCGGCTCGCCGCCGACGTAGACCCGCTCGGCGCGATGGGGGCCGGAGAGAACGAGCGCCGCGACGGGGTCGTCCGAGCCGCCGAACTCGAGACCGTCGAGGCTCCAGACCGCGAAGTCGGCGCACTTCCCGGGCTCGAGCGAGCCGAGGTCGGCGCGCCCGAGCACGTCCGCTCCGCCGCGGGTGCCGAGCCGGAGTGCCTCGCGCACGGTCATGGCTCCCGCGCCCCCACGGCCCCGGGCGACCAGCAGCGCCTGCTTCACGTCGGCCGCGAGGTCGCCGCGCTCGTTCGAGCCGGAACCGTCCACGCCGAGCCCGACGGCGACGCCGGCGTCGAGCATCTCCCGTACCGGAGCGATGCCGGCGCCGAGACGGAGGTTGGAGGTCGGGCAGTGCGCGACTCCGGTGCCTGCCGCCCCGAACGCGCGCACGTCGTCGTCCGACAGATGGACGCAGTGCGCGCACCAGACGTCCGCGGCCAGCCAGCCCACCTGCTCGAGATATTCGATCGGGCGGCACCCGAAGAGGCCGCGGCAGAACTCCTCCTCCTCGGCGGTTTCCGCCAGGTGCGTATGCAGGCGGAGGCCGAGCCGACGCGCGAGCTCCGCGGACTCCGTCATCAGCCGCTTGGAGGCGGAGAAGGGCGAGCAGGGCGCAACGACGATCTGCGTCCATGCGCCCGGGCCCTCCTCGTGGAGGGCGAAGAGGCCCTCGGTGTCTTCGAGTACCGCGTCGATCTCCTCGACGAGGTCGTCCGGCGGCAGCCCGCCGTCGGACTCGCCGACGTCCATGGAGCCGCGGGAAGCGACGAACCGGAGGCCGAGCTCACGCGCCGCCTGGATCTCGGCCTCGACGAGGCCCGTGCGACCCGGCGGGAAGACGTACTGGTGGTCGAAGACCGTCGTGCACCCTGCGAGCGCGAGCTCAGCCAGACCGGTGCGCGCCCCTGCGTACTCGGCCTCGGCGTCGATCCGCGCCCACACCGGGTAGAGCTCCTTCAGCCAGGCGAAGAGGTCGGCGTCCTGCGCGCGCGTACGCGTGAGCGTCTGGCTGAGGTGGTGGTGAGCGTTCACGAGCCCCGGCGTCACGAGCGCGCCGCCGAGGTTCTCGAAGTGCTCGGCGAAGGGCGGCGAGCCGTCGCCGACCTCGACGACGAAGCCGTCCTCGACCAGGATCCAGGCGCCGTCGAGCTCGGTGCCCGCGTCGTCCATCGTGACCACGTAGGCGTTCGAGAAGAGCGTCCTCACGCCGCGTAATCTCTCACGTCATGGCGACCGACGCGCCGCTCCGCCGGGACGTGCGCCTGCTCGGCGACCTGCTCGGGCGCGTGATGGTCGAGCAGGAGGGAGAAGAGCTGCTTTCCCAGGAAGAGGCAATCCGCAGGGTCTCGCGGCGTGCGCGCGAGACGGGAGACCCGGTGATCCGCGCCGAGCTTGCGGCGGCGGTCGGCGGGCTCGATCTCGAGCAGCAGACGAAGATCCTGCGCGCGTTCGCGCTCTTCTTCCAGCTCGTCAACATTGCCGAGCAGCACCACCGCGTGCGCCGCCGCCGCGTCGTCGAGCGGGAGGACGGGGTCCCGCGAGAGTCGCTCGCCGAGGCACTCCGGCGGCTGCGCGAAAGCGGAATCGACGGTGCGGCGCTCGCGCGTACCGCCGGCCACGTCTCCCTCGAGCTTGTGCTCACCGCGCATCCGACCGAGGCGACGCGGCGCACGATCCTCCAGGCGCAGGCCCGCCTTGGCGCGCTGCTGGCGGAGCTCGACGCCGGCGAGGACGTGGTTGAACGGGCGGCTGAGGAGATCACCGTCCTCTGGCAGACCGACGAGGTACGCCCGCAGCGGCCGCGCGTCGTCGACGAGATCCGGCACGGCCTCTGGTTCTTCGAGCAGAGCCTCCTCGATGCCGCCGAGGAGCTGCTGGGCGCCTGCCGCGAGGCGATCCCCAGTGCGCCGCCGCCTCTCTCGTTCGGAAGCTGGATCGGCGGTGACATGGACGGCAACCCGCACGCCGGCTCCGAGACGATCCGCGAGGCGCTCGAGCGCGCCCGCGTGCTTGCGTTAGCCCGCTACCGGGCCGAGGTGCGCGAGCTGGCCGCGTCGCTCGGGCTGACGACGACGCTCGTCGGCGTCTCGGCGGAGCTCCTCGAGTCGATCGCCAGGGACGAGCGCGAGCTGCCCACCTACGCCGAGGAAATCGGCGAGCAGAATCGCGACGAGCCCTATCGCCGGAAGCTCTCGTTCGTCTGGTGGCGCCTCGGGAACGAGGGGTACGCCCGCGTCGAGGAGTTCGAGCACGACCTCGACGTCCTCGACCGGAGCCTTCGGGCGCACGCCGGTGAGCGGATAGCAGACGGCCGGCTGGCGAGCCTGCGCCGCCGCGTGGAGCTCTTCGGCTTCCACCTCGCGAAGCTGGACGTTCGCTTCCACGCGGCGGAGCTCCGCGAGGCGACGCCTCGCGTGCGGGACGCGCTCACCACAGTCGCCGAGGCGCAGGAGCGGCTGGGGGAGCGGGCCGTCGACACCGTTATCGTCTCCGGTACCGAGTCGGCCGCCGACGTGCTCGCCGTAGTCGACGCTGCCGGCGAGGCCGGCGCCGGCATCTCCCCGGTGCCGCTCTTCGAGACGATTCGCGACCTCCGCGAGGCGCCCGCCATCGTTGGAGCGCTGCTCGACGAGCCCCGCTTCGGCCGCCTGGTCGAGGAGCGCGGCCGCCGCCTCGAGGTCATGGTCGGCTACTCCGACTCGGGGAAGGATGGCGGCTACCTCACCGCACAGTGGGAGATCTACCGTACGCAAGAGCGCCTCGCGGCCCTCGCCGCCGAGCGTGAGCTCGAGCTCACCGTCTTCCACGGCCGCGGCGGGTCGACCGGGCGCGGCGGCGGCCCGACGCACGCGGCCATCCTGGCTCAGCCGGCCGGCCACCCGCCTGGTCGGCTGAAGCTGACCGAGCAGGGTGAGACCGTCTCCTTCAAGTACGGCCTGCCGGGGCTCGCCTACCGGAACCTGGAGGCGGCGCTCGCGGCGACCCTGCTGGCCGCATTCCCCGAGGTCGCGGGCTCGCCGCCGCCCGAGGGCGCCGGCGACACCGTGCAGGCTCTCTCGGAGAAGGCCTTCTCCGCCTACCGCGCGCTCGTCTGGGAGGACAAGCGCTTCCCGGGTTTCTTCCGCCGGTTCACGCCGATCGAGGAGCTGGCGCTCCTGGAAATCGGCTCGCGGCCGGCGCGGCGCCCCGACGTCGGCGAGCTCCTCAGCACCCTCCGCGCCATCCCCTGGGTCTTCGCCTGGACGCAGAACCGCTGCATCCTCCCGGCGTGGTACGGCTGCGGCACGGCCTTCGCCGCCGCCGACATCAGCGAGCTGCGCCGCCTCTACCGGGGCTGGGCCTTCTTCCGCTCGCTGGTCGAGAACCTCGAGATGACGCTCGCCAAGTCGAGCCTCGAGATCGCCGCCGGCTACCTCGAGCTGGTCGAGGACGCGAGCCTCTACGAACCAATTCGCGCGGAGCACGAGCGCACCGTCGCCTCGGTGCTCGAGATCGTCGAGGCGCGGGAGCTGCTCGACCGCCACCCAGTGATCCAGCGCTCCATACGCCTGCGAAACCCCTACGTCGACCCGATGAACGCCATCCAGGTCGAGCTTCTGCGGTGCTGGCGCGAGACGGGTGACGAGGCGGTCAAGCGCCCGCTCCTGCGCTCGATCGCCGGCATCGCCGCGGCGCTTCGGAACACGGGGTAGCCCAGGCTTGCAACGGTTGGCACACCGACGGTGCGGGCGCCGAAGCTACCAGCGTGAGAGGGCGGCGCCGACCTCCTCGAGGCTGGCCAGGCTGTGGCCGCTTGCGAAGTGGTCGACGTGGGGGAGGGCGGCTTTCATGCCGCGCGCGAGCGGCTCGTAGGCCGGATCCTCCTGGAGGGGGTTGAGCCAGACGACGCGATAGGCGAGGCGGTGCAGGCGCGCCATCTGCTCGGCGAGGAGCTCGGGGTCGCCGACCTCGAGGCCGTCCGAGCAGAGGACTACGACTGCGCCGCGTGCGAGCCCCGAGTGGCCGTGCTCGTCGAGGAAGCGCTTGAGCGACTCGCCGATGCGCGTGCCGCCGTCCCAGTCGACCACCTCGGCGGCTGCGCGCGTGAGCGCGGCGTCGGGGTCCGACCCCTCGAGCTGGCGCGTGACACGGGTGAGCCGTGTGCCGAAGCAGAACGCCTCCCAGCGCCGGTCGGAGCGGAGCGCCGCGTGCGCGAACATGACGAGCGCGCGCGAGTAGGCGTCCATCGAGCCGGAGACGTCGAGCAGGAGCACGAGTCGCCGCGTGCGCTTGCGCCCCCGCCGCCACGTGCGCTCGAGCGGCTCGCCGCCGGTGCGGAACGACCGGCGCAGCGTCCGCCGCAGGTCGGGGGCTCCGGCGCGGGCGGCCTCCCTTCGCCGTGTCCGCCTCCGCGGCACCGAGAGGTCGATCTTCGCCATCAGCTCGGCGAGCTGGGAGAGCTCCTCCCGCGAGCAGCGCGAGAAGCTCTTCTCCTTGAGCAGCTCGGTGGAGCTGGCGAGGCCCACGTCCGTCTCGGCGGCCGTCTCCACCCGGATCTGGATCGGCGGCCCTTGCGACGGCGTCGGCGGCCCGAAGAAGGCTCTGAAGACTGCGTCGTAGAGCTCGACTTGCTCCGGGCGCGAGAGCAAGGTCGCCCGCCCCGCCCAGTAGAGCTCGCCTGGAGGAAGCAGGGCAGCGGCGCGCGAGAACGACGCCACCCGGTCGGGCCCGACCGGCAGCCCGGCAGCGCGCAGGGCGCGACCGAAGCGGACGAGCGTCGCTACGGAATCGGTGGCGTCGTGACCGATCGTCATTCCCGCTGCGTATTGTCGCGGAGAGAGATGCGTCCAAGGCTCGTAATCGCGATGGCCTGCTTGGCGCTGGTCGGCTGCTGGGGCGGGGAGGAGCGGTCCGAGGTGCCGACCGGAGCCCTGGAAACCGGCCCGGCAGAGACCGGAACCGAGGAAGCGCCGGAGCCGATGGACGAGGAGGTGACCCTCGTCCCGATGCGGCCGCAGACGCTTCGCCGCTGTCGCCGCTTCCCGGAGATCGCGGACATCTGCCCCCTCCTGGCTCCGGAAGGGCGCTTCGGGCCGGGGTCCGGCGCCTACCAGGCCTTCACCATCGATCCTTCCCCACGCGTCTACGGGGCGACCTTCAGCCTCGAGCAGGGCGGCGAGCATCCGGGGCAGCCGGAGCTCGACCGCCCGCCCGCTACCGTCCACGTCGTCGTGGCGGCCGCCCCACCGTTCCGGAGGGCCCTGCCGCCACGGGCAAAGCTCCGAGACGGCCTCATGGAGCAGCGACGCGGGGACCCTCTCTTCCTCGGGCGCGCGAGGTGGGGCGGATACGAGGAGGGCATCCTCCTTCTCGCCCCACGGTTTCCGCGGGGCGGGCTCCAGGCGAACCACCTGATCTTCAGCTGGGAAGCAGGCTCGAAATCGGTCTCGCTGCACGGCTGGGAGCCGTTCACCGAGGTTCCCGAGGTGCTTCGCGCCGTCGTCGAGTCGATCCCGGCCGAGTAGAACGGCGTGCGCGTCTGTCTCGTCCAGGTTCCGTACATGGCCGGCGACGACCGCCACCCGGCCGCCGCCGGCCCGCAGGCGCTCGTCGACGCCGGGCTCGGGGAGCGCCTGAGTGCCTCCGGCCACGTCGTGCGGACGGCGAAGGTGGAGCGTCCGGGGCCGTTAACCGACCCCGCCTCGGCCTCGCTCGCGGTCAACCGAGAGCTCGCAAGGGTCGTGCGCGACGCGGCTGCCGCAGGCGAGCTCCCGCTCGTGCTCGCCGGCTCGTGCAGCGCAAGCCTGGGGGTCC
>Ga0081538_10004059_pt1 | contig 13625 bp, 11 predicted proteins | sample TabmetS5T2R1_FD_71022 | JGI IMG/M metagenome (GOLD analysis project Ga0081538, IMG submission 71022) | Tabebuia heterophylla rhizosphere microbial communities from the University of Puerto Rico - S5T2R1 | ecosystem: Host-associated > Plants > Roots > Rhizosphere ...
GACGAAGGCGGCGTCGTAATCCTTCACCTTCCGCACGTCCTCGCAGTAGGGCGCTTTCATGAAGGTGTTGATGCCGGCGAAGGCCGGCTGGTGCCCCCGACTGAACAGCGAGATCGTGCGGTCATTGATCGACGGGGCCGCCTCGAGGCCGAGCCTGAGCGTGCGGCGGACCTCTTCGTCCTGCTGGGTCTGCGAAAGGGTGGCGAGCCGCTTCAGGTTCCGGGTGCCGCGGAACTCGCCGCGCTTGCGCTCTTTCATTGTGCGTTGAGTCCTTGTCCTAGGAGGCGCGGCGGGCGGCGGCCGGATGTCGGGCGGTGATCTTGAACTCGTGCGCGACGGCGTCCGCGATCCCGCGCACCCATTCGTCGACCAAGAGTTCGCCTTTCTCGCGTGTTGCCCCTTTCGCCGACATCAATGCGCCCGCGGACGGGACCCCGGGCACGTTCTCGCGCGTCACCGGATAGACGTCGTACGGCGGGAAGCTCGCAGGCGGGTGCTCGGCCAACCGTTCCATGTGGACGCGGTCGGGGTTCAGGTACAGCATGGCCGAGGTCTCCATGATGCCGGCATGCTCCAACGCCCAGCCGCTGAATCCATCGGACCACACTCGCTTGATCGTCGTCTCGGAAGTGAATTCGAAATAGGCGACGCGCAGGATCTTCATGTCTGTGACGCCCTGCGCCCTAAGGTCGCGTAACGCAAGATCGATGCCCTCGATGAGAAACATCGTGTTCTCGTAATGGGCGTCCATCATCACGAGCTTTCGCACCCCGTGGCGGGCGAACTCGCGGATCAGATCGCGCGCCAAGTGGATGACGGTCTCGCCGTCGAGGCTGGTCGTGCCCGGGAAATGGTTGCCGCCGCCGATGCGCGGTTGCGACTTGTAGCCGTAGACGATGGGCGGCGCCACGAGGCCGCCAACGCGCGCCGCTGCCCGCACCGAGAGTTCGTCCGGAATCACCACGTCGCAGTCCATAGGCAGGTGATGGCCGTGCTGCTCGATGGCGCCGACCGGCAGAAACAAGACGGGCGAATCCTCGGCGATGCGCTTCGCATAGTCGACCCAGCTCAAGTCCGCGATGCGCACCGTTGCGGCCATGAAGTCTCTCCTTCGCGATCCGACATTTAACTGCTTCGACGGATGGATGTCCATGCAGGCGCACTCAGTACGGGAGCCGCGCCGGATAGGTATCCTCGGCGATCGGGTGTTTCCGGCAGCGCTCGTAGATGTGCCGATAGACGGCGAGGATCGGCGCCACGCTCTGCTCCGCGTTTTCGATGAGGGGCCTCAGCTTCTCATGCTCCGCCTGGATCTCACCGATGAGCGCCGCCTCATCGATACGGGTGAGCTTGCCATTCATCAGCACCGGTTCGCCGTCGACGAACCCCATGTCGAGCCCGGCGCCCGTCTCGGAATAGACGAGCTGCCGCAAGGGATCGTTGAGGGGCGCAAAGGGTATGCGGTCGAGCCGGTAGGCGGCGAGGTCGGCGAGCCGCCCGACCTCGACCGCGCCCAGCTCCCGCTCGCGTCCGAGCGCACGGGCGCCGCCGATCGTGCCGGCCCGCCACGCCTCCTCGGCGCCGATCCATTGCGTGTGGTCGTCGCCGCGGATTTTCTGCAACAGGGCGGCCGCCATAACCGCCTTCTGCATGTCGGCGGTTTCCACCGAGCCGCAGCCGTCCGTGCCGAGGCTCACGTTGACGCCGGCGTCGAGCAGCGCGCGCACAGGCGCGATACCAGAACCGACCTTCAGATTGCACGTCGGGTTGTGCTGCACGGTTGCGCCGGTTCGGCCGAGGATTTCAATTTCCCGCGGATTGAGCCAGATGGCATGGATGAGCGTGGTCTTCGGCTTGAGGAACCCGATCCGATCGAGATACTCGACCATCGTCGAGCCGAACATCACAAGCCCCGTGACCACCTGGAGGCGCGTCTCCTGCACGTGCATCATCACGGGCAGGTCGAATTCGTCGGCCATCCTCCGCACGGCCAGCAGGAACTCCTTGGTGCATCGCTGCGGCGCCGACGGAGCCGCGATATAGGCGACGCGGCGATCGCGCGGGTGGCGCGTTCTGGCGAGCTTGCGGGCAAAGCCGAGGATCTCGTCGGGCCCGGTGGCGGCGCTGCCCGAAAGCTCGCGCAGCAGGGCGGGCGGGAACTCCTCCTCGACGTACGGCATGCCCCGGAAGAACGGCTTGTCGAACAATGTAATGCCGAGATACGCGCGGATCCCGATGTCGTCGTAAGCCTGTAGCGCCGCCTCCACGATGGCCTCATCGAGGATCGGAGCGACGTTCATGTCGTCGCACAGCGTCGTCGCACCGGACCGCAGCGCCTCGATCGCGCCGATCATTGTGCGCAGATAGACCTGGCGAGGCGTGAACGGGATCGGCCTCGGCGGGCGCACATAGTTCATCCACAGCTCGAGCGGGAGATTGTCGTAGCGGCCCTTGTGGAAGTGCTCGTGCGAGTGGACGTGCCCGTTGATGAGACCGGCAGTGACGAGATGCCGGCTCGCATCGATCGCTGCGCCGTCGGGGGGCCGCGCGCCAGCTGGGCGAATGTCCGCGATGCGCGTTCCATCGATCACGATGTCGACGGGGCCGTCCGATGTCTTGGCGTCCGGCCCGAGCAGCGCCAAGCACCCGGTCAGCGTGGTTCTAGCCATGCCCAAGACGCGACTAAGGGCGAGGGCGTCGTCTCCGGGACGACGCCCCGCCGGTTGCCCGCAGCTACTTCAGCGAGTCGTAGAGCTCTTTCAGCTGCTTCTGCTCGCCCTTCAGGTACGTGGCGAACTGCTCGTTGTCGAGGTAGCCGACGCTCGATTTGATGGTACCGATCAGCCTCAAGAAGCCTTGGTCCTGCACCAGCTTGCCGAAGCCCTCCGAGAGCTTTTTGACGCGATCGGGTGGGGTGCCCTTTTTCACGAGCACGCCGCGCCAGAAGTGGAAGACAATGTCCACCCCGGCCTCCCGGCAGGTCGGAACGTCCTTCAGCGACTCCCACCGCTTGTCGTCGGTCACGCAGATGCCCTTGAGCTTGCCGGCCTCGATGTGCTCGCCGACCACGCTGGGATCGCCCGCATAGGCCACGGTGTTGCCGCCGAGCAGATTGGCGATGGCCGGACCGCCGCCGCCCAGATGGACGGGTGTCATTTTGGCGCCCGTCTTCTGCCCGAGCAGCAGGAACACGATGTGGGTCGGGCCGTTCACATTGTCGGAGCTGTACTTGAACTTGTCCGGGTTTGCTTTCGCCCATTCGGCCATGCCCTGTGGCGTCGGCTTGAACGCGGCGTCGGGCTTGGCGACGAACACCCAAGGACTGTAGTTGATGCGGGTGACCGGGATGAAGTCGTCGATCGTGAACGCGAGCTTCTCCACCTGGGGCCGGAGCGAGTTCAGGTTGGGATCGCCGAACAGCAGCGTGTAGCCGTCGGCCGCCGCCTGAAGGACGTGGTTGGCGCCGACAACGCCACCGCCGCCCGAGCGGATCACCGAGATCATCGGCTGGCCGAAGTGCGGCTCGGCCGAGGTCGTGATGATGCCCGCATGCAGCGAGTGCGACCCGCCCGGCGGGTAGGGCGTAATGAGCTGGAGGGGCTTCTCGGGGAATTGTGCCATTGCGGTGCCCGTTCCCGCGACGGCCGCTCCGAGGACTGTGGCAACAAGACGTGAGACGCGTTTGGTATCCATGTCTTGAACCTCCCTTTACTGGGTCTTGACCAAAGTGGGTTTCTTGGCGAAGCGCTTCTGGCCGGCCTTCCACAGATAGTAGGCCAGACCCGCGATCAGCGCCGTGCTCATGACTGCGGCAATCGGCCGGGTGAAGAAGATCGAAAGACTTCCGTCGGACATGACCAGCGACCGGCGAAGCGAGCTTTCGAAGCCCGGCGTCAGCAGAGCCGCAATCACCAGCGGGGGGACCGGGAGCTCGGCCTTCCGCATCAAGTAGCCGACTATCCCGCCAGTCACCGCGACAATGATATCGAAGAAGCTGTTGTTGATGGCAAAGGAGCCGGCGAAACAGATGACCATCACCGAGGGCAAGAGAAGCGCCCGCGGGATGAGCACGATCCGAACGAAGTAGCGGATCATGATGTACCCAAAGCCGAGCAGCAGGACGTTCGTGAGGAGAAGGCTCGCGAACATCGCGTAAAGGATCTCCGAGTGCTTCACGAACATGAGGGGGCCCGGATGGATTCCCTGCGCCATGAAGGCGCCGAGCAGGATGGCGGTCACCGTGTCGCCGGGGATGCCGAACACGATCATCGGGATCAAATCCGTCGGGACGGACGCGTTGTTGCCCGCTTCGGCGGCGGCCAGCCCCTCGATCGAGCCCTTGCCGAACTCTTCCGGGTGCTTCGAACGCTGCTTGGCGGCGCCATAGGCGATCCAACAGGCGGTCTCGGCGCCCATGCCGGGCAGGATGCCGATCCAGACGCCGAGGCCGGTCGAGCGCACGATCGTCCAGGCGACGCGGCGCATGTCGGCGAGCGTCACCCGCCGGCCCCGCGTCTCCGGCAGAATGTAGTTGGCGAGCCGCTGCTCCGACTGGATCAGGACCTCGCTCAAGGCAAACACGCCGATCAGCAACGGCACGAGACTAATGCCGCCGGTCAACTCGATCGACCCGAAGGTAAACCGTTCGTATCCCGACATCGGGTCGAGGCCGATGCAGGCGATGAGGATGCCGAGCGCGGCCGCGATCAGGCCCTTCGGTATGCTCGTTCCGCTCAACGTCGCGACCATGGTCATGGCAAACGCGAACAGAAGCGTGAACTCGGGCGGCCCAAACTTGAGCGCGACGGAGGCGAGCGGCTCGGCGACGAAGATGAGTACCACGGTCCCGAGCATATCCGCGACCACGGACGCATAGAGGCTCATCTCGAGCGCGCGGCGGGCTTCTCCTTTCCGCGTCAGCATGAAGCCGTCGAGGCCCGTCGCGGCCGCCGACGCGTTGCCGGGTGTGTTGATAAGGATCGCCGGAATCGATCCGGACGTTATGATGCCCTTGAACACGCCCAGCAGGAACGGGATGCCGACGATCGGGTTCATGAAGAACGTGAACGGGGAGAGGATCGCGACCGCCATGGTGGCGGTCACGCCCGGCACCGCGCCGACGAGCATGCCGGCCGCGAGTCCCAAGAACGCGCCCAGCGGAGTCCACCCGTTGGCGATCAGGAGGAACCCTTCGTAGAGTTTGCCGAAATCGAGAATCATCGGAACAGGACGCCGCCCGGCAGGATTACGAAAAGGCCTTTCTGGAACAGGAGATAGATGCAGGCAGGGACCAGGGCCGCGACGGGTATCAGGATCTTGAGGTTGCGATAGCCGAGCCCCCACGCCATCAAAGCAATGGCAACAGCAGAAGACGCGATTAATCCAACGTAATGGGCTCCGAGGAGAAGCCCTATGTAGGTGGCGATGACAAGCACCACAGTGCGAGGCTGTTCGAACGTTAGCCGCAAACCCTGGCCCGCCCGTTCGCTCGCTACCGTGTTCGCGGCAAGCAATACGGCACAGATGCCCATCAGGCCTCCCGCGATGATCGGGAAGAAGGCGGGAGATTCCAGGTTGCGGATGGCGGCGAGCGTCTCGCCGGGGACCTGATAGGGCACGAGCGCCAGCGTCGCGACCGCGAGCGATCCGGCAATCAGCGCAACGATGAACTCAGGATTAATTCCACGCACTGGATGCTTTCCCCGAAATCGAAGCGCCTGATTCCCCCAATATCGAGCGCGTGTCTAGCCGAGCGCGTCGATCTGCCTTCCGACCCTGGCGCACGCCGCCTCGATGGCGGCGATTTCACTCTTCGTCCATCGGTGCGGCCCACGCGTGTTGTGCACCGAGACCCAGCCGATCAGGTGACCCTTCCGAATGACAGGAGCCACCATCTCCGACCGAATGCCATAGACGTCGGTCACCTCCTTCTCGGGAGCCACGTCGGCCGTCGTACTGAGGCAGTCGTTTTCGACGAAGACACGGCGGTTCTTCTCCAGCCACCTGATGGCGACGGCGTTTCGCTGGTCGAGCGACGTCATCTCCTTGATGGAATGGACGCCGGGCGCCAGCGCTTCCGCCGCCGGCGCGTTGACGTTGAGCCCAAATTGCGGAAGGTCGATGCGCAGCGTTGTGCGGCTCGCGTTCGTCTCCTCGAGCAACGTCGCGAGAATTGCTTCCACATCACCCAGGAACGCGTCCTTCCCAGCCATGCCTTATGCCCGTCAAGACCCGCGTGCACGTCTCGGCCAGCGCGTGTGGATCGTTGTGGTACACATCCGGGAACGTCGGTCGACCTGAAGCTGAGCAGCGTCGGTGGGCGAGAACGTTCAAACTGAAAGTCGTCACCCGCGACAGCACCTTTTGCCCGACAGTAAACTATTGTGATCTGGAGGCAAGGATCAACCACGCGCCGACCATCACCATAGGAAGATGGGAGCGCGCTCTTGCTGCCGTCATGGGCTGACGACGTGGCACGAGGGTGGCTTCGGTCCCGGCAAAAGGGATGGCGACTGATACGATCGTGGTCAGCCGAGCTCGCGAAAGAGGCGGCCCCAGCCCGTGACCCGTTTCGGCTCGATGTCCGCAAGCAAGAGGCTCTTCCAGACGACGGTCGAGATTGAGTCGTAGATCGGCATGCCAATCTCGCGCTCGAGCTGTTCGACCAACGGTGCGCCGCGCAGATTGGTGCAGACGACGGCGACGGCGTCGGGTGCGGCGGTCGCGACCTCCCGTATCATGGCCCTGATCCGATCAGGCGGAACTTCCGAGAAAGAGAAATTGTCGCGCATGGAAAGGTGCCGCTCGGCGGCGCAGGAGACGCCCAGGGCCGAATAGTTCGCTACGATCTTCGCCTGCACGTCGTCGAGATAGGGCGTGACGAGACCAAGTCGCTTGACCGCACTCCGTTCGAGGATCTCGTTCAGCGCCAGCATGGATGTCGTTGACTTGATCCCGGTCGCTGCCGTGATGCGGTCGCACAGGCGGTGGTCCGCCTCGAAGCCGCGCCAGCCGGACGACGTGCCGTTCCAGGCGATGACGTCCGCCTTGGTATGAGCAAGCATTTCCGCGGCGCGCAGGATCTCGCTGTCGTCGAATTGGGCGAGCGCCGACGGCGCCAAGGCGATTTCGGTCACCTTGAAGCGAGAGAAATGGACCGACACTTCCGCGAGCCCGGACACCATCGCCTGCGTCACCGGTTCGAGAACGGTGTTGGACGACGGGGTCAGCATTCCAAGAAACACGCGTTTCATGCATCGAATCTCGACATCTGTATCGGCCGCGGCAAAGCCTTCCTCGACCTGCCTGATCTGCTCCCATCAATCTAACCAGCTGCCTGCGGCGGTCGTAGTGCTCCCGCGATGGATACCAGCGCGCCTGCGATCAAACCACTAGTTTCCATCAGCACCGTTGACGCGGCCCGTCTCGTTCGATCGAATGTGGCAGAGGCCGGGTGACGCAGTCTTGCGGCTGGCAGGGAGATTACGATGTCTAGTTCTATTTCACGCCGGAGCATGTTGGTCGGAGCCGCGAATGCCGTGGGGGCGGGCTCGCTTCTGCTGAGCACACGGGTGCTTGGCCAGGCCGTCAAGCCGATCACGGTAGGCTTCATCTACGCAGCCACGCGGAACGACTACGGCTGGAATCAAGCGCACGCGGTCGCCGCGCGACGAATTGCGGCGTTGCCCGGGGTCAAACTGGTTGAGCAAGAGCGGGTGCCGGAGACCGTGCAGGTCGAGCGCGTGATGGAAAGCATGATCCAACTCGACGGCGCTAAAGTCGTGTTCCCGACGTCCTTCGGATTCTGGCCGTTCATCCAGCGGATGGCGCCGAAATACCCCGACGTGCTTTTCGTCCATGCTGGCGGCTTGTGGAAGGAGGGCGATGCGAAAAACACGATCGGCTATCGTGGCTACATGGAAGAGCCGCATTACCTGTGCGGGATTGCCGCCGGGATGATGAGCAAGACCGGCAAACTCGGCTTCATCGGCTCGAAACCGCTCTACTTCATCTTCAACAACTGCAACGGCTTCGTGATCGGGGCGCGGTCGGTCCGCCGGGACGCGACGTGCCAGGTCGTGATTACCGGCGACTGGGACAATCCGGTCAAAGAGGCTGAGACCGTGAATGCGCTGGTCGATCAGGGCGTCGACGTTATCGTCGCCAACGTCGACAGCCCGAAGGTCGCAGTCGAAACTGCGGAACGCCGCGGCATCATGAGCTGCGGCTATCATACCGACTTGTCGGCGCTCGCCCCCAACGGCTTTCTCACTGGTGCCGAGTGGAACTGGGCGAAGGGCGGCGACTTCGTCAAGGCGTGGCAGACTGGCGGGCCATATCCGAATCTGTATCGCGGCGGGTTCCGCCAGGAGATGGTGGCATTGAGCCCGTTCGGGAAAGCCGTGCCGCAGAATGTCCAACAGGCCGTGCTCGCGGCGCGCCAGGGTTTCCTCGACGATACGCTCAAGCTCTACAAGGGCCCGCTGAAGGACAACAAGGGCAACCAAGTGATCGCCGCCGGGCAGGAGATCTCCAACACCGACAATGCATTCAAGCTCAACGTGAAATGGCTCGTCGAAGGTGCCATCGGTTCCACCGGGCTCCAGTAAGGGATGGCGCTTCCGCGGTACGATGCGCGAAACAGAGGCAAGGGGCCGCCGGAAGCGCGTGCACCTGCGCCGGCCTATGCGACGCTGAGCTGGCGCCTCAGCGCGCGGCGTCTACCGACCGATAGCCTGGAATCCCTGCTGCTGTCGCTGGGCGCGCTCGCGGTCGCGGCAATCCTATTCGGCGGCTTCGTCGCCCTGCAGGGCCACGACCCGCTGGCGGTGTATCAGACGCTCTATCTCGGCGGCTTCGGCACGCGCTTTTCCATCGAAAATACGCTCACCCAGGCCGCCCCGCTGCTGCTGACCGCGCTCTGCACGCTTATTCCGGCGCGCGTGGGCCTGCTCGTCATCGGCGGCGAAGGAGCCGTTGTCCTGGGTGGGCTCGGCGCTGTGCTGGCCGGCGTCGCGCTCGCCGGCGCTCCAGCCTCGATCGGAACGATGTTGACGATCTCCGCCGGCGCGCTCGCCGGCGGATTTTGGATCGCCGCTGCCGCCGCGTTGAAGCACATGCGCGGCGTGAACGAGACCATTTCCACGCTGCTAATGAATTACATCGCGATCGCTCTGATGAATCATCTCATAAGCGGCCCGATCCGTGATTTCTCGCAAACCCTGAAGGCGCAGAGCTGGTCGATCCCCAATCCCTTTATGGTCGGTAACATTGCGGGCTGGTCGGTGCATTGGGGCCTGGTGATCGGTCTCACATTCTGCGTGCTGCTGCATCTTGTGCTGCGCCATACGACGCTCGGCTTTTCGTTCGATATCCTCGGCGGCAACCGACGCGCTGCGCAGATGGCGGGCTTGCCGATCGGCCGGATCATGCTGGTGGCATGCTTCCTGGGCGGCGCCGCCGCCGGGATCGCGGGCGCCGTCGAGATCGTCGCGGTGCACGGCGCCGCCAGCGAATCGCTCGTCGTCGGTTTGGGCTATACCGGGATCCTGGTCGCATTCCTGGCGCGGCAGAATGCACTGGCCGTCATCCTGGTGGCGCTCCTACTCGGCGGCATCTCGGCGAGCGGCGGGCTGTTACAACGCAGGTTCGATATGCCGCATGCGGTCACCACCGTGCTCCAGGGCCTGATCTTCATCTGCGTGCTGGCCAGCAATGCGTTGGCCGGACGCTGGCGTCGGAGCTCGGGATGAGCAGCACGCTCGATCTCGGATGGTGGGGCGTGGTGCTGGCCATCATCGCCGGCGCCATTCGCGTCTCCACGCCCTATCTGCTGGTGAGCCTCGGCGAGACGCTCACGGAAAAGAGTGGGCGGGTGAATCTCGGGCTCGAGGGGACGCTGGTGCTCGGCGCCATGAACGGGTTCGCTACATCGTATCTGACCGGATCGCCTTGGCTCGGTCTGCTGGCAGCCGGTGTTTCGGGCGCTGCGATGGGGCTTCTGCACGCGCTGATCTGCAACCTGCCGCGCGTGAACGACATCGCCGTTGGGATCGCATTGTTCATTTTCGGGATCGGGCTTGCGTTCTATCTCGGCAAGCCGTTCATCGAACCGCGGGCGCCGATGCTGCCGGCGTTCCCACTGGGCAGCTGGAGCGACCATCCGGCGATCCGCTCCGCCTTCGACGTGAGCCCACTGTTCTTCATCGGGATTGCGCTCGCACTGGCGCTCGAATGGGGAATGAAGCACACCCGCTGGGGGCTCATTCTGCGCATGGCCGGGGACAGCGCCGATGCGGCGCGCGCCATCGGGCGATCGGTCGAACGCATCCGCACTTATGCCACCATGGCGGGCGGCTTTCTCTCCGGTGTCGGCGGCGGCTTTCTCTCGCTCTTCTATCCGGGCAACTGGAACGAGGGCCTATCGAGCGGCCAAGGCCTGATGGCGGTGGCGCTGGTCATCTTCGCGCGGTGGTCACCGGTTCGCTGCTTCTACGCCTCGCTCCTGTTCGGGGGGGCTTCGGCGATCGGACCGGCAGTGCAGACCGTCGGGATCACCGAGGGCTATTACCTCTTCTATGCCGCGCCCTACGCGTTGACGCTCGCCTTGTTGATCTACAGTTCCTCGCCCACACAGGCGCTTGCCGGGGCCCCCAACGAATTGTCGATATCGCGATGACACCGAGCCCGCCTGAGGTCGAGATCGTCGATTTTTCAAAGCGGTTCGGCGCTGTGCAGGCGTTGGACGCCGTATCGGTGCGATTTACCGCCGGGCGCATGCACGCCCTGCTGGGCGAGAACGGCGCCGGCAAGAGCACGCTGGCGAAGTGCCTGATGGGATATTACCAGGCCGACGCCGGCCGCGTTCTCGTCGACCGGCAGGCCCGCGCCATTGCCCATCCATACGACGCGCACGCGCTCGGCCTCGGCATGGTGTACCAGCATTTCACGCTGGTGCCGCAGATGAGCGTAGCGGAGAATTTCGTGCTAGGCCGGGAGCGATTGCCGGCAGTCCTCGATTGGGCAGCCGAGCACGCTGCCTTGAGGGAGTTCATGGCGCGCATGCCATTCCGGCTCGATCCGCGCCGGCTGGTGGCGACGCTTGCCGCCGGCGAGAAGCAAAAGCTGGAGATTTTGAAACAGCTCTATCTCGGCCGGCAATTTCTTGTACTCGACGAACCGACGTCGGTCCTCACCCCGGGCGAGGCGGATGAAGTGCTGGGCGAAATGCGCCGCTTGGCCGATGCCGGAGAACTCACCGTCATCCTGATCACCCACAAGCTGCGCGAGGTGATGGAATTTGCCCAGGACGTGACGATCCTGCGGGGCGGAAAAGTGGTGGCACGGATCGATGTGGCGGGCGCCTCTGAACAGCGCTTGGCTGCGATGATGTTCGGCCAGTCGCACGATGCGGCAAAACCCGAGCTTGCATCGCGCGCCGCTCCATCCGCCAACTATCTCGAGATCGAACACCTGCATGCGCTGAGCGATCGCGGCCCGACCGCGATCGCCGGTGTGAGCCTCGCGGTCCGCTCCGGCGAGATCGTCGGCATCGCCGGCGTATCCGGCAACGGGCAGAAGGAACTCGTCGAAGTTCTGGCGGGACAGCGCGAGGCTGAGAGCGGAAGCCTGCGCATCGCGGGGCGCGCATTCAACGGTACGCGGCGCGAGCTTGAGCAATACGGAGTCTCCCTGCTGACCGAGGAGCCGCTTGCCAACGCCGCGGTCCGCTCTATGTCCGTGATGGAAAATCTGTCCCTCCGCCAGTTCGACCAGCCGCCGCTGGCGCGCGGCGGGTTCGTCCTCGACCGCCGCGCCATGCGTCCGTTCGCCGAAGACCTGATCCGCCGCTACGGCATCCGGACCGCATCGCTGTTCGCGCGCCTCGATACGCTGTCTGGCGGCAATATTCAGCGCACCGTGCTCGCGCGCGAACTGTCGCGGGACGTGCGACTCCTGATCATGCAGAATCCCTGCGTCGGATTGGATGCGGCGGCAGTCGCGGAGATCCGCGGTCAGATCATGCGGGCGCGCGAACGCGGTACCGCGATCCTGCTGATCAGCGAAGATCTTGATGAGATTCTCGACCTTTCCGACCGTGTGCTAGTGATGGCGGCGGGCCGCATCAGCCACGAGACGGATCGGGAAAACGCCGATCGCTACGAGATCGGGCGGCACATGGCGCAGGGTAGGCTGAGCGCATGAGCACGTTGATTCGCGGCGCGCGCGTGCTGCGCGTGGATTTGACGTGCGATCCAGCGGACGTGCTCATTGAGCACGGTTTCATCCGAGCGATCGAGCCTGTGGGGCGCATCACGCGCGGCGACGTCGAGATGATCGAGGCTGCCGACCGATTGCTCGTGCCTGGCCTGGTCAACGGGCACACCCATGCGCACGGCGGCCTGGGCAAGGGCGCGGTCGGCGACCGCGTGCCCCTCGAGGTCTTCCTCAGTGCGAGCGGCGCCATCAACGGGAGCCGCACGGTCGAGGACAAACGGCTGAGCGCCACGCTGACCGCCGTCGAGCTGGTCCGCAAGGGATGCACAGCGGCCTACGACCTGTTCGTTGAGTATCCGGTGCCTTCGCGCGAAGGGCTCGATGCGGTCGCCGAAGCGTACGGCACGGTCGGGATGCGCTCCGTGATTGCGCCGATGATGGCCGACCGCACCCTGTACGAGGCGCTTCCGGGTCTCATCGAGTCGCTGCCGCCTCACCTCCAGGAACAGGCGCGGCGGTTCAAGGCGGCTCCGTACGAGGCGAGCGTCGCGGCGGCGCGTGACATTCTCGCCAATTGGCGCCACGATCGCGACAAGCTGCGCCCGGCATTGGGGCCGACGATCCCGCTGCATTGCTCGGACGCGTTCCTCGTTGAGTGCGCGCGGCTTGCCGAGGAATACGACGTCTTGCTGCAGACGCATCTCGCCGAGAGCAAGACGCAGGCGGTGCTGGGCTACAAGAAGTACGGGCGGAGCCTTGTCGCGCATCTTCAAGCGCTGAACGTGTTGGGTCCGCGGCTGAGCGCCGCACACTGCATTTGGCTCGATTCTCACGACATCTCGCGTCTGGCGGCGGCCGGAGCAGGGGTTGTGCACAATCCGATGAGCAATCTCCGGCTTGGTTCGGGAGTAGCGCCCGCTCGCGCGCTGCTCGATGCCGGCGTGCGCCTCGGCATCGGCACTGATGCGAGCAACACGTCGGACGGGCAGAACATGTTTGAGGCGCTCCGCCTCGCGGCTTTCCTGTCGCGGGTCGGCGATGCCGATTACGACCGGTGGCTCTCGGCCGAAGAGGTTTTTCGCGCGGCGACCGAAGGCAGCGCCAAGATCCTGAACTTCGATCGCATCGGGTGCCTAGAGCCTGGCTACCGCGCCGACATCGTGTTCCTGGACATCGGTCACATCAATTATGTGCCGCTGCGCAATCCCTTGCGCCAGATAGTTCTCGCCGAGAATGGCGTTGCCATCCACAGTGTGATGATCGACGGGCGATTCGTTGTGCGTGACCGCCACCTGTTGACGGTCGACGAGGCGCGCCTACGGCAGGAGGCGGAGGAGGCGGGCGCCCGCCTCGATATGGCGAATGTAGAGGGGGGGCGCGCCGCCGGTACAGTTCAACATCTGGGTGGA
>Ga0081538_10004060_pt1 | contig 13625 bp, 18 predicted proteins | sample TabmetS5T2R1_FD_71022 | JGI IMG/M metagenome (GOLD analysis project Ga0081538, IMG submission 71022) | Tabebuia heterophylla rhizosphere microbial communities from the University of Puerto Rico - S5T2R1 | ecosystem: Host-associated > Plants > Roots > Rhizosphere ...
GGTGGAGACCTGGTCGCGGCGGGCCCTGGCCCGCCGGAGCGCGCGGCGAAGGGGCGCCTCGTTGCCGGGCGGGCCGGCGAGGCCGGCGCTGACCAGCTCGCCGAAGGCGCGGACGGCACCGGCGGTCTCCCCCAGCAGCGCGGCCAGGGCGGCGCGCAGCTCCGGCTCCGGGCCCTGGCCGGTGACGGTGTCGAGGTCGACGAGGGACCGGAACAGCCCACGGACCAGGATCGCGCTGTGCTCGAGGCTGGTCAGCGCCGCCTGCATGTCGCTGGAGGGGTCGCCGACGCGGCGGCGGCGGGGGTTGAGCCGCAGGCTGTCCTCTGCGCGGCCCAGCGCCCGCCGGGCGCGGCCGAGCGGGCCGTCCAGCTCGCGGGCCTGCCGCAGCCGGTCGTAGGCGTCCTCCCCCGACCAGCCCCGCGCCAGCTCGTCGCCGGCGTCCCTGAGCAGCCGCGCCATGGCCTCGGCCAGCTCGACGATCGCCTCGCCGGCGGGCTGCACGTACACCGGCGGGGCCACCACGACGTTGACGGCGACGCCGACCGCAGCGCCGATGAGGGTCTCCAGCACCCGCGTGCCGGCCGCGCCCGGCTGGCCGCCGACGGCCAGCACCAGCAGCGCGCTGATCGGCACCTCGATCCGCTGCGAGCCGAGCCGCAGCACCTGGCCGACCGCCAGCGACCCGAAGATCACCAGGCCGATGCTCCACCACTGGAGCCCGAGCAGGCCGGCCAGGAGCACGGCCAGCAGCACCCCGACGACCACGCTGCCGACGCGCTGCAGGCTCTCGTTGATGGTCTCGACCACGGTGAGCTGGGTGACCAGCAGGGCGGTCAGGGCGGCCAGCACCGGCGGCGCGTCGCCCGACAGGCGCCGCGCCAGCTCCCAGGAGATGACCGCGGCCAGGGCGCTCTTGGCCGTGCGCAGCCCGGGCGGCACGCCCCGCCCCCGCCACTCGGTCAGCGGGGTCAGGTCGACGCGCCGCACGACCCGCCTGGCGGCGCGGCGCAGGGAGGCCGCGGCCGGCATGGTCACGCGCGGAAGGCCGGGTCGACGACGGCGGCGTCGGCGAGGTCGTAGGCCTCCGCGTAGCGGAGGTCGGAGAACTCGGTGCGCTGCACGGTCGCCTTGGAGAACCGCAGCCGCACCACGGTGACCGGCCCGGCGGCGCCGGGCAGCCGGAAGCGTCCCAGCAGCCGCACGCCCTGGTAGTCGTCGGCGGCGCCCGCCTCGACCTGCTGCACGGCGCGCATGATGCGCAGCACGCCGAGCCGGGCCTGGTTCCTGGTGAGGCCCATGGTGGCCGCCTCGGCGATCTCCCAGGTCACCGTGACCTGGCCGCCCGGCGGGGCGTCCACGGCGGTGACGGTCCCGACCGCGGCCAGCTCGTCCTGGGCGGCCTGGCCGATGCGGCCGGCGAGGGTGGCGGGCGCGGTGGTGGTCGTGGCGCCGGTGGTCGCCGGCGGCGCGGTCGCGGCGGGCGCGGCCGTGGTCGCCGGCGCCGGCGCCTGCGCGCCGCCGCCGTTGAGGGCGTTGGCGAGCAGCCCGATCACCAGCAGCGCCGCGGTGATGATGGCGAACACGCCGAGGGGCTGCCGGTACCAGGGCCGCGGCGGCTGCGGGGGCTGCGGAGGCTCGTAGCCCCATGGCAGCGGCTGCGGCGGTTGCGGCCGCGGCGGCGGTTCCTGGGGCGGCGGTTGCTGCATCGGCGGGTCCTCCCTGGGGCCGGGGCTCGGCCCCCGAGGCAAGCCTATAGACTGCCCCGGGCAGCAGGCGCCAACAACCGACAGCCGGGGTTGGAACATGAGCGACCAGCACGACAGCTTGGAGCAGGCCGGCGTGGAGCATGCCGGGCCGGAGCAGCCGGAGGGGGCCGCGGCGAGCGGCGCCGTGGCCACCGGGGCCGCCGCGACGGGCGCGTCCAGCACAGGGTTCAACGCGTTGGGGGCGGTGGCCGTGGGTGCGCTGGCGGTCGGCGCCGTCGCCATCGGCCGGCTGGTGATCCGCCGCGCCGTCATCCGCGAGCTGCGCATCGGCGAGCTGGAGATCGGCCGGCTCCGCGTCGGCCGCCTCGAGGTGACCGAGCCCGGGGACTGACCGATGACCGGCGAGGAGATCATGCGGCAGTTCCTGCCGTCCTCACCCTTTCCCGGCCACCTCGGCATCCGGCTGGTGGACATCGGGCCGGGCACGGCCACGCTCGGCCTGCCGTTCGCCGAGGCGCTGGCCACCGCCGGCAGCACCGTGCACGGCGGCGCCGTCGCCTCGCTGATCGACACCGCCGGGATGGTCGCCGCCTGGTCGGGTGGCGAGGTCCCGGACCGGCTGCGCGGCTCGACCGTCGGCCTGACCGTCTCCTTCCTGGCGCCCGCCGACGGTGAGGACCTGGAGGCCTCCGCGACCGTGCTGCGCCGCGGCCGCAGCATCGTCCACGTCGACGTCGACGTCCGCACCGCCTCCGGGACCGCCGTGGCCAAGGGCCTGGTCACCTACAAGCTCGGTTGAGCCGCGGGCCGGTCACGGGGAGGGTCGATGCGGGTCCAGGTGGTCGGGGTGCCGTTCAACTCCGCCGGTCGGGAGGACGGGGTCGCGCGCGCGCCGGCGGCGCTGCGGCGCGCCGGGCTGGTCTCGCGCCTCGCCGAGCGGGTCGAGGTGGGTGACGCCGGCGACGTGCGCTTCGACCCGCCGCGCCCGCAGCGCAGCGCCCGCTCCGGCCTGCTGAGCGAGCGGGCGCTGGTGTCGATGGTGCAGCGCACCCGTGAGGCGGTGGCCGAGGTCCACCGGGCCGGCGGGTTCCCGCTGGTGCTCGGCGGCGACTGCCCGGTCATGCTCGGCGCCCTGGCCGCCACCCGCGACCGCTTCGGCGGCGCCGGCCTGCTGATGGTGGACGGCCACGAGGACGGCTACCCGCCGCGGCTGTCGCGGACCGGCGAGGCCGCCGACTGCGAGCTGTTCCTCGCCCTCGGCCTGCCCGCCGACGGGCTGCCGCAGGAGCTGGCGGCGCTGGCGCCGCTGCTGACGCCGGCGCAGGTGGCCCTGCTCGGCCCGCGCGACGAGGCGACGATCGTCCGCGAGGGCGCGGCGTCGCTGCGCGGCACCGTGCCGATGCACTCCGACGTGGAGCTGGTGCTGCGCGGTCCCGCGGCGGTCGCCGCCCGGTCCGCGCGCGACCTCCGCGAGACGGCGGCGGCCTGGTGGCTGCACGTGGACCTGGACGTGCTGGCGACCGAGGCGCTGGCCGCGGTCGACTACCCGCAGCCCGGCGGGCTCGACTGGGACCAGCTCGGCGAGGCGACCGCGGCGGCGCTGGCGGTGCCGGGATGCGCCGGCTTGACGGTGGCCATCTACAACCCCGACCTGGACCCGGACGCGCGGCAGGCGGGCCGGATCGTGGACTGGGTGGCCGCCATGGCCGAGCGGCTGGCCGGGGCGGAGCCGCCGGGGTGACCGGCGGGCGTCGGAAGGCGGGCTGGCGGCGTGCGGCCCGGAACGCCGCCAGCGCCGCGCTCGCCAGCATACGCGGAGTGGTCCCCTTCTGCCCCCGCGGGTGACATCATCGTCGGCGTGAAGAGCATGGAGAATGAGCAGCACCGTACGAGGGAGGACGTGTGCCGTGACCGTCCTGGTGGCCGACGACGACCCCGACATCATCCGCTTTGTCGAGGTCAACCTCCGCTTGGAGGGCTACCAGGTGGAGGTCGCGCGCGACGGCGAGCAGGCGCTCGGCAAGGCCCTCGACCTGCAGCCGGACCTGGTGCTGCTGGATGTCCGCATGCCCGTCATCGACGGCTTCACGGTCTGCTCGCGGCTGCGGGCCGACCCTCGCGGCGCCGGCATCCCCGTGATCCTGGTGACCGCCAACATCCCCGTCCTGGCCGACCGCCAGCGCGCCAGGGAGGTCGGCGCCGACGACTTCGTGGTCAAGCCGTTCGATCCCGGCGACCTGATGGCCAGGGTCAGGAGGCTGGTGCAGGCCGGTCGCCGGCGGTGAGGGCGCGGCGCAGCACCTTGCCGGCCATGGTCATCGGCAGCGCGTCCCTGAACTCGACCTGGACGGGGACCTTGTAGGGGGCGAGCCGGCCGCGGCAGTGCTCGCGGATCTCCTCGGCGGTCGCCTGCTGGCCCGGGCGCAGCACCACCCACGCCTTGGCGACCTCGCCCCGGACCTCGTGCGGCACGCCGGCGACGCCGACCTCGGCGACCGCCGGGTGGGCGGCGATGGCCTCCTCGATCTCCCGCGGCCAGACCTGGAGGCCGCTGGTCTTGATGAGGTCCTTGAGGCGGTCGACGATGAACAGGTAGCCGTCCTCGTCCAGGTAGCCGAGGTCGCCGGTGTGCAGCCAGCGGTCCCCGTCGTGGCTCCGCACGGTGGCGGCGGTCTCCGCCGGGTCGTTCCAGTAGCCGGCCATGAGCTGGGGCGCCCGGATCAGCACCTCGCCGACCTCGCCGGGCGCGAGCGGCCCGGCGCCGCTGTCGGGGTCGACGATGCGGATCTCCACGTCCGGCAGCGGCATGCCGACCGAGCCGATCTTGTTCGGCCCGTTCACCGGGTTGACCGCGCACGCCAGCATCGCCTCGGTCAGCGAGTAGCCCTCGACGATGCGGCCGCCGGTCAGCTCCTCGAAGCGCCGCTTGGTCTCGGCCAGCAGCGGCGCCGCGCCGGAGAAGCACACCTTGATCGAGCTGAAGTCGATCTTGCCGGCGCGCACGTCGGGGTGGTTGATCATCGCGTTGTACAGCGCCGGCACGCCGCTGAACGAGGTCGGCCGCACCTTGTGGATGGTGTGCAGCAGGTCCTTGAGGTCGCGGGGGTCGGGGACGAGCGCGATCGCGGCGTGGTTGATCATGGACACGCTCTGCACGCCGATGTTGGCCAGCGAGTGGAACAGCGGCAGCGGCGCCAGCACCACGTCCTCCCAGGGGGTCGTCCCCGAGCTGAGCCAGGCCGCGATCTGCGTGCCGGTGATGGTGTAGTGCTTGTGCAGGCCGACCACGCCCTTGGGCGTGCCGGTGGTGCCGCCGCTCATCAGGATCGACGCCGGGTCGTCGGGGCCGGACCGCCGGCCGGGCGGCGGCGGTGTGCCCTGGTGGCGGTCCAGCAGGTCGGCGAGCCACAGGTCGCCCGCTGCCAGCCGCACCCGGTGGCCGCCCTTGCGCTCCCTGGCCAGCGTGAACAGCACCCGCAGCAGCGGCGGCAGGTACTCCTTGACGTTGGTGGCGACCACCCGACGCAGGGCGGTGCGCGGCTGCACCGCCTTGACCCGGCCGTAGAACGGCGTCAGCACCACGATCGTCTCCGCCCCGGTGCGCGCCAGGCCGCCCTCCAGCTCCGGCTCGGTGTAGATCGGGTTGAGCGGGACCACCACCGCGCCCGCCTTCCACGCGCCCAGCTCGCAGATGAGGAACTGCGGGCAGTTCGGCAGCAGCAGCGCGACCCGGTCGCCCTTGCCGACCCCGAGCGCGAGCAGGGCCGACGCGAACGCGTCGCTGCGCCGCTGGAGCTCGCCGTGGGTGACGGTGTGGCCCTTGAACAGCACCGCCGGGCCGTCGGGACGCTCGCGGGCCGCCTCGTCCAGGTAGTCGAGCAGGGTCCGCGCCGGGTAGGGGCCGAGCGTCGCCGGCATGCCCTCGTCGTAGTGCTCGAGCCAGGAAGTCGCACGCATCGGACACCTCCCAGGGACGAACCCGCCGAATGCCAAGCTTACGGCGAACCGCATCCAAGGGGACAGGCGGGGCTACGGGATGGTGTGGAGCTGGAGGGTGTGGCTCAGCCCGGCAGCTCGGCGAGGTTGATCAGCCGCACCCGGGCGTGGGCGACCAGCCGGTCCTGGTCGTCGCTGATCGCCACCTGCCACAGCTGGGTGGTGCGGCCCCTGGCCAGCGGCGTCGCCTCCGCCCGCAGCGTCCCCTCGCGGACCGGCCGCAGGAAGTCGGTGTGGTTGGAGAGCCCGAAGGTGCCGCCGCGGTCGGCCAGCCAGGTGGCGGCGCCGTAGCTGGCGGCGGTCTCGGCGAGCACGGCGTACACGCCGCCGTGCACCAGCCCGTACGGCTGGTGCAGGTCGGGCGTGACCGGGCACACCGCGACCACCCGGTCGCCCGACGCCTCCTCGAACCGGATCCCGAGCAGCTCGGCCAGGCCCACGTCAGCCCTCCCCCGGTGATCCCTGCTCGCGCTGGCGCAGGGCGTCGGCGAGGTCGCGCTGGATCACGGTCAGGGTGAGGTCGCTGCGGGTCCGCTCGATGATCGAGCGGGCGACGTCGGTGGAGCGACGCAGGTTGCCGGTGATCGCCTCCGGGAAGTCCAGGTCGGCGAGGAGCGCGTGGATCTCCTCCATGGCCGCGAACAGGCTCGTCGCCCGCGCCAGGTCCCCGCGCCGCAGCACGTCCAGCAGGTGGCGGCGCAGCTCCCCGACCGTCTCGGCCAGCCCGTTCAGGTAGGGCGCGTCGCCCACGCCGACGTCCTCCGGCGGCGGCACCGGGTCGCCGGCGACCAGCGCCCGGGTCGCCAGCGCCTCCGCGTACTCCTTCTGCGCGTCCTGGAGGAAGCCGGCGTAGTACACGTCGGGGTGGGCGGCCAGCGTCGACTCCGCGACCGCCAGCAGCTCCCGCGCCTCGGCGAGGAGCTGGCCCGCGCGGTCCAGCTCGCCCCGGTGGGCGGCGCGGATGGCGTTGGCGGCGCTGCGCACGGCCTGCCTGGCGTTGCGGAGACCGACCTCGCGGGCGCGGTGCTTGGCGTCCAGGCGCGCCCGGAGCTGCTCGGCGGCGCCGTCCAGGCTCATTCGGTGGTGGGCGCCACCGGGCGCCAGCGCCGGGCCGCGCGCCTGGCCGGTCGGCCGACCTTCGCCCGGCGCCAGGCGACCCTGGCCCGGGACCGGCGCCAGGCCATCCCGACCAGGACGACCAGGTAGGCGACCAGGAGGCCGCCGGCCGCCGCCGGCGCGGCCCACCAGCGCCCGCCGAAGGCGGCCCCGGCGCGCAGCCCCGCGACGGTCGCGACCGCCAGCACCAGCAGCGCGCGGCGCCGCCTGGCCGCCGTGCGCCGCCGCGTGGCCCGCCGCCGCGCGAACAGGGCCAGCGCCGCCGCGGCCTCCGGGTCGGGGCCCGCCTCGGCTGGCGGGTCGCCGGTGGTCCAGGGTCGGGCGCCGCGGGCGAGCCGCGCCGGCGTGTCGCGTGGCGGTGGCGTGGCCGGCTCGGCGTGGCCGTGCCGGGCCAGGGGGAGCAGCAGGACGCCCCAGATCGCGGCCACGAGCGCGAACAGGGCGAGGCTCACGGTGCGTGTCACCTTCCACGAATGCGGGGGGCTCCGCCCCCTGCAGCCCCCCGGACCCATACCCCGGGGGCCCGGGGCACCGTAGCACGGCCAATATGGCTGTTCAATGACGGTGGCGGGCGGGTAGGCGGTGGTCATCTACCGGCATGAGGAGGGAGAGACGATGACCGCTCCGAAGCCGCACGGTGGGCCGACCGCCGACAAGGACCGCGACTGGAACTGGTCGGAGGAAGGCGGCGACCAGGTCGAGGCGATGCTGGAGCATGGCGGCTGGAAGACCGTTGCCGAGGCGCACGCCTGGTACGACGGTGCCGACGGCGACCCGCCGGAGAAGAAGACCGCCTACAAGCTGCCGCACCACGAGCTGATCGACGGCAAGCTCCAGGTCGTCTGGCGGGGCGTCACCCACGCGATGAACATCCTCGCCGGCGGGCGCGGCGGCGTCGACATCCCGCAGAAGGACAAGCGGGACGTCTGGCGCCACCTGGCGCGCCACTACGAGCAGTTCGGCGAGGAAGCGCCCGACGCGCCGTAGCCGACGGCGCGGTCAGGGGAGGTCCAGTGGGTTGACCCACTGGACCTCGCGGAACCGGGCGAAGTCGGTGTCCGCGGAGCAGACCGTCAGGCCGTGCTCGATCGCCAGGGCCGCCAGGTGCGCGTCGCTGACCAGGTTGCCACGGAGCTGGTAGGAGACAACGAGCCCGCCGAGCGTCTCGGCGTGCCGCTCCGTCGGAGCCGGAATCCAGACGGGGTCGCACGCCAGCCAGCTCTCCACGTAGCGCCAGGCGCCCTCCGGGGAGAGGGGATGCTCCGAGGCGCGCGGGTGCGTGCTGATCCGGACGAAGGCGGTGAGGCTGGGCCAGGGGATCCCCACCCGGCGGCCGCCGTTGAGGACGCCGGTCAGCCAGCCGGCGGCGGCCTCGTGGAACGGACTCGACCGGTCGACGGCGAACAGCAGCAGGTTCGCGTCGACCAGCATCAGCGTGCGGCGGGGCCTTCGAGCAACTCGAGTGCCTCGGCGACGTTGGTGACATCGACCCTGAACCCGATGTGCTCCGACTGCTGGCGGAACGGCTGCCGGGGCCGCTTCACGGTCAGGCCCGCACGGATGAGCTCGTTGATGGCCTCGCTCAGACCGATCGAGCGGTCACGGCGCAGTCGCTCGACGGCGGCAGCTACGTCGTCGTCGAGGTTCACGGTCGTTCGCATGCCTCCGATGGTACATCAAGATGTATCAGTTTCAGCATCACGATTCTCCAGGCCCGTAGCCGACGGCGCGGCGGGTGGCGGCGGCGACCGAGGGCGGGGCCGGGTCGGGGACGACGGCGGCCAGGTGGCCGTCGGGACGCACGATCCAGGCCTCCCGCTGCCGCGGCGCGATCGCGGCGGCCAGGGCGCCCTCGACGTCGAGGTCGGCCAGGCGCAGCGCCCGCGACGGCGCCGCCGTCGCCTCCTTCATGGCCACCGCCACGGCGCCCGGGTCGACGCCCTCGGTGGTGAGGGCGAGCAGACCGTCGCGGACGAGCTCCCGCAGGCGCGTCACCGCCGGCCGGTCCGGTATCCGCGCGGGCGCGTCCGGCACCAGCACCCCCGGGACCACCGGCGGCGCCTCCCCCTTGGGCGGCCGGCCGGGGAACGGCCGCGTCGGGTCGGGGGTGGTGAGCGGCGAGCGCGTGTACCAGAAGGGCTCGGCGAGCCGGCCGGAGTCGACCAGCGCGCGGGCGGCCGGGTCGTGGACGGCCCGCTCCAGCGTGCGGCGGCGGTGCTCCCACTCGGCCTCGGACTGCGGCACCAGGAAGCGCATGGTCGCGCTGGTCACCTCGAGGTTCTCCAGGGCGGCGGCGTGCCGCTCGTGGTGGTAGCTGTCCAGCAGCCGGTCCGGCGCCCAGCCGCGCAGCACCCACGCCAGCTTCCAGGCGGCGTTCTCGGCGTCCTGCACCCCGGAGTTCAGGCCGCGGGCGCCGAACGGCGCGTACAGGTGGGCGCAGTCGCCGGCCAGCAGCACCCGGCCGGCGCGCATCCGGTCCACGCAGCGCGACTGGAACCGGTAGACCGACTTCCACAGGACCCGGTAGGGCGCGTCGCCGACGATCTTGCGGATGCGGGCGTCCAGCGCGCCGCTGCGCTCCTCGTCGTCGAGGTCGTAGCCGGGCGGCACCTGCCAGTCGATGCGGTAGGTCGAGCCCGGGCAGGGGTGGATGAGGACCTGCCGGCCCGGGTTCCAGGCGGGATCGAAGTAGAAGCGCCGCTCGCGCTCCCAGCCGGGCAGCTCGGCCTGGATGTCGCAGATGAGGAACTGGTCGTCGAAGGCGTGGCCGTCGAAGCGGACGCCGAGCTGCTCGCGGACCGCGTCGCCGCGGGCGCCGGCGCAGGCCAGCGCGTAGGAGGCTCGCAGCACCGTCCGGCCCGCCGGCGTGGCGCACGTCAGCGTGACCCCGCCGCCGTCCTGGTCGATGCCGACGACCTCGGTGCCCCAGCGCGCCTGGATCAGCGGCTGCGCGGCGATGCGCTCGTCCAGGAGCTGCTCGGTGCGCGACTGGGAGATGTTGACGAACGGCGGGAACGGCGAGCGCCCGCGGTCGGACAGGGTCAGCGAGAACAGCTCGCGGTCGCGGTAGTAGGTCCGGGCGGTGGTCCAGGTCACGCCCTCGTCGGCGATCTGGCGGCCGGCGCCGACCGACGCCCACACGTCCAGCACGTCGCGGTGCTGGCAGATCGCCCTGGAGCCGACCAGGTCGCGTCCAGGGCGCCGGTCCAGCAGCACCACCGGCAGGCCCCAGCGGGCCAGCAGCAGCGCGGCGGTCTGCCCGACGGAGCCGTTGCCGATCACGGCGACGGGCCCGGTCACCCGGCTCACGCGTTCACCCCTGCAGCCGGTCCCACACCTCGCGGTCGCGCTCGGCGGTCCAGATGCGCGGCCAGTCGATCCCGTCGAGCTCGTCCCACAGCCGCTGCACGTTGAACGGCAGGCAGTGCTCGAAGATCGGCCAGCCGCCGTAGGTGGGGGCGAGCGCCTCGTGGGCGGCCTGGAACGCCTCCCTCAGGTCGCCGCCGCGGGCGTGCACGCGGCCCACCCGGTCGCGCATGACCAGCAGGAACTCGCGGGTCTGCGCCACCGCGGCGTCCACGGCCTCGCGGCCCCTGGCGACCGCGCCGCGGCCGCCGACGAGCGCCTCGGCGCCGAAGGCCGCCACCCGGTCCAGCGTCCCGCCCGCCCAGTCGGCGTGGAAGGCGTCGCCGGTGTACGGCGCCGCCCGCGCCTCCACCAGGTCGCCGGCGAACAGCACCCGCTGGCGCGGCAGCCACGCCACGATGTCGCCGGCGGTGTGCCCGCGGCCGCACCACCGCAGCAGCAGCTCGCCCCGCCCGCCGCCCAGGTCGATGGCCAGCCGGTCGGCGAAGGTGACGTCGGGCCAGGTGAGCCCGGGGATGGACGACGGCTCCTTGAACAGCCTGGGCATGCGGCCCAGCTCGCTCTGCCAGTCCTGGACGCCCCGCTCGGCGATCAGCGCGCGGGTGGCCTGGTGGGCGACGACCGCGACGGCACCGAAGGCGCTGGCGCCCAGCACCCGCACCGCGTGGTAGTGCGACAGCACCAGGTAGCGCACGGGCTTGTCGGTGTGCTCGCGCAGCCTGGCCAGCCACTCCCGCGCCGCGACCGGCGTCGCCCGCGCCTCGAAGCAGACCAGGAAGTCCTCGCCCTCCACCGCCCCGACGTTGGGGTCGCCCTCGGCGGTCAGGGCGTACACGCCGTCGGCCAGGACCTCAAGGGTCTCGGTCTTGTCGGTCAGGTCCGCGGACGACGCGAACGGCTTGGTCGCGATGGCGGTCGCCCCCTTTGGGATGTGACGATCCCTGCAAGTATCGCCGCCCCAAGGAGGCGCCGACAGTGCCCGAGACCGTCGCGCTCAGCGAGGAGGGCCCGGTCGCGAAGGTCCTGCTGGACCGGCCGCGCGCCCTCAACGCGTTCGACCTGGACATGGCGGACCTGCTGGCGCGGCAGCTCGCGACCGTCGCGGCCGCCGACCGGGTCCGCGCCGTGGTGCTGGCCGGCGCCGGCGAGGCCTTCTGCGCCGGCGGCGACCTGAAGTGGGCGGCCGGCCACCCCGACGGCGCGCCGGCCGCCTTCCGTGAGCTGGCCGGGCGCTTCCACCAGGCGGTGCTGGAGATCCGCCAGATGCCGAAGCCGGTGATCGCGGCGGTCGAGGGCGTCGCCGCCGGTGGCGGCTTCTCCCTGGCCCTGGCCTGCGACTTCCGGGTCATGGCCCGCTCGGCCGTGCTGCGGCAGGCCTACACCGCCAGCGGCCTCGGCATCGACGGCGGCGGCACCTTCACGCTGCCCCGGCTGCTGGGGCTGGCGCGCGCGCTGGAGGTGGCGGCCTTCGACCGCCCGATCCCCGCCGAGCAGGCCCTGGCATGGGGCCTGGCCACCGCGGTGGCCGACGACGGCCGGGCGCTGGAGGCGGCGGTGGCGATGGGCCGCGGGCTGGCCACGCGCTCGCTGCACGCCTTCGCCCTGTGCAAGCGGCTGCTCGGCGACTCGTTCGAGACGGCCCTTGAGACGCAGCTCGACCGCGAGCGGGAGGGGATGGTCGCCAGCGCCGCCCACCCCGACGGCCAGGAGGGCCTGCGGGCGTTCCTGGACAAGCGGACCCCGAGCTACCTGCGCCCGTAGCGCCCGGCGGCCGCCTCGCCCGCCCCCCGGGCCGCCCGTGCCCGCCCGGCGGCCTCGTCGAGCGTGTCGGCGATCTCGTTGAGCAGCTCGACCGCGAGCTGCTCGCGTCCGGCCGGCCAGCGGGCGCGGAGCGGGCCGGTCTGGGCCTCCAGCTCGGCGATGAAGCGCCGCGCCAGCCGCTCACCCTCGGCGGTGAGCGCCACCACCGTGACGCGGCCGTCCCCGTCGCCGGCGCGCCGGTCGACCAGCCCGCGCGCGGCGGCGCGGTCGACCAGGTGGCTGACGTTGGAGCGGTCGCAGCGCAGCGCCCGCGCCAGGTCGCCGACGGCCGCGGGCACCATCGCGGCGCACAGCAGCTCGGCCTGCTGCGCGGTCAGGCCGAGCGTGCGGCTGGCCTGGAGGAAGGCGTCGTCCAGCGCCACGCGCAGCCGCCCCAGCACCTGCGGCACGGTCGCGGCCGGGTGCTGGCCGGGGCTTGTCTCGCTCATGCGGCGAGCATAGCGCAGAAAGTTGACATCGTCACGTAGTTAGGTGCTACCATCACCCAAATAGGTGACATCATCACGCATCCGGAGGGCGAGATGGGCAGCGTCTTCAACCGGGACGAGCTCGACTACCTGCACGGCCAGCGGCTGCTCGGGCGGGTGGCCACCGTCGGCGCCGACGGCACGCCCCACGTCGCCCCGGTCGGCTGGAGGCACAACACCGACCTGGACACGATCGACGTCACCGGGCATGCGCTGGAGCGGACCAAGAAGTTCCGCGACGCCGCGCGCAGCGGACGCGCGGCGATCGTCATCGACGATCTCGCCAGCGTCGACCCGTGGCGGCCGCGCGCCGTCGAGGTCCGCGGCCGGGCCGAGGCGCTCCGCGAGCCCGAGGCGCTGATCCGCATCCACCCCGAGCGGATCGTCTCCTGGGGGTTCGGGCCAGGACGGACCGCGCGGACGGTCGCCGCGGCGGCGGAGTAGGCCGCCCGGCCGGGATCAGGTCCCCGCGTGGTGGTGGCTCTCGTCGGAGACCGGGCCGCGGGCGGTGGCCACGGCATGGCCGAGCACGGGCGCCAGCACCGCCCACTCCTCCCTGACCGCCTTGGGGTTGCCGGGGAGGTTGACCACCAGGGTGCCGCCGACCAGCCCGGCGGCGGCGCGGGACAGCATCGCGAACGGGGTGATCGCCAGGCTGGCGTGGCGCAGGGCCTCGGCGATGCCGGGGGCCTCGCGGTCCAGCACCGTCCGGGTCGCCTCCGGGGTGACGTCGCGGGGGCCGAGCCCGGTGCCGCCGGTGGTGAGCACCACGTCGGCGCCGGCGGCCAGCTCGCGCAGCGCGGCGGCGATCCGCTCGCGCTCGTCGGGCACCACGGCGCGGGCGGCCAGGATGGCGCCGGCGGCCTCCAGCAGCTCACCGAGGGCGTCGCCACCGGCGTCCTCGCGGCTGCCGGCGGCGACCCGGTCGCTCACCGTCAGCACCGCCACGCGCACCCCGTCCAGGTTCATCGGTTCCCTGGTTCCGATTGGGTTTCAGGGGGGTTGCGGGGGGCGGAGCCCCCCGCAGTCGTGTAGTCCCCGGAGCGGCCGCCGCGCTTGGCCAGCAGGCGCAGGCCGTCCACGCGGGCGTCCCGCTGGACGCCCTTGACCATGTCGTACAGGGCCAGGGCGGCGGTGGCGGCGGCGGTCAGGG
>Ga0081538_10004061_pt1 | contig 13620 bp, 11 predicted proteins | sample TabmetS5T2R1_FD_71022 | JGI IMG/M metagenome (GOLD analysis project Ga0081538, IMG submission 71022) | Tabebuia heterophylla rhizosphere microbial communities from the University of Puerto Rico - S5T2R1 | ecosystem: Host-associated > Plants > Roots > Rhizosphere ...
GGTCCAGTAACGTACGGACATCTTGCTGGACGCTGGTGCGCTCCGCCCGTCGCTTCAGGGCCTTTTCAATGGCCTCCTCGACCTCTTTCTTGCTGAACGGCTTGAGCAGATATTCTGAGGCGCCATGCGTGATGGCATCTCGGGCGGTTTGCAGCGAGGCATGGGCGGTCATCATGATGACTTCGATGCTCGCATCCGTCTCCTTGACCGCCCTCAGGACCTCGATACCGTTCATCTCGCGCATCTTGATGTCGAGCAACACAATGTCCGGCGGAGTGTCGCTGAGCACTCGGAGGGCATCAGGGCCATTGACCGCGGTCAACACGTGATATTTTGATTTCAGAATCATGCGCAGGGCTTCGCGCGGTCCGAGCTCATCATCCACGACTAAGATCCGGTGCGCATCCTCCATTGGGTATTCACCTCCTCTGATTCACGTGACACGGGTAGAGTTATCACGAACGTCACGTGGCCATTTTTATCTTGTCGGACCTCGAGGCGGCCGCCATGCTCATCGATGATTTTCCGGGCAACACAGGGGCCGACGTCGATCAAGGTGCTTTGTTCCGTGCTGAAGGGGTCAAAGACTTGACGCAGCTCCTCAGTGGTCAACGTACACATATTGCCGGCGATGCTCAAAGAGATGAATTCTTGACCACGGTTATACTCGAGTTTTGAATCGATTACAATCGTATCGTGACTCTTCGTATTCTGCATAAGATACGTTAAGATATACGTAATAGCGTTTTCAAATTGCTCCCGATCAAAACGTAACAAAGGCAGATTTTCATGGCTCGTAATTTGAATATTTGATACGGTCGGACAAAATTCATCCGAATTATTACGTTCATTTTTCTGATATCGTTGTACGAATTTTCTATTTGATATGATTGCGGACGTCGCACGATAAATCAATGAGTTAATATCACCATACTCAAAACGATATGAGTGCTTATTGGCAAAATTGAATAATTTCCCCGTAATCCTATCAAGGTTCTGCACATCGTACTTAACTATGTGAAAAAATTGTTCCCTCAATTCTGGATCATCATATTGATATTCTAAGAGCTCTACAAATGTTTTTATTGATACCAGTGGATTTTTAATCTCATGGACCATACGTCCAACGAACTTATTCAAAAAATCAAGTTGGTCCTCACGTCGCCTTTCCTCATGGAACTGCTTCTGTGCAGTCAAGTCATCGAAGACCAACGCACTACCAGCAACACGTCGATGCTCGTCGAAGATTTGATAGGTGTTCACTTCGAGCAGACGTTTCCCTACTGATAATGCTACCTCGTGCTTTTGATACGCAACCCCTTGAACGAGCGTTTCGTATAAAAGGTCACCTAAGGGCGATGGCAAGTGACGGAGGTCTTCATCAATCAATTCCGTCGCGGATTTCTCCAGGATTTCCGCCGCTCGGTGATTATAAATGTGGATCTTTTCATCTATTCCGATCGTGATCACACCACTACTCATGTGTGCCAGGATATTCTCGATGCAGGTCTTCTGCGATTGGAACTCCTCATGCAGGTTAATGTCTTGGATGCTGATGGCCACCTGGCTCGCCAAGCTGAAGAGGATCTCGAGCTCATCATCGGTGTATGGCAGGCCGGTGACGCGTTCGCCGAGGTTGAGGATGCCGACCAAACCACCGGAGGCGATCAAAGGGATGCTTGTCACCGTCCGCAGAGCTTGCATCTCACGATGGATGTCCAGGTAGTCAGGCGTGTGTAGATGACTTTCGACCTCGACGCGATGGATGATCCGGGCCTCGGTCATGAGCCATCGCGGTAGCCCCTCGTTGGCCCGGAGGCGCAAACTCTCGGCGATTTGCGGGGGGAGGCCTCGGGACGCACGGATCTCGAACTCACGGGTGACGGCATTCCGCGTGAGGATCGACATTCGGCTTGGGCGCAGGAATTCTCCGATGGCATCGAGAAACAGGTTGAGGGCCCGCGGTAAATCGGACTTTGCGCTGAAGGCCTTGGCGAAATCTCGCAGGATTTGCCCGATGCGTGACAGCGATAAATCACTGCTCAGCTTGGGAGCCACGGGCGTTGGGGGGGCCCCAGCCTGACCACGCACCGAAGCGAGTTCCTCCAGGAGGCGCTGCTTTTCTAGGGCTTGGTCGATGATGTGGCAGAGATCCTCGCGAGAGAATGGCCGGCGGAGGACAAAGTCGGTCCGGGGCATAGACATCTCCTCCCCCGCACCGTCTGGGGGCGGCGGCGGCGCCAAGTATAGGGTGACGCAATGGCGCTGCTCCGCTTTGGCATGCTCAAAAAATTGGATCACTTCCGGGGAGCGCGTGTCAAACGCTCCCACGACCACATCTACTTTGGTCAGCTGAAGGAATTCCAGAGCGTCTGCAGACGATTCAGCAGTAAACAGCGTATGCGTCTCACCGAGCAGCTTTTGCAACTGGGCCAGTCGTTCGTGCTTGTTAGCCACTAACAACAGTGCTTTCATACCCCTCTACTCCCTGTGCCACTGGAAGTTTGACCGTGAAGACCGCTCCGGAGTCCTCAGAACTGTTTGCCGCAGTGATGGACCCGCGATGGTAGTCGATAATCCCTCGGCAGATCGCTAATCCCAAGCCGGTCCCCTGCTCTTTCAACGTAAAGAACGGGTCGAAGATGGCGGCGAGGTGTTCGGCGGGAATGCCCGGACCCGTATCGGCGATCTGAAGGATCAACTCGGATGGTTGCTCGCCAGGTTTACCTTGACTCGCCACCGTCACCCTCAACCTACCGCCCTCCCCCATCGCTTCAACACTATTCAAACAAAGGTTCACAATCACTTGTTTAAGTTGATCATGATCGCCCATGATCGGTGGCACGGGAGACTGGTAGTCACGCACCACCTTGATGTGGTGGCGTGTGAGTTCACCGGAAACCAGGGAAAGTGTCTCCTCGACAGGGGCGAGGATGTTGAGCGGGCGCAATGGCACAGTGGAACCGCTTGACAAGCTCCGCAACCGGCGCACCAACGCGTCGATACGGTCGACCTCACTGAGCGTCACCTTCGTAAACGTGTCGCGGAATTCCTCGTCATCGTATTGCTCCGGCAGCAGTTCCGCCAACGTCTTGATGGCAACCAAGGGGTTTTTGATTTCGTGGGCGATGCCGGACATGAAAGCGCCGATGGAAGCCAGGCGCTCGATGCGGCGCTTTTCTTCTTCAAGCGCTTTAATCTGCGATAGATCGTTAAACGCCAGGATTGCCCCGCCCGGCTGATCATCCTCCCCATGCAGAATCGACGTGCTTAAGACGACGGGTAGGGTCTGCCCCGAACCGGTCAGGAATGTGGCTCCGTGGTTCGTATAGACCGTCTTCTCTAGGAGGGTATCGAGGAGCGGTAGCCCCACTCCACACGCGATAAGCTTGTCTAGGGGCTGGCCGACGATCCCCGGGGTATGGATCCCCAGCATGCGCGCCGCCGCCTCGTTCACCACCGTGACCAGGTTGTCGTGGCCCACCACCACGAGCCCGCTCTCCATATGGCGCAGGATGCTCTCGTTGTACTCCTTCATCCAGGTCACTTCCTCGTGGAGCTGGGCCCGTTTCAACGCCGCACCCGCCTGATGGCCGATCGTGGCGAGGAATTCCACATCCTGGTTGAAGAACGGATCCCCTGAGCGCTTTTGGCCAACGGCGATAAAGCCGTCGACATCCGTTTGAGCGGACAGAGGGATGAGCACTTTGCTGCCTAGGAGCATGAACTCCTCATGCAGATGCTCCTGCTCGCTCGCTTCTGCCCAAAGCATCAGCTCATCCTGGAGGACGGGCTGGCGGACGCGCGCCAGCAGTGCGATCAGACTGGGGGACACCATGGTGAGGGCGCCTGTCTGGCCTTGCTCTCCGTTGCTGATGTGTCGGGACGAGCGCTGTTCGATGAAGGAAGGCTCGTGGCACAGATACACGGCCACTTCTTCCACCTGAAGAGTCTCAAGAATGAAGGTGGTCAGGCGCTCGCACAGAGGATCGATGCGCAAAAGACCGGCCAACACCTCGCTGATCATGCGAATGGCCTGACGATAATCGTACTGCTGACGGTAACAATAGCGGTCAAGCAAATGCTGGATGACGGTCCGAACTGGATGAAACACGATGGCGCCAGCAACGCCTATCATCAAAGGAAGGAAGGGGGATGAGGGCTGGAGTCTGAGCGCAAATCCCTTGTCCATGACTATTAACAGGCCCCAGATAATGCCGACCGCCGCCCCCGCCGATAAGCCATAGGTCACGCTCTGGCGGATGACCACGCGCATATCCATCAGGCGATGGCGGATGATCGCGTGGGCGGTTAAACCGATCAAAAAGAGGCTGAAGTAGGGGCCATACAGACCTAAGCGCGAACTCCCGGTCAGAGCCGGGATGAGCAAGTTGGTGATCGTCCCGCCACCAATCGCCCAGCACAAGCCCAGCCAGAGATATTGCATCTGCAACCGACGACGGCCGCGGGCAGCCCACCATTTTCTGCTTAGCCGTCCGATGCCACAACCGAACGTCGCGACCATGAAGATACCAAACAGCGGGTAGAGCGGGCCGTAACGGGGCTGAATCGCCCCGGTCGCAGCCACGCTGGCATCATGCACTACCAGCGGCGTGAGGCTGAGGCCAGCCACCATCGCTCCCAGCCCCAGAAAGACCCAACTGCCGTAGTTCCCGCGCAGGCTTTTGAGATCGGGAAAGACTTCACAGAAGACCGCAAAACTACTCCCGATCAAACTGGCAGCGGCGAATGGTAAGCGCTTGCACCAGATCGATGCAGCAGCGGCAGGGCTGGCGAACAGGAGTTGCACAGCGAACGACCACGCCACGACGCTGAGCACGAACAGGGCAAAGGTTTGATTGGGCAAACTCCGGGGTTGCCGCAGGAAGACTAAGGCGGCCAAGAACAGGTTAATCACCCACAGCGGCAAGGCGGAGAGGAGAGGCGTGTCCATCGTCACTCCCGACTTGGGGCGAACTTCCCAAGCACCAACGCAGAATCTGTGCCGCCAAGCCCATGGGCATGCACGAGCAGCGCACGTACGCGGGCCGCCCGCGCACGACAAGGAACATAATCGAGATCACAAGCGGGGTCGGGCGTATCATAATTGATCGTGGGAGGGATGCGGCCGTGCCGCAGCGTTAGGCATGAGGCGACGATTTGGAGCGAACCGCCGGCTGAAAATGGCTGGCCAATCATCGATTTGATCGAGCTAACTGGGATATTGTAGGCATGTTGGCCGAAGATCGCTTTAATGGCGGCGGTCTCTGCGGCGTCGTAATCGCGGAGTCCCACGCCATGGGCGTTGATGTAGTCGATCTGAGATTTGGGAAGTTGCGCTTGGTACAGGGCAATTTCCATGACCCGCGCCATATCTGCGCCACTCGGATCACAGCGCAATAGATCATCGCTATCACGCGCGGTGCCATAACCCAGGACATCAGCATAGATCGCCGCATCACGTGCCTGAGCATGCTCTATCGCCTCAAGAACTACGGCGCCGGCCCCTTCGCTCAGGACTAGACCATCGCGATGTAAGTCGAAAGGCCGCGGGGATTTTTCAGGGGCCGCATTGTTCTCCGACAGCTTATTTTTCGAGAGCACGCCGGCAGCACAAATGGAGGCAAACGCAAACCGGCTCAGCAAAGCTTCGGCACTGCCGACCACCATGACTGCGGCGCGTCTCTGGCAAATCTGCTCGTAGCCCCAATTGAGTGCATCCAACCCGGCAGTGCAGCCTGTGGCTACCGAGCCGCAGAGTCCACCGGCACCGATTTCAATGGCGACACGGCTCGAAACACTGTGCGGATGGAATTGATTGTGGGTAAGCGGATGAATGCCGCGAACTCCGTGCTCGAGGAACGCTGGATAGTCGGTTTCGAAGACCTCCAGCTTGCCCGCGGAGGTGCCGAAGCACACCCCAACGCGGCCGGCGCTCGCCTCGCTGATCCGTAGTCCCGAGTCATCTAGAGCCATTTTAGCGGCTACCAGCGCAAGTTGTGATACCCGAGATAGGCGCTTGACTTCGTGTGGATTGAGGTAGGCAGTTGGCTGAAAATCGTCGATCTCCCCGGCGATCTGACAGGGAAATTCGCTGGCATCGAACCGGGTGATCCGGCGGATGCCAGAACGTCCGCTGAGCAACCCCTCCCAATAGGCGTCTTTACCGATGCCGTTAGGGGCAACGGCGCCGAGGCCGGTAATCACCACGCGCTGCTTCTGTGTCATGGGACGCTCCTCCTGCAATTTGGTGACCTATTGGTGCGATAACTGTACCACCCAAAAGACATCAAAATCAATAAATATACTATTTTTTAATATTTTTGATAATTTAAGATAACTATTGTCGCGGGACGGCCATGCGGGTGTGGACGGTGCACGGCGGCGTTGCAGGTCCACGGGGTGCTGTAGCAGGCAATGTCCTAGCTGTTAAGGAGTCGACGAACGCCACCGTGCAGGTGAGAGCAGCGACCGGCAAGCATCAGCTCGCCGCTGGCTTCCTCGATCGCTGCTCCCGCCTGTTGAGGCAGGCGGAAAGGTCGCCTGTTAATCGCCCTTGGAACGATCGCGCCACTGGCTCATCGCCAGCCCGCTCGCAAATCCGCTTGACAGCGATTTTGCCTTTGCACTACCTTGGGCCAGCCCTTTTCTGCCGCGTACGAGTGCGGCGATGCATAGCTTCTGGAGCGTTAACCGAGGGGAGGACGATATGCCGCTCGTGACCTATGGCCATCGAGGCGTGCAGCGTGTGGGACTACTTGAGCAGGAGCGCGTAATCGATGTCAACCGGGCGTACGCGGGGCTCTTAGCGCAACGTGGAGACCCGCGCGCCGTGGCTATGGCTGATGCACTCATGCCGGCGGACATGATCGGCATCTTAGAGGCGGGTGAACGAGCCCTGGCAGCCATCCGCGAAGTCGAGGGGTATGTGCGAGAGGGGCTCGGCTCTGGTGAGCAGGCCGATGGGCTCCGGCGTGATGGGGTAGTGTTCACGCGCAACGAGGTGACGCTCAAGGCACCGATCCCACGTCCAGGGAAGCTGATTCTCTTAGGCCTGAATTACCGCGATCACGCCGAGGAAACGGGCCAGAAAATCCCCGAGGTACCGACGCTGTTCGCCAAGTACAGCAACAGTGTGGTCGGACCCGGGGAGGCCATTCTCATCCCGCGCGTTACGGAGCAAATCGACTATGAGGCGGAATTCGCCTTCGTCATCGGACGCCGCGGCCGCCATATCCCTCGCGAACGCGCCCTGGACTATGTAGCCGGGTATACTATCGTTAATGATGTGAGCGCCCGCGATTATCAATTCGCGACCTCGCAGTGGATGGTGGGCAAAGCCTTCGATACGCACTGCCCGATGGGACCGGCCCTCGTCCTCAGAGATGAGATTCCCGACCCACATAGCCTCGACATCAGCCTCAGCATTGCGGGCGAAGTTCTACAACGGTCTAACACTGACCAACTGATCTTTAAGATCCCCGAGACGGTAGAGTACCTGTCGCAAGTCATGACTTTGGAGCCGGGTGATGTGATTTCCACCGGCACTCCCGCGGGGGTTGGGTTCACACGCAAGCCGCCCCGTTGGCTGCGTCCGGGTGAAACAGTGCGCATCGAAATCGCCGGGCTGGGGGTGCTGGAAAATCCCGTCGCCAAAGCGCCTTAAGAACAGTCCTGAAAGGTAGCGCTTTTCTACATCCAGTGCTCAGGACTCGGCCCTCAGCACTATCCTTGGGGAGGAGGGTTCTTAATGTATCCTGAGATGGTCGATTATGAACAGGCCTGCCGTGAATTTCGCTGGGAAGTGCCCGAGCACTATAATTTCGCCTTCGACGTGGTCGATCGCTGGGGCGAGGATGCCCAGAAGCTGGCGATGCTGTGGGTCAACGAACAGGGGGATGAACGGCGCCTTACCTTCCGCGACTTCTCCGGGCGTTCCAACCAGGTAGGCAATACCTTGCGCACCATGGGCATCCGCAGGGGCGACCGCATCTTGATCATGTCGCCCCGCCTACCCGAGTGGTGGGAAGCGGTGCTCGGCATCATGAAAATCGGCGCCGTCTCCATGCCCGGCACGACGCTACTGACCCCGAAGGATGTCGCCTATCGCATCCAGGCGGCCGAAGCCGTCGCCGTGATTACCGACGAAGAAGGGGCGCTGAAGGTGGACCAGGTGGCTGATGCATGCCCGACGTTGCGTCTGAAGATGATACTGGGGGCGGAACGTGAGGGCTGGGTCAACTATAGCCGGGCGGTGGCCTCGGCCATGAGCACCCTGAACCCCGAACCGACGCGCGGCGATGAGCCCATGATGATCTACTTCACCTCGGGCACCGTCGGCCATCCCAAGATGGTCCTGCACACGCATGTGTCGTATCCCATCGGACATATCATCACGGGCAAGTACTGGTTGGACTTAAAGCCCACCGATCTGCATTGGAACCTCTCCGATACTGGATGGGCCAAAGCCGCATACAGCAACCTATTCGGCCCCTGGATCATGGGGGCGGCGATGTTTACCTTCGACGCGCGTGGTCGCTTCGATGCGCGGCAGACGCTAGAGCTCCTGGCGCGCTACCCCATTAGCACCTTTTGCGCGCCGCCGACCGCCTATCGCTTGCTCGTCCTAGAGCCTCTGAGCCACTACCGCCTCGCTGCCCTGCGTCACTGCATTGGGGCTGGGGAGCCGCTAAACCCAGAGGTCATCGAGGCCTGGCAGCGCGGCACAGGGCAGACCATCCGCGATGGCTACGGCCAAACCGAAACGGTGATTCTGGTGGCAAACTTCCCTCCCCTGCCGGTGAAGCCTGGATCGATGGGCAAGCCCAGCCCGGGCTTTACAATCGGTATCGTCGATGATGATGGGCGCGAACTGCCGGCTGGGGTCGAAGGCGACATCGCCGTGAAGCTCACGCCAACGCGTCCAGCGGGCTTGTTCTCAGAGTACTGGCGTAACCCGGAAGCGACGTCGAATTGCCTCCGCGGCGACTGGTACATCACCGGCGATCGCGCCATCAGAGATGAAGACGGCTACTTCTGGTTCGTCGGACGGGCCGACGACGTCATCATCAGCGCTGGCTATCGCATCGGGCCTTTCGAGGTCGAGAGTGCATTGGTTGAGCATCCATCCGTCGCCGAAGCGGCGGTGGTGGCCAGCCCCGATCAGATCCGCGGCGAGATCGTCAAGGCCTTTGTCATCTTGGCGCCTGGGCACCAACCCTCCGAGCAGTTGATGCAAGACCTCCAAGAGCACGTGAAACGCGTTACGGCTCCCTACAAGTACCCGCGTGAGATCGAGTTCACCACGGAGCTGCCGAAGACCATCAGTGGCAAAATCCGTCGAGTGGAGTTGCGACAGCGCGAGCGCGACCGCAAGGCCGTGGGACGGCCGCAAGATTGAGGAGGGACCTTTTCAACACCGGCTCTGCGCCTCCGGTGGCCCATCCACACGTGGGGGCGCTTCCTTAACCTCCGGGGGCTTTTGCCAGCGGAAGACCTTGTTGAGCTGTTCGAATACCGACCGTGATCGCATGGTGAGCAAAGGCCCCAATACGGCCAGGATCAGCACATAGAGCGCCGCAAACGGTTGTAGGATCGGCAGCAAACCGCCATTCCTACCTACATTGGCCATAATGATAGAGAACTCCCCCCGCGACACGATGGTGAGCCCGATGTTGGAGGAGGCTCGAGGTGACAACCGGGCGCTACGCCCGGCCAGCATGCCAGCGGCGAAATTGCCGACCAGCGTCAGTGTCACGGCCGCCAGTGCCGGCCAGATCGCGCCGCTCAAGGCATAGGGGTCGATGGTCAGGCCAAAGTGGAAGAAAAACATGGCCCCGAAAAAATCCCGGAATGGGATGACGAGATGCTCGATGCGCTGTCGATGCTCTGTTTCGGCCAACACCAACCCGACCAACAGCGCGCCGATGGCCTCGGCCACATGGATGGCCTCCGACAGGCCAGCGACCAGCAGTAGGGTGGCGAAGATGCTTAGCAGAAAGACTTCATCGGAGGAGATGTCGAGCGCCCGGTTCAACCAGGGGGTGGCTTTGCGCCCCACGGCGAGGATCGCCAGCATGAACCCCAGGGCCATCACAGCCGATGTGGCCGCCTGGCCGAACGAAGTGGCACCGCTCATGACCAAACCTGAGACGAAGGTCAAGTATACCGCGAGGAAAATGTCTTCGAACATGATAATGCCAAGGATCATTTCGGTTTCCGGATTGGCCGTGCGTTTGAGGTCCACCAGCACTTTGGCGACGATCGCACTGGACGAAATGGTGGTGATCCCGGCGGCGACCAACATCTCGCGCAGGGGCCAGCCCATCAGCCGAGCAAATCCCAGCCCGAGCCCAAAATTCAGGGCGATGTAGATCGTCCCACCCACCACAATCACGCGGCCGGCCCTGATCAAGCGGCCGAGTGAGAACTCCAGCCCGAGATAGAACAGTAAGAACAGAACCCCCAGTCGCCCCATGAATTCAAGGAGCGGCGCGCTCTGGATGAAGCGCAAGTCGACAATGCCGAGTTTGGGCATGTGCGGACCAACGACCATACCGACGAGGATGAGAAATGGCACGAGCGAGAACCGCAGGCGGGCGGAGAGTAGCGCCGCGGCGGCGACGAGGGTCAGTGCCAGACCAACCTCGAAGACGATGTGCTCCATGGGCTACTGGCTCCCCTGGGCGATGAGGCGCTTGAACGCTTGGACCTGCTGCCGTTCTCCGGCGACCACCAAGGTCACGTCCTCGGTGAGTGTCTGGTCGGGGCCAGGGTTGATGTGCTTGCGGCCATCCTTTTCGATGATGGCCATGACGGTGGCACCCGTGGTCTGGCGCACCTGAAGTTGCCCAATGGTCTGCCCAATGGCAGCGGAGCCAAGTTCGAGTTTGTACCAATCGATCACCAAGCCTTCGAGCGTGACACTCATGGATTCTAACGCTTTAGGGGTGTAATTCAGGCCGCCGATGATGCCGGCGACTTGTCGCGCTTCGGTATCGTTGAGGGTCACCAGGGAAAGCAACTCATCGGGGTCGTTAGGGTCGAAGTGGTACAGTTCGCGTCTCCCATCGTCATGAACCACGACGATAAGCTTGTCGCCGCTCTGCGTCTCGATCTGGAACTTGCGGCCGATGCCGGGGAGATCCGATTCACGGATGGTAGACATGCAGATCAACCTCCTTCAGATGGAGCCAATCACCGCCTAATGGCATGAACGACGCCCCTCATGGATAGCTCTGCGAATGCTGACTAGCGGCACGGATCGATGTGGCCTCTGCTGGCCAGCAGGGCACGAGATCACGGCACCCCGCGCGGCGCAGTCGAACGCCGGAATGCAGGCGGCGGAGAGCGCCGCGACGAACCGCTCGCGTGCGATGATCTGTGAGGCACAGCACGGCCGCCGGCGCGTTCGGGTACGACACCCATGCCGCACGTATCGCCGGGACTATCGGATTTTCACGATGCTAACAAATGGTGCAGAACGCTTCAGACCATAACCATGGCCGCGACCACTCTTTGTCTCTGCCCCCTACAGAATTCCGCCCCCCAGCGCCAGCCTGATCACCGCCAGCGCGAGCACCACGAGATTGATGTTCCGTCCGCTGGTCTCCCTACTCAACAGCCCCAACACCAACCCCACCACCGCCACAGGAATCGCGAACCAGTTCAGCCACCCGAGGAACGGGATGAAGCCGACGAGCGCGATGAGCAGCGCCCCGATGCCGATGATGGCGGAAAGGATGTTCATATCAACCGCTCCTTAATGGGTTTGGAGGCTGTGCTGAATAGTTCAGTTGCTGCCCGCGTTTGTGCCGCGTGTGTGGTTATGTGGCCGAACGGAGCACTCATTGCGCAAGGTTGGTCGTTCCGGCGTTGACTGGTTCACTCGAGGGGCGGCTCACCCATCGAGATCGATGATCTTGATGGCATCGGTTGACTTGAGCACTTCCCACACCCGATCTCGAATGAGATTAAACACCCCGAGGTCAGGCCTGTGGAAGAGCCGCTTCAGGATGTTGAGACCCGGATCGTAGTTGATCGAGACCACCCATTGCCCCGGCTCATCGGTCGGCCCTTCTCCGCAATAGGCGAGGGCGATCCAGAAGGGGTCCTTCTCCTTCGTCACCCACAATCCCCACCCATAGTCCTCTTGGAGCGGCTCAGAGATCTCGAAGCCGTCCGCGGCCAGAGGCTGCAACTTCCCCTTCAGCCAGGCAGCCAGGTCTTCACCAAAGCAGCACGGATTGATGAAGTGCGGCTTCACCTCTCGATGCTCAAAGAGGTCCGATTCGATGGCGATCTGATCTCGCATTTCCGACGGCTCAACGATCGGCATGCGCCGCGGCTGACGAGCTGGCTATCGCCAGCACACAGAAACCCAGCTCTGTCTCCGCCACCCGCGCCTCCGTGAAGGCAGCAGCGGTGAGCATTTCAGGCAATCCGCTCTTCGACTGCCCCGAATAGGGAGTGAAACCAAGCGCAATTTTGCCACCAGGCTTCATTATCCGTCGCATTTCCCGTAGGCCAGACACGGCGTCCGGCCAGACTTGCATGGAGTTAATCGCCAGCGCTTTATCGAAGGTTTCGTCTTCGAACGGCAAGCTCTCCACCGAGCCGTACCGCAGGTCGACCCGACCACCCTCAATGGCTTTCACGTTCCGAGCTTTGGCTTGCCGGACCATTTCCGCAGATGGGTCAACGCCTGCAATGTATCCCCCCGGCACCGACCTGGCCAAAAGCTGGATCCCCACTCCGGGTCCGAAGCCAACCTCCAGGACTCTGTCGTTCGGCTGGACGCCGAGCAGGTCGATGACCCAAGCGGCACACTGCTGATTCGTGTGCGCCATGATGATGCCACCCAGCCTGCCGAGGATACCCTTAGGTCGGCCGAACATGCGCATCAAAATGCGGCGGACAATGCTCATCGGCGGCTGATCTCTCCGTCACGAGATGCTTTCGATGGCCTCTGACGCGGGAGCGGAGCGGCGCACCTCCGCTCCCGCGCTGCGTAACGGAAGTCCTTTAAGGTGACCAGCAGGATGCCCTGTTGCATGGTCTTGCCTGCCTTCATTTCGTCCCGAGCATCGATGATCGCCTCCGGGATGAGTTCCTGGACAGTACGAATCGCCAGCTCAGCACCGGGAACATCCTCGACGCCCTCTGCAACGAGCCGTGCCCTCCTGTATACAATGCCAACCATCCTGTAACACACAATTAGGACCTTTATCAATTCAATCCCTCTTGGTGAGCGATACTTCTCGGTCTAGCGCAACAGTTCAGTAGCTCGCAAACAGCAAAGTGAAGTGGCGCGGTTTCCGGGTCTGCTGCACCGATGAGTTGTGCCGTGTGCGAGTCGCTATTTCCGCCCGACACCGACAGGTGAGCACCGATGCCCACCAAGCTTGGTTCCGCCTCCAACGGGCTTGGCATATGGGAAAGGCGGGCTCGAGGTGTCCCATCATTCCACCATTCATCAAAGTCTTGCTGCAACCAACATGCGGCTTCTCGATCGGTCTGAGATCTCCTCACGATGTCACGAGCCAATCCGACCTGGGGCTCACCGCACACCGTCTGGGAACCGTCGATACCCGGTTACAAGCTCCACACCTAACCGAGCGC
>Ga0081538_10004062_pt1 | contig 13620 bp, 14 predicted proteins | sample TabmetS5T2R1_FD_71022 | JGI IMG/M metagenome (GOLD analysis project Ga0081538, IMG submission 71022) | Tabebuia heterophylla rhizosphere microbial communities from the University of Puerto Rico - S5T2R1 | ecosystem: Host-associated > Plants > Roots > Rhizosphere ...
CATGTTCGCGATCCTGTTCGGGCTCTCGACCGACTACCAGGTCTTCCTGCTCACCCAGATCCAGGAGCACTTCAAGGAGGGCAAGGGCGCCCGCGCGACCGTGATCGAGGGGCTCGGCTACTCGGGGCGCATCATCGGGGCGGCGGCGGCCGTCATGTTCTGCGTGTTCGCCAGCTTCGTCCTGAACGGCGACCCGACGATCAAGCAGTTCGGCCTCGGCCTGGCGACCGCGGTGGCGATCGACGCGCTCGTGGTGTGCCTCTTCGTGCCCGCGCTGATCACCGTCGCCGGCAGGTCGACGATCTGGCTGCCCCGCTGGCTCGACCGGATCCTGCCGCACATCAGCATCGAGGGGTCGGGGTACTTCGAGGAGGAGCCGCCCCCGAGGGTCCGTCCGGAGCGGGAGCTGGAACCGGTTTCAGGCGCACACTCGTGACGCCACCCCGATCAGGGTTCGCGCGACCGCCTCGGTGTCCGGGAGGCTCACCCACTCCTCGATCGCGTGCGCGCCCTCGCCGCTCGGGCCGAACATGACGGTCGGGATGTCGGCGGCGGCGATGAAGGCGGCGTCGGCCCAGTAGCTCGCGCCGCCGATGGCCGGGGCCGCGGGGAGGACCTCGGCCGCGGCGGCGCTGGTGGTCCGGACGAGCTCGGCGTCCGGGTCCACCTCGAACGGCTCGCGCACGAGGAGGGTGCGCTGCTCGGCGTCGAGCTCGGGATCCGCCGCGCGGCAACGGTCCAGGAGCCCGGCGAGCTCGCGCTCGATGTCCGCCCGCGTGTCGCCTGGCAGCGTGCGGCGCTCCAGCCCGAGCACGCAGCGCGCGGGATAGCTCGACATCTCGACGCCGCCCTCGATCACCGACGCGTGCACCGAGCCGCGGCCGAGCAGCGGGTGCTCCCGCGCGCCGAGCGCCTCGTCCAGCGCTCCGACCTCTGTCAGAACCGGGCCCATCTTCACGATCGCGTCGACGCCGAGGTGTGGGCGCGAGCCGTGCGCCGCCCGGCCCTCGACCTGGACCTCGCTCCACACGAAGCCCTTGTGTGCGACGACGATCGCGAGCTCGGTCGGCTCGGTCACGATCGCGGCGTCGGCGCGCACCGCGCGAAGCGTCTCCTGGACGCCGATGCTCTCGTGCTCCTCGTCGGCGACGGCCGCCACCACCACGTCGCCGGCCAGGCCCATGCCCGCCGCCTCGCGTGCGGCGATCAGCGCGGCCGCCAGGCCCGCCTTCATGTCGTAGGCGCCGCGGCCGTACAGCCGGTCGCCGTCGACCCGGGGCGCGTGGGGCTCCGTCATGCCCTCGACGTTGACGGTGTCCGTGTGGCCGCACAGCAGCAGCGTGCGCCCGCCACCCGTTCCGGCGGCGCGGACCAGAACGCTCGGGCGGCCGGCGGTCTCCTCCAGCACGTCGGGTTCGAGGCCCGCCTCGCGCGCCCAGCCGGCGATGAAGGCGGCGATCTCCGCCTCCCCGGCGCCGCCCGCGACCAGCGACGGGTTGACCGAGTCGATCGTGACGAGCTGCGAGAGGAGGGCTGTGAGGTCGCGGCGCATGGGGCGGAAGTCTGCCCGCGCGCCGCTACGGCGATGCTCCCTGCTCGCGCTCATTCTCGAGCTTCGCGCGAAAGCTGCGACTCGTGCGGCGTTCCCTGGCGAGCTTCGCTCGGGCGGCCGTGTCGCGGCGCTCGATCTCCTCGATGGCTTCCAGCGCCTCTCCCCACCTGTCGGGATCAGCCCACGGTGCCCCCCGGCGCACGCCCCAAAGCAGCGTCCGGGCGATCGTCGCGACACGCGCGAAGCTGGCGACGGAGAGGTCCTGCTGCTCCGCTTCCTCCTGAATGCGCAGGTAGAGGTCATCCTCAACTCGGAAGTGAACTGACCTCATGTCGCTCCTTGGCTCGTAGTTCGGCGCCTCCAGTATCGGCCGCGCAAGTGGTTGCGTCCAGGAGAGGTCGCGGATAGGGGCAGGCCCTGATGCCAACCGGGTCTACCTCTGAGACGATGGAACCGCCGTGGAGACCGTTCTGATCGTCGACGATCACGCGGGGTTTCGCGTCCTCGCGCGGCGGTTGTTGAGCGCCGCGGGCTTCGAGGTGGTGGGGGAGGCCGCGGACGGCGCGTCCGCCCTCGAGTCGGCGCGGCGCCTGCGGCCCGGCATCGTCCTGCTCGACGTGCAGCTGCCCGACGTGGACGGGTTCGAGGTGGCGCGCCGGCTGGCGGACGCGGGCGTCGGCGCCTCCACGGTGCTCATCTCGACGCGCGATGCCGGCGCCTATCGGCGCCGCTTGGCCGACAGTCCCGCGCTGGGCTTCATTCCCAAGAGCGAGCTCTCCGGCCGGGAGCTGGCGAAGCTGGTCGGCTGACATGCTGTCCGACGTCTCTGCAGCGGCCGTCGGCGACTTCGCGGTCGGGCTGGCGTTCGTGCTGGGGGCGGCCCTCGTGTGGCGGCGCTTCACCCGCACGGCGGCGCTCATGGCGGCCACCGGCGTCGCCTGGTACGCCGGCAGCTTGGTGGGCGAGCTGGTCTTCCTGCACCGGGGCCCGCTCGTACATCTGCTCCTGAGCTATCCGCACGGGCGGCTCGAGTCGCGTGCAGGACGCGCGGTCGTCGCCCTGGCGTACATCGAGGCGGTCGTGTACCCGCTGGGCGATTCGGACGCCGCGACGCTCGTGCTGCTCGCGGCCGTGCTCGGCGCGGCGGTGCTCCGGCACGCTCGTGCCGGCGGCCTCGAGCGGCGGGCGCGCCTGTCCGCGTTGGCCGGCGCCTGCCTGATCGCGGGCACGCTGGCCGCGGCCGCTGTCGCCCGGATCGCGGGGGCCGACGCCGATGCCGCCCTTCTCTGGGCGTACGAGGGGGTGCTCGTCCTGGTGGCGAGCGCGCTGTGCGCGGACCTCCTGTGGGGAGGCTGGGCGCGGGCCGCGGTGACTGGGCTCGTGGTCGACCTGGGCGACATGGAGCGCGAGCTCACGCTCGGGGCGCGCCTTGCACGCTCGGTCGGGGATCCCTCGCTCGAGCTCGGCTACTGGGACACCGCGCGCGAGCGGTACTTGGACGAGTCGGGCGAGCCGGTCGAGCTCCCGGCTGCCGACTCCCGGCGCGCGGTCATCCTCGTGGACTCCCGGCCGGGCGAGCGGGCCGCGGCGATCGTCCACGATCGGGCGGCGCTCGGCGATGCGAGCCTCGCCGAGGCGGCGGCAGCGGCGGTGCGGATCGCCCTGGGGAACCTCGAGCTCCAGGCTCAGGTGCAGACGAGGGTCGAGGACGTCCGAGCCTCGCGGCGGAGGCTGGTGGAGGCGGCGGACCTCGAACGGCGGCGGCTGGAGGCGGAGCTGCACGACACCGCGGATCCGCGGCTCGCCACCCTCGCCGAGCTGCTCGATGGCGCGGAGCCCGGGCTGGCGGAGGCGAGGCGCGAGCTCGAGGCGGCGCGCCGAGAGCTGGATGCGCTCGGGCGCGGTCTCCACCCCCGGGCACTCGCCGAGTCGGGGCTCGCAGCGGCCCTGCTCGAGCTCGCGGACGGCTTCCCGTTCGCCGTCGAGGTCGACGCCGAGACGGAGCGCCTGCCCGCGCCCGTCGCGGCCGCCGCGTACTTCCTGTGCTCGGAGGGTCTCGCCAACGCCGCCAAGCACGCGCGCCCGTCGCGAGTCCGCCTCACGGCGCTGCGTGGGCGCGGGAGTCTTCTGGTGGAGGTCGCCGACGACGGCGAGGGCGGCGCCGACCTCACGGCCGGCTCGGGCCTGCGGGGCCTCGCGGACCGGGCCGAGGCCCTCGGCGGCGAGCTCTCCGTGGAGAGCATGTCCGGTGGGGGAACGCGCCTTCGCGCGACGCTGCCGCTGGCGGAACCGGCGGTGCTTCACGCGCCCCTGACGGTGGAGCCGGCTACGTGAGCGCGCGACGGGTGCTGGCAGCCGGCGGCGCCGCGGCGGGCGCGGCATTCGGCATCGCCTCAGTGGCGGCGGGCCGCGCGCACCCAGGGTGGTGGTTCGCCGGCGAGTCCGTGGCGGCCGCGGCGACGGAGCTCGCCGCCGGGTTTGCGCTGATCTGCGCGGGCGCGGTCGCCTGGTGGCGCCGGCCCGGCCCCTCCGGTCCACTCCTCGTGCTCGCCGGAGCGGCGTGGTTCGTGCCCGAGTGGAACAACCCCGAGGCGGGCTCGTCGCTGAGCTTCACGGCCGGACTGGCGCTGGTCGCCGCGGCTCCACCGCTCGTTGCGCATGCCGCGCTCGCCTATCCGAGCGGCCGACTCCGCTGGTTCCCCGAGCGCGCCGCTGTGGGGGCGGCCTACGTCGCGTGCGTGGGACTCATCGGGACGATCCCTGCGCTCGTGTTCGACCCGGCCGCGCAGGGCTGCGGCCAGTGCCCGGAGAACCTGCTGCTGCTCAGCGGCGACGGCCCGCTCGCGGAAGACCTGCAGCGGCTGGGGCTATGGGTCTCCGTGTTCTGTGCCGTGCTCCTGACGGGGTTCGCCGCACTCCGGATCGCGCGAGCCTCGGCCGCCGAGCGGCGCCTCTCCGCGCCCGTGCTCGCGCCGGCAGCGTTGTACCTGCTCGCCGTGGCCGTCGAGTTCGCGCACAGCGCGGACCGTGGCTTTGTCACCAACGACTCCTTCGACCTCGTGCTCTGGAGCATCCAGGCGGCGGCGCTGGTCGCGGTCGCGCTGGGGATCGCCTGGGCCTGGGTGGACAGTCGGCGCACGAGGTCCGCGCTGGCCTCCCTGGTCGTCGAGCTGGAGCGCTATCCCGCTCCGGGCGGGCTCCGCGAGGCGCTCTCGCGACGCCTCGGCGATCCCTCGCTCGAGCTGCTCCATCCGCTGCGCGACGGCGATCTCGTCGACGTGGCGGGCGTGCGCCGCACACCGCCTGAGGGGCGGTCGCTCACGCCGCTCGTGTCCGGCGGGCGGACCCTCGCCGTGGTCGCTCACCGGCCCGGCTTGTTCGACGACCCGGGATTGGCCGAGCAGGTCGTGTCGGCCGGACGGCTCGCGCTGGAGCAGCAGCGTCTGCAGACCGAGCTGCGCGCCCAGCTCGCCGATCTGCAGGCGTCGCGCGCCCGCATCGTGGAGACGGGCGACGCCGAACGCCGGCGGCTCGAGCGCGACCTGCACGACGGGGCGCAGCAGCGGCTCGTGGCGCTGTCGCTGGCGATCCGCCTGGCGGATCCCGACGGAGAACGCCTGGCGCCTGCGCAGGACGAGGTCACCGCCCTCCTCGCGGATCTGCGCGCGCTCGCTCACGGGATCTATCCGGCGGCGCTGGCGGAGGAGGGCCTCGGAGCCGCGGTCGAGGCACTCGCGGAGGACGGCTCCGTGGACATGCGGATCGAGGGCCGCCTCCCTGGCGGACGGCTGAATCCGTCGGTCGAGACGGCGGCCTACCTGCTCATCCGCGAGATGACGAGGGGCCGGCAAGCCGAGTGGGTCTCGGTGGAAGTGACGGGTGACGCGGGCGTGCTGCGGGTTGAGGTCGTGGGGAACGGGCTCGATCCCACGGCCCTCGTCTATCTCGAGGATCGAGTCGGCGCGGTGGGCGGACGGCTCCAGCACGAGGAGCGAAGGGCCGGAGTGAGCAGCCTGCGGGCGGAGCTGCCGTGCGGGTAGCGGTCGCCGACGACGAGGTGCTGCTCCGGGAGGGGCTGACCCGGCTGCTGACCGAGGCGGGTCTCGAGGTGGTGGTGAGCGCCGGCGATCCGGACGAGCTCATCCGCCGGGTCGGCCCCGCGCGCCCGGACGTGGTGATCCTCGACATCAAGATGCCGCCGACGCACACCGACGAGGGTCTCGTGGCCGCCGCGGAGCTCCGCCGGCTGCACCCCAACCTCGGCCTGCTCGTGCTCTCGCACTACCTGGACTCCAGGTACGCCATGCGCCTGCTGGAGGAGGTCCCGCGCGGCGCCGGCTACCTGCTGAAGGAGCGCGTGTCCGACCTGGCAGTGCTCGTCGACGCGCTGCGCCGCGTGCGGGAGGGGGAGTGCGTCGTGGACCCGACGATCGTCTCGCGGCTCATGTCGCGGCGCCGCGAGCGCGATCCCGTCGGAGAGCTCACCGCCCGGGAGCGCGAGGTACTCGCCCTGATGGCGGAGGGCTACGCGAACGCAGCCATCTGCGAGCGGCTCTACCTGAGCCCGAAGACCGTCGAGGCCCACGTGCGGCAGATCTTCCTCAAGCTCGGCCTGCGCGACTCACCGGAGCAGCACCGGCGAGTGGGCGCCGTACTCGCCTTCCTGCGCGCGGCGCAGGTTGAGGGTTTGCCCTGAGACAAGTGCAGGGCCCGCCCCGTGGTTCCGGGTCGGCCGGCGGCTTAGCGTCGGCCCATGCCTTCATACAGCCGCACATCCATCATCGCCGCGACCGCTGCGGCCGCCCTCACGGCGGCGCCGGCGGCCGCACTCGCCACCTTTCCCGGTGAGCCCGGACCGATCGCCTTTCAGCGCGTCGTAGACATGAAGAAGGGCACCACCCAGATCTTCAGCGTCGACCCCGCCGGTGGGTCGCTCACGCGGCTCACGAACTTCGCCGGAGGCGCCGGCACGCCCGAGTTCTCGCCGGACGGCTCGCGGATCGCCTTCTACCGGCCGCGGCCCAACGACGTCTTCACCATGGCGGCCGACGGCAGCGCGCCGTTGCGGATCACGCGCGGGTGTCCGCGTTGCCTGGGGGACGACAACCCGGCCTGGATGCCTACCGGGGAGCTGCTGTTCGGGCGGGGGCTCGGCCCCGTACGAGACGACTGGGCCGCCGCGACGGACCTCATGCGCGTCGGCGCCGGCGGCGGTGCGGCGACCGTGGTGCGCCGCTTCATCCGCCTCCGGGACGGGCGCGAGCTGGCCCACGACGCTCAGGTCTCGCCCGACGGCAGCCGGGTGGCGATCACTCTCATCGACAATCGCGGGAGGAACGAGCTCGCCTCGGCGATCTACGTCCTCGACTCCGACGGGTCCAACCTACGCCGCATCACGCCGATGCGGCTCAACGCCGGCAATCCCGATTGGTCGCCCGACGGCGCGCGGATCGTGTTCAACTCGTCCTTCGAGGGCCAGGCTGCGGTGGAGATCTACACGGCGCGCCCCGACGGCACCGGCCTCCAGCGTGTGCGGCGTGAGTCGAAGCGGAGCTACTCGTTCGAGCCGGTCTGGTCGCCGGACGGAAGCCGGATCGCGATGGTCCACGGCACGAGGCACACGTTCCCGCACATCTGGACCATGCGGGCCGACGGGACGGACCTGCGTCAGATCACACGTGGCCCGCGGGTCGACCTACGGCCCGACTGGGGAACGGCGGCCCGGTAGCCGTTGCAACCTGTCGTCTGCGAGAGGAGAGTTGACTAGTGACTCGCGCCCTGACCCTCCTGGTCGCAGCCGTCCTGGCCCTCGCGGCCGGCGGCTGCGACTCGGGGTCGGCCGACAAGGCCGGCGGCCAGCGCGAGGTCGAGGCGCGCGTCCTCACCCTGGCCAACGCCAACTTCGAGCTCGTCGAGCTGCAGGCCTGGGCCGACGAGGTGGAGCGGCTGTCGGATGGCCGCCTGCGGATCCGCGCGCGGAACGACTGGCGCAAGGGCGATCCGCAGGCGGAGGCGGGGCTGATCCGCGACGTCAAGGCAGGCAAGGCGGATCTCGGGTGGGTCGGGAGCCGTGCCTGGACGGCGGAGGGGGTCACGGGACTAGATGCGCTCCACGCGCCCTTCCTCGTCGACGACTACGAGCTCGAGCGGGCGATCCTGGAGGACCCGATCGCGGACCGCATGCTCGAGGCGGTCGGCGACGCAGGGGTAGAGGGCGTCGCGTTGCTTCCGGGCCCGATGCGCTTCCTGCTCACGCGCCGGCCCGTGGACGATGCAGGCGCCCTGACGGGCTCGACGATCGCCATCGCGGAGTCGGAGGTGGCCGAGGCCTCGCTGCGGCAGCTGGGGGCCCGCAGCGTGCCGATCGCCTCGGGCGAGCAGATCGCGGGCCAGGACGGCGTGGAGCAGCAGCTTGAGGCCCTTCACAGCAACCGTCACGCCGAGCACGCGCCGTATCTGATGGCGGACGTCCCGCTGTGGCCCCGTCCGTTCGTGATCTTCGCCAACCGGGGGGTCTGGGAGGACCTGGACGCCGAGCAGCGTGACGTTCTCCGCGAGGCCGCGGACGGCGCCGTGGAGCCCATGCTCGAGCGGGCCCGCACCGGCGACCGCGAGGGCCTCGCGGGTCTCTGCGCCGGCGGGGTGCGGTTCGTCCAGGCGGGGGCGGACGTGCGCAGCGCGTTCCGCCAGATGGTCGAGCCCGTCTACGAGCAGCTCCGTCGCGACGCGCTGACGCGCGAGGTCATATCGCTCGTCGAGCGCGCCCGCACGGAGGCGAGCAGCGCGAGCACGGACCTCCCAGCGTGTTCCGAGCGGCGCGAGATCACCGGGCTGCCGACGGGCGTCTACCGCGCCACCGTCCACCGCGACGACGAAGGGGCGGAGATCGTGGCCGAGGACTTCGTGGGCGGGCCGACGACGATCTACGAGCTGCGACTCGACCCCACCCGGGCGCTCATCACCGCCCACCATGACGACGGGACGTCCCAGGTCGGCTTCGACGAGCTGTACACGGTCTACCGCGACCGCGTGACGTTCGGCGGCGCAGGCGACCTCGGATTCTCGGCGCGCTTCGAGCTCGACGGCGACCAGCTCACCTTCAGCGACTTCGAGAGCGCCGAGACCGGCGACGAGTTCGTCTGGGGAACGCATCCCTGGGTCAGGGTTCGTCGCTGAACGGGGCCGCCGGCTTAGAGAGTTGCGTTGAGCTCCTCGAGCAGCTGGCGGAGCTGGCGCATCTTGGTCTTGCCGAGTCGCCTTGTCCATTCGGCCTCGATCTCAGCCGAGCAACTGCTTCCTCAGTACCACGAGAACTCCGACGTGATGTCGGGAGTCGGGCGCGATCACGGGCTGATCCTGCACGCCGGCGCGAAGACCGACGGCGGCTTCCTGATCGTCAACCTGTGGCCCTCGCAGGAGAACTCCGAGGCGGCAGCCCGCGATCCGCGACGCCTCGGCGTGCTCGAGCGCGCCGAGATCAACCCGGATCAGATCAGCCGCGAGCACCACCAGATCGAGCACCTGCTCGTCCTCGCCCCTCACGGCAGGGCGGCTTGCGACTGCGCCTCCTGATCCTCGGCGACGACCGGGGCGAGATTCTGCCTCGCACCGCTTCTCGCCGATGTGGACTCGCCTGAACGTCGCCTGATCCTGGTCGTGGAGGACGACGAGCTGACCCGCGCCTTCCTGCTCGACAACCTCAGCGCCGACGGCTTTCGCGTGGCCGGTGCGACGGGCGCGGGGGAGGCGCTGCGGGCGATCGAGGTGCGCCAGCCCGCGCTGGTCGTGCTCGACCTCGGGCTGGAGGACGGGAGCGGGCTCGCCCTGCTCGATCGGGTGCGGGCGGCCGACGGGCTCGCCTCGCGTATCGACCCCGACCTTCCGGTGATCGTGCTGAGCGGCCGCTCGGGCGACGCCGACCGGGTGCGGAGCTTCGCCCGCGGCGCCGACGACCATCTCTGCAAGCCCTTCCTCTACGCCGAGCTGCTCGCGCGCGTGCGCGCGCTGCTGCGCCGCGCCGAGGGACGGCGCGCCCAGGGCGTGATGCGCGTGGGCGAGCTCACCATCGATCCGGCCACGCGCGCCGTGCGCCTCTCGGGCCAGCGCGTCGAGCTGTCGGCGAAGGAGTTCGCGCTGCTCCATGCGCTGGCGGAGGAGCCCACCCGCGTGTACGGCAAGCAGGAGCTCCTGCGCGACGTCTGGGGCTATCTCTCGCTCGGCAAGACGCGCACGCTCGACGCGCACGCATGCCGGCTGCGCAAGAAGCTGCGCGGGCCGGGGCGCCCATGGGTCGTGAACGTGCGCGGGGTGGGCTACAAGCTCACGGAGGCGCTGTGACGGGGCTGGCGCTGCTCGCGTTCCTCGGGTGGGCGGCCGCCGGTCTGCTCTGGCTGAGGGGGCGGCGCCGCGCCGCCTTGGTCGCGGACGCAGAGCACGAGTTGCGCGGGGCCGCCGCCGCGATCGGGCTGGCGGCGGAGCGGATGTCTCGGGAGGGGGCGACGGCGGCGTTCTCGTGGCTGGTCCGGTTGCAGCTGGATCGCATGGCTGGAGCTCTGGCGGATCTGGGAGCGGCGAGAGCGCCGGGACGGGCCCGGCTCGACGCGGAGCGCCTCGCGCAGGTGCTCGGGAACCTGATCGCGAACGCCACCGAACACGGCGTGGGGCCCGTCGACGTTCGCGCGAGCAGAGATCGCGGCAGGGTGCGGGTGGAGATCCGAAACCGCGACCGGCCCCGGGAGCTGCACGAGGTGGCGGCGCAGCGTGCCGCGGGAAGAGGGCGAGGCCTGGCGATCGCGGAGCGGGCCGCCCGGGAGCTGGGCGGGAGCCTCCGGGTGGAGTCGCGGAGCGGGGAGACGCGAGCGGAGCTCGAGCTGCCCTCCGACCGTGCCGCATGAAGCCGCGGCGCCGCCGCGGGCTCCTCCTGCTCTCGCTCGCGGTCGCCGCCGGCGGGCTCGCCGCCTCACAGGTCCGCGAGCGCGAGCGCGCCGTCGAGGAGAAGGTGGGGCCGCTCGTGACCGTGGTGGTCGCCAAGCGCGACATCCCGCCGGACGAGCGCCTCCGGCTCGAGGATCTCGCCGTGGCGCAAGTGCCTGCCCGCTACGTGCCGCCCGACGCCTTGACCGCGCCCGCTCGGCTCGCCGGTGCCCGGCCGGCCGTGCCGGTGGCGGCCGGCGGCTACGTCACCGCCGGCGTCCTGCAGAGCGCTTCGGGCGGCGGCCCCGGCGCGCTTCGGCCCGGCGAGCGCGCCGTCGAGATCGGCGTGGGAGGCGGCAGCGCGCTCACACTCGCCGGACCCGGCTCGCGGGTCGACGTGCTGGTCTCGTCCCAGGCTCACGACGGCGCCGGCCGGACCTTCGTCGCGTTCGAGAACGTCGCGCTGCTGGACCTACGCCCAGGTGTGGGCGGGCGCGCGCGGGCCACGCTGCGCGTGACGCTCCGCCAGGCGGTCTATCTCACCGCCGCGGAGAGCTTTGGCCGGGAGGTGCGGCTGCTGGTGCGGCCGCCGGGTGATCGCCGCCCGGCCGGGCCGCTGGCGATTGCGGAGAGCCAGCTGTGATCACGTCGACCTGGCCGTCCGGGCGGCCCAGCAGCGCCCGCTCGGCCATACCGATGAACAGGCCGTGCTCGACCACGCCCGGGATCTGCTTGATCTCGTGGTCGAGCGCCTCCGGGTCGGCGTCGTCCGGCAGCGTGCAGTCGAGGATGAAGTGGTTCTCGTCGGTCAGGTACGCGTCGCCGCCCTCCATCCGCAGCCGCGACTCCGGGAGATGCTCCGAGAGCCGCCGCTGCGTGTCGCGCCAGCCGAAGCGCACGACCTCCACGGGGAGCGTGAAGCGCGTGCCGAGCCGCTCGACGCGCTTGTCGACCTCGGCCACCACCACGAAGCGCCGCGCCGCCGAGATCACGATCTTCTCGCGGAGGAGTGCGCCCCCGCCGCCCTTCAGGAGCCGGAGCTCCGGATCGATCTCGTCGGCGCCGTCGATGGCCAGGTCGGGGTGGGTCTCGCCGTCCAGCTGCGCCACCTCGAGCCGGCCGAGCTGTGCCAGCGCGTAAGTCGCGCGCGACGCCACCACCGCCTTGACCGGCGGCTTCACCCAGCGGCCGCCGATGGCCTCGATCAGCGTCCACACCGCGCGGCCCGAGCCGAGCCCGATCGTCATGCCCGGCTCGATCAGCTCGAGCGCCGCCGAGGCGGCGGCCGTGCGCGCCGGCGAGAACTCGTAGGCGCCGGAGATCGTCACGGCGAGAGCCTACGACACGAGCTCAGCCTTCAGCTCGATCGATCCGACTGCAGCGAGCGCCCGCGACACCGGGCAACCCTCCTTTGAGCTCTCGGCGATCCGCTGGAGCTCCTCGGCATCGATGCCGGGCACCCGCGCGCGGGTGTCGAGCTCGATTCGCGTGATGCCGAAGCCCTGATCCTGCTTGTCGAGGTGCACGGTGGCCGTGGTCTCGACGCTCTCGGGCTCGTGTCCCGCCCGCCCGATGTCGGCCGCGAACTGCATCGAGAAGCACCCGGCGTGGGCGGCCGCAATCAGCTCCTCCGGGTTCGTTCCGTCACCCTCCTCGAAGCGCGACTGGAACGAGTAAGGGCCCTCGTAGGCGCCGCTGGCCATCCTCATCGTCCCCTGGCCCTCCTGCAGCGAGCCGTCCCAGCGGGCGTCGGCGGTCCTCTTCGGCATCAGCGCCTCCTTCCGTGATCGTGGTCGCAGATGGCAGGCTACCCCTCGCTAAACTTGCTTACACAACGTAAGTCGCTGATGGAGAATTCGTTCCTCTGATGGAGAACACAATGCAAACACTGCTGCTGGTCCCGGTTGACGATTCGGTCGTCTTCCCGAACATGACCCTCACGCTGGCAGTCGAGGTCGGCGACGAGGAACGCGTCGTGCTCGTGCCGCGCAAGGGTGACGAGTTCGCCTCCGTCGGCACGGTCGCGAACGTGGTCGAGCGTGTCCGCCTGCCCGGCGGCCCGCAGGCCGTGGCGATCGAGGGCGCCCACCGGGCGCGCATCGGCGCCGCCCGCGCGGACGCCTCCGGGGCGCTGCGGGTCGAGGTCGAGCCGCATCCGGACGACGTTCCGGTCGACGGCCGCACCCGTAACCTCGAGCGCGAGTACCGCGCCGTGGTCGAGGAGATCCTCGAGCTGCGCGGCGACGATGGCCGCGTCGCGGCCTTCGTCCGCTCGATCACCGAGCCCGGCGCCCTCGCCGACACGAGCGGCTACGCGCCCGACCTCTCCTACGAGCAGAAGGTCGAGCTCCTCGAGACGCTCGACGTGACCGAGCGGCTCGAGCTCGCCCTGAAGATGCAGCGCGAGCGGCTGACCGAGCTCCAGGTGCGGCAGCGCATCCGCGAGGACGTGCAGTCCGGCGCCGAGAAGCAGCAGCGGGAGTACTTCCTGCGCAAGCAGATGGAGTCGATCCGCAAGGAGCTCGGCGACGACGAGGTGTCGGTGGTCGAGGAGTACCGCGCCAAGATCGACGAGGCCGGCATGCCCGAGGACGTGCGCGAGCAGGCCGACCGCGAGCTGGGCCGGCTCGAGCGCATGGGCGAGCAGGGCGGCGAGGCGTCGATGATCCGTTCGTACCTCGACTGGCTGATCGCCGTGCCGTGGTCCGGGCGCTCCGAGGAGCGGCTCGACCCCGTGTACGCGCGTGAGGTGCTGGACGCCGACCACGCCGGCCTCGAGGACGTGAAGGACCGCATCGTCGAGTACATCGCCGTACGCAAGCTGCGCCTCGAGCGCGGCATCGAGGAGGACAAGCGCTCCGGCGCCATCCTCACGCTGATCGGGCCGCCCGGCACGGGCAAGACGTCGATCGGCGAGTCGATCGCGCGCGCGACCGGACGCGAGTTCGTGCGCATGTCGCTGGGCGGCGTGCGCGACGAGGCCGAGATCCGCGGCCACCGGCGCACCTACATCGGCGCGCTGCCGGGCCGCCTGGTCCGCGCCCTGCGCGACGCCGGGACGATGAACCCGGTGATCATGCTCGACGAGGTCGACAAGGTCGGCGCCGACTGGCGCGGCGACCCGAGCGCGGCGCTGCTCGAGGTGCTCGACCCGG
>Ga0081538_10004063_pt1 | contig 13619 bp, 10 predicted proteins | sample TabmetS5T2R1_FD_71022 | JGI IMG/M metagenome (GOLD analysis project Ga0081538, IMG submission 71022) | Tabebuia heterophylla rhizosphere microbial communities from the University of Puerto Rico - S5T2R1 | ecosystem: Host-associated > Plants > Roots > Rhizosphere ...
TTGGGGATGGCACAGACTTTGTCCTGCTGCAGGAGCCAGCGCAGGGCCGCCTGCGTCGCCGTCTTGTTGTGGGCCTCTCCTATCTCCCTGAGGGTTCTATCCCGCCCGACGCCGCCGCGAGAGAGTGGCGTGTATGCGGTCAGCAGGTAGTCCATCTCCTGCGCTTGTTCGAGGAGTGCGCTTTGGCTCCTGTAGGGATGGTACTGGACCTGGTTGCAGAAGATCTCCGCGTGCTCCGCCGCCTCTTCGACCAGCGAAGGGGAGAAATTGCTCACCCCGACGAGCGATACGCCACCCTCCTCTTGCAGTTCCCGCATGGCCCCGAGGGTCTCGCCTAGAGACACGCCATCGCCTGGCCAGTGCATAAGCAAGAGATCGACGTATTCGGTGCGGAGCTTCTTCAAGCTCTCCCTGGTCTTCTGTATGACGCGGTCATGGGCGAAGTCGCTAGGCCAGACCTTGGTGGTCAGGAAGATCTCCTCCCTGTCTACACCCGCATCCTCGAGGCCACGCCCGACCTCGGCCTCGTTGCCGTACATCTGGGCCGTATCCACGTGCCTGTAGCCCATGGAGAGGGCTCGCCCGACGGCCTGTACGCACACCTCTCCCGTGAGCCTGTAAGTGCCCAGACCAAGCGAAGGGACCGCCGCGTTCTTTATCCTCAGATACTCCATCATGACCTCCTCTAGAGCGAAGCAATGTTATTGCGCTGTAACACGTTCTAGCTGTTCTCCGGGGAGAATGACGCTTCAGGGCGGCCTTCCAGCTTCGCGACGGTGGGGAGAAACCAGTCAGGGCATTGTTGAACCGTATTCTCCTGAGGGTCGAAGAAGACGTGGGCCGCAGAGCCTTCCGCGACGAGGGTGCCGCCCCCATAGGTCTCTCCGGTGCGCAATTCGAAGTCCATCGCGTAGGAGCGGTTGCCGACCGTGCGCATTCGCGCCGCGCCGTGGAGGGTGTCCTCGAAGAAGATCGGGGCTTTGTAGCGTACGGTGGTCTCGGCGATCACGTACCTGGCGCCGGGGACGTCGCCCGCTTCTAGCTTCTCGATGCCGGCCATCTCCGCGAGTACGCGCCAGTAACAGATGCGCACCTTCTCGAAGAACTCCAGGTAGACAGCGTTGTTGACGTGGCCGTAAGGGTCGAGGTCCCCGTAGCGGATCTCGAGCCGCGTGAGGGCGGGAGGGTTCTTCAAGGAGGCGTCCCCTTACTATTGGTTTCCGCAGAAGATTGTACACATCCTCTTCGCATTCCATCTGATTTAATGAGGACGATGGACTACGACGAGTACCTGGAGCAGGGCGAGACCCTGGCGAGTGAGGGCCTTGTAGAGGAGGCGCTCTCACGCTTCGAGCAAGCCCTCGAGACAGCCCCCGAGAACCCCGAGGTCATCGAGGCCGTGGGACGCGCCCTACTGAACCTGGGTCGGCTCGAGGAGGCCGAGGCCAGCTTTCTCGACGCCCTGGAGCTGGATCCCGAATGGGTCGCGCCGCGCATGGGGCTGGCAATGGTCGCGCTCTCCCGCGACGAACCGTTCAAGATCGTGCACCACCTCGAGCGGGCCATAGAGACGGACTCGGGATACCCCGACGCGTACGTGGAGCTAGGCCGCTACTACGGCTTTATGGGGGAGCCCGCGCTGGCGAAGGCCACCTTCGAGCGCTGGACGAACCGTGTGCCGGAAGACGCCGACATGCTCATAAACGCCGGCCTGACCCTCTTCGACGCCGCCGACTACGCCGAAGCCCTCGAGTTCTTCGAGAAGGCTATAGAGGCCGCCGCAGACGACGTGCAGAAGTGCGGCGCGCGGACCTTCAGGGCCAACGCCCTGGATATGCTGGGCCGCTACGCCGAAGCCGTAGGCGCCTACGAGGAGGTCATAGCGGCGGCGCCCGAGTGGTGGGAGGCCCACGCGAACCTGGGGATCTGCCACGCCCGCAACGGTGATCTGGAGAAGGCGGAGGCCGCCTTCAGGCAGGGCCTCGAGGACTGTCCTGGCTCGCCGGAGATCAGGGACGAACTGGCGGCCCATCTGCTCGCCTTGAGGAAGAACCTTCCAGAGGCCTTGAGGCTCTCGGAGGAGGCCGTGGCGCTGGGGCGGGATGAGATCCGGCACCTCATAACCCTCGGGGAGGCCAGGCTCGCCCTGGAAGACGAAGACGGGGCGGCCGCGGCCTACGACGCGGTTCTGGCCCTCGACCCCGAGAACCCGGAGGCCCACCTCGAGCTCGGCATCTTGAGCGAGCGCAAGGGGGAGATGGGGCGGGCGGAAGAGCACTTCGTGGAGTCGCTGAAGGTGGATCCCGCGAACCCCCGTGCGCTCTACTCGTACGCGAGTCTCTACTACACGGCCGACGACCTGGAGGTGGCGGAGGAGATCCTGGAGCGGGCCATAGCCGCCGACGCGAGATACTCCCCCGCACTCTCCGCGCTCGCCAGTATCCAGGCCCGCCGCGGCGAGTACGGCGACGCGCTCGACTACATCGAGAAGGCCGTCGACGCCGGCGAACGCGACGTCGAACACTTCAGGAGCGCGCTGGAGTTCGCGCCCCTGCACGCCGACCCACGCTTCCGCACCCTCCTCTCCCGTATGGTGGGCGACAGGAGCAACGGGCAGGGTTAGGATGCGCCGCGGTCCTCGCACAAGAGGCAGGCGCCGATGAGGGCCAGGAACGCCAACGACGAGAACACCGTCCGCACACCGTTCCAGAAGTTCCAAGGACCCTCGTAGGCGGCCCTCGCGCCGGCCAGTTCGTCGGACGATGCGCCCTCGGCGACGCGGGCCAGTTCCTCGTTCAAAGGTACGTTCACGAAGACCGTGAGTAAGAAGCAGCCCCCGATGTAGAGCGCGCAGGCCAGCGCAACGAGCCAAAAACGGCCCGACCTGGGCCGCGGGAAGTGCACGGCGAGCGTCGCCAGCAGGAACAGAACAGCGCCGAAGAAGCTCGCGAAGAACAAGGGATTCTGTATTCTCGCGTTTATGGCCTGCATCGTGGCGACGTAGGAGGCGTCGGGCTGCGCCGCCAGGCCGAGGTTCACCGAGATCGCATAGGCGTAGAAGACGCCGGCCACGAGGCCGGTGGCCAAGGTGGCCAGGCCCAGCGTGAGGGAGCGGACGGCCGGACCAAGAATCCTAGGTCGGGGAGCCCTGTGGCCCATGCTTTCGATCCTGGTCTGTGACATGGTGTGCCTCCTCTATTCGTCGTGGCCTGGGATCAGCCGTCGGACGCTCAACCGATACGCAGCGCGATCGTGAGCGTGGCAGCCGCGGCGAGGGCCGCTGCGAACCGCAGGTGGTTCCATGCGGTCCAACCCCGAAGGTAGCGCGACCAGTGGTCCTCGGCGCCCGCGCCGCGTGGCTCGATCCTCGCCAGCGCCTCGTTGCGCGGCACGTGGTAGGCACCAGTCGTCACGATCGTGCCAACCAAATACACCGCGCCGCCGGTGAGCAGGTACCCAGCGAAGGGCTCGCCCCACACCAAGAACGACGAGACGATCAACGTCCCACAAGCCAGGGCCGTTCCGAAGAGCGCCGCCATAAACGCGGGAGTGATCGCCGCCACGTTGATTGCCTGCATGGCGGCGATGCCCTGCTGGGCCGGCAGCCGGGCGAGAGCGCTCATCACGAAAGCCGAGAAGGCAAAGAAGACCCCAGCCATCACACCACATCCGAGGGCCGCAACGAACGTCAGCGCGAACAGAAGACCGTTCATCGGCCGACACGTCCTAGAGGATCCCAGCCCACACGCGGGAAGAGTCGGCTTTCGCACCCGTTCTCGGCCCCCATACTCGGCTCCTTTCTCCTTGCTTTACACCGTGTAAATTGACACGTTGTAAAGTTACCGTATACTTTACACTGTGTCAAGTATTGAATCCAAGAGATCCGGGACCCGGACGCGGATACTCGGGGCGACGTGGCGTCTGATGGAGGAGCGCAACGGGCAGGGCGTGCGCATGAGCGACGTTGCCAGGGCGGCGGGTGTCTCGCGGCAGGCGGTGTATGACCACTTCGGCTCCAGGGCGGATCTGATGGTTGCGACTGTACGTTACGGGGATACGGTCCTGGGGCTTGACGAGCGCCTGCGCAGCTACCGGGCGGCGACCGGCGGGGTGGAGCGCTTGGAGGCGTTCGTCGAGTTCTGGGGGAACTACATACCGGAGATCCACGGTATAGCCAGGGCGCTCTTGGCGGCCCGCGAGAACGATGAAGCGGTTGCGGCAGCCTGGAACGACCGGATGGGCGTCGTTTACGAGGCCTGCCGCGACATCGTCGAGCGCCTTCATGGGGACGGGGCGTTAGCTCCTGGGTGGTCTTTGGACGAGGCCGCCGACGTGCTCTGGACCATGCTCTCGATCCACAGCTGGGAGAGCCTCGTGCTCGAGCGCGGATGGCCTGTGAGTCGGTACGTGGGCCGGATGCAAGAGCTGAGTAGGCGTGCCTTCGTGCGAGATGCCGGGGGGAGTAGCCGATAAGAGAGCGCCTCTTCGGGGCCGGCTACAACAGCTTCAGCTTCGCCGTGGAGTATCTCAGGTCTTCGACGAAAGCATCCATCTCACGGATACGCTGGGCGGCCAGATCCTTGCTACTCCTCAGGACGAGGAGGTCGGGGATCTTCCGCCGCAGGCTCTCCGCGTTCCAGATCGCCGCCCGTATATCCGGCACGTCGTCTTCCGTGCCGACCATGGCCAGCATGCGGGAGATGCCGATGGCGCCCAGGTAGTCGAGGCCGACCGCGTCTTTGAGGAGAACGGTCTCAGAGGCAGTGCCGGCGGGCGCCCCTGGCGGGTGGTGTTCGATCGCCTCTATGACCGCCTGGCTCGCCTGCGGGGGGAAATCCCAGTCCTTGAGGATACGGCGGGCCACCACCGCCGAGCGCTTGGCGTGGTCGGGCGGCTCCCGCAAGGCGTAGGCCTTGTAGAGACCGACATCGTGCAGCAGGGCGGCCGCGCGCAGAATCTCCTCGTCGTAGGAGATTCCCTCCAGGGCCGCTAGCTCCTCAGCCAGGGCGAAGACCCTCAGGCAGTGGACGTACCCGTAAACAGGGTGCGTCCCGACCCTGGCGATGTGCTCTTCGATCTCCTCTACCACCGTTTTCATGGCAGAGAGTCTAGCGAATAGGTCCCGCCGGTGCGAGTAGGGGCGCTTTGCGAACGACCCCTACCGTTTCCGAAGATCGCGGAGCAGGGCGGCCTGGCCCACATCATCTACGGTCAACATCCCCACCAGGTTGCCATCCTTGACGACGGGCAGGGCCCTGAAGCCGCTCTCCTGAAGGATACGGTTGCCGTCTGTAAAGAGGTCTGCGTCTGGCGAGATGGTAGGAAACTCTGTCTTCATCAGGTCGCGGACGGTGGCAAAACGGCCGGGGGAGTGGGCTGCGGCCATGATCTCGTTGCGGGTGATGATGCCGACCAGATCTCCTTCCTCGTCGAGGACGGGGAAATCCTCCTGGTAGCCGTGGATGACGGAGTCGAGGATTTGGCCGAAGTTGTGGTAGGGCGTTACCGTCTCGATTCGGCCCTTGGTACCCATCACGTCAGAGACCGTGAGCCCGCGCATCTGCTCCCTCTGGCGGACCATCCCTGCCTCGCCGCTCGCGCCGAGGAAGACGAAGAAGCCAATGATGGCGAGCAGGAAGTTGTTGCTAAAGAAGCCCAAGAGGATGAAGAGGACGGCGAAGGCCTGCCCTACGGTCGAGGAGATATTCGTGGCGCGCAAGGGCCCGAGGCGCGTGGCGAGCAGGCCGCGCAGCACACGGCCACCATCCATCGGGAAGGCCGGGATCATATTGAAGACCACGAGGGCGACGTTGATCATGCCTAGCGTGGCGAAGAGCTGGCCCAGGGACCCTACCCCGGAGAGTATGTCCGTCGGAACCGAGAGATTGCCCCCGAAGAGCAGGGCAAGCCCGAAGAATATGGGGGCGAGCACGACGTTGACGAGCGGACCGGCTACGGCGACCTTCACCTCGTCGATGGGTCTCTCCGGGAGTGACTTCATCCTGGCCAGCCCGCCGATGGGCAGGAGCGTGATGTCCTGAACCTCGCTCCCGAGACGCATGGCCACGAGCGAGTGGCCAAACTCGTGAAGCAAGACGCAGAAGAACAGTACGACCACAACGCCGACGGTGACGAGCGCGTCCACGAAGCTGCCCGAATCCCCGAAAGCGAGATAGCCGAAGAAGGCCAGCAGCAGGAAGAAGCTCCAGTGGACCTTCACGTCTATACCGAACGCACTGCCTATCTTGAAAGATCCACCCATTATTGCGTTGAGTTTACCCCACCCACCGGCGGGCGGTGTGATCCGAAACCCCCTCTGCCTGCTAGAATCGAGGGGTGGAGGAACGCACCCAAGGCTACCGTCTCGTTACGACCGCGGAAGACCTTGGCGCCGTCGCGAAGACCCTGCAAAGCGCCGAAACCATCGGCGTGGACATCGAGACCTTGGCGCTCTCCCCCCGCGACGGAGGGGTGCGCCTGCTCCAGCTCGCCACCCCGGAGGAGACGTTCGTAATCGATATCTTCGAGGTCGGCGACCTCTCACCACTCACAGGGGTGCTCGAAGGCGGGCCGGTCAAGGTGGGGCACAACCTGAAGTTCGATTACCAGTTCCTTCGTGCCCTGTACGGTGTCTCGCTCTCGCCCCTCTTCGACACGATGCTCGCCGCCCAGATCCTCGATGGCGGCAACTACGGGGCGTCCTACTCGCTGGAAGCCGTGGTGGAGCGTTACCTCGACGAGTCGCTCGACAAGTCCGAGCAGAGGAGCGACTGGTCTGGAGAGTTGAGCGAAGCACAGCTCGAGTACGCCGCGCGGGACGCAAGGGTCTTGCTGCCTCTGCGCGAACGACTTGCGGCATCGCTAGAAGAGGAGGAGCTCGGACGAATCTCGCGAATAGAGTTCGCGGCCGTCGCGGCGATAGCCGAGATGGAACTCGCCGGCGTCAAGCTCGACGTAGCCCGCTGGAAGGAGCTAGAGGTGAGGGTGCGCGAGCGACGCGACCGGGCCGCCGACCACCTGGAGTCCTTCTTCCCGCCGCCAGAAGGGATATTGCCGCTCGAGGGCCTCGGACCGCGACTCAACCTCAACAGCCCCAAGCAGATCACGGACGCCTTCCGGACCCTGGGGATAGAGCTCCCCGACACGAAGGTCTGGACCCTCCTCAAGGTGGACCACCCGGCGGCGAAGGCATTGCTCGAGTATCGGGAACTACAGAAGAAACTCGGTACCTACCTCGAAACCTACCCTGGCTTTATAAGCCCGAAGACCGGACGCATCCACGCGAACTTCCTGCAGTGCCGCGTTCCGACCGGGCGTCTCGCCTGTACGGCTCCGAATATCCAGCAGATTCCGCACGAGGACGAGTTCCGCCGCTGCTTTGTGGCCGAAGACGGCAACACGCTCGTCATAGCAGACTACTCCCAGATAGAGCTGAGGATCCTCGCCGAGGTCTCGGAAGATCCCGCCTTCGTCGGGGCTTTCCAGAGGGGCATGGACCTCCACCGCCTGACGGCGGCCACGATGTACAACGTGTCCATGGATGAGGTCAGCAAGGACCAGCGCACGGCGGCCAAGCGCATAAACTTCGGCCTGATGTACGGACGCGGCGCCCGCAGTCTCTCCGCCCAGCTAGGCACGGACGAGGAACGTGGTCGCCGACTCATAGACGAGTACTTCGCCAACTACCCCAAAGTGCAACGCTTCTTGCAACGAACGGCCAACCGGGCCGTGCGGGATCGCACACTCCGAACGCTCGCGGGTCGGGTGCGCAAGTTCGGCAACGACCCCGTGGCCGACGACAGGGGCGCCATGCGCCGCGAGGCGATGAACTTTCCGATTCAAGGCGCGGCCAGCGACATCGCCAAGCTGGCCCTGGTCTACGTCCGCGAGGAGGTCGAAGGCCTCGACGCCCGTCTCATAAACTCCATCCACGACGAGTTCGTCATCGAGTGCGCCGAGGAACAGGCCACCGAGGTCTCCGAGAAGACGCAGGCGGCGATGGTCAGGGCGGGGGAGGATATCCTCGAGAAGGTGCCCGTCCAGGTCGAGGTCGAAATCTCCCGCGAGTGGAGGAAGTGAGGACTCCACCAGCCAGAACAAGCGGCTTCCCGCCACAAGCTCGGGGTAGCTCTTAGACCCCCCTTCCCCCGCCGGTGGGCGACTATGTGCATTGTGCAATAACCCTTGGCATACCTCGACGCACGGATTTCTCCAGAAATGGCCACCTGGCAGAGGCCACTGTCCTCCCTACCCGATAGTCTGTACTTGATGTAGCGAAGCAAACTGTGAGAACCTTATCAGTAACAAACAAATATGAGGCTTTGCCAACAGGTGGGTAGCGTATGTATCAAAGGACGAGGGGAAGGCTGTCGAAGCTGAGGAGCAACCTTCTGCTCCTCCTCGTTGTGTGTGGGACGTTGCTCGCCGCACCGGCGATAGTGATGGCACTCATAACCGACCTGGGCAACAATACATCGCCCACGATCCAGAGCGAGGGGGCGAACGTAGTCGACCCCGGCACCGATTCGCGCGGGGACGCTTCGCCCGCGCCCGCGATCCAGAACGAGGAAGCGAACATAGGCGCCCCGAGCGCTGACGCATCGCCCGCGCAGGCGATCCAGATCGAGGAGTCGAACGATGCAGCGGGCAAGACCGTAACCCTTACTGGATCCAACTGGCAGCCAGGGGAGTCCGTCCACGTCAAGCTAACGGATGATCAGGGCAAGACCTGGAGCCGCAACGTAGGCGTGACGGCCGATGCGAGTGGTCGGATACAGGCCCGGTTCCAGCTCCCCGACGGGTTCTCGGCAACCTACGAGGTGACCGCCATGGGTGAGCAGTCTGGCGTGGCGACGACGTCCTTCGCGGACGGCAACGTATCGTTCAGCGGTACTTTACCCGCTCCTGCGAGGTGGACCGTGAACTATAGGACGCATGGCGGTGGGAACGCTACCCACGACACTTCTTGCGCCGCGGGGGGCACTGAAGGATCCAGGACCATCTCCCCCGATCTCACGGGCACAGCGTCCGTAGCCGTCTCCGATAAAGGGTCTATGGGGCTTGGGACCGTGACCGTGCCCGCCAACTCGACACTCGTATTCGACCATTGGACCGACCAGAACGGCAACATTGTTGCCAACGACGCGTGTCTCTCCGGGGACCCGAGCGGCCCGAATGGCAACATCACCGACCTCATCGCGCACTTTGATCCGGCGAAGCAGACTCCGGAGGCGCAACCCCAGCCGATCGTGAGCACCAACGAGGACACCGCCAAGACGATCACCCTGAGCGGCACCGACGAGGACGGCGATAACCTGCTCTTCTACATCGCCACCGGCCCGAGCCATGGGACCCTCGGGCCGATCGGGGCGCTCACGTGCGCGGGTACGGTGCCAAGGACCTGCTCCGCGAACGTCACCTACACGCCGGACGACGACTACAACGGCTTCGATATCTTCAGCTTCAAAGCCGACGACGGCACCGAGGGCAGCTATCCTGCTCCGGTGTCCATGTTGGTCGATCCGGTCAACGACACCCCGGTGGCCACCGACGAAACCAAGACGATGAGCGAGGACGGCGGTCCGCTCTCCATAGACTTCGGTGGGCTGCTCTCCGACGTGGAGACTTCCGATGCCGACCTCACCTATGGCATCATCGATCCCGACCCCGCCAAGGGTTCGCTCAGCGGAGCAGGCTCGACTCGCGAGTTTACCCCGGCTCCTGACTTCAACGGCACCGTGAACATCGACTATACGCCCACCGACCGCGGCGATCCGGACGAATGCCGTGCCGCCAACCCTCCTTGCGCCGGGGCCGCGATCGGCGCCAAGAAGTCCGTAACCGTTACGGTCGACGCCGTAAACGACGCCCCCAGCTTCACCAAGGGTCCGGATCAGACCACAGATGAGGATGCCGGAGCGCAGAGCATTGCCGATTGGGCCACCGCTATCTCTGCCGGATCCAACGAGTCCGGCCAACGGGTGACCTTCGAGGCCACCAACGACAACAACGACCTGTTCGCCTCGGGAGGTAAGCCTTCCGTCGCCCCCGACGGCACGCTTACCTACCCCCCCGCCGAGAACGCTAACGGCACGGCCAAGGTTGCCGTTAAGCTCCGCGACGACGGCGACACGGCCAATGGCGGAGCGAACGAGAGCGCCGAGCAGATGTTCACCATCGCTGTCGACTCTGCAAACGACGCGCCTGGCTTCCAGAAGGGCGACAACCAGACGGTAAACGAGGACTCCGGTGCGCAGGAGGTCAACGGTTGGGCTACCGACATCTCTGCTGGCAGCGCCGACGAGAGTGGCCAACGGTTGAGCTTCGAGGCTACCAGTGACACCAACCTGTTCACCGCCGGGGGGCAGCCCGAGATCGACGCTAGCGGCAAGCTCACCTACGAGGCCGCGCCCAACGCCAACGGCAGCTCAACTGTCGCCGTGAAGCTCCGCGACGACGGTGGCACGCTGAACGGCGGAGCGAACACCAGTGCCGAACAGAGCTTCACCATCAACGTCACCGCTGCAAACGACACGCCCATCGCCCGCGGGGACACCCTGGCGACCGTCGAGGACAGGAAACTGGTCTTCCCGTCTAGCGACCTCGTGGGCAACGACTATGAGGGCGCGGACAACGAGTCTAGCCAGACCCTGGCCGTCACGGAGGTCTATGAGGGCACCGCCGGCACAGTAAGCCTCGGTTCTAACGGCAACATCACCTTCGGACCGGAGGCCGACTTCAGTGGGAACGCTGCCTTCAGATACCTGGTGTGCGACGACGGTAGCCCGAGCAAGTGCTCCGTGCAGAGGGCGACGGTCAACGTGCCGGTCAGCCCCGTAAACGACGCACCGGCAGCCGCCAACCAGTCGGTCACCACCGATGAGGACACGGCCATAGCAGTTACCCTCAGTGCCCCCGACATAGAGGGCGACGCCGTGGGCTACATCATCGTGAGTGCTCCGCGGCACGGCACCCTCAGCGGCTCGGGCGCCAACCTCATCTACACACCGGAGGCTGACTACAGAGGTCCTGACAGCTTCACCTTCAAGGCCTCCGACGGGATCGCCGACAGCGATCCAGCAACGGTCAGCATCGCGGTCGACTCCGTAAACGACGCACCTGTGGCCACCAGCGACACCATGTCGACCAAAGAGGATACTCCTCTGGTCTTCGCGGCCGGCCAGCTACTTGGCAACGACACTCCGGGAACCGCCAACGAGAGCGGCCAAACCCTGACGGTCACCGCCGTAGACCTACCCGTCAATGGCCAGGTCTCCCTTGGTACCAACGGCGACATCACCTTCACGCCGGATACCGGCTTCGACGGACAGGCTAGCTTCGAGTACACCGTCTGCGACAACGGCAGCCCGAGCGAGTGCTCCGACATGATAGCGATAGTGGACGTAGCGGCGAGCCCGGTCAACGACGCTCCCGGCTTCACTGCGGGCGCCGACCAGACGGTGGCTGAGGACTCTGGACCACACAGCTTCCCCGGTTGGGCCAGCGGCATCTCCGCTGGTCCCGCCGACGAGTCGGATCAGGACTTGACCTTCGAGGTCACCAACAACACCAACACCGGGCTGTTCTCTACTCAGCCTTCCGTCGCAGCCGACGGTACGCTCAGCTACGCGCTCGCCACCGACAAGAACGGCAGCGCAGACGTTACCGTGAGGCTCAAGGACAACGGCGGCATCGCCAACGGCGGAGCGGACACCAGCGCCGAGCAGACGTTCACCATCAACGTCACCGCCGTAAACGACGCGCCGATAGTCAGCAATTTGCAAGGTGATGGCGCCGCCAACGAGGGCGACGTCAAGACCTACACCTTCGACATCGCCGACGTGGATAGCGGCACCTTCTCTGCCTCGGTCGACTGCGGCGGGCCGGACAAGGGTGAATTCGTCGCCGGGAGCGTCCAGATCAGCGGCACCAACGGCCGGTTCGATTGCGAGTTCCTCGACGGCCTGATCTCATCTACCCCGGTCGACATCAGCGTACGGGTCAGCGACGGTGACAAGCTCAGCAACGTTGAGTCCAAGAGCGTTGGCGTCGGCAACGTCTCTCCCGCGCTAACGGGCGTCAGCAGCTCCTCGCAGAACGCCCTGGCAGGCACGCTCAACCCCGTGACTTTCACCGGCACGGCGACCGATGTGTCGCCGATCGACCTCGCCGCCGGATTCAGGTGGCGGTGGGCGATCGACGGAGGCGCTTACGGCCCGTTCGGCGCCGTTAACGCCAACACCTTCGAGGTCGGAGGCGCCAACAACCAGCACTACTTCTCCACCTGCGGCACCCACACCGTCGAAGCGCAGGCCAGCGACAAAGACGGCGGCATGTCGGCCGAGTCGCCTCAGTCCACGCAGTCCGTGAGCGTGTACGACGGGGTCTTCAGTCCGCCGCTTGTTGACGGCACCACCAACATGGTGCAGAAGGGCCAGGTCATCCCGGTGGAGATCTCCGTCGGGTGCGGCACCACCGACCTGACCAACCTGACTCCCCACATCCGGCTTCTCGGCGACAACGTTTCGCCCGAGACTGAATCCGGGAGGACGACCGTGACGACTACCCCGGTTCTGGCGGCCGATACCACTCAGACAATGCGCCCGGTCGATGGGGGCTACATCTACAACCTCCAGGTGCCGAACAACGCCGCGGCGAACCAACAGTTCACCATCCTGGTCGACCCCTTCGGGGCCACCGCAGACCACGCAGCCACCGGCATGTACGTCGTCCTCAAAGTCGGCAAGTAGGAGATGAACAGACAGGCTGATTGAATAGTCCGAGCACGAAAGGGTCGGAGCACAATACCCCGGCCCTTCTCTTTTGAGGGCCTAGCGTGCTGCGTGAGCCTACCGCTATGCTGCGATGAGCCCCACGATGATACCGACGATCACGAGGAGAATCGAGCATTGGCCCACTAGCCTAATGATCTCCGGCCATGTGTCTAGCTCCAGCCTTTCCCCGAGTTCCTGTTCTTCCACCGAGATCATAAGCTCTATGTCTATGGACTTCATGTACATCTCCTGTGTAGGTGGGATTGGAGAGTAAATTGGTAGGCTAGCTGCTCCAGGGTCCGCTCCACTTGATTGACTCTGTACCGGCGCCTAAATGGTCCCCTTCCTCATCCGGTCGAGCTCTTATAACCAGGATATCTACCAGCGATGTATGAGAACGGGCTGAGAATCACCCTACCCCTAACTTCCGGCTAGCCCTTCGATCCTTGCGGCGACCCTACGGCAGAAAAGCTTCGGGCAGCTGCTCCGCTAGCTCTTCACTCCGTAGCGGCCGTGCGAAGTAGTACCCCTGTCCCAAATCGCATCCCATGTCCTTCAGCAAGGCTGCTTGGTCGGAGGTTTCGACCCCCTCGGCCAGCACCTCAATGCCCAAGGTGTGGCACAGTTCTATGATCATTCGCACCAATGCTGTGTCCGTCGCGTTCCCTCCGAGCCCTTTTACGAACGTCCTATCCACCTTCACGCGGTCCACAGGCAAGCGCTTCAGGTACGAGAGTGACGAATAACCGGTGCCGAAGTCGTCCAGGTACAACCGGATGCCCATCTTCTTCAGCGCTTCGAGTGCCTGGGCGTTGTGCTCCGAGGCTCCTATCAGGACGGTCTCGG
>Ga0081538_10004064_pt1 | contig 13617 bp, 16 predicted proteins | sample TabmetS5T2R1_FD_71022 | JGI IMG/M metagenome (GOLD analysis project Ga0081538, IMG submission 71022) | Tabebuia heterophylla rhizosphere microbial communities from the University of Puerto Rico - S5T2R1 | ecosystem: Host-associated > Plants > Roots > Rhizosphere ...
CGACGCCCTTCGGGCACGCCTCGATGCAGTTGAAGCAGTGGGTGCAGTCGTAGATCCCGTGCGGGTCCTCGGCGAGGTCCTGCAGGCGCTCCTTCTGGCGGCCGTCGCGCGGGTCGCCGACGAAGCGGTACGCCTTGGCGAGCGCGGCGGGGCCGATGAACAGCGGGTCGACCTCCATCGACAGGCAGTCGCTCACGCACGCGCCGCACTGGATGCAGGCCATCGACTGCGTGACGTCGATCATCGACTCGGGCGGGACGACGTACTCGCGCTCGGGCGGGTCGCCGTCGGGCAGCAGCCACGGGGTGACGCGCTGGATCTTCTTCCAGTGGACCGCGTCCATGTCGACGATCAGGTCCTTGATCACCGGCATGTTCCCCATCGGCTCGACCGTGATGACGCCGTCGACGGCGTTCTCCGCCGCGTGGTCGAGGTGCATGTGGCAGGCCAGATTCGGCTTGCCGTTGATGCGGACGCCGCAGGAGCCGCAGATCGCGGCGCGGCACGAGCAGCGGATGCCGATCGAGGCGTCCGTGCGGTCCTTGGCCTGCAGGATGCCGTCGAGCACCGAGCGGTGCCCGTCGAGGTCGACCTGGAAGTCCTCCCAGTACGGCGCCTCGCCGGTCTCGGGCGAATAGCGTCGGAGTCTCAGCGTGTATTCCGACATCAGTACGTGCGCTCCTGGGGCTCCCACTGGGTCATGGTCACGGGCGAGTAGGAGATCTCGGGCACGTCCCCGCCGTTGACCGACAGGTTGATGTGCTTGAGCCACTCGTCGTCGTTGCGCTCGGGGAAGTCGAGCCGGAACTGGGCGCCGCGCGACTCCTTGCGCTCCAGCGCTCCGATGACGATGCACTCGGCCACGTCGAGCATGTACCCCAGCTCGATCGCTCCCAGCACGTCCTGGTTGAACACCGTCCCGCGGTCGTCGACCGCCGCGACCGACGCCTCCTCCTTGAGCCGCCGGATCGTCGCGTGCGCCTCGGTGAGGCCCGCCTCGTCGCGGAACACCGCGCACTTCTCGTTCATCATCGTGCCGAGCTCGTCCTTGATCTCGGAGACGCGGCGGCCGCCCGTGTCGGCGCGGCTCACGATCGCGTCGATCATCTGCTGCTGGCCGGCGAGCACCGAGTGCGGGATCGACGGCATGCCCATCCCGAGCGCCCGCCGGGCGGCGTGCTCGCCCGAGCGGCGCCCGAAGATCAGCGTGTCCAGGAGCGAGTTGGCGCCCAGGCGGTTGCCGCCGTGGACCGACACGCAGGCGACCTCGCCGGCCGCGTAGAGGCCGGGGATGTCGGTGGCGCCCCAGGTGTCGGTCTTGACGCCGCCCATGATGTAGTGGCAGCCGGGGCGGATGTGGATCGGCTCGCGGGTGATGTCGACGCCCGCGAAGTCGCGCCCGATGTTGACGATCTCGCGCAGCGCCTCGAGCGTGCGCTTGCGCGGGACCTTGGTGATGTCGAGCGCCACGGTGCCGTCGGGGAAGCCGCGCCCCTCGTTGATCTCGGTCTGCTCCGAGCGCGAGACGACGTCGCGCGAGGCGAGCTCCATCTTGTTGGGCGCGTACTTCTCCATGAAGCGCTCGCCCTCGGCGTTGTAGAGGTGGGCGCCCTCGCCGCGCGCGCCCTCGGTGATGAGGATCCCGTTCCCGGCCAGCGTGGTCGGGTGGTACTGGATCATCTCCATGTCCATCAGCGGCGCGCCGATGCGGTAGCTCTGGGCGATCCCGTCGCCGGTGCAGATGAGCGCGTTGGTGGTCGGCTTGAAGCACTGCCCGGCGCCGCCCGAGGCCTGGATCACGGCCTTGGCGGCGAACGTCTCCATCGCGCCGTCGCGGATGTTGCGGGCGATCGCGCCGATGCACTCGCCCGCGTCGTCCTGCGCCAGGCCGGTGACGAACCACTCCTCGTAGCGGTCGATCTGCTCGTGGTGCTTCATGAGCTGCTCGTAGAGCACGTGGAGCAGGGCCTGGCCGGTGATGTCGGCGACGTAGTAGGTGCGCGCGGCGGAGGCGCCGCCGAACGCGCGCGTGCCCAGGTGCCCGCTCTCGCTGCGGTGGAAGGTCACGCCGGAGTGCTCGAGCCAGAGCACCTCGTTCGGCGCCTCCCGGCACATGATCTCGATCGCGTCCTGGTCGCCGAGATAGTCAGAGCCCTTGACGGTGTCGAACGCGTGCGACTCCCACGAGTCGTCGGGGTTGAGGGCCGCGTTGATGCCGCCGGCCGCCGCGTTGGAGTGCGAGCGGACCGGGTGGACCTTGGACATGATGGCCACGGTGGCGCCCTCGCGAGCGGCCGCCAGGGCGGCCCGCTGGCCGGCCAGGCCGGCGCCGATGATCAGGACGTCATGAGCGGGCATGAGCGCTGATGTTAGTTGCGCGGGCCTTCGTCCGGTCGGTCCCCTGACGGGGACGCTCGCCATCCGTGGCGATCGAAACGATGCGCGATGATTCACGGGTCATGCCGGTCCGTCTGATGATCGTGGACGACCATGCGGACGTGCGTCACCTCCTGCGCGCGATCGTGGAGGACGCGCCCGAGGACGTGATGGTGGCCGGGGAGGCCGACGGGGCGACGGCGGCGCTGGAGGCGATCGACCGCGTCGATCCCGACGTCGTCGTGCTCGACGCCACGATGCCGGCGGTCGGCGGGCTCGAGGCGGCGCCGATGATCCTCGAGCGCCGCCCGGGGCAGAAGATCGTCCTCTGCAGCGCTTTCGTCGACCAGGAGACGTGCGACCGCGCCGAGGAGGTGGGCATCGCCGTCTGCCTGTCCAAGGACGACCTCGAGGCCGTCCCCCGCGTCGCCTACGGCCTTGTCACGGGCCCAGGGCTGTGGGAACGTGGCCCATGGCCCGGCGAGCGGGGTCCTGGTGACCGCGACGGAGGTCCGGCCTGAGGCGCCGGCTGCCGCGGGCCCGGCCTACGCCGCCTTCATCTCCTACAGCCGCGCGCTCGACGGCCGGCTCGCCCCGCGCCTCGAGACCTCGCTCGAGCGGTTCGCCACGCCGTGGAGTCCGTCGCCTTCGCGCTCGGCGGGAGACTGCTCGCCGCGTCCACCTCCGGTGGCCCGATCCGCCTCTTCGACCCGTCCACCGGCCGCGCGCGCGGCACGCTCGAGGCCAGCCTGACGGTCGACATGATGGTGTTCAGTCCCGACGGCCGGACGCTCGCGACGATCGCGTACCACCAGCGGGCGGCAGGCGCGACCGACACCAGGCTTGCGCTGTGGGACACCGCGCAGCCCGATCGGGCGCCCGAGGTCCTGCTCGACATCGGTGAAGACGTGCCCGGGAACACCGGGCTCGCGTTCTCGCCCGACGGGCGCAAGCTGGCCGTGGCCGGGTTCACGGCCGATCCGCTCGTGTTCGACGTCGATCCCGACGCGTGGGCCGAGCGCGCTAGGCGGTTGTCAACCGGGTCCGCAGCGCGCGGGTGACCTGCTCGACGGTCACGACGCCGCGCAGGCGGCCCTCGGCGTCGACCGCCATCAGCGCGCCGACGCGGCGCAGCGCCTCGGACCCGAGCAGGACCTCGAGCGGCGCGTCGTCGCGCACGCGGTCCTCGCTGCCGGCCGCCACGTCGCGCACCGGCATGGCGCCGCCCTCGGTGACCGCCGCGTGCTCGACCGCGGCTCGGTGCGCCAGCCCGGCGTAGCGCCCGTCGGCCTCGACGACCGCGAACCACGGCCAGCCCTGGTAGCGCAGGAAGTACTCCTCCCACGCCTGGTGGGCCGGGAGGTCGGCGGGGATGGTCACCGGCTCGTCGTCCATGATGTCGGCCACGGTGACGCCCTTGAGGCGCTCGGTGAACGCGGACTGCGCGATCGCGGCGCGGGCCGAAGAGCCGAGCAGGTAGCCGAGCACGATCGCCCACAGGCCGCCGACGCTGTCGTCCTGGGCGACGAGGACGTAGATCCCCCAGCCGATCAGCAGCGCCGCGAAGGCCTGGCCCAGATAGGCCGAGAGGCGGGTCGCCTTGCCGCGGTCCTTGGTGACCTTCCACGCTGCCGCGCGGGCGATCCGGCCGCCGTCGAGCGGGAAGGCCGGTACCAGGTTGAAGACCAGCAGCAGGACGTTGGCGGAGACGAGGAAGCTCAGCCACAGCTCGAAGGGGCCGGTGATGTCGACCCCGTTCAGGCGCGCCGCGTCGTTGAACGTGCTCCAGCCGATCAGCGCGATGCAGACGAGGCCGCCCACGATCACGATCGCCAGCGTGACGAGCGGCCCGGCGACCGCGATCCGGAACTCCTGGCCGGGCGTCGTGGTGTCGCGGCTCATCTTCATCACGCCGCCGAAGAAGAAGAGGTCGATCCCGTTCACCTCGATCCCCTCGCGGCGGGCCGCGACCGCGTGCCCGAGCTCGTGCAGGAGGATCGAGCCGAAGAACCCGAGCGCGGTGAGGACGGCGACGATGAACCCCTGCTGGTCGTCGTCGAGCGCGTCGGCGAACGAGTCCTGGAGCCAGAAGATGGCCAGGAAGAGGATCAGGAACCACGAGACGTTGACGCCGACGCGGATCCCGAAGATCGTCGCCAGCCGGATCGAGCTGCCACCGAGCACTGGGCGTCAATGGTGGCATAGCCTGGGGGGATGGCTTATGACGTGACATTCATCCCCGGGGACGGGACCGGGCCGGAGCTGGCCGAGGCCACGCGCCGTGTCCTGGAAGCGACCGGGGTGGAGTTCAACTGGGACGAGCACCCGGCGGGCGAGGACGTCTATCGCGAGGAGGGCAACCCCTTCCCCGACCGCACGCTCGACTCGATCAAGCGCAACGGCGTCGGCATCAAGGGCCCGACGACCACGCCGGTGGGCTCGGGCTTCCGCTCGGTCAACGTGCTCCTGCGCAAGGAGCTCGACCTGTATGCGTGCATCCGGCCGTGCAAGGCCTACAGGGGCGTGCGCACGCGGTTCCCGGAGACCGACATCGTGATCGTGCGCGAGAACACCGAGGACCTCTACGCCGGCATCGAGTTCGAGAAGGACACCGAGCAGGCCGAGAAGCTGCGTGAGTTCATCGCGGGGCTCGACGGCGGCGGGAGCATCCGCGAGCACTCGGGCATCTCGGTCAAGCCGATCTCCGTGTTCGGGTCCGAGCGGATCGTGCGCGCCGCGTTCGACTACGCGCGCGAGAACGGCCGCCGCAAGGTGACGGCCGCGCACAAGGCGAACATCATGAAGTACTCCGACGGGCTCTACCTCGAGGTCGCGCGCAAGGTGGCGGAGGACTACGGCGACATCGAGTTCGAGGACCGGATCATCGACAACCTGTGCAACCAGCTCGTGTCACGCCCGGAGGAGTACGACGTGATCGTGCTCCCCAATCTCTACGGCGACATCGTCTCCGACCTGGGTGCGGGGATGATCGGCGGCCTCGGCCTCGCGCCGGGCGGCAACATCGGCACCGAGGCGGCGATGTTCGAGGCCACCCACGGTTCGGCGCCCAAGTACAAGGGGCAGAACAAGGTGAATCCGACGGCGCTGATGCTCTCGGGCGTGCTCATGCTCCGCCACCTCGGTGAGCGGGACGCGGGCGACCGGCTCGAGCGGGCGATCGCCGCGGTGATCGAGAACGGCGACAAGGTCACGTATGACCTCAAGCCCACGCGCGATGACCCGACGGCCGTCGGCACCTCCGAGTTCGCCGATGCCGTGATCGAGGAGATGAACGGTTAGATGGCTTCATCAGTCAATGTCACAGTGACCGGAGCAGCAGGTCAGATCGGTTATGCATTGCTGTTCCGTGTCGCATCAGGTCAGATGCTCGGCCCTGACACTTCGGTGCACCTCAAGCTGCTCGAGATCCCCGACGCGGTGAAGGCCGCCGAGGGCACCGCGCTCGAGCTGTTCGACTGTGCGTTCCCGCTGCTGGCCGGCATCGATGTGACCGATGACGCCGCGCAGGCGTTCGACGGCTGCAACGTGGCCCTGCTCGTGGGCGCGCGCCCCCGTACCAAGGGGATGGAGCGGGCCGACCTGCTGGAGGCCAACGGCGGCATCTTCAAGCCCCAGGGCGAGGCGATCGCCGCGCATGCCGCCTCCGACGTGCGGGTTCTCGTGGTCGGCAACCCGGCCAACACCAACGCGCTGATCGCCATGAGCAACGCCGACGGCGTGCCGCGCGAGCGCTTCACCGCCATGACGCGGCTCGACCACAACCGCGCGGTGGGCCAACTGGCGGAGAAGACCGGCGCCGCCGTGTCCGACATCTCGCACATGGCAGTGTGGGGCAACCACTCGCCGACCATGTATCCCGACCTGTTCAACGCCAAGGTGCGCGGCGAGCGGGCGTGGGACGCCGTCGGCGACGAGGCCTGGGTGGCGGACGAGTTCATCCCGCGCGTGGGCAAGCGCGGCGCCGAGATCATCGAGGCGCGCGGCGCCTCCTCCGCGGCGTCGGCGGCCAACGCGGCGGTCGACCACGTCCACGACTGGGTGAAGGGGACCGACGGCGACGACTGGGTGTCGATGGCCGTCCCGTCGACCGGCGCCTACGGGGTGGACGAGGGGGTCATCTCCTCGTTCCCGTGCCGCACCCGCAACGGTGAGTGGGAGATCGTGGAAGGGCTCGACGTGCCCGACTTCTCACGCGAGCGGATCGACCGCACGGTGAACGAGCTGAAGGAGGAGCGTGACGCGGTGAAGGAGCTAGGACTGGTTGCGTAGGTGCCAACCGCGGCCCGACTTGGTCACCTTGCCCTCGTCGGCCAGCCCCGGCATCACGCGGTAGAGGTAGTTCTGCTTGATCCCCATGGCGTCGGCCAGCTCGGGGATGGTGATCCCGGGCCGCTCCTCCACCAGCTGCAGCGCCTGCGCGGCGCGCGTTCCCGAGCCCCGCGGGCGGCCGCGGCGGCCGTTGGACGAGCTCGAGCTGCGGCGGCGGCGACTCGGCGCCGCCGCGGCGGGCTTGGCCTCCACGCCGGACAGCGCCCGCTCGGCGGCCTCGAGACGGTGGAACTCGTCCACCAGCGGCCGCAGCTCCTTGAGCCGGGTCTGGATCTCCTTGCGCTTCTCGTCGAGGAAGTCTGCCACCGTCAGCCTCAAATCTGATCGTGCGCCCTCTGCGCGCAATTAACTCTGAGGGTTACAACTTACCAGTGAAGGTGGCCTTGCCGGGCCCGGACTGCAAGAACGATTGCACCGCGTTCCTGCAATCCTCGCTCTCGAACAGGTGTGACGTCAGCTCCGCCGTGCGCTCGTCGGCACCGCGCGTGCCGTGGTCGGCCTGCACACGCACGATCGCCTTGGTGGCGGCGTGGGCGAGCGTCGGCCCGGCTGCCAGCTCGGCCGCGAAGCGGCGCGCCTTCGGCAGCAGCTCGCCCGCGGGCTCGACGACCCGGTTGACGACGCCCCAGGCGTGCAGGGTGTGTGCCTCGTAGAGGCGGCCGGTCATCACGAACTCGCGCGCGCGGGCGGTGCCGGCGCGCTCGGCCATCCGCTGCGTGCCGCCCATGAGCGGCGTGATGCCGACCACCTTCTCGACGAGGCCGAACTGCACGCCGTCGGCGGCCCACAGCAGGTCGCACGCCAGCGCGAGCTCGAGCCCCGCCGTCAGGCACAGCCCCTGGACGACGGCCAGCGTCGGCAGGGGCAGGTCCTCGAGCGCGTGCGTGAGCCGCAGCAGGCGCCCGGTGAGCGCCGCTGCGGACTCCGCGTCGAGGCCGTCGAACACGTGGACGTCGACGCCGGCCGAGAACACGGTGCCCTCGGCGCGCACGATCAGCGCCCGCGGCCGCTCCTCGGCGGCGCGGGCGACGCCGTCCTCGACGTCCGAGATCAGCTCGGGCCCCCAGAGGTTGAGCGGCCCGCTCTCGATGACGATCTCGGCGACGTCCCCGTGCGTGTCGTAGCGTGTCGGCAGGTGGTCAGTCCTCCTCGGGAGGGAGAAGCGTGACACGCGGAGCCGGCTGGTCGGCGTCCGGAGCCCCGGTCCAGGCCACGCGCTCGCCCCGCTGGTACGTCTGGAAGGCCCGGAAGACCAGTTGGGAGCCGGGCGCACCGTCGGGAATGCGCGCCGAGAGCGGGAAGTCCTGGAACTGACCCGGGGCGATGCGGTCGCGCTTCGGCTTCCTGGCGCGCCACACGATCCGGGTGAACTGCTCGTCGACCGAGAAGCCGCCGAGATCGACCGGGCGGTCGAGCTTCTCCTTGTACACGCGCGCCCGCCAGCCGGGCACCCGCTGGTAGGAGAGGAAGTAGAAGCCGTCCGGGAAGCGGACGTCGACCTTGATCGTGCCCTTGTTGTCGCGCTCGTTGGGGACGCGCACGTCGAGCTTGGAGAACGAGCCCGCGGCGGCCTCGCCCGGCTGCAGCGTGACGTGGGCGGACGCGGCGGCGGGGACGGCAAGGGCGGCTGCCGCGGTGAGCGCGGCGAACGTCGTCTTCTTCATCGCGTGCCTCAGTTCAGGTTGAAGGACCAGGACTTGCTGTTGACGTGCCCGTCGGTGTGCAGGGCGGTGAACGTCGCCGTGTAGCGACCCCTGCGCAGGCCGTCCTTGAGGCGCGCGCGGATCGTGCGCTTGCCGTTGATGACGCTGCCCTCGCCGCGCGACACCTTGGTGCCGGAGGCGGAGCGGACGGTGAGCTTGCCGTCGGTGATGCGGCCCTTGAACGTCACCTTCACGCGCTCGAGCGAGCGTGAGACGGTGCTGCCGCGCTTCGGCGAGTAGGACTTGACGCCGACGTGGGCGGCGGCCGGCGCCGCGGCCACGAGGGCCACGAGCACGGCGATCATGGCGACCCTCATCGCGGCGCCCCCTTCCGGCGCGCCGCGACGAGCGCGGCGAGGCCGGCGATCAGCGCCAGCACGGCGACCGCGAGCGCGGCGATGGCGAGGCCGTCGCCGCCGTCGTCGCCGGCGGTCTCGGTCGTGGCGGACGCGTTCTCGGCGCCCGCGGGCTCCTGGGCGCCGGTCGAGGAGACCGACGTGTCGCCGCCCGTGCTGCCGGGCGCGCCGTGCCCGCCGCCCGTGGCCGGGTCGGTGAGCGTGACGATCGGGGCGGGTTCGTCGGCGTCCTCGGGGCCGATCCAGCGGACGACGTCGCCGTCGTCGTAGGTCTGGAGCGCCTTGAACGTGAGCTTGTCGCCGCCCTCGCCCTTGGGCATGCGCAGCGAGAGGCCGAAGTCGACGAACTCGCCGGGGCCGATGCGGCCGCCCGACCAGGTGATCTGGGAGACCTGCTCGTCGATCTCGAAGCCGCCCTCGACCTCGATCGGCTCGTCGGTCTTCTCGCGCTTGACCGTGACCTTCCAGCCGGGGCGCGGCTCGTAGGACACGAAGGCGAAGCCCGGCGGGAGCTGGACGTCGACCTTGGTGGTGGCGGCGTCGTCGCGCTCGTTCGGAACGCGCACGTCGAGCCGGGTGAAGCCGTCCGCCGGAGCGGTGGACGGCTGGAGCGTCACGTGGGCGGCCGCGGTCGCGGGCAGCGCGAGCGCTGCGGCGACGGCGGCTGCGACGGCACGCGGCCCCGTTCTCTTATGTGGCACTGCTGAAGGCTCCTTCTCGGATTCGTCGGGATGGCAGGCGTGCAGGCGCCCGCCGCCCGACGTCCGTCAGGCGGCCGGCGCGAGCAGGGCCGGCGGCCCGCGGACCCCGAAGGAGCCCTCCACGAGCTGGGAGCGCAGCGTGTGGACGGCGCGCGGCCGCCAGCGCACGGTCGTGCGACGCGGCCGGCGCGCGGGCGCCACGGCGGCGCGCCAGCGGGCGACGATCCGCTCCTCGCCGACGTAGCGGCCGGAGAGCAGCAGCGCGGCGATCAGGAAGACCGGCGTGAGGTAGAGCGCGAGCTCGCTCACCCCGGTGACGCCCTGCACGGCGACGCACAGCGCCGCGAGCGCGGTCAGGCACATCAGGAAGCGACGCTGCGGCCCCAGCACGATCGCGGAAGCCTAGCCTCGTCGCCGTTCGTTTTCCAACAGCGCCTTGAGCCGCTCGAGCGTGCGGCGGGCCTCGCGCTCGGGCAGGCCGCCGATGAGCATGCGGCTCGCGGCGGCGCCGAGGAAGCCGCCGGGCGCCTTGAACTCGTTCTCGTAGTCGAACCGCGTGCCGCCGCCGTCGGATGGCCTCAGCACGTAGCTCGTGCGCGCGTACGAGTGGGCCGGGCCCCGGCCCTCCCAGGTGGCGCGGTCGGGGCGGTCGGCCTCGGTCAGCGTCCAGTGGACCTTGAAGTTGGCGCCGCGCAGATGCAGCGTCTGGTCCATCTCGTAGCCGGGCCGCGGCGGTCCGGCATCACGCGAGTTGACGCGCCGGTGGATGGTCACCCACTCGTCGAGGTGCGCCGGGTCGAGCGTGTAGTCGTACACGCGCTCGGGCGGCGCGTCGATCTCGATCGACGCCCTGACCAGCGTCACTTGGCGGCCACCTCCTCGGTCGTCTCCCACTCGCGCAGGGCGCGCTCGACGGCTGCGTCGAACGAGTGCAACCTAACGCCGAAGGCGGTGGCCGCGTCGTCGTCGCGCGGGAGCAGGTCGTGCTCGAGCGACTCCATGAGCGGCGTGATGAAGCCCGCGTCCTCGGCCGCCACCGCAGCGGCGATCACGCTGGCCACCGGGGTGAGCGAGAAGCCGAGGCCGATCGCGGGGCGCTCGACGAGCATGTGGCCGGCGATCCGCTCGATCAGCTCCTGGTAGCTCATGGCGTCCGGGCCCGCGATGTCGTAGGAGCGGCCGGCGAGCGCGGCGGGGGCGCTCGCGGCGCGGACGAGGTACTCGAGCACGTCGCGCCCGTCGATCGGCTGCGTGCGGTTGCTCCGCCAGGCGGGCAGGGCGAGGACGGGCAGGCGCTCGATCAGCCGGACGAGGAAGCGGAACGAGCGCGAGCGGGCGCCGATCACGATCGAGGCGCGCAGCGCGATCGGCTCGTCGGCGCCGTCGAGCAGGGCGTGCTCCACGGCGAGGCGCGAGGCGAGGTGACGGGAGGCGAGGGAGTGGTCCTGCGGCACGAGGCCGCCGAGGTAGATCACCCGGCGTACGCCGGCCGCGCGGGCGGCGGTGGCGAACCGCTCGGCCGCGCGGCGCTCCTGGTCCGGGAAGCCGGTGTTGGCCGGGCCCTCCATCGAGTGGATGAGGTAGTAGGCGGCGTCGATGCCGTCGAGCGCGCGGCCGAGGCCGGCGCCGCTGATGGCGTCGCCGAGGACGACGTCGTCGAGCGCGATCCCGGCGGCCGCCACCCGCTCGCGCGAGCGCGCGAAGCCGCGCACCTCGTGGCCGGCGGCGTGCAGGCGCGGCACGAGCGCGGCGCCGACGTAGCCCGACACCCCGGTGACCAGGAGGCGCATCGTCACGCGCTTCCCGCCGGCCCGCGACGAAAAACGCCGAGAGTGCGGAGTCGGGTCGTCGCAGGGACGGACTTTTTCATCCGTTTGGAGGGTATTTGCGGGATAGACGAGAAGTCTGTGCGATTTGCGGAGATGTGGGTTGCGGCGCCGCGCAGGAGTGGTTTCCTGTGACCGTCCTGTGACGGTCTCGTGAAGGAAAGGCTCGGGGTGGACACACGCAGCAAGGGTCGCAAGGTGACTTGCGACGACTGCTTCTTCGGCAAGAACGGACTCTGCGCGCTGGCGCTCGACCAGCCGTGCGCCACTTTCCGGCCCGACACGCCAGACGGGCTGCGGCCGCCGAGCCAGATGCGTTTCGTGTTCCGTCAGGAGCGCCGGCGCCAGGCGGCCTGGCAGTTCCCCACCGCGCAGGAGCAGGCCGCACTCCACGCGTAGGTCCCCGCGCTGACACGCGGCCGCGCGCGCGGGCCCGTGCCGCCGGAAGTGGCCTAGAGTGGGCCGCTGTCAACCCGCGGGAGGGGTTTTCGATGAAGACACGCGTTCTGCTGGCCGCGATCGTCGCTGCGCTCGCTGCGGCCGGAACGGCGGCCGCCCATCCGATGCCGAGCGGCTTCGACATGGGCCTGAACACCAACTACTTCGACGAGGACGGTCAGAAGGTCCAGGACCTGCGCGCGGCCGCTCGTGCGCCGAAGCCGGCCAAGGGGAGCGGGGCGGCGCGCTGTCGCAACGGGATGGCGGGCGAGTTCCCGTGCCGCAACGTCAACCTGCTCGGGCACCTGACGCTGGCCGAGATCGGCGCCAAGAACGAGACCGAGATCGGCAACGACTCCTGGGGCTGGGTCGACCGCCGCACCAAGCGCGAGTACGCGATCGTCGGCCGCTCGGACGGCACGGCGTTCGTCGAGATCACGAACCCCCGCAGGCCGCGGTTCGTCGCCGACCTGCCGACCCAGGTGGACAGCGACCGCGACGCGTGGCGCGACATCAAGGTCTACGACGACCACGCGTTCATCGTCGCCGAGCACTTCGGCCACGGCATGCAGGTGTTCGACCTCAAGCGCCTGCGCGACATCCGCCGCCGCGAGGAGCCGAGGACGGTCGGGGCCGACACCGTCTACACGGGCGTCAGCAACACGCACAACCTCGACATCAACACCGACTCCGGCTTCGCCTACCTCGTCGGCACCAACACCTGCACCAACGGCACCGAGAGCGGCGGCCTGCACATGGTCAACATCCGCCGGCCGCAGTCCCCGCGGTTCGCCGGCTGCGCGCTGGCCGAGGCGCCGGCGGCACCGGCCAACAACTACGTCCACGACTCGCAGTGCGTGAACTACCGCGGGCCCGACCGCGACTACCGCGGCCGCGAGATCTGCTTCGGCTCGAACGAGGACGCCGTGATCATCTACGACGTCACCAACAAGGCCGACCCGCGGGTGATCTCGGAGACGAACTACCCGCAGGCGTCCTACACCCACCAGGGGTGGCTGACCGAGAGCGCGAAGTACTTCGTGTTCAACGACGAGCTCGACGAGATCACGGCGCAGTCGCCGGGTGACCTGCAGACGACCTACCAGGTCGACGTCGACGACCTCGACAGCCCGGGCGTCGTGGTCGCGAGCCCGAACAACACGGCGTCGACCGACCACAACCTGTACATCAAGGACGACGTCATCTACGAGTCGAACTACACGTCCGGCCTGCGGCTGTTCGACGCGGACGACGTCCCGACCACCGATCTCCAGGAGATCGGCTACTTCGACGTCTACCCGGAGAACGACAACGAGGGCTTCGAGGGCGGTACCTGGAGCAACTACTCGCAGTACCGGGACGACGACGTCGTGACCGTCAGCTCGATCGACCGCGGTCTCTTCGTGCTCGAGACCGATCTCGGCCGTTAGCCGTGCAACGGGGGCGGCTCCGGCCGCCCCCGGCTAGGCTCCCGGGTGTGGAGCTGAGGGTGCTGGGCAAGTCCCCTGCCTGGCAGGACGCCGGCGGGGCGTGTAGCGGCTATCTGGTCGTCGGCGACGGCACCTGCCTGCTGCTCGACTGCGGCAGCGGCGTGTTCGGCAAGCTGCGCGCGGCGGTCGACTACGCGGAGGTCGACGCGGTGGTGATCTCGCACCTGCACGCGGACCACATCCTCGACCTCGTGCCGTTCGCGTCCGGCCTGATCTACGCGCCGCGCCACCAGCCGGTGCCGGTCGACGGCCACCCGGGCACCGACGATCCGCCGCGGCCGCGGCTGCTGGCCCCGCCCGGGGGCCGCGAGGCCTTCCGGCGCCTGTGCGCGGCCGGCGGGATGAGCGAGGACCACATCGAGAAGGGCTTCGCGCTC
>Ga0081538_10004065_pt1 | contig 13617 bp, 13 predicted proteins | sample TabmetS5T2R1_FD_71022 | JGI IMG/M metagenome (GOLD analysis project Ga0081538, IMG submission 71022) | Tabebuia heterophylla rhizosphere microbial communities from the University of Puerto Rico - S5T2R1 | ecosystem: Host-associated > Plants > Roots > Rhizosphere ...
GAAGCGCCCGGGCGGCCTCTCGCTGCCCCCGCGAGGCGATTCTGGCGAGCCACAGGGTGAGCGCGAGGAGCGGCAGGCCGACGACGAAGACGATCAGGCAGAGGCTCGTCGTCCCGAGCGTCAGGAAGATGCAGAACCACGCCACTCCCAGCGGCAGCGCCAGCAGGGCGTAGGCGGTCTCCTTCCAGGTACGAAGGCGAAATGGCTCGGTGAAGAAGCGTGGGACGTGCATCGCGCCTTCACTGTACGCAGCGCCCTGTGCGACCGCGATGGCGGCACCCAGTGTCTTTCGGTTCGTGCTTGCCCTACCCGACGCCGGGGCCGGTCCAGCGCTGGTGCCAACGCCGCAGGTACCCGACGAACGGCCCGGGAACCATGCTCGGGATGCGGACGGCGGTCGCGGCGAGGCTCAGGGGCGCGGTCACGACCGAGACGGCGGTCGTCAGGACCCCCGCCTTCTGCTTGCGCGGCTCGTAGCCGCTCCTCCGCATCACACGCCCGGCGACGAGGTTCATCCAGAGGACGTCGGTTCCCCGCAGCGCGCGCGGCTCGCCTTCGCGGAAGCTGGAGTTCAGGCCCTCGACGCCCGAGAGGTCGGCCGCTTGCAGCCCGAGGAACGTCTGCACGCCGGTGAGCACCTCGCCCGGCCGACCTGCCGCGTCTTCGGTGCGGACGAGGAGGGTGCGGTCCGGATAGCGGGCTAGCGCACGCTCGATCGACGTCGAGTACGACCGCCAGAAGAGCGCCGCAATCAGCGGGTGCCGCCAGGAGAGGTCGAGGATCCGGGTGAGCTTGTTGTCGATGCGCCTTCCCAGGCGCTGGTAGGAGGCCATGTAGGCGTACGGGTCGCGCACCGTGAGGATGAAGCGCGCCTCCGGGAACCCTTCCGCCACCCGCGGCAGCCAGTGCACGTGCTGGGGCGTCTTCTCGATCACCCGCGGTTTCGCCTCACGCGCCGCGACCGCGGTCGCGATGGCTGCAAGCGCGTCCTGCGGCGGCAGCGGCGGCTGCAGGCGTCCGATCACGTCGTCCACGAGCGCCGCGTACTCCCCCGGCCGCCACGGCGGATCGCCGCCGTTGGGGTCGCTCGTCGTCGTCTCCCAGTCCCGTTCCCGCTGGATGCGGCGCACCTTCTCGAGCTCGTCCGCCCCGTACAAGCCGTCCGCTCCCGGCGGGACGTACAGGCGCCCGTAGAAGCAGGTCTCGCCGAACACCGCGACGTCGGGATGCCTGCCGAGAGCGCGTCCGAGCCACGTGCTCCCGCTCCGCGGCATCCCGACTATGAAATCGAGGGGAGGAGCCTCCTCGCTCATCGGCCGGACGGCCGCATACCCGCGTGGGCCGCGACGCCGGCTTCCGTCGGAGGGTTCAGGCCGCTCAGGAACCGCCAGGCGATCGTCAAGAACGCCACGATCGCGAGGCCGAGCGGCAGCAGCTCGAAGCCGTCGAGCCGGTGAATCAGGATCGCGCCGATGCCGAGCATGGCGCCGCACACCCAGAGGACGATGTTCGTGCTCCAGACGCTGAGGCCCGCGGCCTGGAGGCGGAGCGCGACGTGGTCATCGCTGCCCAGCCACCAGCGCAGGCCGCGCCGGCGGCGGGCCGAGATCAGGAAGGCCAGCTCGAAGAGGAAGACGCCGACCGTGAGCACCACCGCCGAGAACTCGGCGAGCGCGTCGCGGCCGTTGACCGTCTGGAGGGAGAGCACGGCGAGCAGGAAGCCGACGAAGTGGCTGCCCGCGTCCCCGAGGAAGATGGACGCCCTGGGCGCATTGAGAACGAGGAAGCCGAGGCAGGCCCCGGCTGCGAGGATAGCCGCCTCGCCCCGCGTCGGATCGATCGCCGCCAGGGTCAGGAAGGCGATGGCGGCGAGGCCCGACACGAGCCCGTCGCAGATGTCGGTGAGGTTGGCCGCGTTGACGACCACGAGGATCCAGGCAAACGCGATCACCGCGTCGAGCGCTGGTCGGCCGGTCAGCTCCAGCTTGGCGCCGAGGCCAACCACTGTCGCGGCGCCGACCAGCTGGAGCAGGAGCTTCCACGAGACCGAGAGCTTGAGCACGTCGTCGACGACGCCGATCGCGAGGAAGAGGGCGCCGCCCACCGCGAACTCGAGGCCGAGCGGCTCGAGGTCGACGACGAGGGCTCCGATCAGGAATCCGAGCGCGACGGCGATGCCGCCGAGCGTCGCTACCGGACGCGTGTGCGCGGGCACGAGCGGGTCGGGGGCGTCGATCAGGCCGATCCTGCGGCTGGTCGCGCGGACGGCGACCGCGGCGAGGGCGGCGAAGACGACGGCGAGCCCGAAGCCCAGCCAGAGAGCGCCGGCACCGTCGCCGCCGAGCCCGGTCAAGCTAGACACGAGTCACCTCCCGGACGGTCGTCCCGACGTGGAAGCCCGACTCGAACGACTCCTCGATCGAGAAGTAGTCCCACGTGCCGAAGCGACCCGCCACGGAAACGCTCCCGTCCGCGAGCAGCACGCGGATGCCTTCGAACTCGGCGCGCCCAGGCGAGCGGTGAACGACGTACGACGGCGAGAGGAGGTGCTCCGAGACGCTCAGCGTCTCCTCGACGTCGACGAAGCCCAGGTCGTCGAGCCACTCGAGCGCCGCGGCGGCGATCGCCTCGCCCTTGAGCGGGAGGCCCTCGCGCGGGTAGGTGTACTCGATCGAGAGGCTCGCGCAGCCGGGAGGGCAGGTCTTGGCGTTGACGTTGCCGGGGAAGCCGATGCGGTGGAAGGGGAGGGCGGCGTCGGGCACGTAGACCCAATGGAGCGGAACGCGCATCGATCCGCGGAAGCCGACTCTCACGTTCAGGATCTCGGTCGCCTCGAAGAGCTCGGGCGAAGGGCTCTGCCCGGCGAGGACGAGCAGCTGGTCCAGCGGGAGCGTCGAGATCAGCGTCTCGTACGGGAACGACTCGCCGTCGGCGGTCTCGACGATCCGCGCGTTCAGGTCGATCGATGCGACCGACCGCGCGTAGCGAGCCCGTCCCCCGAGGCGCGCCGCCAGGGCGTCGGCGACGTCGCCGACGCGGCCGCTGGTCGGGTAGTAGAACGTCCCGTTGTAGCCGGGGTAGGTCGTCGGGCCCTTCGCCCCCTGCGCTGCGAGCTCGACGTCCGTGGTCGGCAGGTAGCCGCCGACGCAGTCAGCGGGCAGGTCCTCGAGCGGTCGCCCCCAGAGCTTCTCGTTGTACGGTCGGAAGAAGAGGTCGAGCAGCGTCGGGCCCCAGCTCGTGAGCAGGAGCTCGGCCAGGGAGCCGGGCGTCTCGGCCGACTCTCCGTGGGCAAGCACCTCCGCCACCGCCGTCTCGGCCACGGCGCTCGAATCGAGGGCCCACAGGTTGTACTGGATTGGATACGGGATCACCTTGTCGCCGACCACCACCGCGCTTCGGCGCTCGATGCAGTCCAGCGGGACCGCCGTCTGCTCGAGCCGGCTCGAGAGCAGGTCACCTTTGAAGTGGAGGAAATGCCCACTTCGGTCGAACCTGAACCCGTCGACCTCGTCGGTCCGCAACAGGCCTCCTGGGCCGTCCTCGGCTTCCAGGACAAGGAAATCCCGCCGGGCCTCGATCAGCGCCAGGCCGGCGCCGATCCCGGCGATGCCGGCTCCCACGATCACCGTGCTCAAATAGCCGCTCGCTCCCCGTTTCGAAGGTGATCCAGGGCTGGGGCCGACATCACGGCTTGGCAGTTTCGCATGGGCGGCAGACTACGTCAGGAGGACCGACTCGCGACGCAGGAAGCGGGGGGACGCCTCCAGCGAGCATTCAGGCTACCGATGTTGGCGCGCGGCGTCCACGAGGCTTGCGAGCACGAAGGCGCCTGCGGCGACGAGGACGATCGCCCCGCCGGGCGGGAGATCGGCGTAGTAGGCGATCGTCAGACCGGCAAAGACGGAGGCGAGGCCAATCCCCATCGCGAGCAGAATCGTCGAGCGCATGCTCCAGGCGACCCGCCCCGAGGCGATCACGGGCAGCACCATCAGGGCGGCGATCAGAAGGATGCCCACGATCTGCATCGAGAGCCCGATCGTCAGGCCTGCGAGCCCCGCCACGAGCACGTTGAGCGCCACCACGGGGACGCCGGCGACCCGCGCTCCCTCCTCGTCTACCACCGTCCCAACCAACGCGCGGTAGAGGAGTGCCATCACCGTCAGGCCGCCGAGGCCCAGCACGGCGACGACCAGGAGATCGCCCCTCGTCACGGTCAGGATCGACCCGAAGAGGAAGGAGAAGAGGTTGACGTCGAGAGCGCCGGCGGAGGAGGCGAGCACGACGCCCGCTCCCAGGCCCGAGTAGAAGAGGAGCGCGAGCGCCTGGTCGCCGGCGGTCTGGTGGCGGGAACGAAGCCACTCGACTCCAACAGCGCCCGCCACCGCTGCGACCAGCGCCGTGAGGACCGGCGAGATCCCGAGGAGGTACCCGGCCGCCACCCCGGCGAAGGCCGTGTGGCCGATGCCGTCTCCCACCAGGCTCATGTTCCGCTGGACGAGGAAGAAGCCCACCGCCGGCGCGAGGACGCCCACGACCGCGCCCGCCGCGAAGGCGAGCTGCATGAACTCACTGTCGAGCATGCGCGTGCGAGGGGTCGTGCCATTCCGAGGGCAGGCTGCGCGGCGGCCCGTCGAAGACGATCCCGCCCCGAACGAGGACGAGCCGCTCGACGATGCCCTCCACGGCGCCGAACTCGTGCGAGACATAGAGCGTCGTCACCCGCCGGTCGGCGTGCAGGCGGCCGAGGAGCCGCGCGAGCGACTCCTGCGACTCCGCGTCGACGCCGGCCGTCGGCTCGTCGAGGACGAGAAGCGAGGGCTCGCCGGCGAGCGCCTTGGCGATGAAGGCGCGCTGCTGCTGGCCTCCCGAGAGGTCCGACAGGCGCGCGTCCACCCGCTGGGCCAGTCCGACGTCGTTGATGGCAGCGTCCACGATCGCCCGGTCCCGCGCCCTGAGCGGGCCGAAGAGACCGCCCTGCGCGAGCCGTCCGGCCGAGACGATCTCACGGACCGTGACCGGCCCGTGGCCGCCGATCTGCGCCCGCTGGGCGACGTAGCCGAGCGTCGCCCGCCTCGAAAACCGGTGCGCCGGCTCGCCGAAGAGCCGCACCGTGCCGGACGAGGGCCGCGCCAGCCCGAGCACGAGCCGCACCAGAGTCGTCTTCCCGCCCCCGTTTGGTCCTGCGATGGCGACGAACTCGCCCTCCTCGATGGCGAGGGTGACGTCCGTGAGCGCCGGCTGGCCCGGGCGGTAGGAGAAGGACACCCCGTCGAGCTCGACGGCGTCGGGCCGCACGGCGTCTAGGAGGGATTGGCGCAATGTCGCTCGTCGCCGGGGTGCGTTGGTCGTTCCGAGGCAAGGACGCAGGGAGCGCCCGTAGCGAATGAGCTACGGGCGCGACTGAGGACGCAGTCCTCGGGGCGAGCAGTGCACCCCGGCGGCACAGCCGTCATTGCGTCAAGCCCTCCTTACGTGCATCGCAGTCCGCTCCGCAGGGCGGCAAGATTCGCCCTCATCACGGAGAAGTAGTCGTCCCCGCGCGCCAGCTCGTTCTCGGTGAGCCCTTCGAGCGGGTTGAGCACGGCCGTCTGTGCGCTCGCCTCTCTGGCGACCGTCTCGCCGATCTCCGGCGAGAGGAGGGTCTCCGTGAAGACCGTCGTGACGCCCCGGTCCTCGACCAGGCTCACGATGTTCTCCAGGTCCTGCGGGCTGGGCTCGGCCTCCGGCGAGAGGCCCGTGATCGGGATCACTTCGAGCCCATAGCGGTCAGCCAGATAGCCGAATGCGTCGTGGGTCGTGACGAGGTCGCGGCTGCGACAGTGGGCCAGTCCTTCCCGAAACTCACGGTCGAGCGCGCGCAGGCGGGAGGCGAGCTGCCGGGCGGGGGACTCCCGTCCCAGCTCCGCGCCGATTCGCTCCACAGCCTGGGCGAACCGAACCGGGTCGAGCCAGATGTGGGGGTCGACGCTTCCTTCCTCGTCGCGGAGGTCGATCCCATCGAGCGCGTCGATCGCCGGGACCCCGGCGCCGTCGACCGCCTCCTCGACCGCGGGCTGGAAACCTTCGCCGAAGTAGAGAACGAGGTCGGCGTCGTGGATCTCCTCCACCTCGCGCGGCGTCAGCTCGAGGTCGTGCGGTTCCGCGCCGGCCGGCGTGAGGTTCTTCACCTCGACGCCGTCGCCGCCGAGCTCCTCGGCCGCGAAGGCGAGCGGGTAGAGCCCGGCGACGACCTGCGTGGCGCCCGAGGACGCGCCGGACCCACCGCAGCCGCCGGTGACGATGCCCACTCCGAGGCCGCAGACCAGGATGGTGAGAACGATTCTCGTTTTCACTGCGTGCTAGGGTAGCCGCGTGCCGAGCAGCGAGCAAGCCGAGGCCATCGGCCTCCTCAGCGGAGTCGGGGTCAGGCCGACGCGCCAGCGCCTCGTCGTCCTCTCCGAGCTGATGAGCGAGCGGGACGACGTCACCGCGCAGGAGCTACACGAGCGCCTGCGGGCGCGAGGCGAGCGGCTCGGGCTCGCCACCGTCTACCGCACGCTGAGCCTCCTGGCGGAGGAGGGCGTCATCGACGAGCTCTCACACCGGCGGGGTGAGCTTTGCTACCGCCTGTGCGGCGAGGGCCACCACCACCACCTCGTCTGCTCGAGCTGCCATCACGTCGTCGAGCTGGAGGACTGCGAGCTCGACCCCTGGCTCGCGCGCATCTCCCAGGCTCACGGCTTCGTCACGACCGGCCACCGCCTCGAGGTGTCCGGCCTCTGCGCCGACTGTCGGTAGCCGGTTCTTCCCAGCTTGCGGTGATCTAGGCTTCGCCGCCGAAGCGGATGGAGCGCGTCGAGCTCGCTCAGGCGGTCGCACTCACGGGCGCGCTCGCCGCCCCGCTTCTCCTTGCCGCGCGGACGCGTCTCGCGTTCGGCATCGGCTTCCTCGGCCTGCTGGTGGCCGAGATCGGGCTGGCCTTCGCGCTCGTCCCCGACCAGATCGAGGCCTTCACGTCGTCCGCGCCCAGGGTTGTCGGGACGCTGGCCGGCCTCCTCGCGCTCGGCGCGCTCGCTGCTCTCTTCGTCCGGTTTCCAGAGATCGTCCCGGCGGCGCTCCTGGTCGTCTCCGCCGTCCGTGTCCCGCTGACCGTGCGCGGCGAGGAGGCGTTCCTCCTCGTGCCGCTCTACGCGGTGCTGGCCGCCGCGGCCCTCGCGCTCGTCTATCAGGTCTTTCGGGGCGCGCGGCTCCGGCCGCTCCCGCTCTTCCTCTCGCTCCCCGCCGGCGCCTACGTCGCGATTGCCGGGCTCTCGCTCCTCTGGTCGGACGACCCGCGGGAAGGGTCGATCGACCTCTTCTTCTTCCTCTTCCCCTCCACCGTCCTCGTGGTCGTCCTCGCCCAGGCCCGCCTCACGGATTTCGTCTGCAAGACCCTGGCCCTGGTGCTCATCGGCACGGGCGCGATCGCCGCGGCGATCGGGATCTCCCAGCAGTGGACGCACGCGCTCTTCTTCGCCGACGACCTCCAAACGTCGAACGCGTTCACCTCGTTCTACCGCGTGTCGTCCTTCTTCAGCGACCCGAGCGTCTACGGCCGCTACGTCGCGCTCGGCATCGTCGTCCTCTTCGTACTGCTCTGGCTTGGCCGGGTCCGCCCGGCGCTGGGCCTCCCCATGCTCGCGCTCCTCTGCACCGGTCTCTATTTCTCCTACTCCCAGTCGAGCTTCGTCGCCCTGTTCGCCGCAGTCCTCGTCGTCGTGCTGGCCGCGGGCGACAGGCGCGCACGGCTCGCCGTGGCGGTGACGGCCGCCGCCGTCGTCCTCGTCGGAGCGGGGTTCGTGACGGCGGCCGTGCGCGGCGACTCGGTGCGCCAGGTGACCAGCGACCGCTGGGGGCTGGCGTCACGCACACTGCCGGTCTTCCGCGACCATCCTGTCGCCGGCGTCGGCATCGGCGCCCAGGCGGTGGCGAGCAGCAAGCTCGAAGGCGCCCGGAAGGGCGTGACGAGGAACGTCTCCCACACGACGCCCCTGACCGTCGCGGCGGAGCTCGGCCTGCTCGGGCTGGCCGCCTACATCGCCTTACTGGTCGGCGCCGCGCGCGGCTCCGTGCTCGTGCTGCGGAAGGAGCCTGCGATCGGACTCTCGCTGCTCGGGTCACTCGTGCTGCTGTTCGTGCATTCGCTCGCATACAGCGGCTTCTTCGAGGACCCCTTCATCTGGTTCGTCGTCGGCCTCGCGGCCGCCTACCTCACGAGGTCGCCCGACGAGTGACCCTGATCCCCTCGGGGAGCACGACCGTTCGTCGCTCGTCCCGCAGCCGCACGTTGATGCGGTAGATCCCGTTCGGGACGACCGCGCCGGCATCGTCCCGGCCGCCCCACATCAGCACGACCCGCCTCTTCGGCGGCCTGAGGTCGGACGCGAGCACGCGCACCTCGTCCCCGTCTCGGTTTGCGATCACGACGTCGATCCGTGTCCGCTCGCGGAGGTCGAAGCCGATGCGGGCGGTTTCGCGCGGGCACTCGCAGCCCGGCGACAGCCGGTGCTCGACGCGCACCTTTCCAACCGGCTTTTGGTCGAGCTTGATCGCCTCGGTGTAGGTGAAGGCGGCCACCGTCCCGACGAGGAGCGCGACCGCGAGCAGGATCATGCCCCGCCGGGCTCTTCGGTGCATCGGATTCCTAGCCGCGGAGGAGCTCGTAGCCCTCGCGCAGGAACGGCGTGCGGTCGACGAGCACGGCGATCTCGTCGGGCGGGCACGCGCCCTCCTCCGTGACGTAACGCTCGATCAGGCCCGCCGGGGTGAGGTCGACCCGGTCCTCGTCGGGCACGTAGGGGTCGTCGGGCGCCAGCTTCAGCACCTCGCAGGCGACGATGACCGGGACGCCGGCCTTCTTCGCCGCCTTCGCGAGGCCGTGCGTCTTGATCTTGTTGACGAGGGAGCCGTCGCGAAAGACGGTGTCGGCGCCGAGCAGGAGGAGGTCGACGGTTCCCACGGCGTGCTCGGCGTCCTCGTCGGCGACCAGGTCGGTCGCGAGGCCCGTCGCCGCAAGCTCCTCGGAGAAGGCGCGACCCTCCCCGACGGGATCGGAGATTGTGCAGACCACCCGATTGACCTCCGCGTGGATCAGGGCTTCCCGCGCGGTCGCGGACGCCGAGTGGGTCATCACGATCTTGTCCGCCAGCTCCTGGGAGAGGATGACGGCGATCGTCGCCGCGGCCCGTTCCCGGCCGGCGATGACGGCATGCGCCTCTTCGACGAGCTGCTCCGGCGTCCGCCCGGCGACGAGCACCCGTCCGAGCGCCCCGGCGATCGACCCGATGGCGGGGCGCGCCTTGACGAGCGTGCGTGCGGTCTCGAGTGGGTCCTCCCCGCGCTGCACGGCCTCGACGAGGGCCTCGAGCGCTTCCTTCGCGAGCCAGCTCGCGCCGTGCCGCGTGTCGGTCGCGATGTGGTCGACGCGTTCGGAAAGCTCCGCGTGCACGCCCGGAGCCTACCCCGAATCGGCCCGGCGCCGAACGTTCGAGTGGTAGCCTGGCGCCACATGGCGGAGCCGGAAACCGCGCCGCAGACCGCCCCACGCCCGGCGGCGGCAGCGCTTCCCGCCGTCACTCTCGTCGTCCCCGTGTACAACGAGGAGGGCACGCTCGAAGAGGTCTGCGGGCGGGCGGTCTCGGCCCTCGAGAGCCTGGGGAAGCCCTTTGAGGTGATCGTCGTCGACGACGGCTCGCGGGACGGGACGTGGGAGATCGTCGAGCGCCTCGCGGCGGCCGACGCCCGCATTCGCGCGGTGCGGTTCAAGAAGAACTTCGGCCAGCACCCCGCGATGCACGCAGGCCTCGTCCGGGCCCGCGGGGAGATCGTGGTGACGATGGACGCCGACCTCCAGAACGTGCCCGAGGACCTGCCGCGCCTCATCGCCGCCGTCGAAGGCGGCGCGGACGTTGCCAGCGGCCGCCGCCTCGGCCGCGAGGACTCCTGGGGCCGCACTCTCCCGTCCAAGCTCGTCAACGGCATGCTGCGCCGCTTCACGGGCGTGCACGTGGCCGACTTCGGCTGCGCCTTCAACGCCTACTCGCGCTCGGCGCTCGAGCCGGTGCTCGGCGTGATCGGCAAGCAGAAGTTCACGAAGGCGCTCGTCCTCTCCGCGGGCGCGAGCGTCGTCGAGGTGGATCTCACCCACCAGGCGCGCGCCGATCGCTCGCGCTACTCGCCGTTCCGCCTCATCCGGCTCGCGCTGCACGTGCTCGCCGGGTTCTGGCCGCAGCCGATCCAGTGGGCCGGCGTGACAATCGGCGTCGTCTGCGGCCTGCTAACCATCGCCGTCGGGGTCTGGGGGATCGTCTTCTGGGTCGTCCAGGGCGATTTCCCGGGCCTGCTCTTCCTCGGCGGCCTCGTGCTCGGCGTGCTGGCGGTGCAGGGTTTCATCCTCGCGCTCGTGGGCGAGTACCTGGGCAGGATCCAGCGGGACGTGGAGGGAAGGCCGCTCTACACGATCGATCGCGAGCTCGGCTAAGCGCCCCGCCGGTTGGCGCCGAACCCTCCCGGGTACAATCCGCGCCCGTGCGCAAGCGCATTCTCGTGACCGGCGGCGCGGGGTTCATCTCCTCGAACTTCATCCGCCACCTTCTGACGGCGACGCCGCACGACGTGGTGTCGCTGGACGCGCTCACGTACGCGGGCAACGTGGAGAACCTCTCCGACGTCATGGGCCACGAGCGGCTCTCGTTCGTGCACGGCGACATCCGCGACCACGCCCTCGTCGCCGAGATCGTGCGCGGCGTCGACGTGATCGTGAACGCCGCAGCAGAGTCCCACGTGGAGAAGTCGATCGTGGAGGGCGCCCGGGAGTTCGTGACGACGAACGTCGTCGGGACGCAGATCCTCCTGGACGCGATCCGTGAGGACCCGGTCGAGCGCTTCATCCTCATCTCCTCGAGCGAGGTGTACGGGACAGCCGAGCAGGAGCCCATGGAGGAGGAGCACCCCCTCAACCCGCGGAGCCCGTACGCCGCCACGAAGGCGGGCGCCGACCGGCTTGCCTACGCGTACTACGTCACGTACCGCCTGCCGATCGTGATCCTGCGCCCGTTCAACAACTACGGCCCCTTCCAGCATCCCGAGAAGGTCGTTCCGCGCTTCATCACCCAGGCCTTGACCGACCGACCGCTCACCGTCCACGGCGACGGCCACGCCTCCCGCGACTGGCTCTACGTCGACGACCATGCCGAGGCGATCGACGCGGTGCTGGCGGCCGACATGTCCGACCTGGCCGGGGAGGTCCTGAACCTCGCCACCGGCGTCGACATCCCCGTCGAGCGGATCGCCGACCTCGTGCTCGAGCGGCTCGGGAAGCCCGCGCGCCTGAAGGCCCACACCCCCGAGCGTCCGGGCCAGGTCGACCGCCACGTCGGCTCGACCGAGAAGGCCGAGCGCCTGCTCGGCTGGACGGCGAGAACCTCCTTCGGGGACGGGCTCGACCGCACCATCGCCTGGTACGAGCAGAATCGACACTGGTGGCAAGAAGCCCTTCGAGCGGAACAGACGAGCGGAAGCGCCTCCTAGTCCTCGGCGCCGGCCCGGCGCAGCTCGGGCTGCACCGCGCGGCGCGGGAGCGCGGCCTCTACGTCATCGCCTGCGACCGCGACCCGACGGCGGTCGGATTCGAGTACGCCGACCGGCGGGCGGTCGTCTCGGTGGAGGACGAGGCGGCGATCAGCCAACTCGCCCGGGCCGAGCGGGTGGACGGGATCATCGCTCCGGGCATCGACTGGCCGGTCTCCATCGCCGCGCGGATCTCCACGCACGTCGGGCTTCCTCACCCGGTGGCGCCCGAGACGGCTGCGCTCACCGTCCTCAAGCACCGTCAGCGCACGCGCCTCGACGAGCACGGCGTCCCCCAGCCGCGCTGGAACGTCGCGAACGCCGCCGACGACGAGCTGCCGCTGCCGGCCGTCGTCAAGCCGGTCGACCGCCAGGGGCAGAAGGGGCTCGCGGTGGTCCGGGACGAGGCCGAGCTCGCCGGTGCGATCGCGACTGCCGCCAAGGTCTCACGGAACAGGCTGGCGCTCGTCGAGGAGCTCGTGCCCGGCCCCGAGGTGACCGTCAACGCGTTCTCGGTCGGCAGCGAGTTCCACCCGCTGACCGTGACCGACCGGCTCACGGCGGGCGGCGACGCCTTCGGCGTGGCGCTCGCCCACGTCTGGCCGAGCGAGCACTCCGTCGAGGAGGCGGTCGAGGCGGCGCGCCTTGCGGCCGATGCACTGGGTGTGACCGACGGCCCCACCTACACGCAGATCGTGCTCGGCCCCGAGGGACCGCGGGTGATGGAGCTCGCGGCGCGCCTCGGCGGCGGCCACGACGCCGAGCTCTGCCACGCCGCTCTCGGCATCGACCTGAACGGCCTCGCGCTCGCCGCCGCCCTCGGCGAGCCGGTCGATATCCCGGAGCCGGAGCCGAACGGCGGCGCCCTTGTCCGCTTCCTCGTTCCGCCGGAAGGCATCCTCGAGGACGTGGACGGTCTCGAGGAGGCGCTCGCCCTCGACGGCGTGCTCGACGCTCGCGTCTACCGCGCCCCGGGCTGGCGGTTCGGGCCCTTCCGCCGCGGCAACGACAGGGCCGGTTACGTCCTCGCGCGCGGCGACAGCCGCGAGGACGCGCTCGCCCGGGCCGACCGCGCCGCCGGCCTCATCCGCTTCAGGACCGCCGATGCAGAAGCTCTCGTTGGGGAACCCCTTCCGAAATGAAGGCCTGGCCGCCGGGCCGCGCTGGACGGCGCGATGCGGCGTCCTCGGTTGCGCCCGTAGCCTCCGGCTACGAGCGCGCCCTGCGTCCTTGCCTCGCACTCGCCCAGCACACCCCGGCGACGAGGCGTCATTTCGAAATGCGTTCCTCGAGGCGTAAGACCTTCCTCTCCTTCCAGCCGCCGGCGGTCGGCGCAGAGGAGATCGAAGCCGTCGCCGAGACGCTCAGGAGCGGCTGGCTCACGAGCGGGCCACGTTCGGAGGAGCTGGAGCGTCGCTTCGCCGAGTACGTGGGCGCGAAGCACGGCGTCGCGCTGGCGTCCGGGACTGCGGCTATGCACCTCTCGCTCCTCGCCGTCGGCGTCGGCCCCGGCGACGAGGTGATCACGACCCCGATCACGTGGCCGGCCACGGGCAACGTGATCGTCCACTGCGGCGCCCGGCCGGTCTTCGTGGACGTGCTCGATTCCGACCTGAACATCGACCCCGAGGCGGCCGCAGCCGCGGTGACCGAGCGGACGAAGGCGATCCTGCCCGTCCACCTCGCCGGCCAGCCGGCCGACCTCGACCCGCTCCGCGACCTGGGCCTCCCGGTGATCGAGGACGCCGCGCATGCGACCGAGTCGGTCTACCGCGGCCGCAAGGTGGGCGCGATCTCGCTCGCTACGTGCTTCTCGCTCTACGCGACCAAGAACGTTGCCGCCGGGGAGGGCGGGATGGTGACGACCGACGAGGACGGCGTCGCCGCTGCGCTCCGCAACCTGCGCCTCATGCGTCGCGGCGAAGGCTCGCTCTACGACGTGACGGTGGCCGGCTTCAAGGCGAACCTCTCCGACGTCCTCGCCGCGATCGCGCTCTGCCAGCTGGACAAGCTCGAGGAGCACGCCGAGAT
>Ga0081538_10004066_pt1 | contig 13616 bp, 9 predicted proteins | sample TabmetS5T2R1_FD_71022 | JGI IMG/M metagenome (GOLD analysis project Ga0081538, IMG submission 71022) | Tabebuia heterophylla rhizosphere microbial communities from the University of Puerto Rico - S5T2R1 | ecosystem: Host-associated > Plants > Roots > Rhizosphere ...
AGCGGGCGCGGGCTTCGCGGCCGGCGCCTCGGCGGCCGGCTGCGCCGCGCCGCCGGCCTCCTCGGCCGCGGGCGGCGCGCCGCCCATCGCGTCCGCGAGGCAGTCGGCGAAACGGCCCATGAGCTTGGCGCTGACGTCCTGCATCACGCCCCGCCCGAACTGCGCGGCCGGGCCGGTGACCCGCATGTCGGTCTCCACGCGCACGCGCGTGCCGTCCTCGACCGCCTCCATCGTCGACGTGATGGTGGCCGCCGCCGTGCCCTGGCCGCGGCTGTCGCGCGCCTGCGCGCGCATGACCGCGCGGCGCGCGGCCTCGTCGGCCTCCTCGATCCGCACCGTGCCCGTGTAGCGGGTCGTGATCGGGCCGATCTTGATCGTCATCGTGCCGGTATGGGCGTCGCCCTCCACGCCCTCGATGGCGGCGCCCGGCAGGCACGGCGCGACGCGCTCGACGTCGAGCAGCACGTCCCACGCACGCTCGACCGGCGCCGGCACCGTGAACTCGTTCTCGAGCTTCATAGCGTCTCGTAGAACTCGCGCTCGCGGGCCTCGAGGACGTTCGGGATCGCCTCTTCCTTGACGAGCCGCGTGAAGTGCTCGGACGCCATGTGCGCCTCGTAGCCGGCGACGTCGTCGTACTGCTCGTAGAGGAAGAACAGGCGTGGGTTCTCCGGATCCCGGTGCGCCTGGTAGAAGCGGTTGGCGGGCTCGGCCCGCGAGGGCTCGGTCATCTCCTCGCAGATCTCCGCGAGCCGATCCTCCTGCCCGTCCTTGGCGGTCCACTTGGCGCAGACGACGTAGGCCATTCAGGTGCCTCCCTTGGTTCCGATGCGGTTGCGCAGCACGCCGATCCCCTCGATCTCGAGCTCGACGACGTCGCCGGGCGCGAGCCAGCGGTCGAGCTCCAGGCCCGAGCCGCCGGCCGCCGTGCCGGAGCCCAGCACGTCCCCCGGGTACAGGGTCTGGGCCCGCGACGTGTAGGCGATCATGTCGGCGAACGTGTGGTGCATGGCCGCCGAGCTGTCCTCGCCCCACAGCTCGCCGTTGACGCGCACGCGCATCGCGAGGTCGGACGCGTCGAGCTCGTCGGCGGTGACCAGGCACGGCCCGAGCACGTTCGAGCCGTCCCAGTCCTTCGCCTTGCCCGGCCCCATGCCGACCGGCAGCTCGCGCGCCTGCACGTCGCGCGCCGACAGGTCGTTCCAGATCGTGTAGCCGAAGATGCAGTCCGTCGTGGCGACGTCGCGGACCCGCTGCCCGATCACGGCCGCGAGCTCGAGCTCGTGGTCGAGCTTGTCGCTGTAGGCGGGCCACGGGATCTCGGTCTCGGGCCCGATCACCGTGTCGGGCATGCCCTTGTAGTAGGCCGGGACGTCGTACCACTCCTCGGGGATCGGGCGGCCCAGGCGCGAGAGCGCGTTCTTCATGTGGCCCTCGAACGCGAGGAAGTCGCGCAGCGAGCGGGGGCGCAGGGGCGCGAGCAGCCGCGCCCCGTCGACCCGCTCGCCGTCGCCTGCGGGCGCGCCCGCCTCGATGAACGCGATCATGTCGCCGTCGAATCCGAGGTCGTGCACCGTCTCGTCCTCGAGGCGGCCCACCCGCGGTCCGGCGCCGGCGTCGTAGGTCACGAGACGCACGCGCGCACCGCCTCCTCGATCTTCACGTAGCAGCCGCAGCGGCACAGGTTGCCACCGAGTGCCTCGCGGACGTCGTCGCCGGGCCGCATCGCCTTCGCGGTGAGGACGAAGCCCGGCGTGCACCAGCCGCACTGGAACGCGTGCGCGTCGTTGAACGCGCGCAGCACGGGATCGGTCTCGTCGAGCCCTTCCACGGTCGTGAGCTCGCGGCCCGCCACCGCCGCCGCCAGCGTGAGGCAGCCCGACACCGGCTCGCCGTCGACGAGGACCGTGCAGGCGCCGCAGACCCCGATCGCGCACGTCTCGCGCACCGAGCGCAGCCCCTCGCGCCGGAGCGCCTCGAGCAGCATCTCGTCGGTGCGGACGTCGAGCGTCGTCGCGCGGCCGTTGAGCACCAGCTCGACGTTCACGACGTCGCCCCCGCACGATCATGGGCGGGGCGGCCGAGCGCCTCCAGCACGCGCTCCGCTGTCATCGGCAGCTCGGTCACGTGCGCGCCGAGCGAGGCGAGCGCGTTGCCGATCGCCGGCGGCACCGGCGGGAGCGCGGTCTCGCCCAGCCCGTGCACCTCGGCACCGTCACGCTCGATCAGCTCGTGGGTGAGCCGCGGGACGTCGCCGGCGGCGGGCACGTTGTAATCGGAGAAGTTGGCGTTGCTCGCCTGGCCGTCCGCGAACTCGATCCCCTCGAACAGCGCGGTGCCGAGGCCCATCAGCATCGACCCCTCGTTCTGCAGCTCGGCGCCGGGACGGTTGACGACGCGGCCGGCGTAGACCGCCGCGTGCAGGTGCTCGACGGTCAGCCGCCCGGTCTCGGGATCGACGGTCACGGCCGCCGCCGCGGCGCCCTGGTGCCAATGGGTCGAGGCGACGCCCTGGCCGGTGTCGGGGTCGAGCCCGCCCTCGTTGCGGACCTCGCCGACCCCGCGGTCGCCCTCCCCCATGTCGCGCACCGCCTCGGCCAGCGCCCGTCCCATCATGTACGTCGAGCGGCTCGAGGTCGTGCGGGTGTCGAACGGCGACGTGTCGGTGTCCGGGTCGGGGACCTCGACCTGGCCGGGCTCGCAGCCGAGCTCGCGGGCGGCCATGAGGCGCAGCGACTGGCGCACGTCCTGGCCCATCTCGCACGACGCGCTGCGCACCACGTAGCCGACCGGCGTCCGCTCGACCGCGATCTCCGCCCGGCTCGGCGTCTGCATCCCCTTGAGCAGCACGCACAGACCCTTCCCACGCGGGTCGTCCTCGTACCCGACGGCGTCGGCCGCCGCCTGCAGGCACTCCTCGAAGTGGACGTCGTGCATGACCTCGCCGGTGGCGAACGTGTCGCCGTCGCGCAGGAGGTTGCGGCGGCGCAGCTCGAGCGGGCTGATGCCGAGCTCGCCCGCCAGCAGGTCCATCGTGCGCTCCGACGCCCACACCGACTGCGTGGCGCCGTAGCCGCGGAACGCGCCGCCGGGCGGGAGGTTGGTGTAGACGGCCAGCGAGTCCACGCGCACGTGCGGGATCCGGTACGGGCCGACGCCGGCGTACCCCATCTTGGTGGCCACGCCGGGGCCGCAGTCGGCGTAGGCGCCGGTGTCGGCCCAGCAGTCGACCTCCTTGGCCACCAGCGTGCCGTCGCGGCGCGCGCCGATCCGCACCCGCACCACCGCGGGATGGCGGTTGACGGTGACGAACTCCTCGCCGCGGTCGAGCACCGCCTTGACCGGCCGCCCCGCCTTGCGCGCCAGGGCGGCGACCAGCGCCTCCAGCCGCACGAACGTCTTGGCCCCGAACGAGCCGCCCATCGGCGGCGCGACGATGCGGATCGCGTCCTCGTCCATCCCGAACAGGCCGGCGAGGTCGGCGCGCGTGTTGAACGGCGTCTGCGTGCCGCTCCAGATCGTCAGCCGCCCGTCCTCCCACTCCGCGACCGCGGCGTGCGGCTCCATCGGCGCGTGCTGCGCGGCGGCCGTGCGGAACACCTCCTCGACGACGACGTCCGCCTGGGCGAACCCCTCGGCGACGTCGCCGTGGCGGATGCGGAAGCGGTGGCAGACGTTCGTCTCCGGGATCGGCCGCACGTCGATCGAGACCGCGTCCCTGGCGCTCGCGCCCGCGCTGCGGTGGATCAGCGGCGCCCCGCGCGCGACCGCCTCCAGTGGGTCGAGGACCGCCGGCAGCTCCTCGTAGGCGACCTCCACGCGCCGTGCGGCGGCGCGAGCGGCCGCGCGGGTCGGCGCCGCGACGGCGGCCACGACGTCGCCGACGTGCCGTGCCACGTCGGCCAGGACGCGCTGGTCCTTGACCTGGCAGCCGTAGCGTCCGAGATCGGCGACGTCCTCAGGCAGGAGCGCGGCGACGTCGTCCGGGGCCGTCACCGACACCACGCGTGCGTGCGGGTGGGGCGAGCGGACGAACGCGGCGTGCAGCATCCCCGGCCGCTCGACCTCGCACGAGTAGCGCAGATCGGCGGTCACGCGCGGGTCCACTAGGACACCGCCTCCACCGCGCGGCGCACCTCGGCCGCGATCACCCGCCGGCGATACGCGGCCGAGCCGCGCGAGTCCGAGAGCGGCTCGATCCGCTCCGCGTAGCGTGCGCCGACCTCGCCGGGCGTGCCGTCGCAGAGGTCCGGGAAGTCCTGCGGCGTCTCGGCGACCGCACCGACCACCACCCGCAGCCGCTCGCCGCGCACGGCGGCGACCGCGGTACACGGCCGGTCCTCGCTCGAGCGCGACCGGAACTTGCGGTACGTCGCGCGCTCGGGCTGCGGCGGCACCCGCACCTCCACGAGCAGCTCGTCGGGTTCGACGCACGTCTCGTAGTAGCCGAGGATCAACTCCCCCACGGAGACCTCGCGCTCGCCGCGCGGCGAGCGCAGCAGCACACGGGCGCCGAGCGCCGCGAGCATCGCCGGCGGATCGCTCGCGTAGTCCGCGTCCGCGAGGACGCCCCCGACGGTCGCGACGTTGCGCACCCGCGGGCTGGCGACGAGGCCGAACGCGCGGGCGAGCACCGGCCATCCCGTCGCCTCGAGCTCGACGCGCCGGTGGGTGACCATCGCGCCCAGCCGCAGCTCGCCGTCGACCACCTCCATGCGCCTCAGCTCGGGCACGGCGCCCAGCCACAGGAACGCCGACGGGGCCAGGAAGCCCTGGTTCATGAGGATGCCGACGAACGTCCCGCCCGCGAGCACGGTCGCGTCGTCGCCGCGCTCGGCGCGCAGCGCCAGCGCCTCCTCGAGGGAGGCCGGGGCCAGCCACTCGGGCTCGGTCACGCCAGGATCTCGACCACGCCCGTCGTGCCGTTCACGCGGATCCGGTCGCCCGTCTTGATCCGCTCGCCGGCGTTGGTCGTCCCCACCACGGCCGGGATCCCGAACTCGCGCGCCACCACCGCCGGGTGCGAGACCGCGCCGCCGGCCTCGGTGACCAGCCCGCTGATCTTGGTGAACAGCACCACCCACGCGGGGTTGGTCATCCGGCACACGAGGACCTCGCCGCTCTCGACCTGGTCGAACTCGTCGAGCGAGGCCACGAAGCGGGCCGGGCCCTCGACCACGCCCGGGGACGCCGCCAGCCCGCGCACCTCGCCCGAGGTCGACGGCTCGCCGGCGTGGAACTTCTCCGGGAAGCCCCAGAGCGCGTTGTAGGGGAAGTCGAGCGCGGTCTGCGTGGCGGTCCCGACCCACGACGGCGGCCGCCGCTCGGCGGCCTCCTCGCGGGCGTCACGACGGTCGGAGACGATCTCCTGGGCATCGAGCGCGCCGGGGTCGGCCATCACCAGGCGCAGCTCGTTGTAGCGCAGGTACATCACGTCCTCGGGGTCGTCGAGCACACCCGCCGCCACCAGCTTGTTCCCGATCTCGATCAGCACGATCCGCAGCCGCGCGTTCGTCCCCTGGTCGATGTAGAAGTGGTGGTCGGGGGTGAGCGGGTTCATCCCCAGCGAGAGGTCGAGCGCCTCGCGCAGCTTCTCGCGCGCCTCGCCGTCGACGCCCTCCATCACCTCGCGCTCGGCCGCCTCGAGGTCGGCGCGCACGGACGCGATGTTCGAGGGGTAGTCGTAGTCCGTCGCCAGGTAGCCCCGGATCGCGCCGATGATCGGCGACGGGTCCTCGCGCCAGGTCTTGAACGCGAACTCGTGCGACCAGATCGCCTTGTAGCCGAACGCCTTCTGGTGCTCGAGGATCCGCCCGGCCAGGAACGCGCGGCCCGCGTCGGAGCCCTCGAGGGCGCGCAGGATGTCGCCCGCCGTGTCGCCCTCGAACGCCTTCGAGAGCTCCGCGTCGCCCTTGATCTCCTCCTTGATCTTCCAGAGGTCCTCGATCGAGTCCCAGTTGCGGTCCTCGAGGCTCGACTGCAGGCGCCCCATCAGCGCCGGGTCCTCCGCCCCGCGGACCTCGGCGATCACGGCGTTGAGGTTCGTGGTCGAGCTGAACTGGGCGAAGTTCAGCATCCAGTGGATCTTCCAGTGGCGGTCGTGGACGTCGATCGCGTCCTCCAGGTAGACGGCCATCTCGCGCATCGTCGCGCCGGCGTAGTCGATGCCGTCCAGGTACGCGAAGTTGCGCTCGATCTCCGGCCGCAGCCGCTCCCGCCACCAGGCGAGGAAGTTGCCGGCGTACTCGGGCAGCACCCAGCCGAGGTAGGCGCCGATCCTCGCCGGGTGCTCGGGATCGCGCGGCACGCGCGGGACGTAGCGGGCCTGGTACTCGGTCGCCTCGGAGTGCAGGCTCGCGTCGGCCGGGACCGCGGCCGTGTAGACGTAGCCGTTGATCTCCTTGGCGATCCAGTCGCACGCGAACGGCGTGCCGAAGCGCCGGAACATGTGGTCGCAGGTCAACCACCAGCCGCCGATGTCGAAGAACATCGGCGACACCGGGTTGGGGATATGGAGGTCGTCGTAGATCCAGAAGAGCTCCTTCTCGCCCTCCCGCCATTCGATCGGGAACTCGTCCGACCCGTGGAACGTGCCCAGGACCTCGTCGACCACGGCCATGCTCTCCTCCTCGACCTCGCCTCTCCGGCGGCTGACCATAGATAATCGATGATCCGCTCGCAAGGGCGCCGCCAGATGGCGGACCGCGGCACCGCTTCATCCATCGGCGGCCCACTCGATGGCGGCCGCTTCATCCATCGGCGGCCCACTCGATGGCGGCGAACACGTGCTCGCGGTAGAGCGGCTCGCGCCACGCCGCGGCGGCGTGGCCCATCGCGGTGTAGAACGCGCGGCCCTGGCCGACCTCTGTCCACCACGCCATCGGATCGCCGTCGACGGCGGCGACGACGTCGGCGTCGGGCCCGGGGTCGAAGCGGTACCACTCGTCGGACCGGACCCAGCGCCGCGGCAGGTCCGCCGTGGTCTCGTGCGGCTCGACGCGCACGGCCTCGCGCTGGAGCGGCCCGGGCCGGTGGTCGCGGAACCGGGCGCCGCCCAGCAGCTCGCCGTAGAAGGCCCAGTCGCGGTCCGCGTTGGCCGCGGCGTGGATCGCGACCACCCCGCCGCCGTCGCGCACCCAGCGCGCGAACGCCGTCCGGCGGCTCCCGCCCAGCACGCCGGCTCCGTTGGTCTGGAGCAGCACGACGACGTCGATCCCGTCGAGCGCCTCGAAGGCGGCTGGATCATCGGTCACCCGGGCGCGGTAACGGTCGGCCAGCACCGCGCGGCCGGCCTCGATCGCGCCCGTGTGCCGGTATGCGGTCGTGCGCGAGAAGACGAGGACGTCGAGCTCGTCGCCGCCGCCGCACCCACCGGCCGCGACCGCCAGCGCGAGGATCGCGGCGCGAATCCACACGGGCGGCGATGCTACGCCCTTGACTCTCCCCCAGGGGGAGGCCGCATCGTGCATCGCATGACGGACACCATCACCCATACCGCCCCGGAGCTGGCCGAGATCCCCGCGTATACGGTGCTCGCGATCGACGGTCAGGGAGCGCCGGCCGGACCGGGGTTCGACGCCGCCGTGCAGGCGCTCGCGCCGCACGCCCCGATCGAGGGCACGTGGTGGTCGGGCGACGACGGCCTCGCCTTCGACCTCGAGAAGCCCGACGGCTGGCGCTGGACGCTCGCCGTCCCCGTCTCGCCCGCCCTCCGGCTCGAGCGCCGCCCGGCCCACCGAGTCGCCTGGCTCGTGCACAGCGGCCCGTACGAGGAGGAGGGGCCGGCGCTTGCCGCGCTGTACGCGTTCGTCGCCGAGCAGGGGCTGGAGCCCGCCGGCCCGCACACCGAGGTCTACCTCAACGACCCGAACCGGACGCCGCCCGCCGACCTGCGCACGGAGATCCGGGTGCCGGTGAAGTGACCGGGCCGCAGTCCTTGATGCCGATCGGCGGGCTGGCGCGCCTGAGCCGCCTGTCCGTCAAGGCGCTGCGGCTGTACGACGCCGAGGGCCTGCTCGTGCCCGCGTGGGTGGATCCGGACTCCGGCTACCGCTACTACCGGGCCGAGCAGGTGCGGGCGGCGACGACGATCGCGCTCCTGCGCTCGCTCGACGTCCCGCTGGCGGTCGTCCGCGAGGTGCTGGCGGCGCCCGACGCCGACTCGCTCGCCGCCGTGCTCGACGCCGAGCGCGAGCGGGCGGCGCGCGATCTCGCGGCCCGCGAGCAGGCGCTGCGCAGCATCGAGCGGCTCGCCCGCTCGCCGGACGCGGTGAGCTACGACGTCACGATCGGGCCGCAGCGGCCCCGCCGGCTCGTCGGGCTCACCGCGCCGGTCTCGACCGAGCGGATCGGGCCCGAGACCGCCGCGCTGTGCGTGCGCGCGGCGAAGCTGCTCGGCCCCGGGGAGATCAGCACGATCTACCCGCTCGACCTCGAGGAGACGTTCGCGCTCACGGCAGGGATCGTCGGCGCGCCGCCGGCCGACGGCGCCGAGGAGCACGCGCTGCCGGGCGGCGTCTGGGCGTCGACGCTCCACGTCGGGCCGTACGAGGAGCTCGCGGTGGCGTATCTGGCGCTGCTGGAGCACCTGCGTGAGCGCGGCCACGAGCCGCGCGCGCCGATGGTCGAGACCTACCTCACCGACCCGACCACGGCCGGGCCGACCGAGCTCGTCACGCGAGTGGAGGTCGCCCTGGCTCCGGCGCTCACCTGATCGTCACGTTGCGCTGGAGCGCCCCCCGCCCGTTGACCGAGACCGCGAGCGTCAGCCGCAGCCTCCTCGCCCGCGACTTCGCGAGCCGCCTCGCGGTCGACCGCTTCGGCTTCAGCCGCACCGTGACCTCGCGACCGGCCGTGCAGCGCAGGCTGCGGGACGCGACGGTCCGCGAGCGCAGCTCGAGCCGCCTGGCCGCCTTGCGCGCGACCCTGAGGGTCGCGCGCCCGGCGCCCGTCGCCGCGCAGGCCACCGTGACCTGCAGCCCGCGAGCGCGGAACGCCCGCACCGAGGACGGCACGGACAGCTCCGCCTGCGCCCCGCGCACGCCGCCCGCCGGGACGAGGGCCGCGCCGACCGTCACCCGCACCGTGGCGGTGCCGGTGGCGCCGTGCGGGTCGGTGACCGTGACCTTGGCGTCGTAGGTGCCCGCCGCCGCGTACGTGTGCGTGGCGCTGCGGCCGCCGGCCATGCCGCCGTCACCGAACTCCCACACGTAGGTCATGCCCTGGCCCTCGGGGTCGCGGGCCGACGACGTGAACCGGACCGTCAGCGGCGCGCCGCCGCTGTTCGGGTCGGCCGCCGCCTGCACGGTCGGCGCCTGGTTGCCCGGCGGGTTGCCGACGGTGACCTGCACCGTCGCCGTCGCGGTCAGGCCGTCCTCGTCGGTGACCGTCACCACGGCGTCGTACGAGCCGCCCGCGGTGTAGGTGTGCGTCGTCCGCCGGCCGGTGCCGGTCCCGCCGTCGCCGTACGCCCACGAGTACGTGAGGTCGTCGCCGTCGGGATCGGTGCCCTCGGCCGTGAACAGGACGTTCAGCGGCGCGTTGCCCGACCGCGGCGCGGCGGCGGCCTCGACCGTCGGCGGCCGGTTGCCCGGCGGGTCGGTGACCGTGACGACCACGTCGGCCGTCCCGGTCTTGCCGCCGGCGTCGGTCACCGTGACCGTCGCCGTGTAGGTGCCCGGCTCCATGTACGAGTGCTCCGGATCCTCGTCGAACGAGCCGCCGAGGTCGTCGCCGAAGTCCCACGAGTACTCGAGCTCACCCGCGGGCCCGTCGTCGCTGCCCGTGGCGTCGAACTTCACCGTGTGCGGCGCCGGGCCGGACGGCTTGTCCACGGTGGCCGTGACCGTCGGCGCCGCGTTGCCGCCGCTCGGGTCGGTCACCGTGACCGCGACCGTGTCCGACGCCGTGTCGCCCTCGTCGTCGGTGACGGTCACCGTGGCCTCGTGCTCGCCGGGCTCGGTGAACGTCCACTCGAAGTCGGGACCGAGCACGGTGCCGTCCCCGATCGTCCACCGGTAGCGGAGCGTGCCGCCGTCCGGGTCGAGCCCGGTGGCCGAGAAGCGGACGCGCAGCGGGGCCGCACCCGTCGTCGGATCGGCGAACGCCTGGACCGTCGGAGCGCCCGGCTCACCGCCGGGCTCGATCGTGTACGTCTCGGAGCCGATCGCGCCCACGTTGCCGGCGGCATCGGTCGCGCGGTGCTCGAGCGTGTGCTCGCCCTCGCCCGAGATCGTCACCGGAGCCGAGTAGGTCGCCCACTCGCCGCCGTCGAGGCGGTACTCGATCGTCTCGACGCCCGAGCCACCCTCGTCGGCGGCGGTCAGCGTCACCGCGACCGGCCCCGTGAACGTGCCGCCGGGCGGCGTCGCGGTGGAGGTCGGCGCGGTGGTGTCCGGCAGCCCCGCCTCGATGCGGAAGAAGTCGAACACCGCGTCGTCGCGCGACGTCACCGTGGCGTTGCTGTCGTTGGCGTAGAGGCCGACCTTCGGGTTCTCCACGCTCGCCAGCGACGCGGGCTCGCCGTACGGCGTCCAACCGCCGCCCTCGAAGCGGTAGTAGGCCCGCAGGGTCGTGCCGTCGGACGTGATCCGGAGGTCGACGGTCGTCGGCTGCGTCGAGATGTCGACGAAGCCGCCGAACCCTGCCGCGACGTTGTTGTCCTCGCGCAGGAACTCGAGCCCGCGGCCGCCGGAGTGGACGACGTTCGCCTTCACGTAGTTGGCGTCGTCACCGTAGACGAGCAGGCCGGCCTGCTCGTAGTTCTCGTTCGGGTCGAACGTGACCCGCGTCGTCATCGTCCACGGCCCGGAAGGCGCCTGCTGGAGCAGGATGTTGGGGTTGTTGTTGGGCGCGCCCTGGAAGAAGTCCCCGTGCGCGGCGGGGAGCGTGAGCTTGCCGTCGGCCACGCTGTAGCCGCCGGGCTCGTGGCGGACGATCTGGCTCCAGCGACACGTGTTCAGGGACGTGCCGTCGAACTCGTCGCTGGGCTCCTGCGGCGCTTCGAGCGTGAAGTAGTCGAAGCGCGCGGTGTTGGCCTGCGTCCCCGCGGCGGTCGACGCCGTGGCGTACATGCCGACCTTCGGGTTGGTCAGGCCGTCGAGGTTGGTCGCGTTGCCGGTGTTGACCCAGGTCTCGCCGTCGGGCGAGCGCTGGGCGCGCACCGTCGTGCCGTCGCTCGTGAAGCGCACGTAGAACGTGCTCGGGAACGAGGCGTCGACCGTCGCCGAGCCGAGCGCGCTCGGGGTGTTGTTGGTCTCCTTGAACGCCTCGAATCCTCGGCCGTTGGCCCACACCATGCCGCTCTTGATCCAGTTCGCGTCGTCCGTGTAGATCACGAGGCCGGCGTTCTGGAAGTTGACGCTCGGGCTCCAGGTCACGCGCGCAGTCGCCGTCCAGGGGCCGGAGGCCGGCAGGTCCTGGAGCACGATGTTGCGCTGGCCGGTTGCCCCGCCATGGATGTCCTCACCGGGCTGGGCGTTGAGGTTCAGCGTCCCGCCCTGGACCGAGAGGAACTGGTCGTCGCGGCGCACCACGCTCCAGCGCGACGTGTCGAGCGTCGTCCCGTCGAACTGGTCGTTGCCGGGGCAGGCCGACACCGGCGGGTACGCCTCGATGTCGATCTCGACGCTGCGCGAGCGCTCGCCGTCGCTGACGGTGAACTTGGCCGTGTACTCGCCCGGCTCCTCGTACGTGTGGCTCGCGTCCGCGGTCGTCGCGTCGGTCGTGCCGTCGCTGGTGAAGTCCCACGCGTACGTGAGCGGGTCGCCGTCGGCGTCCGCGCCCGTGCCCGTGAAGCTCACGGCCAGCGGCGCCGGGCCAGCCACCTTGTCGGCGGTCGCCGACGCGGTCGGCGCCGCGTCCGACGAGATGCCCTTGCCGATGAACGTGAACTCGTCGAGGTCGAACAGGTCGGTCGTGCGCTGGCCCGGGCGGCCCCGGAACGTGAACGTGAGCCGCTGACCGTCGCCCACGGCGTCGATCGGGATCGTGACGTTCTGGAAGTCGGTCCAGCTCGCGGTCGGCATCAGCGTGGCCGTGCCCACCACGGGCCCGTCGGTGCTGCCCTCGCGGACGTCGACGATCCCGCCCTCGAAGCCCGCCGCGTAGCGGATGGTGAGTTGGTCGATGTTGGCCAGCGACACCGGCTCGAAGTAGATGTACTCGCCCTGGTCCGCGTAGCCGACCGTGCGGCCGCCCTCCGCGTTGGCCACGGTGTTGGTCTGCGTGCCGGTGTGGTCGGTGTAGTGCTCGGCCTGGATCGTCTTCGGGGTCAGGCGCCGGGTGGAGGCGCCGGTGAGCGGCGCGGAGCCGGGCGCGCCGCCCGTGTCCGTGTAGTTGGCGATCAGGACGAGCGCGATGTTGGCGCTCTTCTCGTGGCCGGAGTCGGCCGGAGCGTCGATCGTGCCCGTGCAGCCCGTGCGGTCGGTGCCCGGGTGCACGTGGGCGTTGCCGCCCTCGTCGTGGTAGACGCCGACGTTGACCGTCACGCGGTTGCAGTCGATCGTGCCGTCCTCGGGGTCGGTGACCTCGACGGTGTAGGGGATCTCGTCGCCCCAGTCGAAGACGCCGCCCTGGATCGGCACGGTGAGCTCGACGGTCGGCCGCGTGTTGCCGACGTTGATGACCACCGTCGAGTTGCCGGACTTGCCGGTCGAGTCGGTGGCGGTCAGGCGGACGTTGTACGTGCCCGCGGTGGTGAACGTGTGGGTCGGGTTGGCCTCGGTCGACGTCTGCCCGTCGCCGAAGTCCCACGAGAAGGTCAGCTCGTCGCCGTCGGCGTCCGTCGAGCCGTCGCTCGAGAACGCGACGGTCAGCGGCGCGGGGCCGGAGTCCTTGTCGGCCGTGGCCTTGGCCACCGGCGTGCGCGTGCCCTTCGCGTAGTCGATCCGGTAGAGGCCGGAGTCCGGGTTGATGCCGGAGCCGGCGTAGTTGAAGTCACGCCCCCACTCGAGCACGTAGAGCGAGCCGTCGGCGCCCATCTCGATGTCCTGCGGGTGCCGGAAGTCGGCGTTCGGCATGAACTCGACGATCTCCTTCGGCTTCCCTTCCTCGTTCAGCTCGAGCGTCGCGATCCAGTCGCGCGACCAGTCGGCGAAGAAGACCTTGTCGTCGAACCAGGCGGGGAACTTGCTCTCCGCCGGGTTCTCGGCGTCGAAGTGGTAGATCGGGCCGGCGATCGCCGTGCGGCCGGGGCCGCCGGGGATCTGCAACGGCGGCGTGTTCCACGGGAAATTCGGCGCGTTGGCGTGCGGCGTGTACGGCCACCACAGCAGCGCGCCGGTGGTCGGCGGCGTGCTCGGCTTGCCGGTGTTCCACGCCGAGTCGTTGAGCGGGCCGTCGTCGACCCCGCCCGTGCCGGAGCAGTTGAAGAAGCCGCTGTGCGTCTGGGACCCGAAGTCCCAGTTCGAGTACGCCTTGTTGTCGGCGATGCAGTACGGCCAGCCCATGTGGCCCGCCTCGCGGATCTGGTTGAGCTCGTCGTAGCCGCGCGGCCCGCGGTTGGGGTTCTCGTTGCCGGCGTCGGGGCCGACCTCGCCGTTGTAGACCCACCCCGTCTCCGAGTCGACCTGGATCCGGAACGGGTTGCGGTGGCCCATCGTGTAGATCTCGGGCCG